>Ga0209390_10000457_pt1 | contig 80191 bp, 75 predicted proteins | sample BON01_FD_187212 | JGI IMG/M metagenome (GOLD analysis project Ga0209390, IMG submission 187212) | Freshwater microbial communities from Lake Bonney liftoff mats and glacier meltwater in Antarctica - BON-01 (SPAdes) (version 2) | ecosystem: Environmental > Aquatic > Freshwater > Ice > Glacier... | reverse complement strand
CTTCGCCATCCGCGAAGGCGGCCGCACCGTCGGCGCCGGCGTGGTGTCCGAAATCAAGAAATAGGCTGGCAACAGCTACGACAAGACAAAGGCCGCTTCCGCAAGGAGGCGGCCTTTTTCATTGTGCCGGATTTAGGGGCGTACTCGCAGCAGCTTTTGACAATTGTCTGAACCTTCTATCTTGCAGCGCGCGCCCATTTGGGGCAAACCACCGCTTCGCCTGTAGGGGTATAGCTCAGTTGGTAGAGTACCGGTCTCCAAAACCGGGTGTCGTAAGTTCGAGTCTTACTGCCCCTGCCAGGCGTTATTACAGGATGCGAGGCGCCCGGCTTATTCGCCGTCCTCCGGTTTGCAGGCCGGTTTGCAAACAATTTGGCTGATTGCGACTACAATTGATTGCATCGCTTCATAGATCCAGACCAAGTCATTCCGAAGCAAAAGCGAAAGGTGCGTTATATAATAACAAATAATTTCAATCGGTTATAATTTTCTTCACCGCAGGATTGTAGCATTCTGCGAAAGTTGGAGTACGTTGATATCAATGAGTAGCGAGAATATTATCGGCGCCTTTAGCGAAGATCAGGTTTCGATATTGACTGGTCTGTCTCGTAACCAGCTGGCAAGCTGGCGGCGTGGCGGCTTCGTTCGGCCTGCATTTCAGAATGGTGATAACCCGCGCCAGCCTTTTACTTATGTCTACTCATTCAAAGATCTTCTGAAACTTCGTGTCATCAACCAACTGCGAAATGTGCACGGCGTGATGTTGAGCGAACTTAAAAAGGTTGAGGCTGAGCTGGAGCGCAGAATCGGTCCCGATGCTTGGAGCAAAACCAAGCTCTGGGTTCACAATCGTAAAGTTGTGTTCATTGAGCCGGAGTCAAGTAAAAGACGTGAGGTCTCCAGCAAACAGTTTGTAGCCGAAATCGCCCTCGCAGTCGTGACCACTGATGTGCGTGCGGACATACGTCTATTGAACGAACGAGAAGCGCACGAGCTGGGACGGGCGGAAAAACGTCGGCAGGTAGTTTCATCTTCTCAAGTTTTTGCTGGCACGAGAATTCCTGTTAGCGTCGTCATCAGCTATTTGAATGTTGGCAAGACGGTCAAAGAAATTATTCATGACTATCCCGACTTGACTGAAAAAGACATTCAGTTGGCTCGGTCGATCCTACGTAAACAAGCTGCTTGAGCCGGCGAAAACCTCCCATACCATTTTTCACCGACAACGATATTCCGGATAGTGTTGGTGAGTTCTTGAAGGATTCTGGCCACGATCTGACGCGCTTGCGCGACGTGATGCTTACCACTTCAGCTGATCCGATTGTCGCCACCGCTTGCAGGGAGAGCCAACTTGTTTTGGTTACCCACAACATCAAAGACTTTCGGAAAATCGCGAAGGACTACGAGATTACGAAGAAAGAGGCTGACGGTCTTTGCCGGGTCGAGATGGGCTGCGACCAAGTTCGAGCTCGGGAGCGAATTGAGGAAGCGCTTGATGTTGTAGAGGCGGAGTGGCGACGTCTCGGGCGAACAAAATCAGGTCTAATCATTCACATCGGAAATTCCTTCATTCGCATCTATCGCTGAGTTGGTTACCGGAAATCCAATCTTGGACATCACTCGGCGTGGCAACATTCGTGCTGATAAATTTACTCGTGAAATTAGCGCATAGGCCGCGCGAAGATGTTTACCAAAGTTATCCGCTCCTGCCTCCACTCCAAAATTTGGGGTAGGGGAGGTTTAGCCGACGGTTTTTGTCTATGAGTGATCTACTTTGAAGTTAGGACCCGACATCCCGGATAGATCAGCCCAACGAAAGGCCAGGTTGGAGGGGAGCAAGTAGGCGGAATTGGTTTGCAGGTTCATGGCCTGTTCCGATTTAGTTTGCAGGTTAATGCATTGAATTAATAAGCAAAATAGCAGTCTTCAAAACCGGGTGTCGTAAGTTCGAGTCTTACTGCCCCTGCCGGGCGTCAATCATCCAGAATACAGGTATGGCCTGCCGCGCTGGCCTGACAAGCTCAGGCGCCTGCCAGGGATTCCTGCTTCAGAGCGATCAACATGTCGTGGACCACTGTTTCGCTGCGCGAGACCACACTGGACACGAGTTCGTGGGAAAAGGTCGAGCCGCTGAACCAGGTATTGTTGTGCCCCTGAACGCGCCGGAGATCGCCGAAAAGCCCGGACGCGACGGCCTCGGCCTTGTATTGCGGGAAATATTGCCAGGTTTTCTGGAGCACGACGTTGTTGATCGTGAAGCCGTGCAAAGCGGCTTCGGCAAATAGAATTTCGCGCAATTCGCCAGAGTTCAAGCCATCGGAGAACTGGCCCGTAACGTAGAGGCGCCCGCCCAGATCCGAACTCTCACCTTCCGCGCGTCCACCGAGGATCGCGCCGCGCAGTGAACTGTCCTTCGAGGCCCGGGAGTACCCGATGACCTGGTGCCCGGTGAACCAGTCATTCGAGGCGATCAGCGTGGTCGTGTAGTTCTTCCAGTCGATACTGTCGGCGACACGCTGTTCGAGCGCACTTGGATCGGCAATGGCCGTGAAAAGTTGCATCGGGATTGTCGAGACAATTGCGTCGAACACTTCTTCGGAATCGCGCGTGTGGATCACCGGTTTCGGGCCGGATCGGTCGATCCCAATCACGGGCGTGTCGAGTCTGACGTCAAGCGGCTTGGAGAATCGCTTCCAGAACGTGGTCCAGCCCTGTTCGGGCATATGCAGGTCATTCAGCACACCAGACAGGAGGTATTGGAGGTCGCACCATTGGACAGTCTGGCCGATCGTTGCCTCGTCGACATAACCGTATCCCTGCGTGGTCTGGATGCGATGCATCGCCAGTTCGATCTTGGGGATGTTAAGCGCGCGAACCCATTCGATTGTCGATAGTGAGGCTTCCTGCATGACTTTCGGGTCGTCAGGCCTCACGCGGATTGCTTTGCGCAGCGCGCCGGCCTTGCGGATGAATCGCGTGACCTGCAGGGGCAGCGGGGCGCCCGGTCCCTGCTTGACGTAATCAAAGACGGATTGGCCGTCGAAGCGGGCTTCTCCGAGCCGTTTCAGGGTGATGTCATTGGCCTTCATCCAGCCTTTGATCATTGTGTGGGACCGCGTCGTATAGCACGTGCCCATTTCGTTCAAGTTGTCGCCGTTAAGAATAGAAAAAGACTTTCCGCCGATCCTGCCCTCAGCTTCATAGACAACAGCGCGGATCCCCCGTTCCTGCAAAAAATGCGCCGCACTGAGGCCTGCGGGACCGGCCCCGATAATCGCGATTCTGTATTCGTTCTCAGTGGCCAAGTTGTGTTTCATGAACCGTAATTGTTAACCAAATTATCGGCACTCTCATAAAATTAGTCCTTGGTGACAAGGCACATATTCATCTTATCGCGGTATTCAGACTTCATGCCGATAAACGGGTCTCAAATTTCATTTCTGAAGTATCTGCTGCAGCGCAGGCATCCAAACGTGACAGCGGTTGATCGCGTCGTGCTGCTCGAACAGCATTTGGCCTTCGCGAGTCACGCCGCCACCATGGCTGGCGTGATGATCGTGAATTCCACCGCGACGACAATGATGATCTCACAGAACGTTGCCAATACATCAATGCACTATTGGATGTTCCTGAATTGGATGCTGGCTGCAGTTCTGGTTATCGATTCGATACTCAAACGCAGCCTTTCGCGGCCAACTGCCGTGAGTGGACGCTACCTGCGGCGGTCCGAATGGCTGGCTTATGTGTTCGGCGCGGCATGGGGATCGCTGCCGTTCTTCATAAACGATTCCGAACAGCGTTCGTCGGTCCTTTATGGGGCATTGCTGATTCTACCGATGATTGCCGGCATGTCGGCACTGTTGCCTGCCGTACCAAGAGTTGCGCTGCGATATGCGGGGGCAGCCGTGCTTCCACTGCTCCTTTATGCCGGATTGTCCTCGGCAAATTCGGGCTTCACGATTTCCCTAATGGTCCTTGTTTTTATGTTTGCCTTCTATTTTGGCATGAAGCGGACCTATTTGACCTTCGTTTCCAACGTTGAGTCCCGGATCCAGGCGACGGAATCGCACGAAATCCTCATTGGCGCTCTGAATGCCAGCGGCCAGGCCTTTGCCTATCTCGACGCCAACGGGAACGTTCTGGTGCAGAACGATCTCCACAAGACATATTTCTCGGGCACCGAAAGTGATCTGACGACGGGGTCGCGCCGCCCGCCCAAAGCGGGCGAAAGATACTGGCAGAAGTCTGTCGCGAAGGTGCCGAATGGCGGGCATGTTATTCTCCATGCCGATGTGACCAAACTCGAACAGAGTAAGCGGGACATTGAGGTCGCCAAGGAAGAGGCGGAGACCGCAGACGCGGCCAAGACCCGCTTCCTGAACTCGATGAGTCGCGAGTTGAAAGTGCCACTCGACGTGATTGTGGGGTGCTCGGGTCTGATGGGCAGCGATTCGAATATTCCGTTCGATGAACGCGAGTTCCGGGGCTATGCCGACCAGATTCGCAAACACGCATCTTATCTTGGTGGAATCATCGATCAGATCATCAGCTTCTCGAAGCTGAACCGTGAAACCGTGACGGCCGACGAGGAAGTGGTTGAGCTGTCCGAGATCATCAACAGTGCCGTTGGGCGCGTGCGGCTCGCGTCGCCGGGCTATTCTGATGTGCCGCTGCAGGTGAATATCGAGCCGGGACTGCCCCAAGTTTACTATGATCGCACAGCGCTGGAGCGGATTGTCCAGAACCTGGTGACCAACGCGTTTGAGCATGGGGCTGCGTCACCGATTTCCGTCAAGGTTTCGCGGATTGTGGGCCGAGGCATATTGCTGATGGTCAGGGATCGTGGGTCAGGCATGCGCAAGGGAGACCTCGACAAGGCGTTCGAGCCTTTCTTCCAGAGCACGCGCAAAAACGAACTGAAGAACGGTCGCGGTGTCGGTCTCGGCCTGTCAGTCAGTCGCAAGCTGGCGCGCCAGCACGACGGTGATGTGCTGCTCGACAGCCAGGAAGGCCGTGGAACCAGCGCATTCCTCGTGATTCCTCCAAGCCGGTGCATTACGGCCGCTGACCACCAGAACCAATCGACGGCGCGCGAAACCTCCTGAACAGAAATCAGGCGGGGCGGTTCGTTTCCCCAGAATGCGAGCGACCGCGTTCAGATTCTGCGATCATGGCCTGAAATTGCGGGGTGATTTCCGGGCTCTGTTCGGGCGCGCCGAGATCTTCGGCGATGCCGCTGATCGCCACGGCGCTGCCTTTTCGGCCGATGATGCGCGCCAGCATGCTGCTGACAGCGACCCGTTCCCTGCCCGCGAACACTTCATGGACATAGCAGACATAATTGTCCTGCCACCCGACGATTGATGTAAAGACTTCGAATTTTTGCGGGAATCGAAGTGCGCCCGTTTGGCGAATGGATTCCGCCTGAATGATGGGAAGCCAGCCATTCCGCCGAATGAGACGTCCGAGGCCAATCCGAATGACGGAGTTGATGGTCGCAAGGTCGGTGTATGACCGTATGCGATGCAGAGGGACAGTTGGGGCGAACGCGTGATCGGTCATCCAGACGCGAAGCCCGATACGGGTGGGTTCGAGCGGGTCGCGGGAAGATTGGCCGCGCAAAGCGGCCAACAAGATGAACATGAATCGCGCGAACAAATTCAATTGGGTCCCCTCCGGGCAAACTGGACGATGGGCCTGGGATTTTGCCGCTGTCTTCCGGCGGCTCGGCCACTCGGAAACATGTCCTAGCTTTCGACAGTATCAGACAATACCGCGTATCCACCACCATGAAATAATAGCGGACGGGCGTCATGGTCTGCGGCAATGCGAATGACTTCACCCAGAAAAATGACGTGATCTCCACCATCATGCTGCGCGTAAGTTCGGCATTCCAGCCGCGCTGCGCTTCCAGGCAAAATGGGCACGCCGCCTTCGCCCGGTTCGAATTCCATGCCTTCAAACTTGTCCACATCGCTCATGGCGAACCTGCGTGACAAGGCAGATTGGTTCTCGCGCAGGATATGAACACAAAAGTGCCGGGCTGCCTGAAAAGCTGCGAGGTTGCGCGATGCGCGGCTCAGAGACCAGAGAATCAAGGGCGGATCCATGGATACCGAGTTGAAGCTGTTGGCGGTCACACCAAACGGCGCGCCGTCCTCGTTTCTTGCGGTAATAACGGTAACGCCTGTGACAAACAGGCCAAGTGCGTTGCGAAATGTACGGGCATCAAATTCCATATGTCACCATCTAAGTTGGTTTCGCTGCAGGGCAAAGCCGATTTTGCCGTTCATCAAGCCGCGTTGACCCGCGTGAGGAATGCCGTTGAATGCGCGAATGAGCGCGTCCCGACGCTTCCGGACCGTCAGCGGGGCTCGCGTCAGGAAGAGGTATCCAGCATATGACGGACCCCACGCAAGCCCAAACGCCTCCGTCCAAAGGCGCGCCTTGTCCCTGGTGGCGGGGCGCCGCGATCTACCAAGTCTATGCCAGGAGCTACCTCGATACGAATGGCGACGGGATTGGCGATTTACCAGGAATAACCGAGAAGCTCGGATACATCGCATCACTCGGCGTGGCGGGAATCTGGATATCGCCATTCTTCACCTCGCCGATGAAAGATTTCGGCTACGATGTGTCTGACTATTGCGACGTCGATCCGATTTTCGGCACGCTTGATGATTTCGATGAACTGATAACGGCGGCGCACGTCGAAGGATTGCGCGTCATCATCGATCAGGTCATGTCCCATACATCGGACGCGCATGACTGGTTCAGCGAGAGCCGCGCGGACAGGACGAATGCGAAAGCGGCATGGTATGTGTGGCGGGATGCAAAGCCGGACGGAACGCCGCCCAACAATTGGCAAGCTGTATTTAGCGGCGCTGCCTGGACTTGGGATGCGCGGCGCCAGCAATATTACATGCACAATTTCCTGTCGAGCCAGCCGCAACTGAACCTGCACAATCGAGAAGTTCAGGACGCGTTGCTCGCCGCGGCGCGCTTCTGGCTTGAACGCGGCGTTGACGGATTCAGGCTCGATGCCATCAATTTTTCGATGTTCGATCCGGCCTTTCGTGACAATCCTGCCTGGGATGTCGGTGATCGCACAATAACGCGGCCGCATGACTTCCAGCACCATGTGCACAACCAATCGCACCCGAGTATCCCCATGTTTCTGGAGCGCGTGCGCGCGCTGACCGATGGATTCGGCGCGGTATTTACCGTGGCGGAAGTCGCAGGAGCCGACCCGTTGCCCGAGATGAAAGCCTTCACGACTGGCGAACTTCGATTGAGCTCGGCCTACAACTTTGACTTTCTCTATGCTTCCACATTGACTCCGGGACGGGTCAAGCGCGCGCAGTCGAACTGGATGGGCCCGTTTGACGAGGGGTGGCCGGCATGGGCCTTTTCGAACCATGACGCGCCGCGTTGCGTCAGCCGCTGGTATGACGGACCCGACCGGGCCCGGTTTGCAAAACTGACCAATGCGCTACTCCTCAGCCTCCGCGGCAATCCGATCCTTTATCAGGGAGAAGAGCTGGGCTTGCCCCAAGCCGAGGTTCCGTTCGAGCACTTGCAGGATCCGGAGGCGATCGCGAATTGGCCTCGCACATTGGGCCGTGACGGGGCCCGCACGCCGATGCCATGGATCCATGACGCGCCCGGAGCAGGGTTCACGACGGGCATACCTTGGCTGCCAGTGGGGCAGGGGCACGCGACTGTGGCGGCAGACGTCCAGGAAACGGCCCCGGGATCGGTCCTGAATTTTACGCGACACCTGCTGACCCTTCGGCGATTGTCGTCCGCCCTGACCCTGGGTGACATAGCATTCGAAGAAGCGGATGCGCCGCTTCTTGTATTTTGGCGCGCGCGGGGCGACGAAAAGGTGCTTTGCGTGTTTAATCTGGGGGCATCATCCCGGTCGCGCCCCGATTGCATGCCGTCAGGCGCAACCGTGTTGGCAGAGACCGGATGGGATGGTGAATTTTTAGGCGACGTACCCGAATATTCGGTCTGGATTGGTCGACTCTGAGCGAACCGCCGTCGAATATGACAGGATCGATCCCAGGGACCGAACAGGACCTCCCTGTCGCGCAACCCAAATCAGTGCGTGACGCTGACGCGTGAGAGCGCTAACATGACTGTTTTTGGCACCGTTGCCAAAATACTATACTCAGAATCGCATTCTTGCGGCATGCGAGAATTAGATTGTGCGGGGAGCGTCCACGATGGCCAAATTCATACCGGTTGAGCCGTTCGATATCGTCATATTCGGTGGCACTGGCGATCTCTCCCGGCGTAAGCTGTTGCCGGCGCTCTATCACCGGTGGCTGGACGGCCAGATCCCGGAGACAAGCCGGATTGTCGGCACAGCGCGTTCGGAGCTTTCCACGAAAGCGTATCGCGACATGGCCCGTGAGGCCTGCGAGACGGCGTCTGGAAAGAACTGGGATGCCAAGGCGTGGAAGGGGTTCGAAAAACTCGTCGAATATGTCTCGATAGATGCCACCGATCCCGATGCTGACTGGCCGACGCTCAAATCCAAACTGTCTGATGAACCAGAGCGAGCGTGCGTCTTCTATCTAGCAACGTCGCCACGCCTCTATGTCGGCATTTCCGAGGCGCTTGGGCGGGCAGGCCTGGCGACACCGCAAGCACGGGTCGTCCTCGAAAAGCCGATCGGCACTGACCTCGAATCCGCCCGCGAAATCAATGACGGGGTCGGCGCGGTATTCGCAGAGCGCCAAGTCTTTCGCATCGACCATTACCTTGGCAAGGAAACGGTGCAGAACCTGATGGTCCTGAGATTTGCCAACATGCTGTTCGAGCCCCTCTGGTCGCGCAATTATATCGACCATGTCCAGATCACAGTGGCTGAGGACCTCGGCCTTGAGGGCCGCGCGGACTATTATGACAAGTCCGGCGCGCTGCGTGACATGGTTCAGAACCATATGCTCCAGCTGCTATGCCTGACGGCGATGGAGCCCCCTAACCATCTCGACGACGACGATATCCGGACGGAGAAGATCAAGGTGCTGAACGCCCTGGTGCCGATCACGGGCGAGGCGGCGCGGCGGCTGACTGTACGGGGCCAATACAAGGCGGGCGTGCGCGGCGATGAACCTGTGAAAGGCTATGTCGACGAATTGAGCAGTGGTGCCGCCAGCACCACGGAAACCTTCGTCGCGATCAAGGCATCCATCGACAACTGGCGCTGGGCTGGCGTACCGTTCTACCTCAGAACGGGCAAGCGTTTGCCCTATCGCCATTCCGATATCGTGATCCAGTTCAAGCCGACCCCGCATTCGCTGTTCGGCGAAGGCAACGACGCCGTGAACCGGCTGGTGATCCGGCTTCAGCCGGATGAAGGTGTGCGCCTCTATGTGCAGATCAAGGAGCCCGGTCCTGGCGGCTTGCGCGTGAAATCCCTTCCGTTGAACCTGTCTTATGCCGAAAGCTTTACGGTGCGTTATCCGGATGCCTACGAACGATTGCTGATGGACGTGGTGCGGGGCAATTTGTCCCTGTTCATGCGCCGCGATGAGGTGGAAGCTGCGTGGACTTGGGTCGACGGCCTGATCGACGCCTGGGATCGTTACGGCGATGCGCCGGATCTCTACGCTGCCGGCAGCAATGGACCGCTCGCGGCCGCGATGATGATGGACCGCGATGGGCGTGAGTGGTTCGAAGGGAAATAGGCGTATGAAACACGAATTCCTGACGCATTCGAGCCGAGACGAGGCCGCTGATTTTGCCGCGCGCATGGCCGTGGGCGTTTTGTCGGCTGCGATCGAGGAGTCCGGAAAAGCCTGTTTCATGGTGTCGGGAGGATCAACCCCCGCGCCCGTGTTAGACCGGCTTGCGCACACAGATATGGCGTGGAGCCGGGTGACCGTCGGTCTTGTCGACGAACGGTGGGTCAGCTCGGATCATCCAGGATCGAATGAGCGCCTGGTGCGCAGTCATTTGCTGACCGGCAAGGCTGGGGCTGCCGGATTCGTGCCGATGAAGACTGCCGCGCAGACAGCCGTTGCTGCTGTTGCTGACCGGAATCTCGCCTACGGGCCGCATTCCGACCCGATTGATCTGATCCTTTTGGGCATGGGGAGTGATGGGCATACCGCAAGCTGGTTTCCAAAAGCCGGCGGCCTGACAGGCGCCATGCATGCCAAGAATGGAGAGATCGTTGCCGCGATTGATGCGACCGGCTGTCCCGTCGCCGGGGACCTGACGGAACGGCTGACGCTGACGGGGCCAGCGATCATCGACTCCGATGCGGCCATCCTCCTGATTTTCGGCGACGAGAAGCGGGAGGTGTTGAACGCGTCTCTCAAATCGGAACCCGATGACCGCCCAATCCGATTCGCCGTTGATGGGCTCGGCCCCCGCCTCACAATCATATGGGCCCCATGATGACACACATGAATCTCGCCATCGCGTCTGTAACGGACCGCATTCGTCTTCGGTCGAAGGACACGCGCGCCGCCTATCTGGACATGATCCGGGCGCGTCGCCCCGACGGGTTTGCGCGGATGAAGATGACCGAGGGTAACCTGGCCCATGCCTCGGCCGGCTGTGCTGTTATGGAGAAGGCAGAACTGCTCGGCGGCGGCTGGCCCAATATCGGCATCATCACCTCCTATAATGACATGCTGTCGGCGCATGCGCCGTTTGAGCATTATCCGGATATCATTCGCAGGGCGGCGCGCGAAGCAGGCGCGATTGCACAGGTGGCGGGTGGGGTGCCGGCCATGTGCGACGGCGTCACGCAAGGCCAGGAGGGCATGGAGCTTTCGCTGTTTTCGCGAGATGTAATCGCAATGGCCTCAGCGATCGGGCTGAGCCATGACGTCTTCGACGCAGCGCTGCATCTCGGCGTGTGCGACAAGATCATTCCGGGCCTTGTGATAGCAGCGCTTCGGTTTGGCTGGCTGCCGTCGGTCTTCGTGCCAGCAGGGCCGATGCCGTCTGGCCTGCCCAACCCAGAGAAGGTGCGCATCCGCCAGCTGTTTGCCGAGGGCAAGGTGGACCGCGAGCAACTGCTCCGCGCGGAAGCCGAAAGCTATCACACGCAGGGCACCTGTACGTTCTACGGCACGGCCAATTCCAACCAGATGCTGATGGAGGTCATGGGCCTGCACCTTCCGGGCGCGGCCTTCACCAATCCCGGAACGTCGCTGCGCGAGGGGCTGACGCGCGCAGCGACGCATCGTGCTGCTGCCATTACAGCGCAGGGCGATGACTACCGTCCCATGGGCGAACTGATTGACGAGCGGTCTGTCGTGAACGGGATTGTCGGCCTCATGGCGACCGGCGGGTCGACCAATCATGCGTTGCACATTCCAGCGATGGCCGCCGCTGCGGGCATCCAGGTCACGCTGGAGGATTTCGCCGAAATCAGTGCAGTGACGCCCTTGCTGGCGCGCATCTATCCGAACGGACCTTCGGACGTGAACCATTTTCATGCGGCCGGCGGGATGGGTTTTCTTGTCCGCGAATTGCTGGGGGCAGGGCTGATGGATGGGGGCGCGCAGGGGGTGGCAGGTCCCATCTCGGGCTATGATCGCGAGCCCTACCTGGATGGCGGGAAGGTCGTCTGGCGCGCCGCGCCGGAAAAGAGTGGCGACCTGGAAATCCTGCGGCCCGCATCCGATCCGTTTTCAGAGGATGGCGGACTGCGCTTGATGAGCGGTCCGCTGGGCCGGGGCGTCAGCAAGGTCTCTGCGGTGAAGCCCGCCAATCGCGTTCTGGAAGCGCCAGCGATCGTGTTCGAGACACAAGGCGCGCTGAAAGCGGCGTTCGAAGCCGGAAAACTGGACCGCGACTTTGTCGCCGTGGTCCGGTTCCAGGGGCCGGCGGCCAATGGGATGCCGGAACTGCACGGGCTGACGCCTGTGCTCGGCATCCTGCAGGACAGGGGGTTCAAAATCGCACTTGTTACCGATGGTCGCATGTCCGGTGCGAGCGGCAAGATTCCATCTGCTATCCATATGAGCCCCGAAGCGGCGCGCGGCGGACCCTTGGCGCGGGTCCAGGACGGAGACCTGATCGCATTCGATTCCGAAAAAGGGACGCTTGATATCAAGGTGGACAGCGAGACCTTTGCCTCGCGTGAGCCGGCCCCGTTTAGGCCGAATGAATCGTCGGTCGGTCTTGGCCGGGAAATGTTCTCCTATTTCCGGCAGATGGCCGGAACGGCGGACTCGGGCGCCAGCCAGTTTTCGTTCTTTGGCGAGGAGTCTTGAATGGTGATGGATGAGTTGCTGGTTGGCGACGTTGGGGGAACCAATGTCCGCTTTGCGATGGCCCATCGATCAACCGGCCGGTTTGTCATCGATCATTTTGAAAAACTGGAAGGCGACGATTTCGGATCATTCGAGGACGCGCTGGCGTCCTACCTCGAGACAACCGGCCTGAAACCGGACCATGCCTGTTTTGCGCTCGCCGGTCCTGTGCGCGCAGGCGAAGTCCTGCTGACCAATCGCCGTTGGCATGTGTCTGCACGCCATGTATCCGATCGGTTCGGCATCGGGGCCGTGAATCTTCTCAATGACTTTGCCGCCATGGCGCGCGCCGTGCCGGAGTTTGACCCAGCCACTTTCGAGACCATTGTTGAAGGTACACCGCGGCAAGGGGCTCCCGTCCTCGTCGCTGGCCCCGGCACGGGTTTTGGCGTCGCGACGCTGCTCGGAAGCGGCGAATCGACCTGGCATGTCCTGAGCGGCGAGGGTGGGCATGTGGCGTTCTCGCCACGTGACGATACCGAACTGGAACTCGCGCGGATCCTGCTGGCACGGCATGGCTATGTTTCGAATGAGCTTGTCGCGTCTGGTAGCGGACTCAATGCCGTGCATGAGGCGTTCTGCGAGATGCACGCCCGGACGTACAAGGAGACCGGTCCGCAAGAGATGCGCCGGCTGGCCGACGCGGGCGATGAAATGTTCCGTTCGCTCATCCAGTTGCGGGCAAATACGGTCATGACCGCCGTAGGCGATCTCGTGCTTGCAAACGGGGCGCTTGGCGGTGTGGTTCTGGCCGGCGGCGTCACCGATCGTATTACAGACTTCCTGAAATCACCCGAAGCATGCGAACGGTTTTTTGAGCGCGGTCCGCTCTGCCGATATTTGCGCAATTGTCCGGTCAGCCTGATGCGCGACCCGGAAGCGCCGTTGATCGGAGCTGCGGCTTTCCACGAACAGGAGATAAAGTAATGACGTTCCCCCTGAGATCACTCGTGGAGGCCGCGACCAAGGCGCCGATTGTGCCCGTTCTGGTCGTCGACCGCATTGAAGTTGCGGCCCCCCTTGCGCGGGCGCTCGTTGATGGCGGCCTGACAATTGCCGAAGTCACGCTGCGAACACCTTCGGGACTGGCGGTTATCGAAGAGATGAAATCTGCCGAGCCTGGACTGAAGGTCGGGGCGGGTACCGTGTTGACCGAATCCGATGTCGAGAACGCCTTGGCGGCCGGTGCAGATTTCCTCGTGGCGCCGGGCATGTCGCCAAAATTATTGGCCGGATTAGGCGGCCACCGCCGCCTGATGATTCCCGGCGTTGCGACAGCCAGCGAGGCCATGGCCCGGCACGAAGACGGGTTTGACCTGTTGAAGCTGTTTCCGGCCTCGATTGCCGGCGGGGTCAGCGCGCTCAAGGCGCTTGGCGCTCCGCTGCCGCACCTGCGCTTCATGCCGACAGGCGGCATTACCGAGGCGGATGTCGGCAAATACCTCGCCCTTCCCAATGTTTTCGCGGCCGGAGGCTCGTGGATTGCGACGGGCGCCGACATTGCTGCTGAAGACTGGAAGGGAATCAGTGCCAAAGCGCGCAAGGCGCTGGCTGCGATCTGAACCGGGATTGCCGTTTTCAGCAAATTTCTGAGCGCTTTCAGGCCTGCCCGTTCGGCGTAGCGCGTCAGCCGTGGTAGAGTGCCCGTGCGTGACGCACCGCCGCAGCTATTGGCACGTGAATTAAGGTACTGAAGGCGGTAGAGTCACGCTCCGAGATATAATGTGCCCGTCTGTTGCGTGACGGGCAAAACCGTCCTAATCCGGCGCCAGACAAGGTCAGGAGACACTGAACATGACCGAGATAGAACGGCTTGCACTGGATTATTTTCCGGTGATCATATTCCTGGTGATTGGCGCGGCGATTTCGGGCCTGTTCATTGCAGGTTCCGCGCTGTTGGCGCCGTCAAACCCTGATCCTGAGAAGAACTCGGCCTATGAGTGCGGTTTCAACGCGTTCGACGATGCGCGGATGAAATTCGACGTGCGATTCTATCTCGTTGCCATTCTGTTCATCATCTTCGATCTCGAAGTCGCGTTCCTGTTTCCCTGGGCCATCACGCTGGGCACGATCGGCCTGGTCGGGTTCTGGTCGATGGTCGTCTTCCTGGGCGTGCTGACCATCGGATTCGTCTATGAATGGCGCCGCGGTGCGCTGGAGTGGGAATGATGGCAGATGACGGTTTCAAAAAATACGCGCTGGGCGGTGCCCGGGCAGGGGTTGAAGGGGGCTTTGTGCCTCGCGACGACGACCCGTTCTACAATGGCCTGTCAGACTCACTGGCCGACAAGGGCTATTTCACGGCTGGCGCCGACGACCTGATCGCCTGGGCGCGCACCGGTTCTCTGATGTGGATGACGTTCGGCCTGGCGTGTTGCGCGATCGAGATGATGCACGCGGGCAACCCGCGCTATGACCTTGAGCGTTTCGGCATGGCGCCGCGCGGTTCGCCGCGTCAGTCGGACGTGATGATCGTTGCCGGCACGCTGACCAACAAGATGGCGCCGGCCTTGCGCAAGGTCTACGACCAGATGCCGGAGCCCCGCTATGTGATTTCCATGGGCAGCTGCGCCAATGGCGGCGGCTATTACCACTATAGCTATTCGGTTGTGCGGGGATGTGACCGGATCGTTCCGGTCGATATTTACGTACCCGGGTGCCCGCCGACAGCTGAAGCGCTGGTCTATGGCTTCCTGCAACTGCAGAAGAAAATCCGCCGCGAAGGCTCGATCGAGCGCTAGGGGAACCAAGATGAATATCGAAGCGCTGGAAGACCTCGCTGCTCATATCAAGGCGACTCAGAACGATGCCGTTCGCGTGTCGCAGATCGCTGTCGGCGAGCTGACCCTGCTGGCCGAGCGCGACCATATCGTGCACCTGCTGCGCTTCCTGCGCGACGACCAGCAATGCAATTTCGAAACGCTGATCGACATTTGCGGGGTCGATTATCCGGAACGGTCCGACCGGTTCGAAGTCGTATACCATCTCCTGTCGATGCGCATGAACCACCGCATCCGGGTGCGCATCCGCACCGATGAGGAAACGCCGGTGCCGAGCGCCACGGTGCTTTGGCCTGCGGCCAACTGGTTCGAGCGCGAAGCCTTCGACATGTACGGGATCCAGTTTTCCGACCACCCGGACCTGCGCCGCCTTCTCACCGATTACGGATTCGAGGGTTATCCGCTGCGCAAGGATTTCCCGCTGACGGGCCATTATGAGGTTCGCTACGATGATCTCGAAAAACGCGTGATCTACGAGCCGGTGCAATTAACGCAGGAATACCGGAACTTCGATTTTCTTTCGCCGTGGGAAGGCATGCCAGTCGAGATTCCCGGCGACGAGAAAGCCGTCTCCGAGGAGGCACCTGAATAATGGCCGACACGACCCACACCTCTATCGACGACGAGCGCAAGTTCACGCTGAACTTCGGGCCGCAGCACCCGGCCGCGCACGGCGTGCTGCGCATGATCATGGATCTTGATGGCGAAGTCGTCACCCGGATCGACAGCCATATCGGCCTGCTACATCGCGGCACAGAAAAACTGCTTGAATACAAGACCTTCCTGCAAGGTCTGCCATATTTCGACCGGCTTGATTATTGTTCGCCGATGAACCAGGAGCATGCTTGGTGCCTGTCCATCGAGAAGCTGATGGGCATCAAGGTGCCGCGCCGCGCGAGCCTGATCCGCGTGATGTTCTCCGAGATTGGCCGGATCATGTCGCACATCCTCAACGTGACGACGCAGGCGATGGATGTCGGTGCGCTGACCCCCATCACCTGGGGCTTTGAAGAGCGTGAAAAGCTGTGCGTGTTCTATGAGCGGGCCTCGGGCAGCCGCATGCACGCGGCGTATTTCCGTCCGGGCGGCGTGCACCAGGACCTGCCGCAATCCCTGTTCGACGATATTGCCGAATGGTGCCTTCACTTCCCGGTGGCGATGAACCGGCTGGAATCGCTGATAACCGAGAACCGTATCTTCAAGCAGCGCAATGCCGATATCGGCGTTGTCGACGTGAAGACGATCATGGACTGGGGTTTTACCGGCGTGATGGTGCGTGGCTCGGGCCTCGTTTGGGACCTGCGCCGCTCGCAACCCTATGAGTGCTATGATGAACTCGACTTCAAAATCCCGGTTGGCAAGAATGGCGACAATTATGACCGCTATGTCTGCCGCATGGAGGAGATGAAGGAATCCACCAAGATCATCCAGCAATGTATCGAACTATTGGCGAAGGAAGGTCCCGGACCTGTCCTGCCGAAACATTCGAAGGTTGCGCCGCCGCGGCGTGCCGAGATGAAGAATTCGATGGAAGCGCTGATCCACCATTTCAAGCTTTACACGGAAGGCTTCCGCGTGCCGGCGGGCGAATGCTATGCTCCGATTGAAGCGCCGAAGGGCGAGTTCGGCGTCTACCTGGTCTCTGACGGCACCAACAAGCCATATCGCGCCAAGGTTCGCGCGCCGGGCTTCCCGCACCTTCAGGCCATGGACCATCTGTCGAAGGGCCACATGTTGGCAGACGTCTCGGCCATCCTCGGCTCGCTCGATATCGTGTTCGGTGAGGTTGACCGTTGAGCGCCTCGACCGATCTCGTCCAGCGCCAACTTGATGCCTACAATGCGCAGGACATTGAGGCCTTCATGGCATTCTATGCCGAGGATGCCGAGCTGGCGGGCCTCAATAGCGCCGTGAGCCAGTCGGGCCATGGTGCCATTCGCGCGCGCCACCTAGACCTGTTTGCCGAGTTTCCGGAAAACCGGGCAGACGTGGTCAACCAGATCGACCTCGGTTCCATCGTGATGGTTCATGAGCGTGTCGAGCGCGCGCCCGGCGGTGACAATTTCGAAGTCGCGGCGATCTATACGCTCCGTGATGGCAAGATCGCCCGCGTCGATTTTGCGCGGGGAAGTTGATTGATGGCTGTCCTCCCGGAACATCGTCTTTCGATCATGACATTGGGCGTGCAGGACCGCGCGGCCCTGACGGCGTTCTATGAGGATGTTATCGGGTTCAGGAATGTCGGCCCCGAAGGGATGACCCTGTTCGACATGGGCGGCTTCCTGCTCGGTCTCTGGGAAGAAGACAGGCTCGCTAAGGATGCCGGCCTGCCGCATAATCGCGCCGGCGATTTCAAGGGCGTTGCGCTGGCCTACAATGCGCGATCCATCGAAGAGGTCGACGGAATTTTCGCGCGGCTCAAGGATGCTGGCGTGAAAATTACCACGGCGCCGCACAAGGCATTCTGGGGCGGCTATTCCGGATATTTCGCGGATCCCGAGGGCAATGCCTGGGAAGTCGCATTCAACCCGTTTTGGACACTGGATGAGGCAGGCCGCGTCGTGCTGCCCTCCGCGGAGGACGTTTAGATGGCATTGCGCCGGTTTGATATCGAGGCAGGCGGCGACACGTTCGCCTTCAAGCCCGAGACTGAGGACAAGATTGCGTTCTGGCGGGCCAAGTATCCGGCGGACCGGCAGCGCTCGGCCGTGATTCCGATGCTTTGGCTGGCCCAGAAGGACAATAATGGCTGGTTGTCCGAGCCGGCTATGCGCGAAGTCGCCGACCGCTTGGAGATGGCGTATATCCGCGTCTACGAAGTGGCGACTTTCTACACGATGTTCCGGATGCAGCCGGTGGGCAAATTCCACATCCAGCTGTGTGGCACGACGCCCTGCATGCTGCGCGGCGCGGAAGCGCTGAAGGAAGTCTGCAAGAAGGATATCGGCCCGGCCATGTTCGTTACCGACGACAAGCGCCTGTCATGGGAAGAGGTCGAATGCCTTGGCGCCTGCGTGAACGCGCCGATGGCGCAGATCAATGACGACTATTTTGAGGATCTCACGGCGGACAGCTTCAGCAATATCCTGTCGAAGCTGAAGCACGGCGCTGAAGTTCATCCGGGCCCGCAAATCGACCGCGTCAATAGCGGCCCCGAAGGCGGCACGACCGTGCTGACCGAGCCGCACCTGTTCGATGGGACGCGGAACAAGACGTCTTCATTGCCGAACCCACCTGTTCCGGCGGAGGATGCAAACGCAGACGCCAAGGGCATGCCGAAGGAATCGGCGCCAACCAATACGAAGCGCGAAACGCCCGATGCCGCGCCGGGAGCCAAAACGACCCTGCTGCCGAAGCGCGACGGACCACCCGCCAAGAAGAGTGATGAGGACTAGGACATGTTGCAGGACAAGGACCGCATCTTCACCAATCTCTACGGGCTCCACTCACCGGGCCTGGAAGCCGCGCAAAAGCGTGGCGCCTGGCACCTGACGCGCGAGATGCTGGCGCTCGGGCCCGACTGGATCTGCGACCAGATCAAGGCCAGCGGTTTGCGTGGACGTGGCGGCGCGGGATTCCCGACAGGCCTGAAATGGACCTTCATGCCGAAAGAGGTGCGCGAGCGCCCACATTATCTGGTCGTCAACGCGGACGAGTCCGAGCCGGGCACCTGCAAGGACCGCGAGATCATGCGCCACGATCCGCACCTGCTGATCGAGGGCTGCATGGTGGCGAGCCGCGCGATGCTGGCTCACAAGTGTTATGTCTACCTGCGCGGCGAGTACATTGCCGAGCGCCACGCGATGGAAGCGGCGATCAAGGAGGCCTATGAGGCCAAGCTGATCGGCCAGAACAATGTGAACGGATGGGATTTCGACATCTACGTCCATCACGGCGCCGGCGCGTATATCTGCGGCGAGGAGACCGCGCTGCTCGAAAGCCTTGAAGGCAAGAAGGGCCAGCCGCGCATCAAGCCGCCATTCCCGGCGAATGCGGGCCTCTATGGCTGCCCGACGACTGTGAACAATGTCGAGTCGATTGCGGTTGCGCCGACAATCCTGCGGCGCGGCGCGGAATGGTTCGCCGGCTTCGGCCGTCCGAACAATTCCGGCACCAAGCTGTTCTGCATCTCCGGCCACGTGAACAAGCCGTGCAATGTGGAAGAAGAGATGTCGATCTCGTTCCGCGACCTGATCGAGACCCATTGCGGCGGCATTCGCGGCGGCTGGGACAATCTGAAAGCCGTGATCCCGGGCGGGTCGTCGGTGCCGATGGTGCCGGCCGACCAGATCATGGACGCCTATATGGATTTCGACACGCTGCGCGACCTCAAGTCAGGTCTCGGTACGGCGGCCGTCATCGTGATGGACAAGGACACCGACCTGATCAAGGCGATCGCGCGCCTCGCTTACTTCTACAAGCACGAATCCTGTGGCCAGTGCACGCCGTGCCGCGAAGGCACCGGCTGGATGTGGCGGGTGATGGAACGCATGGTCAAAGGCGAGGCCGAGCATGACGAGATCGACACGCTGCTCGACGTGACCAATCAGGTCGAAGGCCACACGATCTGCGCGTTTGGCGACGCGGCGGCCTGGCCGATCCAGGGCCTGATCCGCCATTTCCGGCCAGAAATCGAAGCCCGTATCAACGAATACCGTCTGCCCCGCGCCATGGTGCAGGGCGCAGTGATCGCGGCGGAGTAGGGAAGACATGACCGACACGTTCAAGCTCAATATCGATGGCCAGGACATCGAGGTGCCGAAGCACTACACGCTGATGCAGGCGTGCGAGGAAGCGGGCGCCGAGATTCCGCGCTTCTGCTACCATGAGCGGCTCTCTGTTGCCGGCAATTGCCGCATGTGCCTCGTCGAATGGGAAGGCGCGCCGAAGCCGATTGCCTCGTGCGCCCAGACCGTCGGCGACATGCGCCCGAACCGGGACGGATCGGCGCCGAACGTGCGGACCAAGGGCGACTATGTCCAGAAGGCCCGCAACGGCGTGATGGAATTCCTGCTGATCAACCACCCGCTTGATTGCCCGATCTGCGACCAGGGCGGCGAATGCGACCTGCAGGACCAGGCCATGGCCTATGGCCGGGGCGGCAGCCGCTATGACGAAAACAAGCGCGCTGTCGTCGACAAGAACATGGGGCCGCTGGTCAAGACGATCATGACGCGCTGCATCCAGTGTACGCGCTGTATCCGGTTCGCCGCTGAAGTCGCAGGCGTCGAGGAAATCGGCATGATCTCGCGCGGCGAGAATGCCGAGATCACGACCTATCTCGAAAAGTCTCTGACCTCGGAACTGTCCGGTAACGTTATCGACCTCTGCCCGGTCGGCGCGCTGACCTCCAAGCCTTACGCCTTCAATGCGCGCCCGTGGGAGCTGCGCAAGACGTCCTCGATAGACGTCATGGATGCGATGGGCGCGGCGATCCGCGTCGATGCCAAGGGCGACGGCGTGATGCGGATCCTGCCGGATACCAATGAGGAAGTGAACGAGGAGTGGATTTCCGACAAATCCCGCTTCGTCTGGGACGGGCTGGCCCGCCAGCGCCTCGACAAACCTTATATGCGGGTCAACGGCAAACTCGTGCCGACGACCTGGGGCGAGGCATTTGCTGCTGCGCAGACGGCGCTTTCCGTGACTGCCGACAAGATCGGCGTTGTCGCCGGTGACCTGATCGAAGTGGAGCAGGCCAAGGCAGCACTCGACCTGTTCCGGGCGCTCCGCGTACAGAATACGGACTGCCGTCCTGCTGGCGCCGCTTACGGCACCGACGGTGTGCGCGAGCGCTATATCCTCAACCCGACGCTGATGGGCGTGGAAGAGGCCGATGCGCTGTTGCTGATCGGCACCAACCCGCGCGTCGAAGCGGCGGTCTGGAATGCCCGCATCCGCAAGTCGTGGCTGTGGGGCGACCTGAAGGTCGGCATGATCGGCGACGCAGCCGACCTGACTTATGACTACGACCATCTTGGTTACGGCGGAGACGCCTTGGCCAACGTCGCTGGCAGCGACTTCTACAAAATTCTCAAGGACGCCAAGCGGCCGATGGTCGTTGTGGGTGAAGGCGCGCTCTGTCGTGCTGACGGTGAGGCGATCCTGAGTGCTGCCCTAAAGCTGGCGCAGGATGTCGGTGCTGTCGCGGATGGCTGGGCCGGGTTCGGCGTCCTGCACAATGCAGCCGGCCGTGTCGGCGCGCTCGATGTGGGTTTCGTGCCGGGCGACAATGGCAAGGCGACGGGCGCCATTCTTGGCGGTGGGATGGAGACAGTTGTCCTGCTCGGCGCAGACGAGGCGGACCTGTCCGGTCTTGGCGGCGCGACGGTGATCTATGTCGGATCGCATGGTGATGCGGGCGCGGCACGCGCGGACATCATCCTGCCGTGCGCAACTTATACCGAGATGGACGCCACCTATGTGAACACGGAAGGGCGCGTCCAGATGACGACACGCGCTGTCCAACCCAAGGGCGAGGCCCGCGAAGGCTGGGCCATTTTCCGCGCACTGTCGCAAGTCATGGGCCAGACTCTGCCCTACGACACGGCCGACGCGTTGCGGGCAGGCCTGCGCGGCGCTGATGGCGAAAGCACGGTCTTTTCCGGACAGGGGTTTGCGCCGGGGGCAGGCGGCGTCAGTGCGCTGCAAGCTGACGTCAGCGGTGTTGGCGGCACGATCAAGGCGGACGCTTTTGCCCCAGTGATAGATGATTTCTACCTGACCAATCCCATCGCGCGGGCGTCCAAGACCATGGCGGAGTGCTCAGCGCTCAGCACGGCTCTAGACACTCCGGTAGCAGCGGAGTAGGGCGGCGGCATGAGCAATCTCATCGAGTCTTTCGGCGACTTTACCGGCTTCTGGATGGTGCTTGGCCAGGTTGGCCTGTTCACCCTCGTACTGTTGTTGTCGATTGCTTTCCTGCTCTTGCTGGACCGGAAGATCTGGGCCGCTGTCATGATGCGGAAAGGCCCTAATGTCGTCGGTCCGTTTGGCCTGCTCCAGTCATTTGCCGACTTCGGCAAATTCCTGCTCAAGGAAATCGTCATACCGGCGGGCGCGAACAAGACGGTGTTCATCCTCGCGCCGATCCTGACCTGTACGCTCTCCTTCGTGGCGTGGGCGGCTATTCCTGTCGCGCCGGGAACGGTGTCGGGAACCAGCTGGGTCGTGTCGAACCTGAACGTCGGTGTTCTCTATCTCTTCGCCATCAGTTCGCTCGGCGTCTATGGCATCATCATGGGCGGCTGGGCCTCGAACTCGAAATATCCGTTCCTTGGCGCGCTGCGCTCGGCGGCGCAAATGGTGTCTTATGAGGTTTCTATCGGCTTCATCATCGTCACCGTTATCCTGTTGAGCGGATCGATGAACCTGAGCGTCATTGTCGAGAACCAGGCCGGTGGTTTCTGGAACTGGCACGCCTTCAGCCTGCAATACTTTCCGCTGATCTTCGTGATGTTCCCGATGTTCGTGATGTTCTTCATCTCGGCGCTGGCAGAGACAAACCGTCCACCGTTCGACCTGCCCGAAGCGGAATCCGAACTCGTCGCCGGTTACCAGGTCGAATATGGCTCGACGCCCTATCTCCTCTTCATGCTGGGCGAGTATCTCAACATCGTGCTGATGTGCGCGATGATGACTGTCCTCTTTCTTGGCGGCTGGCACGGGCCATTCGCCCTCGGAGACGCCGTGCAGGACTGGCCGCCGCTGCTGCTCAGCCTGTCGGGCCTGTTCTGGTTCATGGTCAAGATCCTCTTTTTCTTCTTCATGTTCGCCATGGTGAAGGCCATCGTGCCCCGTTACCGCTATGACCAGCTGATGCGCTTGGGCTGGAAAATCTTCCTGCCGACGTCGCTTGCAGCCGTTCTGATCGTGGCGGGCTATGTCGTTTATACCGGAGTACAATTATGAGCATTGCACAGACCATTCGCGGCGCGCTGCTGACCGATTTTATCGGGGCCTTCTGGTCGGCACTGCGGGAAATGTTCCGCCGCAAGGCGACCATAAATTATCCGTTCGAGAAGAACCCGCTGAGCCCGAGGTTCCGCGGCGAGCACGCACTGCGCCGCTATCCGAGCGGCGAAGAGCGCTGCATCGCCTGCAAGCTGTGCGAGGCGGTCTGCCCGGCGCAGGCGATCACGATCGAGGCCGAACCGCGCGAGGACGGCGCTCGCCGGACGACGCGTTATGATATCGACATGGTGAAGTGCATCTATTGCGGCTTCTGCGAGGAGGCCTGCCCGGTGGACGCGATTGTCGAAGGGCCGAACTTTGAATTTGCGACCGAGACGCGTGAAGAACTTTTCTACGACAAGGACCGCCTGTTAGCGAATGGCGACCGGTGGGAACGCCTGATCGCGAAGAACCTGGAGCTCGACGCGCCCTACCGTTAGGGCCGCCTTGCAGTATGACTGAACCGGAGCATGGAGGCAGGGGCCTCTCATGCTTCACCAATTAGGGGCTTTGAGGGCTTTGGCAGTTTACGTATTCTGGATACTGGCCACGATCGTGGTCCTGTCGGCGGTCATGGTGATCGCGGCACGCAATCCCGTGCACTCGGTTTTGTTCCTGATCCTGGCCTTCTTCACGTCGGCGGGCCTGCTGGTACTGATCGGGGCCGAGTTCCTCGCCATGCTGCTTGTCGTCGTCTATGTCGGCGCGGTCGCGGTGCTGTTCCTGTTCGTCGTGATGATGCTCGACGTTGATTTTGTCGAACTGAAACAGGGCTTTTTAAGTTACCTGCCGTTCGGGCTTTTGGTCGGCGCGGTCTTCCTCGCCGAGATCGTGCTCGCGTCGTTCGCGGGCCTTGAGAGTCATGTCAGCACGTTTGATGCGTCGCCGGGCGCGGCAACCAATGCCGAGGCCATCGGGCAGGTGATGTACACCCAGTACATGCTGCTGTTCCAGATGGCGGGGATCATCCTACTGGTCGCCATGATTGGCGCGATCGTGCTGACGCTGCGCCATCGCCCGGGTGTCAAACGCCAGAGTGTCGCAAAGCAGACATCGCGTCGCCGGTCGGACGCCTTCGAATTGAAAGACCCGAGCTCCGGGCAGGGGATCTGATATCATGGACCTTGGGCTCTCCCATTATCTTACCGTATCGGCAGCGCTGTTCACGATCGGTGTCGTCGGCATCTTCGTGAACCGGAAGAACATCATCGTCATCCTCATGGCGATCGAACTGATCCTCCTGTCGGTGAACCTGAACCTGATTGCCTTCTCGGTCTTCAACGGCGATATCGCCGGGCAGATCTTCGCCATGCTGGTCCTGACCGTGGCGGCGGCTGAAGCGGCTGTCGGCCTCGCCATCCTCGTCGTCTATTTCCGCAATCGCGGCGATATTGCGGTCGAGAATGTCGACCTTATGAAAGGTTAGAGGCTGATGCTGCCGGATATCTTCATTATCTTCATCGTGCTCGCGCCCGGAATCGTAGCGCTCACGGGCCTCGTCCACAAACAGATCGGCGATTTGCCGGTGATGTTCCTGACGACGGGCGTCGTGCTGACGGCCGGTGCCTTGTCGCTGTTCCAGCTGTTTGCCTATGCCGCCGGGATTGTCGGCGCTGAGGGGCATGGCGAAGCGGCCGGCCACGCGGTTGAAGCTGTTGCCGCCAATGGCGCGCATGTGATCACATTGCTGCCCTGGATCGACGTCGGCAATTTCCACGCGAACTGGGCGATCCGGATAGATGCGCTGTCCATTGTCATGATGGCGGTGATCACCGGCGTTTCCGGGCTCGTACACCTCTATTCATGGGGCTATATGAGCGAAGACCCGCACCGGTCGCGCTTCTTCGCCTACCTTTCGCTGTTTACGTTCGCGATGCTGTCGCTGGTCGTGGCCGACAATTTCATCCAGCTCTTTTTCGGCTGGGAAGGCGTCGGACTGGCGTCCTACCTGTTGATCGGTTTCTGGTACACGAAGAAGGCGCCCAACGACGCCTCAATCAAGGCCTTCGTGACTAACCGCGTCGGCGATTTCGGCCTCGCGCTTGGTATCATGGCTGTGTTCTTCGTCTTCGGATCGGTCGAGTTCGAACCCGTTCTCAGCGCCATTCGCGAAAACGCCGTGGTAACGCCAATGGCCTTCGCTGAGGCAGCCCCGGCGCAGGAAGCCGTCATCGAATTCCTCGGGCAGCGCGTCTACGCGCTCGAACTGATCGGCGTCCTTCTGTTCATCGGCGCGATGGGCAAGTCGGCCCAGTTCTTCCTGCATGTCTGGCTGCCGGACGCGATGGAAGGCCCGACACCTGTTTCGGCCCTGATCCACGCGGCGACCATGGTTACAGCAGGTGTCTACCTGGTTTGCCTTATGTCGCCCCTGTACGAGCACACGCTCTATGCCGCCGGCATGGTCACGATCGTGGGCGCGGTCACCGCGCTCTATGCCGCGACGGTCGGCCTGGCGCAGAATGACATCAAGCGCGTGATTGCCTATTCGACCTGTTCGCAGCTGGGTTACATGTTCTTTGCAGCCGGTATCGGCGCCTATGAAGCCGCCATGTTCCACCTCTTCACGCACGCTTTCTTCAAGGCACTGCTGTTCCTCGGCGCAGGCTCCGTCATTCACGGCATGCACCATGAGCAGGACATGCGAAAAATGGGGGGGCTCGCGAAATTCATGCCGCTGACCTATGCGGCGATGCTGATCGGCACGATTGCCATCATTGGTCTCGGCATTCCGCACACGCTTATCGGTTTCTCCGGCTTCTTCTCGAAGGATGCGATCCTGGAGAGCGCGTTCGCCGCGGGCGAGCATCACGTGATGTTCGGTCAGGTCGCCTTCTGGTTCGGCATCGTCGCCGCACTGCTGACGAGCTTCTATTCCTGGCGCCTCATCTACATGACATTCCATGGGCCGCAGGCGTCCGCGGAGCATCATGACGATCATGGGCTCGCTGCAGCGGACGACCATGGCCACAAGCATGACGACCATGCGCACGTGCCGCACGAAAGCCCGGCGATCATGCTGGTGCCACTGGCGTTGCTCAGCCTGGGGGCTGTCTTCGCGGGATTTTATTTCCACGACTGGTTTGTCGGCGGCAAGGAAAGCGCATTCTGGGGCGGTGCGATCTATTCGGCCGCCGAGAACCACGTGCTTCACGACCGTCACAATGTGCCTGAATGGGTGCTGTGGGCGCCGCTGGCCGTCACGCTGGCAGGCTTTGTGATTGCGACCATGACCTATTTCTTCAATCGCGGGTTCGGCAAGCGTATCGCCGACAGTGGCGGTCCGCTCCATGCCCTGTTCTCGAACAAATGGTATTTCGACGAACTCTACAACGCGACGCTCATCAAGGGCTCGGCCGTGCTGGGCAACCTGTTCTGGAAAGCCGACAAGAAGATTATCGATGGGGTCGGACCTGACGGTGTGTCTTCGCTTACACGCTGGGGCGCCCGGCGGATCTCGGCGATGCACACAGGCTACCTGTATCATTATGCGTTCGTGATCATTGGGGCTGCGCTCGTCTTCGGCGCTGTCATGTGGTTGCGCGCTGGAGGAGTTAACTGATGGGCGGGTTTCCCATTATTTCGGCGGTTGTCTTCCTGCCCCTGATCGGCGCGCTCATCATCATGGGTGTGCGATCTGCTACTGCAGGCAGCTTCAGCAGCGAGGAAGCCGGCAAGGACAGCCGCGCCGCGCTGCTGGCGGGCCTGATCATTTCCAGCGCGACATTCGTCGCGTCGGTCGCCGCCTTCCTGACATTCGATTCCAATGCAGCAGGCTACCAGCTTGTCGAGCAATATGCCTGGTATGGCGAGATCACGTACAAGGTCGGGGTCGATGGCCTGTCGATGCCGCTGATCCTGCTGACAACTTTCCTGACGCCGATCTGCCTTCTGGCGAGCTGGAACTCGATCCATACGCGCGTGACCGAATACGTGGTCGCCTTCCTGGTGCTCGAGACCTTCATGCTCGGCGTGTTTGCCGCGCTCGATATCGTCCTGTTCTATATTTTCTTCGAGGCCGGGCTGATCCCGATGTTCCTGATCATCGGCATATGGGGCGGCAAGGAAAAGATCTACGCGGCGTTCAAGTTCTTCCTCTACACATTGCTGGGCTCGCTGCTGATGCTGGTGGCCGTGGTCTACATGTTCCAAGCCGCCGGATCGTCGGACATTGAAGTTCTCGAGAAATTTGCGTTCCCGCCGCACGTCCAGACATGGCTATGGTTGGCCTTTGCTGCGTCCTTTGCGGTGAAGCTGCCAATGTGGCCAGTTCATACATGGTTGCCGGATGCACACGTGCAGGCCCCCACGGCCGGTTCAGTCATACTGGCCGGCGTACTGTTGAAGATGGGCGGTTACGGATTCCTGCGGTTCTCGCTGCCGATGTTCCCGGATGCGAGCCACCTGTTCCAGCCGGCGATGTTCGCGCTGGCGGTGATCGCGATCGTCTACACGTCGCTGGTGGCGTGGCGCCAGACGGACATGAAGAAGCTGATCGCCTATTCCTCGGTCGCACATATGGGTTTTGTCACGCTCGGCATCTTCTCGTTCAACGAGGTTGGTGTTCAGGGCGCGATTTTCCAGATGCTGAGCCACGGCCTGATTGCCAGCGCGCTGTTCCTGATTGTCGGCGTGGTTTACGACCGCATGCATACCCGCGAGATCGCGGCCTATGGCGGCCTGGTCAAACGGATGCCGGTCTATGCGACATTGTTCATGCTGTTCACGATGGCGAATGTCGGCCTGCCCGGCACCAGCGGGTTCGTCGGCGAATTCCTGACCATGGTTGGCGGCTTCCAGGCGGCGACATGGGCTGCGGCCGGCGCCGCACTGGGTGTCATCTTCTCGGCCGTCTACATGCTGACGCTTTATCGGCGCACCGTGTTCGGGGAAATCACCAACCCGAAACTCAACGACATAAGCGATATGAACGTGATCGAACTGGTCTGCATCGTGCCGCTGGCCTTGCTAACCATATTGTTCGGCGTCGCGCCAAACCTGATTTTCAACATTACTGAAGGGGCAGCGAACCGCATCCTGTCCCTGATGGTCGGAGGCTGACGGCCCATGCTCGACTATACTGCCATGATCGTCGCAATCGGTCCGGAGCTGTGGCTCGCGGCAGCCGGCCTGCTCGGCGTGCTGCTGGGCGCCATCCTCAAGGACCGATTCAATGCGCTGTCGTTCAAATACGGCGCGCTGGCCCTGTTCGGCGCCGCCGCGCTCTCGCTGATGTTCTATCAGGGCGGCGAAGCGTTTGGTGGCCTGGTGAAAACGAACACGTTCGTGAACTTCGCGAAATTCGTGAGCTTTGCTGTGGGCGGCTTTGCACTGATCATGTCCGAGGGCTTCCTGAAGCGCCATGATACGATCCGTTATGAATATGTCCTGCTGACCCTCTTCGCGAGCCTTGGCATGGGGATGATCCTGTCGGCGGCTGACCTGATGACCCTTTATATGGGCATCGAGACGCTCAGCCTGTCATCCTATGTGCTGGCGGCGTTCCACCGGGATTCAGCCCGTTCGTCGGAAGCGGGCCTGAAGTATTTTGTGCTCGGCGCACTGGCGTCCGGCATGCTGCTCTACGGCGCCTCGCTTGTGTACGGATTTTCCGGCACGACCAACTTTGCCGGGATTTCCAGCTCGGCCCCGTCAATTGGCCTGATGTTCGGCATGGTCCTGATGATTGTCGGACTGGCGTTCAAGATTTCAGCCGCACCGATGCACGCCTGGACGCCGGACGTTTATGAAGGCGCACCGACTCCGGTGGGTGCCTTCTTTGCTTCGGCTCCGAAAATGGCCTCGATGGTGGTCTTCGCGAACGTGATGTTCACGGCCTTTGGCGACGTGATGGACCAGTGGCAGCTGATCGTCGCTATCATTGCCGGCCTGTCGATGATCATCGGCTCATTTGGCGCGCTGACACAGACCAATGTCAAACGCCTTCTCGGATATTCCTCGATTGCGAATGTCGGCTATGCGCTGGTGGCTGTCGCCGCTGGACAGGCCAGCGGGGCAGGGGCTCTGTTGATCTTCATGACGCTCTATGTGGTGTCGGCGCTTGGCCTGTTTGCAGGTGTGCTCGCAATGCGCCGCCGGGGCGGAATGGTCGAGAGCATTGATGAGCTTGGCGGCCTGATGAGTTCGCGTCCATGGCTCGCCATCGCCCTGACCATCCTGATTTTCTCGATTGCGGGCCTGCCGCCGTTCGGTGGCTTCTTCGGGAAATGGGAAGTGTTCAACGCCGGCATCGAGGCAGGCTTGCTGCCGCTGGCGATCATCCTCGTTATTTCATCTGTCGTATCGCTTGGATATTACCTGCGGATCGTGAAGATCATGTGGTTTGACGAACCGAAAGAGCGTTTTGAATCGATTGATGGATCGGTGACGTTGACCGTGCTCGCCTCGGCGTTCGTCGCAGGCATCCTGTTCCTTGTATTCATCAACCAACTTTCGCAATGGGCGTATGACGCTGCACGGGGACTGGCCTCTTGAGTCTGGACTGGCCCGTTCATCATCTCGGCGCAATCGACAGCACCAACAGCGAGGCAAAGCGGCGTGCGTCTGCCGCTGCCTTTTCTGATGGCTGGCTTGTCGCGGAGACACAGTCGGCAGGTCGTGGGCGGCTCCAGCGACACTGGCTGTCCCCGGTCGGCAACCTGTTCGCAACGGCGCTGTTTCACGAGTCCGGCGGGATGGTCGTGGCGTCACGGTTGCCGTTCGCGGCGGCCCTGGCGGTCGGCGACGTGGCGCGATCGTTTGCACCGAGCGCCGAGATTCGCCTGAAATGGCCTAATGATGTGCGCATAAACAAGGCGAAACTGTCCGGAATCCTGATCGAAACCGGCGGATCGGGCGCGGACACGTGGGTTGCCGCCGGCATCGGGATCAATGTCACGCATGCGCCGGATGGAGCGGAGCTGAGCGCAACTTCAATTGCGACCCTTCGCGGCGACGCGGTGGTGACATCTGACATGGTACTGGAAGCCCTGCGGACCGCCTTTTCGCAACGGCTGATCGAAGCGCGGGCCGGGTTTTCGGGGCTCCGCAAGGCCTGGCTTGAGCACGCCGAGGGGCTAGGCACAATTGTGCGTGTCACGGCGTCGGGCGAACCGGTTGAGGGGATATTTGAGGATCTCGATGCGTTCGGTGCCCTCATCCTCAGATTGCCCGATGGCACCCGGCAGACCATAAGGGCTGGAGATGTGAACCTGGTAGGGAGAGCGTAGCCGCCATGCTGCTCGCAATTGACGTGGGGAATACGAACACCGTGTTCGGTGTTCATGATGGCGACCATTGGCTCGTCCAGTGGCGCAGCGCGACCGAGGCCCGCAAGACCGCTGACGACCATGCGGCCTGGTTGTGGCGGCTTGCCGACATGCACGGCATGGACCTGACCAAGATCAATGGCTGCGTCATCTCGACAGTTGTGCCGCAGGCGGTGTTCAACTTCCGCAACCTCGCGCGCCGCTATCTCAACGTCGAACCCATGTTTATCGGGGATCCTTCGCTCAAAACAGGCGTAGAAATCCGTATTCACCGCCCTGAACAGGTCGGTGCGGACAGGATCGTCAGCGCATTGGGCGCGCATGTGTCCTATCCGGGAAACCTGATCGTTATCGACAGCGGCACGGCGACAACCTTTGATATTGTCGGAGAAGACGGCGGGTTCGAAGGCGGCATTATTTCGCCCGGTATCAACCTGTCGGTCAGCGCCCTGCACGATGCTGCGGCGCAATTGCCGCGAATCGCGATCCAGCGCCCGAGCCAGGTGATTGGCCAGGATACGATCAGCGCGATGCAGTCTGGTGTGTTCTGGGGCTATATCGACCTGATTGACGGGCTGGTACGACGGATCAAGGCCGAGTATGGAAAGCCCATGCAGGTGGTTGCAACCGGCGGCGTCGCGTCCCTGTTCGAAGGCGCCAGCGAAACGATCGACCACTACGACCCTGATATTCTGATCAGTGGTCTTCTCGAAATCTACAAACGTAACAAATAGGATCTTATGGCCGATTCAGCACAGCTATCCGACGAACTCGTTTTCCTCCCGCTCGGGGGATGCGAGGAGATCGGCATGAACCTGAATGCCTACGGGTATGGGCCACCGCATGCACGGCGCTGGATCCTTGTGGATGTCGGCGTGACCTTCGGGGGACTGGACACGCCGGGGATCGACCTGATCTGTGCTGATCCGGACTACCTGATCGGCGAGCAGATCGACGCGATCTTCCTGACGCATGCCCATGAAGACCATATCGGCGCGGTCGGCCTGCTATATCCTCGCCTCAAGACGAAGGCGCCGATCTATGCGACGCCGTTCACGACGGAACTCGTGCGGTCCAAGATGCAGGAACGTGGGGTGGATGCCCGTTGGCTGAAGCCGGTGGCGCTGGGAGGTACGGTCGTGGCCGGCCCGTTCACCGTCACTTATATCACGCTCACCCACTCGATCCCTGAGCCGAACGCGCTCGCTATCGATACGCCGGCAGGCATGGTTCTCCACACCGGTGACTGGAAGATCGACCCGGATCCGCAGATCGGAGGCCCGACGGATATCAAGGGCCTGACGGCGCTTGGCGACCGCGGCGTGCTGGCAATGGTTTGCGACTCCACGAACGTCTTCGAAGAGGGCGAATCCGGTTCTGAGGAAAGCGTCAAGCAGGGCCTGATAGACCTGATCGCCGAACAGACACAGGCCGTGGCGGTCACGACTTTCGCGTCGAACGTCGCGCGGGTGAAGTCGATCATTGAAGCGGCCGAGCAGGCCGGGCGCAGCGTGTGCCTTGTCGGGCGGAGCATGCATCGGATCACCGATGCGGCGAAGGCCGTGGGCATCCTGCCGCGCACGCTCGAATTCATCGATGAATCGGAAGCCAAGTCGCTTCCGGCCGAAAACATTCTCTATCTCTGCACGGGCAGCCAGGGTGAAGCGCGCGCCGCACTGGGGCGGATTTCCCGCAACGATCACCGCAACGTGTCGTTGGGCGAGGGCGATTGCGTGATCTTTTCTTCGCGGATCATTCCCGGCAACGAGCGCGAAATTTTTGCCATGCAGAACGCGCTGGCAGACCAGGGCGTGCGCATCATTACCCCGCGCATGGTCACGCAGCCAATTCACGTATCGGGACACCCTTGCCGGGGTGAGCTGCAGAAGATGTATCAGTGGGTGAGGCCCGAGATTGCCGTGCCGGTGCACGGCGAGCGCCGTCACATCATGGAGCACGCGGCCTATGCCAAGTCGCTCCAGATTCCCCAGGCCGTCGCGCCGCGAAATGGCAGCCTTGTAAGGCTCGCGCCGGGGCCAGCCGAGATCATCGATCTTGTGCCTGCCGGGCGGTTGCTGCTGGACGGCAAGATCCTTGTGCCGGAAGGCGCGCAAGGCCTGAATGAGCGCCGTAAACTGTCGGAAAACGGCCTCGTGCTGGCCAGTGTCGTCATCGACGAGGCCGGGGACGTTATCGACGGTCCGGTTGTTGTCGTGCGGGGCTTCTCGGAATCGGATGGCCGTCTCGCTGACGAAAGCCTGGACGATCTGGACGAGGCCGCTGATGCCGCCGTGCGGAAGATGAAGCGCAAGACACGTCTTGATGATGACATGGTTGAACGCGAAATAGGCCGGGCACTGCGCAAGGCCTGCGAGGCGACGTTTGGACGGCGCCCGATGATTGATGTGACTGTATTGAGGAGCTGAAGCACGATGAGTGAATTTAAAATTGGCCCGCTGAACCATGTCGGTATTGCCGTGCCGGACCTGGAAGAAGCCTGCGAAACGTACCGCACGCTTTATGGCGCAACCGATATCACCACGCCGTTCGATATGCCGGAGCAGGGCGTGAAGGTCTGTTTCGTGAACCTGCCGAACGCCCAGATCGAGCTGATCGAGCCGCTGAATGCTGAATCGCCCATTGCGAACTTCATCACCAAGAACCCGAAGGGCGGGCAGCACCATGTCTGCTTCGAAGTGGATGACATCAACCAGGCCGTTGACGAAATGGGCAAGCGCGGCGCGACCGTGCTCGGCACACCTCGTATCGGGGCGCATGGCACGATGATCATTTTCGTTCACCCGAAGAATTCCAACGGTGTCCTCATCGAACTCATGGAAACGCCCAAAGGCCCCCACTGATGACCATTGTGAGCGGCGTTGTCGTCTTTGTCCTGAGCTGGTGGATCAGCTTTTTTGCTGTACTGCCGATTGGCGTGCGCGGCCAGTTCGAGGACGGTGAGATAACCCCCGGCACCGAAGAAGGCGCACCGGCCAAACCGATGCTGCTGAAGAAGGCCGTGTGGGCAACAATCGGCGGGGCCATCATTACCGGTATTGCAGCGCTGGTTGTGCCGCTCCTCCTTGCGGACTAGGGGCTGCTGCGGCTAGTTGGGCGCCAATATCAGCTTTAGCGGGGAATCCATGCGTCTTTCGAAATTCTTTCTGCCGGTTACCAAGGACGCGCCGGCGGATGCGGCGATCGCCTCGCACAAGCTGATGCTGCGCACCGGCATGATCCGGCAGAATGGCGCGGGCATCTATTCCTGGCTGCCCATGGGCTACATCGTTCTCAAGAAGATCGAACAGATCGTACGCGAGGAGATGAACCGCGCCGGCGCCATCGAGATGCTGATGCCGACCTTGCAGCAGGCCGAGCTCTGGCGCGAATCCGGCCGGTATGACGACTATGGCAAGGAGATGCTGCGCATCAAAGACCGGCATGACCGGGACATGCTATACGGGCCGACGAATGAAGAGCTGATCACCGACGTGTTCCGTTCCTACGTCAAAAGCTACAAGCAGCTGCCGCTGAACCTGTATCACCAGCAATGGAAATTCCGCGACGAGGTGCGCCCGCGTTTCGGCGTCATGCGCGGCCGGGAATTCCTGATGAAGGATGCCTATTCCTTCGACCTGACGGAAGAGGATGCGCGTGTCTCCTATCGCAAGATGTTCTGTGCCTATCTCAATGCCTTCGACCGGATGGGGCTGACGGCCATTCCGATGCGGGCCGACACCGGCCCGATTGGCGGCGACATGAGCCACGAGTTCATCATCCTCGCGGATACTGGCGAGAGCGCCGTGTTCTGTGACAAGGCGTTGCTGGACCTGCCGGCGCCCGGGCTCGATCTGGATTTCGACGCGGACCTCAACGCGGAAGTCGAGAAGCGCACACAGTATTATGCTGCCACTGAAGAGATGCATGACGCGGATGCCTTTGCCGAGATCCCTGCTGACCAGCAAGTGTCGGCGCGCGGCATCGAGGTTGGCCATATTTTCAACTTCGGCACAAAGTATTCGGTGCCCATGAACGCGGTCGTGCAATCGTCGGACGGTCAAATGGTGCCGGTGCAGATGGGCAGCTATGGCATTGGCGTGTCGCGCCTTGTCGGCGGCATCATTGAGGCCTGCCATGACGAGAACGGCATCGTCTGGCCTGAGTCCGTAGCGCCCTGGCATGTCGGCCTGATCAATATGCGTGTTGGCGATGCAGCCTGCGATGCGGCCTGTGCCGACGCTTACAAGGCGCTGACGGATGCTGGTATGGACGTGCTCTACGACGATACGGATGAGCGCGCTGGCGGCAAGTTTGCCCGCATGGAGCTGATCGGCCTGCCATGGCAGATCGTGATCGGGCCGCGCGGCATCGAGAATGGTGTCGTCGAAGTCAAGCATCGCAAAACCGGCGAGAAGGTGGAAATGCCGTTCGCCGAAGCGCTGAAGAAGGTGACGCCCAAATGAGCGAACTCGGCCATGTTGCACCGCCCTTCGGCAAGCTGGAGCGCACGCTGGCCTGGCGCTACCTGCGGGCCAAACGCGAGCATGGCGGTGCGTCGCTGATTTCGATCATATCCTTTGTCGGCATATTCTTCGCCGTCTCTGCGCTGATCATCACCATGTCGGTCATGAGCGGATTTCGCGCGACGCTGCTGGATGCGCTGCTCGGCGGCCAGCCGCATGTTTACGGCGTGGTCAGCAGCTATACCGAAGACGAAGCGAATGCACTGGCGGGCACGATCCGCGAGATCGACGGGATCACCAGCGTGACGCCCTATATCGAGGAATACGTGCTGATCACGGCCAATGGTCGCAAGACCGGCGCGGCCGTTCGCGCGATCCGCACAGAAGACCTGGCGACCATGCCGTTCCTGAAGGATGGCGGGAAGTCGGCCATTGCGGCGGGCTTTGGCGAAGGCCGCAATGGCGGCAATGTCATCATGCTGGGCAAGTTCCTGGCAGCGGGCCGGGAAGGCCTTGGGATACGTCCGGGCGACAAGGTCGAGATCGTGACGTCCCAGCAGACGGCCGGACCGATGGGCGGTACACCGCGCAGCAAGTCCTATGTTGTCGGCGACATCTTCCAGACCGGTAGTGTCGAACTCGACAGCCTCTATATCTTCATGCCGATGGAACAGGCGCAGATCCTGTTCCAGTCCAAGGGCCATTACAGCATGCTGGACATAAGGCTGAAGGACCCGGAAAAAACACATGAAGCGATGGCGGCCATAGCGAATGCGACGGGCAACGCGCTTTATACATTTGACTGGAAGAGCCAGCGTGAAGCCTATCTCAACGCGCTCGAGGTGGAACGCACAATGGTGCGGCTGCTCGTCATGGTGATCATGGCGATTGCGACGCTGAACATCATCGTTGGCGTCGTGATGCTGGTGAAGAACAAGTCGCGGGATATCGCGATCCTGCGGACCATCGGCCTTGGCCGGAACGGGGTGCTGCGGGTGTTCCTGCTGGTCGGCACCGTTCTCGGCACGCTGGGCGCCCTTCTGGGCGTCCTGGTGGGCGTCCTTGTGGTGCTGAATATCGGCACCGTCGAAGCCTTTATCAACCTGTTCGTTCAGGGCCAAGTGTTCGACGCGGAAACCTATGGTCTCGAAGGCCTGCCGGCGATCCTTGACTGGCGTGAGGTGATCCGAACCGGGCTCTATGCGCTGTTTATGTCGATGGGCGTGTCTCTCATTCCGGCCTGGTGGGCGTCCCGCCAGGATCCGGTTAGCGCGCTGAGGTTTGAATAATGTCCCAGCCTGTTCTGGAATTGATCGGCATCGACCGGGTCTATCGTACGGCGGCGGGCGAACTGCTTGTGCTGAAAGGGACCGACCTGCGCTTGAATGCCGGAGAGCTGGTGGGGCTTGTCGGGCCTTCGGGTTCGGGTAAATCGACGCTGCTGCATACGGCCGGCCTGCTGGAACGGCCGGAAGCCGGCAAGGTCATGTTGGACGGGATCGATTGCCTGTCGCTGGACGACAAGGGCCGCACAGCGATCCGCCGGTCCAAGATCGGTTTCGTCTATCAGTTCCACCACCTGCTTCCCGAATTCAACGCGGCGGACAATATCGCGATGCCGCTGATGATTGCCGGTGTGAAGAAGACCGCGGCGCGCGAGAAAGCCGAGTCCCTGCTGGAGGTCATGGGGCTTGCCGACAGGGGGCACCACCAGCCGGGGCAGATGTCCGGCGGCGAGCAGCAGCGTGTGGCGATTGCCCGGGCGCTGGCCAACGATCCCCGACTCGTCATCGCTGACGAACCGACAGGCAATCTCGACCCGGTCACGACCGAGCGGGTGTTCGCGACCCTGATCAAGATGGTCAAGAATGAAGGCGCGGCCGTGCTGGTCGCCACCCACAATTTTGCGCTGACACAGCACATGGACCGCGTCCTGACGCTGCAGGACGGCAAACTGGTCGACTACAAGCCGGAATAAGCTGTGGAAGGCCGCTGCTGACGGGTGGTCTGGTCCCGGCGCGAACGGCATTGTATTCTCCCCGCTGGAGAACCCGTTTTGCCTGAGTCGCCCTTCATCCATCTGGCCGTGCGGTCGAGCTATTCGCTGCTCGAGAGCATGATCACGCCCAAGGTCCTGAAGGGCTGGCTGCTAGGGCAGGCGATGCCTGCCGTGGCCGTGACCGACCGCAACAACCTGTTCGGCGCGCTGGAAGTCTCGCTGACCATGTCCGAGGCCGGCATCCAGCCGATCATGGCCTGCTGTTTCGATATTGCTGACGGTGTCCATCGCAGCGAACCGACGCGCGTGTCGGTCTATGCGCAGGACCAAACCGGCTACCAGCGCCTGATGCTGCTGTCGTCGCGGGCCTATCTCGATGCCGACGACGGCGTACCGAAGTTGCACCGCGATCTCTTGCTGGACAAGACTGACGGCCTGATCCTGTTGACAGGCGGGGCCGAAGGCGAGGTCGCTCGCCATCTGCTCAAGGGCCGCGCGGCCGATGCCCGCACGGAATTGTCGACGTTGGCCAGCGCCTATCCGGGCCGGTGTTATGTCGAGATCACGCGGCACGGGACGCCAGACGAGGCTGCCACGGAAGCTGGTCTGATTGATCTCGCCTATGAACTGGGCCTGCCACTAGTTGCGACCCATGATGCCCGGTTCATGAAGCCGTCAGATGCGACGGCACACGATGCGCTGATGTGTATTGCCAATGGCCAGTATCTCGGCCAGGAAGACCGTAAGCGGGTCTGCCCGTCGCAATACCTCAAGACCCAGGCAGAAATGGCAACGCTGTTCGCCGACCTGCCGGAAGCCCTGAAAAACACGTCCGAGATCGCCCGGCGCTGTTCAGTGCGCTCGGTTACCCGCGACCCAATCCTGCCGTCATTCAGCAATGAAGGCCGGTCCGAGATCGAGGAGTTGAGGATTCAGGCGAAGGAGGGGCTGGAAGGCCGCCTCAAGGCTGCTGGCAAGCTTTACGCCGAGCGGGAAACCTATTTCGAGCGGCTGGATTTTGAACTTGGCGTGATCGAGCGGATGGGATTCCCCGGCTACTTCCTGATCGTGTCCGACTTCATCAAATGGGCCAAGGAACAGGACATCCCGGTCGGGCCGGGACGGGGGTCGGGTGCCGGCTCTCTGGTGGCCTGGTCACTCCTGATTACTGATCTTGATCCGCTGCGCTTCGATTTGCTGTTCGAACGCTTCCTGAACCCGGAACGTGTGTCGATGCCGGATTTCGACATCGACTTCTGTCAGGAACGGCGCAGCGAAGTCATTCGCTATGTCCGCGACAAGTATGGCGCCGAGAGCGTCGCCATGATCATCACGTTCGGGACATTGCAGGCCAAGGCCGTGGTGCGCGATGTCGGCCGCGTGATGCAGATGCCATATTTCCAGGTTGACCGTCTGGCCAAGCTGATCCCGTTCAATCCAGCCAAGCCGCCCACGCTGCAAGAAGCCATCGACGACGAGCCGAAGTTCGATGACGAAATCTCGGAAGACCCTCGCGTCGGTGAACTGATCAAGATCGCGCTTGCGCTGGAAGGGCTTTACCGGAATGCCGGGACGCACGCCGCCGGCGTGGTCATCGCCGACCGGCCGCTGGTCGAGATCGCACCCCTTTACAACGATCCGCGCGCCGACCTGCCGGCCTCGCAGTTCAACATGAAATACGCCGAGATGGCGGGCCTGGTGAAGTTCGACTTCCTCGGCCTCAAGACGCTGACAGTGATCGACCGCGCGCTGAAACTGATCCGGCGCGGCGGACAGGATATCGGCCCGGAATGGGAAGGCCTCGACGATCAGGCGACCTATGACCTGATGGCCAGCGGGGACACGCTGGGCGTGTTCCAGCTGGAAGGCGCCGGCATGCGCGACACGCTACGCAAGGTGCGTCCGAACAATATCGAGGACGTGATTGCGATCATCTCGCTCTACCGTCCCGGGCCGATGGAGAACATCCCGCTCTACGTCCAGGGCAAGGAAAACCCCGACGGCGTGCAATATGCCCACCCGGACCTGAAGCCCGTGCTGGAAGCCACCTATGGCGTGCCGGTCTATCAGGAACAGGTGATGCGGATGGCGCAGGAGATTGCCGGCTACTCGCTCGGCGAGGCTGACCTGCTGCGCCGCGCTATGGGCAAGAAGAAGCTCGAAGAGATGGTCGCGCAGCGCAAGCGTTTCGTCGAAGGGGCGGCGGCCACGAAGCAGATGGACGAGCCGCTCGCCAACGAAATCTTCGACACGATGGAGAAGTTTGCGGGCTACGGCTTCAACAAGTCGCACGCCGCCGCCTATGCGCTGATCGGGTATCATACGGGTTACCTGAAGCGCCACTTCCCGGTGGAATTCCTCGCCGCGTCGATGAGCCTCGACCTCGGCAATACCGACAAGCTGGCGGCTTTCTTCATGGAAGCGCGCCGGCTCAAGATTCCCGTCCTGGCGCCCGACGTGAATACGTCGACAGCGGACTTTGACGTCCGCGACGGCGCGGTCGTCTATGCGCTGGGCGCGCTGAAGGGGGTCGGCCTCGAAGCGATGCGGCACGTCGAAGCGCTGCGCGCCGCCGATGGTACGTTTTCGGGTCTCTACGATTTTGCCGAGCGGGTCGATCCGCGGCACATCAACAAGAAGGCCTTCGAGTCGCTGGCGAAATCCGGCGCGTTCGACACGCTGGATGCCAACCGGGCCAAGGTGCTCGGGGCTGCGCCGATCCTCGCCCAGATGGCCAACAAGTCAGCCGAGGACCGGCAGGGCGGGCAGGGCGGCCTGTTCGGTGAGGCCGAGCCGGCGCTGCGTCCGGCGCTTCCGACCTGCAAGCCGTGGAACGGGCAGCAGAAGCTGGACGAGGAATTCAGGGCGATCGGCTTCTACTTTTCCGGCCACCCGCTGGACGATGTGCTGGAAGGGATCGACCGGGAGCGGGTTACCCTCGCCTGCGAGATCGCGGACCGTGCGAGCGACGGCAAGCCGCTCGAGCTGATCGGCGTGGTGCGCCTGCGCAACGAGAAGCCGGCCCGCAAAGGCGGCAAGTTTGCGTTCCTGACCCTGTCCGATCCGACGGGTGAGGTTGAGCTGATGGTGTTCCCCGAGACACTGCAGCAGAGCTATGACCTGCTGCAGGTGGGCAATACGGTGGCGATTACTGTCGGCGTGAAACGCACAGGCGACGAGATCAAACTGAATGCGGAACGTATCATCCAGCTGGAATCGGCGCGGCTGTCGAAGTCGATGGGTGCGCTCAAGGTGCGTCTGGCGGTGGGGGCCAATACCGATGATATTGCCGGGATTGTGAGCCATCTCGGGCGATTGCAGGACCATGAACGCGGTGCGATCCTGATCGAAATGCCGCTTGACGATGGCCGGACCGTTGTCCTGCGCCTGGCCGACACCTATACGATCGGGCTCAAGGCCCAGCGGGCCCTCAAGGATGTCCCGGGTGTGGAACGGGTCGAACCCATGAAAGCGGCCTGACAAAAGGGCAACCGGGCATCTTGCCGGGCGTGGGGAATTCTGTATAAGCCGCCTTTCCTGAAACCATTTCGCGGGTGCATCCGGTGCGGAAAGCCATATTGGCCCAACGTTCCACCCACGAAGGCTAACCGGATGGAGAAAATGAATGGCAATACCTGACTTCACAATGCGTGAGCTGCTCGAAGCTGGCGTACACTTCGGTCACCAGACCCACCGCTGGAATCCCCGCATGAAGCCGTATATCTACGGCGAGCGCTCCGGCATCCACATCATGGACCTGTCCCAGACCGTCCCGGCCCTGCACCAGGCGCTCGTTTTCGTGCGCGACTCGGTTGCCAAGGGTGGCCGCGTCCTGTTCGTCGGCACCAAGCGCCAGGCGTCTGACCCTGTTGCCGAAGCCGCCCAGCGCTGCGCACAATATTACATGAACCATCGCTGGCTCGGCGGCACGCTGACCAACTGGGCCACCGTGTCCAAGTCGATCAAGCAGCTCAAAGAACTCAATGCGATGTTCGACGCCGGTGGCGGCGACGGCCTCACCAAGAAAGAACTGCTCGACCTGCAGCGCCGCCGCGACAAGCTTGAGCGCGCGCTTGGTGGTATCGCCGAAATGGGCGGCCTGCCGGCTGCGATGATCGTGATCGATACGAACAAGGAAGCGATCGCCGTCATGGAAGCCCGTAAGCTGGGTATCCCCGTCGTCGCCGTGCTCGACACGAACTGCGATCCGTCTGATGCCGACTACGGCTTTGCCGGCAATGACGACGCGGCTCGCGCCATATCCCTCTACTGCAACCTGTTCGCTGACGCGGTGCTCGACGGCCTCGCAGAATCGACGGCCGGCCTTGGCGTCGACCTCGGTGCGCTCGAAGATCTCGAGGGCATGGTTGAGGCGGACGTCGCTGCCGCGGATGACGAACCCAAGGCAGCTGATGCCGCTCCGGCGACTGGCGAGCCCAAGGAAGATGCAACGGGCGCCTGATCGCGCCGGTATTGAACGTTTACACTGAAGGATAACCGCAATGGCCCAGATTACAGCTGCGCTCGTCAAGGAACTGCGCGACAAGACCGGCGCAGGCATGATGGATGCGAAAAAAGCGCTCGTCGAGAATGATGGCGATGAAGACGCCGCCATCGAATGGCTGCGTGCCAAAGGCCTGTCCAAGGCGGCCAAAAAGTCTGGCCGCACTGCAGCGGATGGCCTCGTGGCCGTGAAAGTTTCGGCTGACGGCAAGTCGGGCGCGATCGTCGAATTGAACGCTGAAACGGACTTCGTGGCGCGTAATGAAGGCTTCCAGAAAGCTCTTGAGGGCATCACGGACGCAGCGCTCGGCACTGACGGGACGCTCGCGGCGGTTGCTGCTGCGCCTGCACCAGAGGGTGACGGTACGGTCGACGACATGATCAAGCGCATGATCGCCAAGATCGGCGAAAACATATCGTTGCGCCGCTCGGCCAAGCTCTCTGCCGACAAGGTAGCCTCCTACATCCACAACGCCGAAGCGGCGGGCATGGGCAAGGTCGGCGTGCTGGTTGCGCTCTCCGGATCAGGCGATCTGGAAGACATCGGCCGCAAGATCGCGATGCACATCGCGGCGACGTCGCCGGCAGCGGCGACGACAGCTGAACTCGACCCTGAATTGGTCGAGACCGAAAAGCGCGTCCTGACAGAACAGGCCCGCGAAAGCGGCAAGCCCGACAATATCATCGAGGGCATGATCAAGGGCCGGATGCAGAAGTTCTACAAGGAGGTGGTGCTTCTGGAGCAGCCTTTCGTGATGAATCCGGACCAGACGGTTTCGGCATATCTGAAAGATCAGGGTGCGACGCTGGTGGGCTTTGTCCACTTCAAGCTGGGTGAAGGCATCGAAAAAGCTGCGAATAACTTCGCAGACGAGGTGGCGTCGCTCACAAAAGGTAGCTGAACAGGCTTGCCTTTGGCCCGTCCTGAGGCGTTAAACATCCCGGCTGCCCATGACAGGCAGCCGGGAATCTTTTAGGAGCTCTATTCAGGGCTTCATTTTACGGAGAAAGCTATGGCAAGCGAGAATCCGGAAACGATCCCGCTCAAATACAAGCGCGTGCTCCTGAAACTGTCCGGCGAGGCCCTGATGGGTCCGGGCCAGTTCGGTATCGATATCCCGACAGTCGAGCAATTTGCCCGCGCCATCGCCAATGCGCGGGCGGCTGGCGCGGAAATCTGCCTCGTCATCGGCGGAGGCAACATCTTCCGGGGCATGGCAGGGGCCGCCAAGGGCATGGAGCGGGCGCAGGCCGACAGTATGGGCATGCTGGCAACGGTGATGAATGCGCTGGCCATGCAAAGCGTGCTGGAAACCCAGGGCGTGCCGACACGCGTCCAGTCGGCGATCACGATGGACCAGATCTGCGAGCCCTATATCCGGCGGCGCGCGCAGCGGCACATGGAAAAGGGCCGGGTCGTCATATTTGCGGCTGGCATCGGCAACCCGTTCTTCACAACCGATACAGGCGCCGCCCTGCGGGCGATCGAGATGAATTGCGACGCCTTGCTCAAGGGCACGCAGGTCGACGGGGTCTATACGGCCGATCCGAAGCTGGACAGCATGGCGATGCGATATGACGAGATCGCTTATCAGGAGCTTCTCGTGAAGGACCTGCGCGTCATGGATTCATCTGCTGTCAGTCTGATGCGTGACAATAACATCCCGATTGTGGTCTTCTCACTCAAGGAAGAGGGCTCGCTGCTGAACGTGCTGCACGGTCGGGGCAAGTCCACAACGATTTCGAATAAGGGAGGGGTCGCAAAATGACCTATAGCAAGAAAGACTTGGAACGCCGGATGGAGGGTGCGCTTGCGTCGCTCTCAACCGAGTTCAGCGGCTTGCGAACAGGCCGGGCCTCGGTGAACCTGCTCGATGCCATTCAAGTGCCTGCCTATGGATCGACCGTGCCCTTGTCGCAGGTTGCCTCCGTATCGGTTACTGATATGCGCATGCTGTCGGTCAATGTCTGGGACAAGACCGTGGTGGGCGCCACCGACCGGGCGATCCGCGAATCGGGTCTCGGCCTGAACCCGGTCATGGACGGCCAGACCCTGCGTATCCCGATCCCGCCGCTCAACGAGGAGCGCCGCGTCGAGCTGACGAAGATTGCCGGCAAATATGCCGAAGCGGCCAAGGTTGCGGTCCGGAACATCCGACGCGACGGTATGGATACGTTGAAGAAGATGGAAAAAGACGGCGAGATCAGCGAAGACAAGCTTCATGGCCTGTCGGACGAAGTCCAGAAGTTGACAGACACGTTCGTCGGCCGTGTCGATGAAGCGCTGAAAGCCAAAGAAACGGAGATCATGCAAGTCTGATGTCCGCTGCGTCTGCCTCAGATGTCACCAGTGTCGTGTCGGGGCAGCAACCGGGCCTTTCGCATGTGGCGATCATCATGGACGGCAATGGCCGTTGGGCGAAGTCCAGGGGCTTGCCCCGTGCCGCCGGGCATGAACGGGGCGTAGAGGCCCTCAGGCGCACCGTTGAAGCCGCTGGCGAACTCGGTATCCGGTACCTGACGGTATTTTCCTTTTCCACCGAGAACTGGCGGCGACCGGCGGCTGAAGTGAACGCATTGTTCGGCTTGTTGAAGGCCTATGTGCAACGCGATCTGGCGCGGTTGACTCAAGAAGGCGTGCGTATTCGCATTATCGGTCTTCGGGACGGATTGCCGGACGACGTGGCGGTTCTGGTCGAAAAGGCCGAGCGCGAGACCGCCGCCAACAGCAAGTTCTTCCTGACGATCGCCTTCAACTATGGCGGACGCGAAGACATCGCCCGTGCGGCGCGCGGCGTTGCGGAGGCGGTCGCATCGGGCGGCCTGAAACCGGACGATGTGAACGAAAAATCGTTCGCCGGATTTCTCGACACCGGATCCATGCCGGACCCCGACCTACTGATCCGGACCAGCGGCGAATACCGACTCAGCAATTTCCTGTTGTGGCAATGCGCCTATTCGGAGCTCGTATTCATGGATGTGCTTTGGCCCGACTTCGATCGGGCGTGCCTGGAAGAGGCCCTGGCCAAGTTCCATGAGCGCGAACGCCGGTTCGGCGCCGTTTCGCCAGGGGCAGCCTGATGGGCGATTGGACGCCGCGCGACCGGCGTTTCTCGGAACTTGGGCTCCGGCTGATTTCGGCGGCGGTCCTGATTCCGGTGGCCGTTGCAATGGTTTGGGCAGGCGGCTGGTGGTTGGCGATTGGCTGCGCCGTGTTTGCCGCCGCCATGGCGCTGGAATGGAGCCAGATCAGTGCGTTCCCGCACGGGCGGGCGATGGCGCTTGCCGCAACCCTTTTCTGCCTGAGCCTGCCGATGGGATTGCTGTGGCTGAGCGTCCTCGTGATTGTCGGCGGCATGGTGTTCTGTGCCGCAACCGCCATCGGGGGGATTCGCGTCCGATGGACGGCTGCGTTCGGCCTGTTCTACGTTGCTGCGATGGCTGCGGGCCTGTATTTGCTGCGTGACGGCCCTTGGGACGGCAGGGCAGCGGCCCTGTTTTTCATGTCATTCGTGTGGGCGTCCGATGCCGCCGCCTATTTCACCGGGCGCGGCCTTGGCGGGCCCCGCCTGCTGCCAAGCGAAAGCCCGAACAAGACATGGAGCGGCGCACTGGGCGCTGTCACGGCCTGCGGACTGTGCGGACTCGCTGCGGCAGATATCGAAATGGCGTCCTTTCCGGTCTGGATTGCGGCAGGCGTCGCGATTTCGATGGTCGCGCAGATGGGTGACCTGTTCGAGAGCGGGCTGAAGCGGCGGTTCAAGGTCAAGGATGCCGGTACTTTGCTGCCGGGCCATGGCGGCGTCCTGGACCGGGTCGACGGCCTCGGCGCGGTATGCATTTTGGGGTCGCTCGCCCTGCATGCCTTTCCGGGACTTTCAGTCGCGCTTGGATTCTGAGGCATGGCCGCTCACCGACGCATTTCCATCATGGGCTCTACGGGCTCGATCGGCACGTCCGCACTGGATGTCGTGGCGCAGGCCAATGCAGCGGGCGAGACACCTTTTGAAATCGTCGCACTGGCAGCTGGACGCGATTCCGAGACGCTGGCGCGCCAAGCGATAGCGTTCCGTCCGGATATCGCTGTCATCGCGGATGAGAGCAAGCTGGCGGACCTCAGAGAACGCCTGGCGGGTACGGGCATCGAAACGGCTGGCGGACTGGACGCGATCATCGAAGCGGCGACCCGGCCTTGCGACCGTCTGCTGGCAGCGATCGTCGGGTCGGCGGGGCTCGCATCGACGCTGGCGGCCGTTCGGCAGGGCACGGATGTCGCGATCGCCAACAAGGAAAGCATCGTCTGCGGCGGAAAACTGATACTTTCCGAAGCCGCCCGGACCGGCGCGCGTGTGCTGCCGGTCGATTCCGAACATAGCGGCATCTTCCAGGCGCTGGGCGATGGAAAATCCCTTGAAAAACTGACGATAACGGCGTCAGGCGGCCCATTCCGGACCGCATCCCTGAGCGAGATGGCTGACGTCACACCTGCCCAGGCGGCGGCACATCCGAACTGGGACATGGGGATCAAGAATTCCATCGACAGCGCCACCCTGATGAACAAGGCGCTGGAATTCATCGAGGCAGCCTACCTGTTCGACGTAGCGGCCGACCAGATCGATGTCCTGATCCATCCCCAGTCGATTGTTCATGGCATGGCGCACTTCACGGATGGCTCTGTCATCGCGCAGCTCAGCACGCCCGACATGCGCGCACCGATCGCCTATGCGCTGGGCTGGCCCGACCGGGTGTCGACGAATGTCGCGCGCCTGGACCTGGCGGCCTTGGGGCGTCTCGACTTTGCAGAAGTGGACGCAGCGCGGTTTCCGGCGATTGAACTCGCGCGGCGCGCGATTGCCCTCGGATCCGGGGGCACGACCGTATTAAATTGCGCTAATGAACTGGCGGTTTCTGCATTTATTGCGGGCCAATGCGGTTTTCTGGACATAAGCTGGGTTGTAGAGGAAGTGTTGAGTCGCTTTTCTTCTGGTAACAAGTCCTCTTTGGGCTGTGACACGCTGGACGAAATAGCTTATCTGGACCGGTTCGGACGCGAAATGGCGGCCGAGTTACTTAAAAAGGCCCCGAGCCGGGCAGGAGGATAAGTCGTTTGGGACAGCTTCTTAGCCAAGGTCCGCTTTTTATTGCCTGCCTCATTTTCATGATGGGGATCGTGGTGATCGTGCATGAGCTCGGTCACTACCTTGTGGGCCGGATATTTGGCGCAGCGGTTGAATCCTTTTCGATCGGTTTCGGCAAGCCTGTTTACGAGCGCAAGGACCGGGTCGGCACACGCTGGCGCGTCAACTGGATTCCGCTCGGCGGCTTCGTCAAGTTCGTCGGCGAGAGCCAATTGCCGGGCGATGTGGGCACACTGGAGCAAGGGCCTCAGGGCAAGGCGTATAACAAGCTCGCTGTCTGGCAGCGCTCGCTTGTCAGCCTTGCCGGGCCGTTTGCTAACTTCGTGCTGGCCAGCCTGATCTTCTCGTTGATCCTGGGCACACACGGCAAGGCCAACTACACGGTCGGCGTTGCGAATGTTGTTGCCGGGTCTCCTGCCGAGCGTGGCGGCCTGAAAGCGGGTGATGCCTTCGTCGCCATCAATGGCGGCGCCGTCACGGACGCGCAGGACATCACCATTCCGATCATGCTCAACCCGAATAAAGAGATGACTTTCGACGTCCTGCGGGATGGCGCGCCGGTGAGCCTGAAGGTGACGCCCGACGAAGTCGTGCGCGAGAACGAGTTCGGCCAGATGGTGCCGCAAAGCACGATTGGTGTCGGCCTGGCAGGCCTGGAGCTTGGTGAGCGCACCCGCTACAACCCCGTCGAGGCGCTGGGCGCCGGCGTGGTCGAGACGGGCGCAACGATCGACCGCACCGTCACGATGCTGACACGTATCGTGACCGGCAAGATGTCCTTCAACGCGATGACGGGCCCTGTCGGCATCGGCGACATTTCCCGCCGGGTCGTCAACAAGGTCTGGAGCCAGACCGAACTCACCCGGTCACAGCGCCTGGAACAATTGTTCTGGATGCTGCTCAGCATATGTGCCGCGATTTCAGTGGGTGTCGGGTTCTTCAACCTGTTGCCACTGCCAGTACTGGATGGCGGACACTTGGTCTTTCATGCTTATGAAGCCGTAATGGGCAAAGAACTGCCCGAGAAAGTGCAGGAGATCAGCCTGACATTCGGTTTGATCCTGTTATTGGGAATGGTGGTGGTGATCACGTGGGGTGACATCATCGAGACCGGCTTGTTCGGGGGAGCGGGCGGCTGACCCCACCGTCCCGAAGCTAATCAGAGAGTATTTCCACCATGCGTAAGTTCCTTGCAGCAACCTTCATGGCGACCAGCGTTTTTACGTTTGTTGTCCTGCCAGGGTTGACCAATACCGCCGAGGCGCAGGAAGATAATCGCTACGGCGGTACGATCCGGTCGATCCTCGTGGAGGGCAACCAGCGTATCGAAGCGCGTACCGTGCAATCTTACCTTCTGGTCGAGCCAGGCGATCCGTTTGACGCTGAGCGCATCGACCTGTCGCTCAAGACCCTGTTCGCGACCAATCTGTTCGCAGACGTGTCGATCGACCGGAACGGTGACGACCTGCTGGTTCGGGTGGTTGAGAACCCGATCATCAACCGCGTGATTTTCGAAGGCAACAAGGCGCTCAAGGACGACAAGTTCAAGGAAGAAATCCAGGCCGCACCACGCGGCATCTTCACCGCTGCCCGCGTTCAGGCTGATGTCCAGCGCATCCTTGAACTCTATCGCCAGTCTGGCCGTTTCGCTGCCAAGGTCGAGCCGCAATACAAGCCGCTCGAGCAGAACCGTGTCGATCTCGTGTTCGAGATCACCGAAGGTCCGGTGACCGGTGTCCGCTCGATCAATTTCATCGGCAACAAAGACTATTCCGACTCGCGCCTGCGCAGCGAGATTGTCACGCGCCAGTCGCGCCTGTGGCGTTTCTTCAGTTCCAACGACAACTACGATCCGGGCCGTCTGGAGTATGACCGCGAGAAGCTGCGCGAGTTCTACCAGAACAGTGGCTATTATGACTTCCGGGTCACGTCGGCGGTCGCCGAACTGACGCCTGACCAAAAAGATTTCTACATTACGATGACGATCGATGAGGGGCGTCAGTATGATTTCGGCGTCGTGAAAGTCGAGACGGCGCTTGAAAAGCTGAACGCCAATGCGCTTCGTGCCGCTGTGCCGATCAAGGAAGGCGACCTTTTCAAGGGCAACCTGATCGAAACCACGATCGACACGCTGACCTATGCCGCCGGCATCGCCGGCTACGCGTTCGTGGATATTCGTCCGCAGCTGGATGTGAATCCGGAGACCGGGCGCATCGACGTGACATTTGCCGTCGACGAAGGCCCGCGCGTCTACATTGAGCGGATCAATATCGTCGGCAACACGCAGACGCTGGACCGGGTTATCCGCCGTGAATTGCGCATTTCCGAAGGCGATGCGTTCAACCGGATCCTGCTCGACCGGTCGAAGAACCGTGTGCGCTCGCTCGGCTACTTCAAGGACGTTGAAATCGTTGAGACGCCCGGTGATGGTCCGGACAAGAGCATCGTCGACGTCAAGGTTACCGAACAGCCCACCGGCGAACTGTCGTTTGCGGCCGGTTTCTCGTCGGTCGATTCATATCTGTTCGATCTCAGTGCATCACAGCGCAACCTGCGTGGTCGCGGCCAGTCAGTTGTTGCGCGTGTTTCGACATCGAGCCGTCAACAGGTCGTGGACTTGCGCTTCACGGAGCCGCGTTTTCTCGACCGAAACCTTTCGGCAGGTGTCGACGTCTATGCGACGAAGCAGGATTTCAAGGATTTTGGCAGCTATACGGCCGAGACCATCGGCGCTGGGTTGCGTGTCGGCTTTCCACTGACCGAACGGATGCAGCTCGGGCTCAGTTACAAGCTTCAGTCGGACAATGTGGAAATTCCAGACTTCACTATCCTGCTGGACACGGCCACGCGATTCACGTCGACACGAACCGTACAGACCGCTGGCGCCGATACGCCCGGCGATACGAGCGACGATGTATACCGCGCGGCGACGGTCGACGATTTCCCGAACGAACTGATTTTTGTCGATCAGTGTGATCCGCTCTACCTGTTGCGTGACTCCAATTGCCGGTCCGAACGCAATGAGATTTCCAGTATCATCGGTTATAGCTTCTTCTGGGACCGTACGAATGATCCGATCCAGCCGACACGTGGGTTTGATTTCCGTTTCAGCCAGGAAGCCGCTGGCTTTGGCGGCGACGTAAAATACCTGCGCACGGAAACGAGCGCATCCATGTATCGTGGCATCTGGAAAAATGTCATTGCGAGCGCCCGTTTTTCAGCGGGGTATGTTTTCCCGCTTGAAAATGGCCAGGGCATTCGGATCAACAACCGGTTCTTCCGGGGTGGCAGCACGTTCCGCGGGTTCGACGTGGCCGGTCTCGGCCCGCGCGAAGTCGTGCGTGTCATCGATCCGGCGACAGGCGAAGTCGTGACAACGCGCCGCCTGAACTCGCAAGGGGGCAACACCTACTACCAGGGCACATTCGAACTCAGCCTGCCAAGCGTCTTCCCCGAAGAGTATGGCATCAAGAGCGCCCTGTTCGCTGACGTCGGCGGCCTCGGCACCCTTCGGGGACCGGACATCAGCCCGACAGTGTATTTCACGGATCCGGAAACTGGTTTTCCGGCCGTGCGCATCACCAAGGACGCCACATCCCTGCGGGCGTCTGCTGGTCTCAGCGTATTCTGGGACTCACCTTTCGGGCCCATTCGCTTCGACTTCTCGCAGATCCTGCGCAAGGAAGACTATGACCGAACCGAAACTTTCCGGTTCTCAACCTCAACACGCTTCTAATTCAGAACCGCCAACCAGGAGACCGATAATGTCCCCAATCAAACATATGCTCTTCGTCCTTTCGCTCGTTGTGAGCGGAGTCGCTGTTGCCGCTCCGGCCGCATCGGCCCAGGGCACGACCGTCGTAATGATCGACGAGGGCCGCCTTCTTGGCGAGAGCAAGGCCGGCAAGGATATTCAGACCAAACTGCAGAACCTCGAGACCCAGATGAAAAACGAGCTGGAGCCGATCCGCGCCACGCTCGAAACGGACGGCAAGGCCCTGCAGACGAAAGTCGAAGGCAAGACCCGCGAAGTGGTGGCTGCTGACACGGCGCTCCTGGGGCAGTTGACGGCCTATCAGAAGCGCGCCCAGGAATTTGCGCAGAAGCAACAGGTTGTCAGCAAGGAGTTCCAACTGACCGAGCGCAAGGCTTTGATCGATTTCAACAAGGCGATCGAGCCCGCTCTGATGGAAGTGGTGAACGAGAAAAATGCACAGATCGTGATGTCCAAAGCGCAAGTCATTTACAGCGCCGACGCGGTTGACGTGACGCCATTGGTGATCACCAAGCTGGACGCCAAAACGCCTACGATCGCAGTGTCGCGTCAGCGCCTGCCTGCCCAGCCTGCCCAATAGGGACAGTTAATTGTGACGATCGATCCTCGTTTCTACGCGCCCCTCGGGGCCCAGACGCTTGGCAAGATCGCGGACCTGACCGGCGCGGCCCTTCATGGCGACGCGGCGGTCGAGATCAAAGGGGTCTCCGCCTCGGCTACGGGCCGGGCCGGAGACCTCGCGTTTCTTGACGGAGACGGAAAAGGCACGCCATCCGTTTCGCCTGATGTTTCGGCGCTGATCGTCAATGACGCGAACCTGCCACATGTTCCAGCCGGCATGCCTTACCTCCTGACGCCGTTGCCGCGCCATTTCCATGGCGTTGTCGCCTACGCGATGTTCCAGCCCCGGCACCTTGTGTGGCGCGCGGACGAGCGTATTTCTGCAGACGCCAAAGTGCATCCGGAAGCGATCCTGTCGCCGGGCGCCGTCGTCGGGCCGGGCGCGACGGTTGGCGACGGTACGGTGGTTGGCGCCAACTCCGTGATTGGTCCGGGCGTTCAGGTCGGGCGCAATTGCCGGATCGGTGCGAACGTTTCCATATTCTGCTCACTTGTCGGAGACCATGTGACGCTACTGTCTGGCGCCCGCATCGGGGAATCCGGATTTGGCGTGACGGGCGGCCCGGGCGGCATGGAAGATGCGCCGCACTTTGGGCGGGTCATCCTGCAGGACCATGTCACGATCGGGGCCAATAGCTGTATTGATCGCGGCGTCTTTGACGACACGATCATCGGCGAGCGCACCAAGATCGATAATCTCTGCCAGATCGCCCACAATGTCGTTTTCGGCCGGAGCGTGGTCATGGCGGCATTTGGCGGCATATCGGGGTCAGTCTCCGTCGGCGATGCTGCGCGTATTGGCGGACGGGTCGGGATTGCCGATCATGTCAAGATAGGGGACGGCGTCAACCTTGCGGCCTCGTCGGGTGTCTTCCGGGATATAAAACCGGGCGAAACCTGGGGCGGCACGCCCGCCAAGCCGATCCGCCAGTGGATGCGGGAAATCGCATGGGTGCAGAAACAGGCCAATCCCAAGAAGAGTTCCTGAGCCTCCAGCGCGCGTGATCGTTTGCCCCGGTTGCAGAAACAGGCAAATCTGCCGAAAAGCCTATTGAAGACAGTTGTCTTCGCGCACGTTTTGGCAAGACCGCCTTTCAAGAGAAACACCGGATACGATTGATGCCAGTTGAAATTCATCCCTCTGCGATCGTGGAGCCAGGCGCTGAACTTGGCGACGGAGTCCGGATCGGCCCGTTTTGTCACATTGGCGCGCATGCGGTGATTGGTGACCGGACGCAGTTGCACGCACATGCCGTTGTCACCGGTCATACGACTCTCGGCCATGATTGCGCGGTCCACTCCCATGCCGTTCTTGGCGGTACACCTCAGGTGCTCGGGTTCCAGGACGTACCGGAGTCGCGCCTCGAGATCGGCAATGATTGCACGATGCGCGAACATACGACCGTGCATGCCGGCGTGCCGAAGCTCGCAGGCGTAACGCGTTTGGGAAACGAATGCTTCATGATGGTCGGCAGCCACGTCGCGCATGATTGCCAGCTTGGCAATGACATCGTGATCGCCAACGGGGTCCAGATCGGCGGACATGTCGAGATCGGCGACAATGTCTGGTTCGGCGGGCTCGTGGCTGTGCACCAGTTCACGCGGATCGGCCGGAACGCCTTTATTGGTGGCGGGGCCATCCTCGTGGAGGACGTTATTCCATTCGGGTCCGTGATCGGGAACCGGGCCAAGCTGGCCGGACTGAACATGGTGGGCCTGAAGCGGCGCGGCTATGACAAGGCGCAGCTGTACGAGATCCGCAGTGCGTACAAGGCCGTGTTTGCCGGCGGCGGCCTGTTCAAGGACCGGCTGGCTGACGCTGCCATTGCGTTCAAGGACAAGCCCCTGGCCATGGAAATCATCAATTTTGTGCTCGCAGCCGGTGGCCGACCGATCTGCAAACCCGGGTGAGGGCATCATGACGGCGCCTCTCGGACTGATAGCTGGCCTTGGCGATCTTCCGGTCGCCGTCGCGGAGAATGCCGTCGCGACGGGGAAGGGCGTCTATGTCCTGCGTCTCAAGGGCTTTGAAGAGCCGCGCCTCGCGGCCTATCCGGGCGCTGTGGTCGGGCTGGGCGAAATCGGCAAATTGTTCTCCCTGCTCAAACAGGCCGGGTGCGAGGACGTGTTGTTTGCGGGGATCGTGAAGCGTCCCAATTTCAAGGACCTGAAGCTGGACCTGCGAGGCGCGGCGCTGTTGCCAAAAGTGCTGGCCGAGGCGGGCAAGGGCGATGATGCCTTGCTGCGGCTGATGGTGAAGGAAGTCGAGAAGCAGGGGTTCAATGTGATTGGCTCCGATGCGGCGCATGCCGCCTTGCTGGCCCCGTCGGGCCTTATGGGTGGTCCCGCGCCGTCTGAGGCGGCGATGTCGGATATTGCTCGTGGTGCGCATGTGGTGGCCGCTCTGGGCGATCTGGATATCGGGCAGGGCTGTGTCGTATGCGACGGCCTTGTGTTGGCTGTCGAGGCCCAGGAGGGCACGGATGCCATGCTCGACCGCTGTGCCGCGCTTCCCGAGGCGATACGCGGCACCCTTGCGGCGCGGCGGGGCGTTCTGGTCAAACGGCCCAAGCCGTCCCAGGAGCGGCGGATCGATATGCCGACCGTTGGCGTCTCGACGATCGAGAAAGTGGCTGCGGCCGGCCTGGCGGGGCTTGCCGTCGAGGCGGGCGGTGCACTTATGCTCGGCCGCGCCGAGATGCAGGCAGCTGCCGAACGGCTCGGCGTGTTCATTTACGGCTTTGACCCCGGCCTCGGCACATGACCGCCCCGCGCCTCTATTTCGTGGCGGCGGAATCCTCAGGCGACCTGTTGGCGCGCGAAGTGATCAGCACGATCCGGGCGAAGCAGCCCGACGTGCACGTTTCGGGCATTGGCGGGGCAGAAATGGCATCCGTCGGGATTGTCTCGCCGATCGATATTTCACCGCTATCGGTTCTTGGCCTTTTTGAAGGATTGAGAGCCTATGGCACGGTCGTCAAACTGGCCGACATCGCAGCGGATGCCATCATCGCCGATACGCCGGACGTGGTCGTGCTGGTGGATTCCTGGGGCTTCATGCTGCGGGTGGCCCAGCGCGTGCGCGCACGTGCACCGCATATAAGGCTGGTCAAACTGATCGGGCCGCAAGTCTGGGCGACGCGGCCGGGACGGGCCAAGACGCTGGCGGCGACGGTGGATCACCTGCTCTGCATGCATGAGATCGAGGCGCCGTTCTATGAGCCGTTCGACCTGAAGACGACGGTCGTTGGCAATCCGGCTTTGTCACGTCACCAATGGGGCAAGCGCGACGTTTTCCGCAAGACGTATGGTATCAGCGAGGAAGCTCAGGTCGTGCTCGTACTTCCCGGCAGCCGGTCCAGCGAGATCAAGCGCGTTGCGCCGGCACTGGTGGAAGCGGCCCGGATCATCAGGGAATCCGATCCAGACCGGAAAATCATCATCGCCCCCGCCGCGAGCGTCGCGGCGCAGTTCGCGGAATCGTTTCCGGACGTGGCTGAATGGGCGACCGTGTCCACGGACCCGTCAGAACGGTACGATGCGATGGCAGCCGCCGACCTGGCGCTGGCTTGTTCAGGCACGGTCACCAGCGAACTGGCGATGCAGGGCACGCCGATGATCGTGGCCTACAAGACAGGCTGGGTGACCTGGTCGCTGGCGCGGGGGTTCCTCTACCAGAAGCGCCACATCACGCTGCTGAACATTGTCAGCGATGACCAGGAGATCGTGCCGGAATTCGTGCAGACGAAACAGACGCCGGACCGGATCGCCGCTCACGCGTTGTGCTGGCTGACCAATCCGGACGCGCTGGCCGAACAGAGGGCCGCACAGCAAATCGCCCTCTCCCGGATGAAAGAGGGCGATCGGGACGCGGCTGAGATTGCAGCCGAAGTGATCCTTGAAGAAGCTCGCGTCTAGCGGTTGCCCATTGGCACGTAGTCGCGTTGGGCAGCGCCGGTATAGATTTGGCGCGGACGACCGATACGCTGCGTCGGGTCTTCGATCATCTCGTTGAGCTGGGCGACCCAGCCGACAGTACGCGCGAGTGCAAACAGCACCGTGAACATCTGTTTCGGGAAGCCCATCGCATCGAGGATGATGCCCGAATAGAAGTCGACGTTTGGGTACAGCTTCTTCTCGACGAAATAGTCGTCTTCCAGAGCGATCCGTTCGAGTTCCATCGCGACTTTGAGGATCGGCTGGTCCTTGAGGCCGAGCAGGTCGAGCACTTCGTGGGCGGACTCGCGCATGACGGTCGCGCGCGGGTCGTAATTCTTGTAGACGCGGTGGCCAAAGCCCATGAGGCGGAAGCCGCTGGTCTTGTCCTTGGCCTTTTCGACGAATTCCGGAATCCGGTCGACCGACCCGATCTCGTGCAACATGTTGAGGCAGGCTTCGTTGGCGCCGCCATGGCTGGGGCCCCAGAGACACGCGACACCGGCTGCAACAGCCGCAAACGGATGCGCGCCTGACGAGCCGGCGAGCCGCACGGTCGACGTCGAGGCGTTCTGCTCGTGGTCAGCATGCAGGATAAAGAAGCGGTCCATCGCCTTGGCAATCGCCGGGTCGACCTTGTAGTCCTCGGCCGATACCGAGAAGCACATGTTCAGGAAGTTTTCGGCGTAGGAGAACTCGTTGCGTGGATCGACGAATTTCTGGCCCATATTGTATTTCAGGATGCGGGCGCAAAGTGTCGGCATCTTGGCGAGGAGCCGGACGGAGCTGAGGTGGCGTTCATCGGGATCTTCGCTGTCCATAGCACCAGGATAGAAGGATGCCATGGCACCAACGGCGCCTGTCAGCATGGCCATCGGGTGGCTGTCACGGCGGAAGCCTTCGAAAAAGCGATCCATCTGCGTGTGAAGAAGGGTGTGCTGCTTGATTTCGCCGTTGAACTCGGAGAGCTCAGGTTTGGTGGGCAGCTCACCTTTCAGAATGAGGTGACAGACTTCTGGAAACGTCGACTTTTCAGCCAGTTGGCCAATCGGATAGCCGCGGTGAAGCAGGACGCCTTCGTCACCGTCAATGAACGTGATCTGGCTTTCGCAACTGGCGGTCGATGTGAAACCCGGGTCGAAGGTAAAATGTCCCGATTCAGCGTATACCTTGCGGACGTCTACGACATTCGGTCCATGCGTTCCCGAGAGAACGGGCAATTCATAGGTCTTGCCCGCGACTTCGAGTTTGGCCGTCCCGGCATTCTTCGTCTTGTTTTCCATCAGATATAGCCCTTCTTGTTCGTATTCCGTCCGGCGCGCCTTACTGGCCAGCCTGGACGAGTTGATCCTCTATCCGTCCGAGCGCTTCATCCTGGCCCAGCCATTCGAGCACCGGCGCAATATCGGGAGCTGGAAGGCCGCCAGTCAGAGCAGCGCGGAGCGGTTGACCTACCTGCCCCATAGATAGGTCTTGTGCAGCGCAGTACGACGTTATCGTTCCGGAAATCCGATCAGCGGTCCATTGCGATATGAGCCGCAGTTCGTCGCGCAGTCCGGCGAGCCGGTCAAGTCCCCCCCCGGAAAGCGCCTTTCTGGCGTTCTTGTTGAGATCGAGCGGCCGCTTGACCTTTAGGAATGCAAAAGCCGTTGCCAGCTCGGCCAGAGTCGTGCCCCGGTCCTTCAGATGTGGCAGGGCGCGCTTGATCCTCTGCCATTCATCTTCTGAGAGCGGGCCGCCCGCTTCGAGGAGGGGGCCGAGAAGGCCCAGCAAGCGCGAATCGTCGGCCTGGCGCATGAAATGGGAGTTGATCTGGCCCAGTTTTTCGAGGTCGAGACGGGCGGGCGCCCGGCCGATCCCTTCGAGATCGAACGCTGCAATGGCTTCTTCCCGGGTAAATATCTCCTGGTCGCCCTGGCTCCAGCCGAGGCGCAGGAGGTAGGCATTCAGGGCTTCGGGCAGGTATCCCATTTCGCGATAGGCAAGTGTCGACAGCGCGCCGTGGCGCTTGGACAGCTTGGCGCCGTCATTGCCGTGGATCATCGAGACGTGGGCATAGACCGGAATGTCCCAGTCCATGGCCTCATAGATCGGGACCTGCCGGAACGTATTGCGCAAATGGTCGTCGCCCCGGATCACATGGGTCACGCTCATGTCATGATCGTCGACGACCACGGCCAGCATGTAGGTCGGCGAGCCGTCGCCGCGCAGCATGATCAGGTCGTCGATCTCGCTCGCCTGGATACGTACCGTTCCCTGTACCATGTCCTCGACAACGCGCTCGCCATCGTCGGGCGCACGCAGGCGAACGGTATAGGGCGTGTCGGGAGCCGGTGCAGGCGCGCCGTCGCGCCAGGGCGACCGGAAGGGGGCCAGCAGGTCATGGGCCTCTGAGAGCAGCGCAGCGCGGTCTGTGTCGGACAGGTCGTCGGCCTTGGCGGCTTGGCGTTTTTCTTCGCCAAGCTCGCGGCGGGCCTGGAGTTCTTCCTGGGTTGCGTAGCATTTGAAGGCAGTGCCGCGCGACAGCATCTCAGCTGCCACTTCGGCGTGCCGCGCTTCGCGGGTGGATTGCATCAAAGGCGGCTCATCGGCGTCGAGGCCGAGCCAGGCCATACCCTCGAGAATTGCGGCGGTGGCTTCGTCGGTGGAGCGGGCCTTGTCGGTGTCCTCGATGCGCAGGAGGAAGCGACCGCCATGGTGGCGGGCAAACAAGTAGTTGAAAAGTGCGGTCCTTGCCCCTCCAATGTGCAACATGCCGGTGGGAGAGGGGGCAAATCGCGTGACAACGGTCATAAGGGTGGCAGGCTCCTGATCAATGCGTGCGGAATTCTCATCTGCGGTGCACAAACACAAGGTTGCGCCTGAAGGCAAGGGGGCGGGCCGGGACCTCGGCAGCCTGTGGGTCCGGATGTGGTCGATTGCATCGATTGACGCGCGGCCATTACTGTTCGCGTTTTCCTTGTGCGCTGGGGCTGCGGCCTACTTTCTGGTACCGGATGAACCGAGGCTGGCCCTGTGCGGTCTGGCCTGGATTGGCGCTGGTGACGAACGCGCGTGGGGCGGGTCGGATCCTGCTATGCTTCATGGCCGCCGCGCCAACCGTGGGACTGTGGATGGCCAGTCCGCAATTGATGGTGCACTGGTCGGCCTCAGGCGAGGTGTTCGTGCGCGCGGCAGATAGCGGCATGCAACGGCTCGGGTTCGCGGATGGCCTGGCGCCCCTGCGCTACAGCGCGCTGGAGGCAACGGCGTGCGGCGAGTTGCCGTGCAGCCTGGAGACATCGGCTGGCGTAATTGTGCGGTCGGAGAGTGGCGACTGCCGCACGGCCCCTGATACGGTTCTGGTGCTGACACTGTCAGACCGACTGGGCGATTTCCCGAATACATATCACTGGACCGAGGTTTCAAAGGCAGGCGGGCTCACCGCGCGGCGAGGCGATTCCGGACTGGACGTGCAGGTCGGCGCGGCATGCCGCAACCGACCCTGACGCCAGTGTTAGTCGTAGCGGCGGACGAGGGCCACGAGGCGCCCCTGGACCTGTACGCGGTCAGGGCCAAAGATACGGGTCTCATAGGCCGGGTTGGCGGCCTCGAGGGCGACCGAGGCGCCCTTGCGGCGCAGGCGCTTGAGTGTGGCCTCTTCGCCATCAATCAGCGCGACGACGATATCACCTGTATTGGCAGATTCGGTACGGCGCAGGATGACGAGATCGCCTTCGAGGATGCCAGCTTCGATCATCGAGTCGCCTTTGACCTCGAGCGCGAAATGCTCTTCGCCCTCTGCAAGGTCATCAGGGGCCGTGATGTGGCCATTGTCCTGCTGGATCGCCGAAATCGGCACACCAGCCGCAATGCGACCGAGGATCGGGATGGCACGGGGCGCACGGGCCTCTGTCGGCAGGCCTGAGGAGACGAGGGCAGGTTTGAAATCTTTCCGACCGCGCGATTGCTGCATCGGAATGGCGGACTCAGGCAGTTTCAGCACTTCAAGGGCGCGGGCCCGATGCGCGAGGCGGCGGATGAATCCGCGTTCCTCAAGCGCCGAAATCAGGCGGTGGATACCGGACTTGGAGGCAAGGTTGAGCGCTTCCTTCATCTCATCGAATGAGGGAGAGACACCGGTCTCCTTGATCCGCTCATTGATGAAGAGCAGCAGCTCTTTTTGTTTACTGGTCAGCACGGGATGGTTCCTTCCGTCCGAATCTATGTTCGCTTATGTTCTACATGTGTTCCCGGTTCGGGTCAAACGGAACAGGCCCGTCTTAACGCTGTTACGGCAGTTTCGCGCTGATCGTTCATTTTCATGAGGCTTTCGCCAATCAGGAAGCGCCGCGCGCCGGTGGCGCGCAGCCGGAGAATGTGTTCGGGGGTCGAAATGCCGCTTTCGGCGACGATGTGGCGGCCTGCCGGGACCAGCGGCGCGAGGCGCTCGGTTGTCGACAAGTCGGTCACCATATGTTTGAGGTCGCGATTATTGATCCCGATCAGCGGCGAAGCGAGCCGGAGAGCGCGTTCCAGTTCGGCTTCGTCATGGGTCTCGATGAGAACATCCATGCCGAAACTGGTTGCGGCGTCGTGGAGGTCGACTGCCAGGGCGTCGTCGACGGCCGACAGGATGATCAGGATGCAATCGGCACCATGGGCGCGGGATTCGGCGATCTGGATCGGGTCAATCAGGAACTCCTTGCGCAGCATTGGAAGGCTTACCGCGTCCCGAATGGCCGCGAAATCGGCAAGCGAGCCGCCAAAGCTGGGCCCGTCGGTAAGGACGGACAAGCAGGCCGCGCCGCCCGATTCGTATTCGGCGGCGATGGCAATAGGATCGGCGCCGGGCAGGATGTCGCCGGCCGAGGGGCTCTTGCGCTTCAGTTCGCAGATGAGGGCATTCTCGCCAGTCGCGGCGATACTGTCCATGGCGGCGGCGAAGCCGCGAACCGGGCTTGCTCCGGTCGCGGCCCGCGAAAGGCTGGCGAAGGATTCGGCTCGCTTGAGCGCGGCAACTTCATGCCGCTTGTATTCGATGATCTGGTCGAGGGCCGTGCTCATAGCGGTTCCTGCCCGTTCGAGAGCGACACGAGCTTGCGCAGCGTGTCGCGCGCCTTGCCAGTGTCGATGGCCTCGGCAGCCATGGCAACGCCTTGCTTGAGGTCTGCGGCCTTGCCGAAGACGTGGAGTCCGGCTGCGGCGTTGAGCAGGACGGCATCACGGAAGGGGCCTTCCTGACTGTCGAGCAATTCTGTGATCGCGAGGGCATTGTCGGCGACATTTCCGCCTGCGAGACGCGATAGCGGGCTGGTGTCGAGGCCAGCGTCGGAGGGATGGATTTCGAATTCGCGGATCGTGCCGCCGCTGACTTCGCACACCTGGGTGGAGCCGGCGATGGAGAGCTCATCTATGCCGTCCAGGCCATGGACGACCCAGGCCCGGGTCGTACCGAGCTCGACGAGGGCTTCGGCCATAGGCCGCGTCCATTCGGGTGCGAAGACGCCGAGGACCTGGAACTGCGCCCCCGCCGGATTGGACAGCGGGCCCAGCAGATTGAAGATCGTGCGGATGCCGAGCTTGGCGCGGACCGGCGCGACGTGGCGCATGGCGCTGTGATGGCTGCGTGCGAACATGAAGGCGACGCCGGGCCCGTTGAGGCAGGCGCGGAATTCATGCTCATCGGTTTCGAGGTTTACGCCGAGCGCTTCGAGCACGTCCGCCGAGCCGGTTTTCGGCGGGACAGAGCGGTTGCCATGCTTGGCGACGCGGCCGCCGGCAGCGGCGATGACAAGCGCGCTGGCCGTGGAAGTGTTCAGGCTTTTCCATGGCAGGCCGCCTGTGCCGCACGTGTCGAGGACCGGACCGTCGAGCGTGATCGTGCGGGCATGCTGGCGCATGATGTGGGCCCCGGCGGCCAGCTCGGCAGCGGTCTCTCCGCGCACCGCCAGGCCCATCAGGAACGCGCCGATTTCTTCCGGCGCCGCCACACCACTCAGGAGCAGGTTGAACGCTGCTTCCAGCGTTTCGGGCGCAAGCGTCTCGCGGCGGGCGATCGCCTTGATGGCGGTGGTAAGGGCAGTGTCAGTCATCAGTGAATTCCAGAAAGCGAGCGCCATCGTTAGCGGCCTTAGGCACGCGGTTCAATGCGGGAATGGCGCGTCAGTAGCCGAGAAAGGCGGTGATTTCCGAAAGGATGCGCGGGTCGAGCGCAATATCTCGGTGGCTGAGCGCGCTGTCTTCGACGAGGCGCGCGCCGGGCAAGCTGTGTGCCAAGTCGCGGATAAGGGCGAGCGGGCTGCTCTCGTCGGCATCCGATCCAACAAGCAGGACCTTGCCCTTGTAATCTGCTAGCGCGGTACGGAAGTCGGTGCGCCCCATGTCGGATCCGGTCCGCTGACAGTGAAGGGCAAGCGCCCGCGCGATGACCGCGTCGTGATGGCCCTTCAGGCGCTGGTAGTCGGTCCAGTCGAGCAAGGGCGGTGCGATCAGGATGAGATAATCGGGACTGGCGCCTGCCGCGATGGCGCGCACGCCGGCGTCGCAGCCGAACGAGTGGGCGATGATCGTGTCGATCGGGCCTTCGGCGGCGCAGACTTCGGCGACCGCGACGCCCGCAGTGACGGGGGTGCAGTGTTCGGCTTTCGAGGCGCCGTGGCCGGGCAGGTCCATCACCAGGACCGGACGCGTGTTCTGCAGGAAGTCCTGCGCAAATCGACGCCAGACGCGATGCGTGTCGTCCCAGCCGTGGACGAACAGCGTGGGCGGGCCTTCGCCGGCGCGCCAGGCGGGTGTCGAACCATATTCGCCGGGAATATCGCGGCGTGTTTGCGGCGGCAGGAAATTCTGTCCGGGGGCGGCGCTGGGGCTGGTTGGTTTCAATTCGGCGAGGAGAGCCTCAGCTTTATGGTCGACGTCGCTCATGCTGCAATATTTCCTTGATTCAAAACCTGCCCGGGACTGTTCCAGAGGGCGTCTCTAAGCGGGTGGGCAAAAGTTCCGCGCAGCGTTTGGCGAGCAGGTATCACAATCTTAGCAACCGCCCGATCAAAGCCAAGCACGGCTCGTGACCGCCAACGAAAGAAATGGTATGGATAGTGAAAAAATCATTGGGGGAGACGGCGGATGGAACTAGTACAGGGATGGGAACAGGGCACCGGGCTCATGATTGCCGGCGGGCTCGTGGCGCTCTGGTATGGCGGGCGCCTGCTGATCAAGCTCCTGAAAGTGATACAGCGGGTCATCAAACGGATCATGGGGGCCATTGCCCGGTTTCTCCAGCCGATTGTGGAATTCCTGTATCGGAGTTTTTACGTTCTGGCTCATGTCGCGGTCGCTGCCGGACTCGGATACGTCGCGCTTGGATTGATGAACAACGGACCTTCGCTGGAGCTGATTGATCAAGCCGAACTTGGGGCGTCAGCGGTTATCGTTTTAGGTCTGACGGTCATTGTTTTCCGGCATTTCCTGAAATTCCCGCTTCGCAAGGGACAAGCCCAAGGCCTGGGCAACGACGCGGCAGAGGGCGGTGACTTCGCCGACGAACTAGACGGTGACCTGGACCTGCCGATCTAGGCTACAGCTTCAACCAGTTTCGCAACAGCGCGTGCCCATGTTCGGTCTTGATCGATTCCGGGTGAAACTGGACGCCGTAAATGGGCCGCGTCTTGTGGTGCAGGGCCATGATCTCGCTGTCGTCCGTGAAGGCATTGGCGACGAGGCAATCGGGCAGGTCGGACTGGCGCACCGACAGGGAATGGTAGCGGACCACGGCATAGGTTTCCGGCAGGCCTTCGAACAGATCGCCGCCGGTGTGGTGGATATCCGACAGCTTGCCGTGGCGGATTTCCCGGGCCGTGATGACGGCGCCGCCGAAGGCCTGGCCGATGGCCTGGTGGCCGAGGCAGACGCCGAGAATGGGCATGTCGTCCGGCGCGGCCTTGATCAGGTCGACGCAGATGCCGGCCTCGTTCGGCGTGCAGGGGCCGGGGGACAGCAGGATGCCGTCGGGCTTGAGCGCGAGCGCTTCGTCGACTGTCAGATCGTCATTGCGTATGACTTTTGTGCGGGCGCCGAGCTCTTCCAGATAATGGACGAGGTTCCACGTGAAGCTGTCATAATTGTCGACGACGAGGATCATTGGTCGAACTCATAGGTGGCGGCAAGCTCGGCGGCGCGCTTGAGGGCGCCCGCCTTGTGCAGGGTCTCGTCATACTCGTATTGCGGTTCGGAATCGAGCACGACGCCGCCACCCGCCTGGATGTGGAGCTGGCCGTCCTTGATGATCGCGGTGCGCAGGGCGATGCAGGTGTCGAGGTCGCCGTTCCAGCCGAAATAGCCCACGGCGCCGCCATAGATGCCGCGGCGGGCTGATTCCATCTCGTTGATGATCTGCATGGCGCGGATCTTTGGGGCACCGGACACGGTACCCGCGGGAAAGCCGGCAAATAGCGCGTCCACGGCGTCGAGTCCTTCGCGCAGGTTGCCCTCGACATGAGAGACAATGTGCATGACGTGGCTATAGCGCTCGACGATGAACTGCTCGGTGACTTCGACGCTGCCATAGGCGGCGACGCGTCCGACATCATTGCGGCCAAGGTCGAGCAGCATCAGGTGTTCGGCCATCTCCTTGGGATCGGCGAGCAGGCCTTCGGCGCGGCGCGCATCTTCGACCGCGTCTCCTGAGACTGGACGCGTGCCGGCGATCGGGCGGATGGCAACGCGGCCATCGCGCAGGCGAACAAGGATTTCCGGGCTGGAGCCGACGAGGCGCACGGTGCCGAGATTCATGTGGAACATGAAGGCCGACGGATTGAGGCGGCGCAGCGCCCGGTAATAGCTGATCGATTTCAGGCCGAAAGGCGTCGACAGCCGCTGGCTGGGTACGACCTGGAAGATGTCACCGGCCCGGATATAGTCGCGGCATTGCTCGACAATCTCGAAATAGCGTTCCTTGCTCGTATTCGATGTCAGCGTGACCTCGACGGGCGCTTGATCCTTCGGCGGCACAGCCGGCATACGTTCGAGCCGCGCCTCGACCTCATCCAGCAGGGTGTTGATCGCTGCTTCGTTGCCGTCATGGACGCGGCCGATGAGGAGGATTTCCTGATAGATATGGTCAAACACGATGACCACGCGCGGGATGACGAGCAGGGCTTCAGGCACGTTCAGCGTGTCTACGCCCGTGATCGTCACCGGTTCGACATGCTGGATCATGTCATAGCCGACATAGCCGAACGCGCCGGAGGCCATAGGGGGCAGGGGTGTGTCCGTTTCGGCCTGCGCAAAACTGACAAAGTCGCGCAGGGCCTGAACCGGCTTGTCTGATGTGCTGAGCGGATTCGCAAAGTCCGCCGTTTCGGACACGGCTGCGATGCCATCCTGAATGCGGAACCAATGTTCGGGCTCCAGCCCGATAAAGGAATAGCGCCCGAGGCGTTCACCGCCTGCGATAGATTCGAACAGGAAGCTGCCGGGCGCGTCATCGCCCAGTTTCAGCATTACGCCGACGGGTGTTTCAATATCCCCGATGCGCCTGCGAACGATCAGACGGGCTGGCGTCATTGATCGGTAGCAACCGATTTCTTGTACGCTGCGAGCCCGTTGTCATTGACCTTGAGCTTCATGGCATTGCGAATTTCGGCCTCGGCCGCAAATTGCAGATCGTCACGCAACGCCTGGTTCAGTGACGACGTGGCCTGGGTGCCGAGCAGTTCCAGCGCGGCGTCGGAGGGCGGTGTGATCGTGTTGAGCTCGACGACCATGAACTTGTCGCCGGTGCGATTCGGATAGCTGAACACATCGTCTTCGCGCCCGGCAAAGATGGCCGAAATGGCCGGCGTTGGCAGGCCACTCTGTTCGGCAGTGATCCGGGTGACAGGCACGGTCGGGGATTCGACGCTGGCACCTGCGGCGGCTGCCGCACCCGCCAACGTGGTGTCACCGGATTTCAGTTTCGCGATGACGCTGTCCGAATAGGCCTGCATCGCGTTGGCAGCGCGCTGGGCCACCAGATTTTGGCGGATGTCGTCCTTGACGTTGTCGAACTCAGGCGTGCTAGGCGCGATGATGGTGCGCGGCGACGTGAGGTAGACGGCATCGTCGCCATCGTAGCGGCTGGACACATCACCTGCATTGACGCGGAACGCGTCGCTGAAGGCATCGCGCGCAGCGGTGATGCCGGCCATGTTGACGCCTTCGCTGGTGGTTCCAGTCTCGTCGACCGGCGCAAAGCTGATGACCGGAACGCCCAGTTCCGACGCGATCTGGGACAGCGGATAGCCTGCGCCGATGGAACGATCGAGCTCATCCAGATTCTCGAAGAACAGGACCTGCGCCCGTTCGCGGGTCAGTTCGTCGCGGATGACGTCAGACACGGTCTCGATTGGAAAGACTGCGCCGGGCTGGACCGATACCAGTCGCGCGACGAGCCATTTGCCATCGGATTCGCGCGGGCCGAACAGCGCGCCGCTCTGCTTGCCGGGGCCGAACATGGCGTCCTGAAGCGCGGTGTCGGCGACGCTTTCCTTGCTACTGGTCCGGGTCTCGCTGGACAGGACGCCCGAGAGTGTGGCCGGGTCAGCGCCGCCTGCAAGCTGGCCGAACGCGGCGCGCGCGGTGTCGCGGTCTGCGAAGTAGAGCTCGATATAGGTGCGCTGGTCAGGCTCGGAGAAGCGCTCGGATTTCGTCGCTTCATAAATTGTCGCGATTTCCTGCTCGGTGACGGTGACGCCAGAGAGGAAGTCGTCAGCGGACATTTTGAGCAGATCGATGGAGCGGCGTTCCGGCTGTTCGAGGGCCGCAAGATTCTCGTCGTAGAAGGCGCGGATATCATCGTCGGTCGGGGCATCCGGCGTCGGGGCCTTGGTGGCGTCGAGGATGAACCAGGATACATCCCGTGTCTCGCCAATATAGAGCGCCTGGATGCTGGCGAGGACCTGCGGCGGATAGATCGCGGCCACGGCGCCGTCGCTGAGGGTTTTCAGCGCGAGGTCGTCGGAGACCTGCTGCTCGTATTCGGCCTTGGTAAAACGGTTCTGGTAAAGGACTTCGCGATAGGTGTTGAGGTCAAGCTCGCCGGTCAGCGGGTTCTTGAATGCATCGACCGTCTTGAGCTGTTCGACCACGGCATTGGTAGACGGCTTGACGCCGATCGTTGCGGCATAACCGAGGTTCACGATCTTGGACGTTTCGACGGAGAACACCTGGTCGATGATGCCCTGATCGGCGGCTTCGGACTTGGTTATCGGCTTCTCGGCACTGGCGTTGATATTGCGTAGCAGGTTTTCGACTCGGCGGTCGAGCGTCGTCATGTCGATGCCGCGCGGGCCGGCGGCGGCCAGGTCATTGCCGAGACCTGTATTCATCGATGTCCAGGCCTGGTCGGCGCCCCAGAAGGCCATGCCTGCGATGATGATCATGACGACGAACTTGCCGAAGATCGAGTTCATCAGGCTTTTCATCAGGGCTAGCATCGGAACGAGTACTCTCAGGCGATTTGCGGGATGGCTCAGTGCTTGCTAGGCGACACAGCAATGTCTTGCAAGATAGGGATGGCTGCATGTCACGGACACTGATCGCCGGAAACTGGAAAATGAACGGTCTGCGGGAAAGTCTTTCGCAGGTAGAGGCTGTGGCTGCTGCAGTTGGCGGCGGAGAGGCCAGCGTGACTGCGCTGCTTTGCCTTCCGGCCACTCTGGTCGCGCTGGGGCGCGCGGCAGCGGCGGATTCGGCCCTGCGAATCGGGGGCGAAACCTGCCATCCGAACGCCAAGGGCGCTCATACCGGCGATATTTCGGCTGAAATGCTGGCCGACGCCGGCGCCAGCCACGTGATTGTCGGCCATTCCGAGCGGCGGGCCGATCATGGTGAAACGGATTCCGTGGTTGCGGCGCAGGCCTCGGCCGCGCTGCGGGCGGGCCTGGTGCCGATCATTTGTGTCGGCGAGAGCCTTGCCGAGCGCGAGGCCGGACAAACGCTGGCGCGGGTCGAGAGTCAGCTGGCCGGATCGATCCCGGACGGCGTCGGCGCGGGTGATTTCGCCATCGCTTATGAGCCGATCTGGGCCATCGGCACGGGAAAAGTGGCAAACACGGACCAGATTGCGGAAGTGCACGGCGCCATCCGGGCCTGGCTGGCGGGGCGGTTTGACGCGTCGGGCGCTGAGACACCTATCCTTTATGGTGGCAGCATGAACCCCGCAAATGCCGCTGAAATCCTTGCAGTTCCTAACGTTAATGGCGGATTGATTGGCGGCGCGAGCTTGAAGGCCGACGATTTCCTCTCCATTTACAGGGCAGCAATTTAACCCAGACTGAAGCGAGAGGCTTGGCGTTCGCCGTCATAGGCGATATGCGGGCCCCTTGATTTCAGGAAATTCGGTCGCCCCATGCAGAATGTAATCCTCGTCGTCCATATCCTCGCCTGTGTTGTCATGACCGGCCTGGTGCTGATCCAGAAGTCCGAAGGCGGTGGCCTCGGCATGGGTGGTGGCGGTGGCGGCAACTCGCTGATGTCGGGCCGCGGCGCTGCGGGCGCCCTGGTGCGCACGACCATAATCCTTGGCGGCGTGTTCTTTATAACCAGCTTGACCCTGACATCGATTGCCAACCGCGGCGACGACAGCCGGTCTGCTGTCGAGAAGGCCCTCGGCGCTGATGAGATCAACGACATCAAGGCGCCTGTGGACCTGTTCGATCCGTCCGCCCCATTGCTCGAAGGGCAGGATGGCGGTGCCCGCAGCCCATCGACCGTTACGGATGGGCCAATTGCGCCGTCCGAGACCGTTCCCGCTGCGCCGGAAGGCGAATCGGCAACGGAGGAAACACCTGTTCCGGCTGAGCCGGATACGGGCAATCCCCAGTAAATTTGCAGTGCGGACACTTTGTCCGCGCTTTCAGTCAACGAATCACGGCATCGGGATAGTCCCATGATCCGCTATATTTTCATTACGGGCGGCGTGGTGTCTTCCCTTGGCAAGGGCATTGCGTCCGCTGCACTCGGCGCGCTGCTGCAGGCACGGGGCTACAAGGTCCGCCTGCGAAAGCTCGATCCCTATCTCAACGTCGATCCCGGTACGATGAGTCCGCGCCAGCATGGCGAGGTCTATGTCACCGATGATGGCGCCGAGACCGATCTCGACCTTGGCCACTATGAGCGCTTTACCGGCGTGTCGGCGCGCCAGTCGGACAACATCACAACCGGGCGCATCTATCAGCGCATCATCGAGAAGGAACGGCGCGGGGACTATCTTGGCGCGACGATCCAAGTGATCCCGCACGTGACCAACGAGATCAAGGATTTCGTCCTGTCCGATCCGGGCGAAGACGTGGAATTCGTGCTCTGCGAGATCGGCGGCACGGTCGGCGACATTGAAGGCCTGCCTTTCTTCGAAGCGATCCGCCAGCTGGGCCAGGAACTGGGGCCGGACCGCGCCTGCTTCATCCACCTGACGCTGCTGCCTTACATCCCGGCAGCCGGCGAGATGAAAACCAAGCCGACGCAGCACTCGGTGAAGGAGCTTCGCTCGATCGGCATCCAGCCGCAAATCCTGCTTTGCCGCTGCGACCGGCCAATCCCGGAGACCGAAAAAGGCAAGATTGCCAGCTTCTGTAACGTGCGCCCGTCATCCGTCATCGAAGCGCGGGACGTGGGCCATATCTACGACGTGCCAGCCGCCTATCATGGCGAGGGACTGGATTCCGAAGTTCTGGCGCATTTCCGGATCGATGACGCGCCTGCGCCGGACCTGACGGCCTGGAACAAGATCGCGCAGACAATTCGCAACCCTGACGGTGACGTCTGTATCGGCCTGGTCGGCAAATATACGGACGTGCCGGACGCCTACAAATCGGTGATGGAAGCGCTGGTGCATGGCGGCCTCGCCAACCAGGTGAAGGTCGAAGTGCGCCTGATCGATTCTGAACAGTTCGATGACGAGCACGCGCCGCTGGATATTCTCGAAGGCGTGCATGGCGTGATTCTGCCGGGCGGCTTCGGCGAGCGCGGCGCGCACGGCAAGATTCGTGCAGCCCGGTTCGCGCGCGAACGCGCGGTGCCGTGCTTCGGGATCTGTTATGGCATGCAACTGGCCGTGATCGAGGCGGCACGCAACCTAGCAGGTATCAAGGATGCCTCGACCAGCGAGTTCGGACCGACCAAGTCGCCGCTTGTCGGCCTGATGGAAGAATGGACCAAGGGCAACGAGAAAGTTGTCCGCGACGAGACGACTGACAAGGGCGGCACGATGCGGCTCGGCGCCTATCCGGCGCGCCTGAAAGCGGGCAGCAAGGTCGCCGAGATCTATGGCAGCCTCGATATTTCCGAGCGCCACCGTCACCGCTATGAAGTGAATGCGAGCTATATCGCCAAGCTGGAAAAGGCGGGCCTGTCATTCTCGGGCATATCGCCGGACGGCAAGCTGCCCGAAATCTTCGAGCTGCCGGACCATCCCTGGTACATCGGCGTACAGTTCCATCCGGAACTGAAGTCGCGGCCGTTCCAGCCGCACCCGCTGTTTGCGAGCTTTATCGGCGCCGCCGTGAAGCAGAGCCGGCTGGTCTAGGCGCTTTGCAGTAGACCGAGTTCGCCTCAGGGTAGGCGCTATGCGGTTTCTTCTTGTCGCCTCCCTGCTGTTGCTGTCTGCGTTGGAAACGGCAGACGCACAGAATGCTGCCGATGTCCGGAATGTATCCTCCGCAGACGAGATTATCGAGGTGGTGCAGACCTTCTGTCTCGATACCGGCCTGAATGCGACCAAGGCGTGGACGGCAGCGACCGATGCAGGCTGGGTGAAGGTTCCGACGTCTGTCATTGATCCGCATATCTGGGGTACCAAACCGTATCATCGCGCAGGCGTGAGATCGCCGGATGGCGCGGGCCTGTGACTGATATTGTCTGCGCAAAGGACAGATCACTTCCGATCAGCGGCGGCGTTTCATGAGCGGACTGATCACCGAGAGCGACCCCGTCAAACCCGGGATCATGATAAGCAATCCGTTCATGACGGAGCCTTCCAACGCGGCAGGCGTCAAGGATTGCCGTGTGGATGGACGGGTGGATGATCCTTACATCCTGCGTGACCGCGTTGAGGGTCTGGAAATTGATGGCAAGCTCTTCCAGCATCAGTTCTATCACGAGGCCCGCGGAAAGGGTCCCGACATTGGCAAATCCAAGCGCAATTCAAACTTGAAGGCAGGCGATTTCATCATGAACGTGTCGATCGGGAAAATGGCGGATGATGGTTCCTACGATTTCGTGCTGAGCATTGGTTCGGGAATTCAGATGGAGAGCGAGACTTCATCCTACCTTGTCAAAATAGAGTAGGGACTCATGCTCTAGGCGGGGATTTCCTGGCCGCTCCAGTCGAAGCACCTGCCGGTGTCGGCGGGGGTGAGGTTTTCGATCACCTCCAAGAGATAGGCGGCGGATTGGTCGGCTGTGAAGAGCTGTGCGTCCGGGACGTTTGACTGGAAGGGCTGTGAGAGGCCCGTATCGACCGTGCCGGGATGCAGCGACACCGCGATGAACTGGTCACTGATACGTGCCTGTTCTATGGCGTAGTTGCGGATCAGCATGTTGAGGGCGGCCTTGGAGGCGCGGTAGGCGTGCCAGCCGCCGAGGCGGTTGTCGCTTATCGAGCCAACACGGGCCGAGAGCGCGGCGAACACGGCGCGGCGATTGCGCGGCATCAGGGGCAGCATGTATTTGGCGACGAGGGCTGGCCCGAACGTATTGACGCGGAAGATCTGTTCGAAGGCGTCCATCGATTGGTGGCGGTAGGATTTTTCGGGCGAGAGGCCGCGTTCATTCGAGAGAAGGCCGGTCGCGACGATGACCAGATCAATGTCGCCTTCGGCCTTCAGTAATCCCGCGAGCGCCGCGAGATCCGCCTCGTGCGTGATGTCAGCCGTGTGCGACACGATGTTTGGGCCTGACGGTGCAGGAGACCGCGACACCGCGTGCACGCGGTTGATGTCATTCCGGGCCGCCAGTTGGGCGGTAAGGGCCTGGCCGATACCACCGGACGCACCGAATACAATTGCCTGCATGATGGCCTCCTTCCCGACAGAAGCTAAGGCGTGAGGCCCGAAAGAAAAGCCTCCAGCACATGCGCCGCCACATGCGGGAGGCATGTCGCGCGGCGAAAGGCATCTTGTGGCGGCGCTGTCAGGATGTATCGAGTTGTGGCACGAGACGGACCGCTTCCTTGCGGAACTGGCGCGCGGTGTCGCGACCGCGCTTCGTGAGCGATCGCAATTTGAACCCCTGCCGCAAGCCATTGCGGATTGGTGACACTTTGCAAGACAGGCGCCGGCGCATGGCCGTGATGTAGTAAGCCGGATTTTCCCATACATCGCGCAAGGCGTGCAGGCGCTGGATCAGCGGTCGCGCGGGCAGCAGGTCACTGTCGCGTAGCGGATATTCGAATAGGCCGGGCGGCGGCAGGGGCATGTCGAGGAAACGCATGCGCGGGCCGTTTGCGGCGGCGCGGCTTGGCGGCTTGCCATGGCCGGGGCGGGTAGGCGGTTCGGCAATACGAAAGCGGGGTGGACGTAGGTAGCGCGGCGCGGCAGGAAGGGCTTGCAGCCCGTCAGGCCAAGGCCGAGGGATTTGACCCATTCGCTCACGAGATAGGCGGTCTGGTTCCACGAGAACAGGACCATGCTGCGGATGAGGGGCGAGGGCTGATAGGTCATGGGCCCATGATAGGGCCAGAGTGCGTGCGGCCGGAGAGATTACACGCCAATCCGCATGAGACCCCGGCTTTCGCCGGGGATATCGGGGGAAAGAGCCGCACCTGTCCGACGGGTCAGGCTTTCGACACCTCGAACTGGCCGACATTGATGCGGCCGTCGGAGAAGCCCGCTTCGCAATAGGAGAGGTAGAAGTTCCACATGCGCTTGAACGGCTCGTCGAACCCGAGTTCGGCGATCTCGTCCCACTTATCATTGAAGGTGCGGGACCATTCATGGCAGGTGCGGGCATAGTCCTGGCCGAAATAATGGACCCCGTCATGGCGCAGGCCCGCTTTGGCGAACTGTTCCTTGAGGGCGGTCTCTCCGGGCAGCATGCCACCGGGGAAAATGTAGCGCTGGATGAAATCGACGCGTTTGCGGTAACTCTCGAACAGTCGGTCATCGATGGTGATGATCTGGAGCGCCGCCTTGCCGCCCTGTTTCAGGCTGTCGAAAATCTTGGCGAAATAGCTCGGCCAGTAGGACTCGCCGACCGCTTCGAACATTTCGATGGAGGCGACGCCATCATAGAGACCGACATGATCGCGATAGTCTTCGAGGCGGATGTCGACGCGCTCGGAGAGGCCTTCGCGCTGCATTCGGGCCAGCGCATAATCGCGCTGGGAGGGTGAGATGGTCAAGCAAGTGACCTTGCTGCCCCGGTGCCTGGCGGCATATTCGGCAAAGCCGCCCCAGCCGCAGCCGATCTCGAGGATACTGCTGGACGGGCCGGCATTGATGCGGTCGCAGATGCCTTTGTATTTGACCTGCTGAGCCTGCTGGAGCGACTGGTTCGGGCTTTCAAACATGGCCGACGAATAGGTCATGCTGGGGTCGAGCCACTGGCTGTAGAAATCATTGCCAAGATCATAGTGGGCCATGATGTTGCGGCGGGCACCGGCCTTGGAGTTCCGGTTGAACAGGTGGCGGACCATATTGGCCCAGCGCACGATCACGCCGCCGCTGGCGAGCTGACCGGCTGCTTCAAAATTGGCGGAGAAGAATTGCAGCACGGCTGTCAGGTCCGGTGTTGACCACTGGCTGTCCATATAGGCTTCGGAAAATCCGACATCGCCGCCGGACAAGGCCCGCTTGATGAAGCTGTAATCATGAATGTTGATTTCCGCTTTGGGTCCGGGCTCGGCATTGCGGAAAAGGAATTCGCGCCCGTCCGGTAGCCTGAATAGGAGCTGGCCGCGCTGGGTGCGCAGCAGGGCGAGCGCGCCAATCCGGAAAATGGTCGGCACATGTTTCAGCGTCCCGATGGACTGTGCGGTGGCTAGGATCGGTGGGGTCATGCGGCATCTTTCGTGAGCGTCGGCGGGATTGCCACCAGTGGCTTTGCAACGGTCATAGACGCGGTGGGCAGGTCTGGCCTTGATCTGTATTGTGCTCCGCGCAGCCAGATTTTGAGGGCCTGCCAGTGGATGGCGAGGGTGACGCCGAGGGTGGCGAAGGGTGTAGCAAGGGCGATGGCGAGGAGTGCGCCGGTGGTGGCGGCATGGCGGCGGGCGGTGATGTTGGCCATGTGGAGGCGCGCGCCGTCCTCGAGGCTCTCGACCACAATTCCGAGCCGATCAGTGGGGGTGCGCAGGGTGAAGCGATAGGCGCCTGTGACGTCAAAGAAGGGCGAGACGTGGAAGGCCTTGTCCGCTTCTTGCTGTGACCGGTCGCCCGAAACAGCGGCGGCATAGGCATGGGTTTCGCCGAACGTGTTGTTCACTTCGTAGATGATGCCGCGCAGGTCGCCGGACGGGCCGTAACCATACCAGAGCGAGATGGGGGCGAACTTGTAGAAGAGTTGGCGCGGGAAGGTGACGAGGCGAATGGCGCCGCCGTCCAGCGCGATGCCCGCTTTTGCCAGCACCTGCTCGGCCCACGGACGCAAGGGGGCATCCGTGCGGGCGCCATGGTCCTTGCGGTGGAACGAGAAGACGCCGGGTCCATCGACCGAGAAGAGAGGGCTCTGGCGCGCTGCTGCGCCGAGGCGGTCAATGTCGATATCGATCAGGGTGACGTTATAGGCAAAGCGCCGTTCGAACGGCACATAGCGTGCGTGTACCGTCTGACCCTTCCACAACCTGAGCGCCTGAGCCGTCAAACCGACACCTCTGCTGCAATTTCCATGACAGGTGTTTTGCGCGACGGGCTGTGGATGTCCACGTCTTTTGCGTCCCACGGCACCCTGCCGCCCAGGGAGAGGGCCGCCGAGAGGCCGGATTTGAGGCCATCCTCATGGAAGCCCCGGCCCATCCATGCGCCGGCCAGCCAGAGCCCGTCCTGGCCCTGGATACGCTTCAGCCCGCGCACGGCTGCCTCGGCGGCGGTGTCGAACTGGGGGTGGTCGAAGGCGTACTGGTGGAAGGTCAGGTCTTCTCGCGGCGGTGTTTCCGGGTTCAGCGTGATGAAGAGCGGTCGGCTGTCATCCAGCCCCTGCAGGCGGTTCATCCAGTAGGACAGGCAGATGTCGCCATTGTCTTGCTTGATGACATTCCAGCTGGCCCAGGCGTTGCGGCGCGAAGGCATCAGGGCGGGATCACGGTGCAGGTAGATCGTGTTCGGACGAAAGTGAACCGAGCGCAGGAGGAAGGACTGGTCCTCGAACCCTTTCTCGACCAGGCGAAGCGCCTGGTCGGAATGGCTCGCGAGGATGACGTCATCGAAAATGTGCGACCGGTTGTCTGCCGTAACGACGGTGACCTTGTCACCGAAGGGGAAGACGCGGATGGCCGGCGTTCCGGTGCGGACGCGATCGCCGAGTACGGCGGCGGCGGCGTTCACATAGGACTGGCTGCCGCCGGTGACTGTGCGCCATTGCGGGCGCTCCTTGTGCATCAGGCGATGGTTCTCGAAGAACTGGAAGAAGCTGCGGGCCGGATAGTCGAGCATACCGATCTCTGGCGTGGACCAGATGGCCGCGCCCATGGGCAGGATATAGTTGCAGCGGAAGGCCTGGTCGAAGCCGTGGAAATCGAGCCAGTCGCCCAGCGTCGTATCCTCGATCCGGCCCGCCGCGAGTTCTGCGCGGGCAAGGTCGTTGAATTTCAGGATGGTGCGCCAGAAGCGGTGAAAGTCGAGGCTGAACAGGTTGCGTTTCTGGGCGAAGATGCCCCGGGCTGTCGAGGCCCATTCCCAGCCGTCGCGGTCGGACACGGCAAAGCTCATGTCGGACTCCTGCGTTTTTACGCCGAGCGCATCGAACAGGCCGATCAGGTTGGGATAGTTGAGACCGTTATAGACGATGAAGCCGAGATCGACGGCGGTTTCGTGGCCGTCATAGTCAAAGACATGCGTGCAGGCGTGGCCGCCGAGGCGGTCCTGCGCCTCGAACAGCGTCACGTCGGCTGTGTCCTTCAGCGCGTAGGCCGCGCCGATACCGGAAATGCCCGATCCGATAATGGCTATACGTTTCATGCGGCGTTCCGTCTGTGCTTGAGTGTTGCGTAGGCGTCGAGGGCGCGCTGGCGCGCTGCCGGGTGATCAACGAGGGGCTCGGGATAGGTCGTTCCGAGGGCGACGTTTGCAGCATGAAGTGTCATGGCGTCGGCTTCCCAAGGGGCATGGAGGTATTTGTCCGGAAGGCTTGCGAGTTCGGGGCACCAACGCCTGACATAGACGCCCGTTCCATCGAATTTTCGCCCCTGAATGATCGGATTGAAGACCCGGAAATAGGGGGCTGCGTCAGCCCCGCTGCCGGCGGTCCATTGCCAGCTGGCGGGATTGGCCGCCGGGTCGGCATCGACCAGCGTGTCCCAGAACCAGTCCTCGCCCATCTGCCACGGCAGGAGCAGGTGCTTGGTGAGGAACGAGGCCACGATCATGCGTACACGATTGTGCATGAAGCCGGTCTGCCAGAGCTGGCGCATGCCGGCATCGACGATCGGATATCCGGTCTCGCCCCGGCACCAGGCACGATAAGCGACCCGGTCGCTGCGCCAAGGCATGTGGCGGAAGTCCGGATTGTAGTTTTCGCTGGCGAGATCCGGATTGTGGAAGAGGAGGGTATAGGAGAATTCGCGCCAGCCGATTTCCGACAGGAATGTCATCGCCCCGGCTTCGTCGATGCGGCCGGATTCCACGCCGTGCCGGACCGAACGCCAGACCTGCGCCGGGCCAATTTCGCCGAAGCGGAGATGGGGCGAGAGGCGGGACGTGCCCGTGTCGATGTCTGGCCGGTTGCGGGCGTCGGCATAGGTATTGACCGGGCCGTCGAGGAAGTCCGACAGGCGGTCCAGCGCACCGGCTTCGCCCGGGGTCCAGGTGGCGCCGAGGCCGTCGGCCCAGTCGGGACGCGTCGGGTGCAGGGCCCAGTCGGACAAGGTGTCGGAAGCAATGTGCGGCCCGGCGAGCGATGCGGGCGCGGGGAGCGCATCGGGGGCGTGATACTGGGCCTTCACAGCTCTCCAATAAGGCGTGAACACCTTGTAGTGGTCGCCTGCGCCGGTTTTGATTTGCCACGGTTCGTTGAGAAGGCGGCCATTGAAGCTGGAGACACGGACACCGCTTGCCTTGAGCGTCTCCATGAGTGCGCCATCGAGATCCCGTTCTACCTTCTGATAGCGGCGGCTCCAGAACGCGCTGTCGGCGCCGGTTTCGGCGATCAGGGCTGGCAGGACGTCGGCGGCGGCGCCAGCTCTCAAAGTCAGCTGGCCGCCTGCAGCCGCGATTTGGGCCGTAAATGCGGTGAGTGCCTTGTCGAGCCACCACCGGCTCGCGCCACCCAATGGGCGCAGGCCCTGCGAGGCTTCATCATGAATGAAGAGAAGCACCAGCGGCTTGCCCGTGGCGGCAGCCGCATGCAGCGCGGGATTGTCAGCGAGCCGGAGGTCTTCGCGAAACCAGACGAGGGCGGGGGCAAGCAGGGACAGGGGCGACTCCGGATCGGATCAAGTGTGTCATTGCCCGGCTTACGGTTGCGGGATGTATCTGGATCAGTTGGTGCTGCCATGGGTTTCATGCCGGGCTGTGCAGGGCTATATCGGTCGATCAAAGGGAGTCGCCGACATGGCCGTGAGTTTCCGATTCGAACCCGTCTCATTCGACCGGGTTGGCGTTCGCGCCCTGCACGCTGGCGGTAGCTGCTGATGGACACGTCTTCGCTCCTGGGCCTGATAGCTGCGGCCGCAGGCAAACGCATTGTCTGTATCGGCGATGTCATGCTCGACCGGTTCGTCTATGGCCAAGTGACCCGGATTTCGCCGGAAGCCCCGGTGCCGATCATGCGACGCACCCGCGAGGCCGCGATGCCCGGCGGGGCGGGGAATGTCGGCCGCAACCTGTCGACACTGGGCCTGCGTACGGCGCTGATCGGGGTTGTGGGAGACGATCCGGAAGGGCGCCAGCTCGCCGAGTTACTGGGGCATATCGACGGCGTGGAGGCCGATCTTATCGTGATGCGTGGCCGGCCGACGACGCTGAAGACGCGCTTCGTGGCCGGTGGCCAGCAGCTGTTGCGTGTCGATGCAGAGGACCTGCGCGCGATCGACCTGACGACAGAGGCCGATATCGTCATGTCTCTGGAAGATGCCGCTAAGGATGCGTGCCTGATTATCCTGTCGGATTATGCCAAGGGGGCCATTACCGAAAACGTCATTGCCGCGGCGATTGCTGCAGGACGGGTGCATGGCATCCCGGTGATCGCCGATCCGAAGGGACTCGACTTTGCCCGGTATGGCGACGTCGACCTGTTGAAGCCGAACGCGATGGAGTTGGGCCAGGCGATGGGCCTGATGGTGGAAACCGACCGTGATGCGGCCGACGCGCTCGCCAAGGCGATGGAGATTCTGCCGGCCCGGGGGATTGTCGTTACACGGGCCGCCAAGGGCATGTCCTTCGTGCACCGGGACGGGGCCGTGATGCACCGCTCGGGCGAGGCGCGGGAAGTCTATGATGTGTCCGGCGCGGGCGATACGAGCATCGCGGCGCTGGCGCTGGGGCTGGCCGCAGGCGGAAGCCTGGCCGAGGCGGTTGAACTGGCCATCGCCGCATCCGGGATTGCCGTCGGCAAGTCCGGCACGGCGACGGTGTCGGCGAACGAGTTGAACACCGCGCTGCAAATGGGCCTGCGCAATGGCGGCGTATCGCATGTGCCGCTGGAGACGCTGGTCGACCAGGTCGAGGTGTGGCGCGATACCAACCTGACCGTCGGTTTCACGAATGGCTGTTTCGACATACTCCATCCGGGACACTTGCGGGTGCTCGAAGAGGCCAAGGCGCGCTGCGGGCGGCTGATCGTGGGACTGAACTCAGATGCGTCGGTGAAACGGCTCAAGGGCCCCAATCGCCCCGTCAATGATGAAGACTCGCGCGCGCGGGTCCTGTCGGGCCTGTCAGCCGTAGATGCGGTGGTCGTGTTCGATGACGACACGCCCGAGGCGCTGATCAAGGCGTTGCAGCCGGACCTGCTGGTCAAGGGCGGCGACTATTCGATCGAGACGATTGTCGGCGCCGATGTCGTTCTGGCGCGCGGCGGGACGGTACATATCGTGCCGCTGGTCGACGGCCAGTCGACAACGGCGGCAATCGAACGTGCGAATGTGCGGGCCAAATGAGTGCAGCGGCCGCCAGTGCGGCGGGGCAATTGCTTCGCCAGTATGGTGATGATGCCTGCGTAATCGCCACGTTGCGGGCAGCGGAAGTGGCTGCGCAGGGTGACCTTGAGGCACTGGCGCATTGGGACGCGGTGATTGCAATTCTTGAGGGCGGCGGCACCACCGGACCGGCCAACTGAAAAGAAATGAGGCGGGGAACGCAACCCGCACCTGCCTTGTGTGTTAAGTCCAGCGCATTCGAGTTCGGGGTCAGAATTGATGCAAGCCTATTTATCCGACCATGCTGCGGTCATCTCGCTTTGCATCCTCGCGGCCATGTTTGTCGGCTTTTTCATGGAGCGGCTTCCGCCTGCGGCGATTGCCATGATTGGGGCGGCTGCGTTCATCCTGCTCGGTTTTCTGGATGAACCCGCTGCACTGTCGGCTTTTTCCAACAGCGCGCCGATCACGATTGGCGCCATGTTCATTCTTGCAGCGGCGCTGAAACGGACGGGCGTGCTGGACGCGCTGGCCGGTTCGGTCCTGCAGGTGGCAGACAGGTCGACATTTGGCGCGCTGCTTTTACTGGGCGCGACGGTGTCTATCGGGTCAGCCTTCGTCAACAACACGGCGGTGGTTGTCATCCTGCTGCCTATTGTCATGGAGCTGGCCGGGCGCCTGAACGTCTCCGAAAAGAAGCTGCTCATTCCCTTGTCATATGTGTCGATCATGGCCGGAACCTGTACGCTGATCGGGACATCAAGCAACCTGCTGGTCGCCGGTGTGGCGCAGGATGCCGGCATGGAAGCGTTCAGCATTTTCGAGATCACGCCGGTTGGCCTGGTCACGTTCGGAACGGGTCTCGTCGTTCTGCTGGGGCTGGGATGGGCTTTACTGCCCCGCACCGCGGCGGGGTCGACGGCACAACAGGCACCGATCCGCTACCTGACCGATGCAATTGTCCCGGAGGAGTCTTCGGTGATCGGGCGTATGGTCACAGAAGTGCCCGAGCTTTCCAAGAAAGGGATTGGCGTCGTATCCCATAGCCGGGGGAGCCGGCGGTTTTCCGGGAGTGATGCGGACGCATTGCTGAAGGCAGGCGACCGCGTGACCCTGCGGGCCGATTTAACGGAGCTGGTGACCCTGGTGGAGTCGGGACTGTTCCGCGTTGGCATCAGCCGGCGCAAGACGGATGTCGGCCCGGAAGAGCGGGCGCTGGCGACTGTCGCGGCGAATGATCCCAATATCGGCCGGCGGATTGCGGAGATTTCCTACCTGTCGCACCACGCCGTGACCGTTCGCGGATTGACGCGGTTCGGCAACCCGCCCGGGCCGGACCTGGCCACCGCCCGGCTCAAGGCAGGCGACAGGCTGATCGTTGACGGCAACCGGAGCGAACTGCACGAGTTGGCGTCATCTGGAGCGCTGGTCGTGGACCAGACTTTCAAGGCAGAACCGTTCCGGCGCAAACGCGGGCCGCTGGCCATTGCCATTCTCGCGGCAGTGATTCTTTCGTCGGCCATCTTGGGCGTTCCGTTGGTGCTGGCTGCGCTCATCGGAGTGGGCGCCGTACTGGCCTCTGGCTGCCTGTCACTGAGTGATGCGTTCGAGGAAATGGACGCCGGGGTGCTCGCGCTGATCTTTGCCATGCTGATGGTTGGACAGGGCCTGGTCGCGTCTGGCGGCGTGGACCTGCTGGTCAGCAGCATGACGCCTCTGCTGGTGTCGGCATCGCCCTTCTGGCTGGTGCTCATGATCTACCTGCTGACATCGGTTTTGACCGAGTTGGTGACCAATGCCGCTGTCGCCGTCATCATGACGCCGCTGGTGATCGTGCTGGGAACGGAACTGGGCATTGAGCCGCGCGCGCTGGTGGTTGCCGTGATGTTTGGCGCCAGCGCAAGCTTTGCCTCGCCCATCGGCTACCAGACCAATACGATCGTGCATGCGGCGGGTAATTATCGCTTTTCGGATTTCCTAAAAATCGGCTTGCCGATGAACCTGATTGTCGGGCTCGTCACAAGCTTCGCGATCTACCTGTTCTATCTGGCCTGACAGCCGCGTCCGCGCGAGCCTAGAGCGTTTCAGTTTTCGGCGGAAGCATAACCCGCTCCTGTGATATAGTTTTGGCATTCGGATGAGCTGATGGTCTTCACGATTTTTCCGGTTTCATGGATGACGTCTTCGATTGTGTGTTTCTGGGCCGTGCGCATGGCCTGC
>Ga0209390_10000456_pt1 | contig 80294 bp, 67 predicted proteins | sample BON01_FD_187212 | JGI IMG/M metagenome (GOLD analysis project Ga0209390, IMG submission 187212) | Freshwater microbial communities from Lake Bonney liftoff mats and glacier meltwater in Antarctica - BON-01 (SPAdes) (version 2) | ecosystem: Environmental > Aquatic > Freshwater > Ice > Glacier... | reverse complement strand
AGGAACTCCGAGAAAAGTCAAAATTCCAAACGAACAGGTTACGCTTTAAAATCAGTCAGGCAATTCATGTTCAAAGAACCGAAAATCGTTCCTGTGTAAAAATTCAGTTCTGGAAAACCGAAAATCAATTTTTCAGCGCTATGTTTTATAACGTTTAGTATATGAAAAGTAGGCGATTTCGAAGCACGAAAGTTTCGGTTAAGCACAAAGTTTGAAACGAGCTAAAACCCTTGAATTTATGACTGTTTTGCCTATTTTTTATATACATTGTTACCAGCTTTTTTTATTCTTCTAAATTGATTGTTGTGTCACTAACTTTTGAGTGTTTGTCCAAGTCAGTAAATATTGTTTTGCTCTTATCTACAATCTCGGTTAAACTTTTACTTTCAAAGTACTCTTCCTTCAAATGTGGCTTTGTCCCGATTTTAAATGACAAGCTTTGTATTTCACGCTTCTCTACACAACACGTTTTTCCTTTTCCAAAAAATGTCGAAGGATTAAATCCAATTAAATATTCATCTAAATTCTCCCCGTCAATCTGCTCAACAATTGGTCTTGAGTAAGTCTTATTAAATGTCCACTCATTTAAATATCCTATTCCGTTGCTGTCAACTGTTAGAACATTATCTTTTACGTTTGATAAAACCAGATTGATTTCTCCTTTGTAACCGTTAGGAATTTTGATTGTCAATGTCGGTGAGTACAATTGATATTGAAATGCTGAAAAAGCAATAGTTGTCGTGATAAATAATAGTGTCAAAAACGATATTTTCTTAAAAAGAAGTTTTAAAAGCCCCGAGAATATTAAACAACCAATAATAATTCCAACTATCATCATTCCTCCTAAAAACAGTCCAGATAAAATCATTCCGCCTGGAACGTTTGTCAACTTGATAAGTAAAGTTGTCAAAAGTCCAAGGGATAAAATTCCGAAGATGATTTTTAGTTTGCGATCTGTTTTCATAATTGCTGGTAACGGGATTGTGTATGGCTTCGTTGCGGGTTTCAAGGTACAAATTTTTCAGATTACTTAAATTTGGTTTGTAGCAACGCACATTTCATTTACTGTTTCAGCCGCAATGAACTATACACATTGTTATTTAACGTTGCGCGACCCGAACATCGAAAAAGCAAGGAACTCCGAGAAAAGTCAAAATTCCAAACGAACAGGTTACGCTTTAAAATCAGTCAGGCAATTCATGTTCAAAGAACCGAAAATCGTTCCTGTGTAAAAATTCAGTTCTGGAAAACCGAAAATCAATTTTTCAGCGCTATGTTATATAACGGTTTTGTGTATGAAACGTAGCGTGTAAAAAGACGCTAACTTTTCGGATTAACACAGAGCCGAATTTTTATATTTTGTTTTTAACTTATCAATCTTTAAAGCCAAATTTAAAAATTTGGCGGTCTTTGTAAATAGACACAAACCTCTCGGAAAGCCTTTGTTAGCTATGTTTTATACACGTTGTTACCTGTAGTACTTTACTTTATGCAACGTTTAAATCAAAATCGTTCATTTCAACGCTAAATTTCACGTTTGCTTTTAAAGCTCGAAAAACTTTTAAAATTGTCTCGATGGTAACATTTTTTGTGTTTCGTTCTAATTTTGATATTTGAGATTTCTGAACTCCGATTAATTCTCCGAGTTGTTCTTGGGTCAAATTCCGTTCTTTTCTGACAGATTTAATCATATCTCCAAGCACTTCCATTCGCAAGTCAAATTCGTATTTATCTCGTTCGTTAGTCCCAATTTTTCCGATGTCCTTGTCTTTCATTTGGTCAAGTGTCATCATTTTCATTTTTTTCTTTTTTGTTGCCATAACTTTGAGTTTATTGGTCAAAATATTCTGCTCTAATGTTCAATGCTTTCTCAATTTCTGATTTTGGTACTTTACTTACTTTTTTTACTATTCCGTGTGTTGATAACACAAGCGTTTCGGTTTTGTCAGATTTGTCCCAAAATGCAAAGAGTCTGTATTGAATTCCTTGATAAAGCGTTCTAAATTCCCAAATATCGTCTGTCAGTTTTTTAAACAACTTTGGGTCGTTTTCGAGTTTAGCTTTATCCAAATTGTAGTAGATTTTCTTTTTAGCTTTGGTATCCAATTTGGACATAAAATCAATAGCTTGTTCAAGAAATACTACCTCAAATTTTGATTTCATTCAGTTTGTTTGTCGGTTTACTTTAGCAAAGATAACAAAAAAGTTGAATTATATGGAAACTTTTGATTTTTTGTCCGTATTACAGGTAACGTTATTGTATAAGATTAGTTGCGTGATTTAAGAACCTAATTTAGCAAATACAAACCGAATAGAAAATCCGCGAGGATTTTCGTAAGCTGGCTCGTTCCAAGCAATTAATTTTATACGGTGTTGTGCTCTCGTTATTTTATATTTTAATTATTACATTTCCTGTTTTTTCTCCACGTAGTACATATTCGTAAGCCGAAGCGATGTCTTCTAATAAATATTCTCGGTCTATTATGGGTTTAAACTTTTCTTTTTTCAAAAGCTCCATTATATAGGGTATGGTTTTTTGCGTGCTATATGGTAAAGGAAAGATTACTTTTTTATTATTTAAAATTGAAGTTGTAATTGCATAAAATAAATTTTGAGAGTAAGGCCCCAATTCTGAGGATATATAAATGCCTTTTTCTTTTAATAATGGCTTACATTTTCCAAAAGTACTTTTACCAACAGCATCAAATATAAAGTCATATGTTTCTTTATCCCTTGTAAAGTCTTCTTTGGTGTAATCATAAATTTTATCTGCACCTAAAGATTTTATCAATTTTAAATTTTTTGTATTACAAGTAGTTGTTATTTTTACATCATACTGTTTGATAAATTGTAAGAGAGCTGAACCAATTCCTCCAGTTGCTCCAATAATAAGAATTCTTTGTCCAGATTGAATATTCACTTTGTGGACAAAAGTATAAGCATAATGGGCTCCTTCTATACTTGCAGCAGCTTGTTTATAATTTATATTTTCCGGAATAGAAAATAAGTTTTCCTCTGTTGTTGTTATATATTCAGCTTGTGATTCTGAACCTGTATCGTTAAAACCAAATACTTTATCATTAACCTTAAATGACTTGACATTCTTCCCTATAGATACTACTTCACCTGCAAAATCTGTCCCCAATATAATTTTTCTTGGTTTAAATAGTCCTAATACAAATCTCATAATAAATGGTTGGGCCGTGAGAATTGCACAATCTGTTCTATTTACCGTAGTCGCATAAACTTTAATTAATATCTCATTGTCTTTGTCTTTCGGAACAGGTTTTTCAATATTCTCGATTTTTATCTGATTTGATGAACCATATTCTCTACGTATTGAGGCTTTCATTTTTTACATATTTAGTTTTTTCCTAATGGAGCACAACTGGTTATATAAAAACAAATATAGTTGTTTACCATTTTAAATTTCGGGATAACACAACTTTATTTGTAACATTATTACCCACTTTTAACTCCTTAACTAGCATATCCAGTGGGCTGCTTATCTTTAATAAGTCCTTTTGCGTTACATGTGTATAAATCATCGTGGTTTCTGGCTTGGCATGACCCAGTAAAATCAAACCCTATACCATAACAAGGTGTAGAACGATGTTCAAATTCAGTTATAACAACTTTAAGTTTGTTAGTATTCATAACAAATCAATAAACCCATAAAAAAGATATTTATTAGTAATGAATAATAAAATATAACAGGGGAGAAGTTCAAATATAGAAAAATATATTGAGTCGTGAGTAATAGTGAGTTGGAGGTTTAATTTTTTTAGCTTGTATATGGTGCATGTGAAAGCTCGTTGAGGACTTTATTTTACAAATTCAACCAGCTCTGTTGATTTCAATTTCAATTTAAACTTTTTGTAAATCATACAATACTAACACATATAGGGGAGTTGTTTTTTATGTCCAACGGTGGTTGCTGAAACAGTGTTTTGCCATCACAAAATCGGGACTTCCCTATGACGAGAAATTCGTTTCGGTATTGGTAGTAAAATAATTGAGGTCCAAGCAAAAAAAAAATAGCTTACAGATCTATTTTTTTAATCTATAAGCCTAAAATAATAGTGTCAAAAATTAATGAAGAAAAGTGTTGTTTTTTACCTCAGTTCTTTGTTGTACGCTGACTATTCATTTTTTATAGGGAGAAACCCGTTTTCATCTAATGCTTTAATTATTCCCCTTAATAAGATATTATTTTGAAAACTGATAATATAAGTTCGTCCGTTTTCTTTTTCAGGTGTTAATAATTTTTTATCCCTTAATCTCCTAATATTACGTGATACTTCTGCACTTAATTTTTTAGGAAATACCGAGCTTAAGTCAGATGCTTGAATGGATTTTTTATCGATTGCAATTCTTAATACTTTGTATTCAGTATCGTCGATTCGACCTATATCTTTTGAATAATTCAATGCGTTGTATAAAATGTTTTTTTTAAGGTAATTGTAATCTGATAATCTATCAATTTTTTCAATTTCTGTTTTCAATCCACTTAAAACATATTCCGCCCATTCTAATATTCCATTTCTTGATCCCTCGTCAGCTTTAGATAAATATTTGTAATATAAATCTCTATCATTACAAAAAACGGCTGTTGGATTTACAATTCTTCCCAGATTGACATTAAAACCTTGTTTAACAAGCATTGCATAAGTAAATAATCTTACTGTTCGTTCGTTACCATTACCGAAAGGATGTACCCACACAAATCTATGGTGTGCAATTGCGGTCTTTAGTAAATCATATTTTGAAGAATGGTCAGTATTTATGAAGTTGAAAAGTTCATCCATATAACCACCTATTTGGTATGGTGATGGAGGTTTATGTAAAGATTTTGAAATTAATATATCATTAGATCTATACGCGCCTGGTGAATTATCTCCTTCTCCTTTAGACGGAGGAGACAATCCTTTTACAATATGTTGGTGTAGTTCACTTGTGAAAATACTATTAATCGAAATATCTTTGATATTTTCGTCAATAAAAAACATTGATTCCTCTATATTCTGAATCTCTAAAATATCCTCATTTAAGGATTTGGTACCTTCAGAATTATTTTCAATAAAGTCCGAGATGGTAGTATTGTTTCCCTCTATTCTTGCAGACCCAATACTCTCTAAAGTGTGAAATATTTTTTTAAGTTGGAAAAATATTTGAGTAGGAGTTGTGCCTCCAAGTTCTTTTTTTCTTAAATGATCTAGGTCAATTATTAAATCAGTTATCGAGGAGTCAAAATTTGGTTTAATTAAATTTAAATCATAATGTGTGAATTTCGGTTTCATTAATTAACATATTAACATATTGACATTTAACAAATATACATAAAAAAAGGCCACAATCCCTTTAATAGTAGTAAGTCCTGAATTTTAATTTAAATTGTATAATTAACAAATAGTCGTTTGCTTAATTAACAATACTATGCTTAAACAATTAACATTGTTTATTGGGTAGGTGCTTGCGTACAACTATTTATATCCACTCAAATATAAGAGTTTACCATTTTAAATTTCGGGTTAACAATACGTATTGGGTACGTATAGCCGTGTTTATAAATAGTAAAATAGTGAGGGAGAAGTTCAAATATAAAAAAATTATTGAGTAATGAATATTGAGTAGGAGTTTTGATTTTTTTAGCTTGTGTGAGGTGTTTGTGAAAGCTCGTTACGGGTCTAAAAGTGGAGCCGGAGAGGACCGAAACGTTTAAAAAATGCCCTGTGGGTATTTTTAGTGAAGGTGCCAGCTGGCGTGGTGGCGTTCGAATCCCGAAGGTAGAACGATAAAAGCCACCCGAAGGTGGCTTTTAGAGTGGAGCCGGAGGGAGTCGAACCCTCGTCCAAACGCGCAACCATAATGCTTTCTACATGCTTAGTTTTCATTTAGGTTTTCGTGAGCTTGCCGGTCGAAAACTACCAACGCACCCCTTATCTTCGCTTAAGTTTCGCAATCACATCAAAGCCCTGTGAAAACTAGGTTTACTTTTACGAAGCCACTAAACCGATTGCCGCAAACCAAGGCTCTCGAGTGACTTCCTGCTTGCCCGTCTTACGGGCCGAGGCGTAATCCTACTATAATTCGGATTATGCAGCTAGGGCGTAGTTATTCTCGCCGTTTAAAAAAGTGTGAAATATGATATTTACGAGCTGTATCCCAGCGCTCGGCATGCTTACAATACAATTAGACCCGCTGTCAAAACCAGTCGGCCCCTTCAATGAGATAGAAAAATATTATTTTTCGTTATCGAATTGAATCCCGAATTTACTTCGGGATTTCATGACGATATCTCAATCATGATTGTGTTTTCTTCAAAGATCATTATGCGGGTTCTCCCCGAAAAAGGGAGACCGGGCTTTCAGCTATATCTTTTTATGTGTCAGAAATCCTTCGACTGCGCTCAGGATTACAAATAAAAAGGATGTCGCCTCAATCCCTACCCGAAATTGGAACGCAAAGATACAGAAATACCCTATCTTTGCCGCCAATAAAATAAACAAAAAGTATTCCACATGCCTATTACCTTCGCACTCATTAAAGAACGTAAAAATCCGCCCGATCGTCGCGTAGTTTTTTCCCCTGAAAAATGTCAGGAAGTCATACAAAAATTCCCCGAAGCTAAAATTATTGTGGAAACTTCAGATGTACGTATATTTCCGGATGAAGCATATCGCAAAGCAGGCTTTCAGGTTTTGGAGGATGTTTCAGAAGCAGATGTTATGCTAGGCGTGAAAGAAGTTCCGGTTGATGCATTAATTCCGAATAAAAAATATTTTTTTTTCAGTCATACTTTAAAAGAACAACCTTATAACCGTAACTTGTTAAAAACAATTCTCGAAAAGAAAATCGAACTTTTTGATCACGAAACCATCGTCAATAAAAGAGGAGGTAGGTTAATTGGTTTTGGCCGTTATGCAGGTATTGTTGGCGCATATAATGGATTTAGAGCATTGGGTTTACGCGATAATCTGTTTGAGTTGGCCAAGGTAGAAACCCTTGCCGATCTTGAAGAAGTAAAACATCAATTAGATAAAATTACCCTTCCAAAACATTTAAAAATTGTACTTACCGGAAATGGGAAAGTTGCTCATGGCGCAAAAGAAATACTAGATCATCTTAAAATAAAAAATGCATCCATTACGCTTTACCTCACTCAAAAATTTGACGAGCCTGTATATTGTATGATCGATGTTATGGATTACAATAAACGCAAGGATGGAGAAGAAGGTAATAAACAAGAATTCTACAAAAATCCTTCAAAATATAAAAGTGACTTTATGCGATTTGCTAAAGTAAGTGATTTCTTTATCGCCGGACATTTTTATGGAACGGGTGCGCCTTATCTTTTTAAACGTAAAGATGCCAAGCATAAAGATTTCAACATTAATCTGGTTGCAGATATTTCTTGTGATGTAGATGGCCCTGTGGCCAGTAATATAAGAGCTTCAACTATAGCAGATCCTTTTTATGGGTATGACCCTAAAACTGAAAGCGAAACGGCTTACAATGCTCCAGGAGCAATAACTATGATGGCAGTTGATAATCTTCCTTGCGAACTTCCAAAAGATGCCAGTTTAGGTTTTGGCAATATGTTTTTGGAAAATGTAATTCCAGCCTTTTTTAATACTGACGAAAGTGGAATTCTAGAACGGTCAAAAATGACCACTTCCGAAGGAAAGCTCACCAAAAGATTTGCTTATTTAGAAGAATATGTAAACGAGAAATAATATAAAGCTACTTAGTTTTGCAATTTTTTTCTTTTATTTTGAAAGATAGATATTGCAAATCCACCTAATAAATAGGCAAATAGGTCCCATACATCAAAGGTGCTTCCCAATATTATTTTGAGTATTTTAGATTCAATATGAAGTAACTCCGTAAGCTTGAAAAATTGTAATATTTCTATTAAAAAGGCAAATAATAAAATTCCTCCTATTAGTTTTTTATCCTTAATAACAAAGAAGGTTTTGAGGAACGTATAAAGTAAAATAATCACTAATACATCGCCTAAAAACCCTCTTAAAAATGGATAAAAATGGTAAATAGCAATGCATATTTCAACAATTAATACAATTAATGTTAGTAGTGCATACTTTTTTTTAAACACCATTTTTGCAATAAATTAAACCTTTTTCAAAACAATAGGTTCTTTGGTTTGCATGTTTATTACTGTTTCAAAGAATTTCTGTAAATATTTATATTCTTCTGTATTAAAATAAAATGCATTTAATTTAAAGTTAAACTTAGCATTTATTTTTCCATTGTTTATTTCATAAACCACTGAACATTCTCCTGCATCTTCCGGTAGTTTTACAATTTTATTTTCAGGTAAGGTCTCTACTTCATACATGCCTTTTAGATCTATAGATACCAAATATGTATTTGTGATTGGAAATCCAAAATCAATAGGATAGTTTCTGTTTTCATCCTTTAATGGATTTTCATCAAAATAGGTCTTCATGAAAAATGGATATAATAAAGTTTTATTTCCTACAGTTTCTGTTTCTAGTAAAACCTCATAATTTTCTTTAAGGGGTTTTTCCAAATCGTTTAAACTTTCCAGTTTATAATTTGAAATTTCAATTCCCTGTGGGGTGTTTTGTTTTTCCTTAATATAATCATTAGTAGGGGTCTCTGAAAGCTTTTTTCTTTCACTTACACCCATATATCCTGCATGTATTTCATTTGTATTACCTTTGAAATATCCATCTTCGTCAACATTTATTTGGGCATTTATATAATGTACATTTTTGGTGTTAGGTTTAATTTTATACCAGAAGCTTTCATTGTCAAAATCCATTACCCTACCATACGTATTTAAATCCCTGAAAGGTAAAATCCCAAAAGGGATTTGTTTTTCGGTAGCATCTAGCACATAATTTTTATTGTTGATAGTTAGGTATGCAATAAGAAAATTAAAATTACTCATCATTGGATGTTCTAAACTTGCAACCCCGTGTTGGCGTGTAGAAATTAACATAGGTTTTACTTCAAGTCCTGAGGCTTCAAGCGAGTTTATTAAGGAGATGTTTATTTCGGTACTATTCCCTTTTTTTTCTTCAAAAGCATCTTTTACCCTTACATCTGAAAATAGCCTATAGTTACCATTCCAGGTATAATGATCTTGTATGAAATAATAAATAGCTTTGGCTTTTTCAAGATCATCTTTAATTGATAAAATATCTTCAGGCATTTTATCGTCAAAATAACTGGTTTTTTTAAGTTGCCTTCCTACATTTTTATCGGTTCTAAAATTTTTATCGACATCCTTCCATTCTTTTGAATGTTTGTTTTTAAATCCTTGAAAATCAATGTAATAATCTAATTCGTAATCAACTCTCGAAATATAATTGCTTTTTGCCAGCATATAATTTTCTTCTTTAAAAGCAGGAATGTCTTTCATTGCATATGTTGATACTTCACAGTCTGCAGCTTTTGAAGACCCATTTACCACCAAGCATCTACTCATTAAAGAAGTTTCCTTAATACTTAGAGGAAGGTTTCCGTAGAGAAGTTTTTTATACACAAAATTACCGGGTACTTGAGTTTCAAACTCACTATAAATTTTTGGCAGCTCTTCTTCAAATTCCCACCCTCCAAAATTATAATAGAATGGAGATTCAATAGTATACGTATATTCTAAAACACTTCCATCTTTAACGTTGGGGAAAGTGAATTTTATTTCAGACCAATGCTCGCTATCATCAACATCAAATATATTATCCTCATTTAAATAGGTTTGTAGTGCTCCATTATGGGTAACTGCTTTAAGATCTTTTACTTTTTCTTTATTATCATCGGTTCTGTAATACGGAATATTTATTGTTGCGCCATCAAAATTTTTAGCTTCAAATACTTTAATTTTTCTATGTACTTTTTTTAATACTTTTAAATAATCCCCTACGAATTCAATAGAATTATGACCACTTTCATATAAAATTACTGCTTTTGCATCGGGTATTTTACTATAATATTTCATGCCGAGATCTTTGGGAGTAGGACTGCCAAATTTAGCCTGTACCCTTTCTTGCGCATGAATGTTTGTGATGAAAAGTATAATAAGAAGAAGACTATATTTTTTCAGAAAAGCCATTTGATAATTATTTGATAAATATTATTGTTCACAAATAAAACAAAAATATAGTCCTTAAAAAAGGCGTTATTTTTAAATTTTAAATTTACTTATTTTCACTTTGCTCAATTTTTCTTTTGAGGACTTATATAAATGAGTAGTTTTAGTCAAATTTTTAAAACTTTTTTATGAAACAAAAAATACGGTTATTGATCTTATTTACTTTAATTGTTTGTTTACGTTGTGTCTCTCAGCATACTTATGAACCTGGTTATTTTTTAGAAGATAATGATATAAGAACGGAATGTTTAATCCTCAATGAACAATGGAAAAATAATCCAGTAAATTTTTCTTATAAATTATCAGAAAATTCTGAAATTAAAACAGCAAGTATTAAAACAATTAATGAATTTGGTATACCTGGAGATTTCAAATATATAAGACTACGAATAAATATAGATCGCTCTCCCGAAAAACTAGAAGATATTGAAACGAACAATGAGCTTGATTTTAATCAAGAGGTTCTATTCTTAAAAGTTTTAGTTGAAGGAAAAGCTAACTTGTATGTTTATGCCGATGATCTAATCAACAAATTTTTCTATAAGGTAGATAACTCCCTTGTAGAGCAACTTGTTTTTAAAAAATATCTTTTTACAACAGATCCTTATAAAGAAAAAGAATCTTATACACATTTGGCGCATAACAACCATTTTAAACAACAACTTTTAAAATATGTTTCGTGTGGGAAAACAAGTATAGAAGATTTAAAGAATGTTGATTATAAAGAAAACCCGCTTACAAATTATTTTGTAAAATATAATGAATGCGAAAATGTAAATTATATTAATTACAATAAAAATGAAGGGGATTTCAATATTACAATTAGACCGGGTATTAGTTTTACATCAATTAGTTTTATAAATAATAATCAAGCTTTTAAAGAATTTAAATTTAAAAGCAACCTTTTGTATAGAATAGGAGTAGAATTTGAATACGCATTTCCTTTTGAAAACAATACTTGGTCTGCTTTTATTGAACCTACATATACTTCCGAATATTCAGAAAAAGCCACTGTAACAAAATATCTAACATCAGATCGCGAATCTCAAGAAGGAGCAGAAATAAGCTATCAATCTTTTGACGTTCCTGTTGGATTACGATATTCTCATTTTTTAAGAAATAAAAGAAAAGCTTCAAAAGTGTTTTTTAATTTCGCGTATGTTCAAAGCTTTACAAATAAAAAATCTTATGTGTTGTTTGAAGAATCACAAGATTTTAATTCAAGTGCAACCATGTCTATATCTTCTATTGCTTTTGGTGCCGGATTTAAATCTAAAAATTTAAGTCTAGAAGCAAGATATCAATATGTCCCTGATGTTATTGATGAAACCAATGTTATTGGAAGGGTAAACTCATTCTCAATAATTTTAGGATATTCAATTTTATAGAAAAAGTAACTTATAATTGATTGATCGTTTTTCGGATAGCAACAAGATCTGTCAATAACTTTTCAAGTAGATTTAAATCCAACATATTGGCCCCATCACTTTTCGCATTCGCAGGGTCAAAATGTGTTTCAATAAAAAGTCCGTCTGCTCCTGTGGCAATCCCCGCACGGGCAATTGTCGAGATCATTTCAGGTCGACCACCGGTTACTCCCACACTTTGATTGGGTTGTTGTAAACTATGAGTTACATCCAAAACTACGGGTGCATACTGTTTCATTGTTGGTATGCCTCGAAAATCCACTATCATATCTTGATAGCCAAACATAGTACCGCGATCTGTTATTAAAACCTGCTGGTTATTACAATCGGTTACTTTGGTTACAGCGTGTTTCATGCTTTCCGGGCTCATAAACTGACCTTTTTTCAAGTTAACCACTTTTCCGGTTTCAGCAGCGGCAACTACAAGGTCGGTTTGTCGAACTAGAAATGCAGGGATTTGCAAAACATCAACATATTCCGCAGCCATGGCAGCATCACTAACTTCATGAATATCGGTTACTGTAGGTACGTTAAATGTTTCTGAAACCTTCCGAAGAATCTTCAGTGCTTTTTCATCGCCAATACCCGTAAAACTATCAATACGGCTTCTATTTGCTTTTTTAAAACTTCCTTTGAAAATGAAAGGTATTTCAAGAGTATCGGTAATAGAAACAATCTTTTCGGCGATTCTTAAAGCCATCTCTTCCCCTTCAATAGCACAAGGGCCTGCTAAAAGAAAGAAATTATTGGAATGGGAGTGTTTTATATTCGGAATCAGGTCGAGTTTCATGATGCAATTTTAAGGTGTAAAGATAGCGAATTACCCAAAGCTTATTGAAAATGAAATTTCCCTAGGTAGGTAATCCTAAAATTTACTCCTTTAAAATTCTGAAAACCTGCTCTATTCCTTTAGCATTTTTAATTTTAACCAAATACATCCCAATTTCTAAGGTTGAAATATTTAGTTCATTTGTGTTCAAAGCTTCTGTGATTTTTTGTCCCAAAAGATTGTAAACTTCTACCTGTGATATTGAAAGTGAAGTATAAAATTTTATTAATCCTGTGGTAGGGTTAGGAAATACAAGTGTTTTTGTTTGAAAATTATTTTCAATGCCTAAAATATTATTTGGGTACCAAGCAAGTTTATCGTCAGCAATAGATGCGGAAATTACATCCAAATAGCCGTCATCATTTAAATCTGTAGCCGTGGCATAAGTGGGAAAGTCAATTTCGGATGTAATAATACGTTCCTCTGAAAAATTGCCTTGACCATCTTCATTCTCCATCCAAGAAAGAATATTGTTGTAGTTATTCCAAAGTAAAAAATCCAAATCATTATCATTGTCAAGATCAAAAAAGTTATAACCTCTATTTTCCACCAATATAGTTTGTGGTAGTCCATAACTTCCATCATTGTCCAAGTTTTCAAGCCATTTAATTAACGTCCCAAAATCTTCATGATTAGCAGTAACCACTATATCTATTTTATTATCTGAATTAATATCGACCAATTTTAAGTCATAAAGACTGGTCCAATCAGAAAAGCGATAGTCGAACTGATAAATTTCTTGAGCTTCACCGAATTGTACACCGCCTAAATTTTTATGCCACACAATTTTTGATGGATAATAGGATTCATGAGACGTTAATATATCCAAAAGCCCATCATTATCGATATCAATTAAATATGGTCCCAATAATTCTGTGTTGTTTTGAATCAATAATGTTTCTTCGCTAAAATTACCTTGTCCATCCACGTTTTCATACCAAACGACCCATCCATTAAAAGTATCGGTATAGGTGACCACTAAATCTAAATCTCCATCAATGTCAATATCATTGGCATTTATATTTATAATAAAATTAGGCTGGTTTTCAATAATTACCTGTTCAGGGGAAAAATTCCCGGCTCCGTCAAGATTTTCTAACCAAGCTATCCGCTTAGGGTTATTTACTAAATACAAAAGATCTTTATCTTCATCTCCATCTATATCTACAAATTGAATGTTTAAATATGCATTTGAAATTGTATTCAGAATAATTTTAGGGCCAAAACTACCCAAACCGTCCACATTTTTATACCAAGTTAATTTAAAATCTTCTCCTGAAGCTGATAGGATATCCATAAATCCATCATTGTCAATATCAAATGGTTTTACAAATTGAGGTCTTTCCGTGGTTGTAGAAATTACCACTTGCTCTCCAAACTGTGCATTTGCTGCTAAAGAATATATAAATAGTAAAAGTAAATTTTTTTTCATATAAAATATATTAATTTGAAATATAGACAGTTATTAAAAATAATCATTTTTTCACACTATTTAAAATTTGCTAAATAATAATAAAAAAAGAGGTTATAATCTACTAATAAACATTACTTTTGCGCGCTCGAAATAGGAAGGTGTTTCGGCTTAATATAGAAAGTAACATTATGAATATCAAAAACATTGCTATTATAGCACACGTTGACCACGGTAAAACCACATTGGTTGATAAAATCATGCACCATTGTAGTTTATTCCGTGAAAACGAGCATACAGGCGATTTAATACTGGACAATAACGATTTAGAACGTGAACGTGGAATTACCATTACTTCAAAAAACGTTTCAGTACGATATAAAGACACAAAAATAAATATTATAGATACTCCTGGTCACGCCGATTTTGGTGGTGAAGTTGAACGTGTTCTAAACATGGCAGATGGGGTTCTATTATTAGTTGATGCTTTTGAAGGCCCAATGCCACAAACGCGTTTTGTACTGCAAAAAGCGATTGATCTTGGATTAAAACCTTGTGTGGTAATTAACAAAGTTGATAAAGAAAATTGTACTCCTGATGAAGTTCACGAAGCAGTTTTTGATTTGATGTTCGAACTGGGTGCTGAAGAATGGCAATTGGATTTTCCAACCATCTACGGTTCTGCGAAACACAATTGGATGAGTGACGACTGGAAAAACCAAACCGATAATATCGAACCTTTACTTGATATGGTTTTGGCACACATTCCTGCACCAAAAATTGAAGAAGGATCTACACAAATGCTAATTACATCTTTGGATTATTCTTCCTTTACAGGTCGAATTGCCATTGGTCGTCTACAAAGAGGGACATTGAAAGAAAATATGCAAATCGCTTTAATGAAGCGTGATGGCACCGTTACAAAATCACGGATAAAAGAATTACACACCTTTGAAGGATTGGGTAGATTAAAAGTATCTGAAGTTCAAGCGGGTGATATTTGTGCCTTGGTAGGTCTTGAAGGTTTTGAAATTGGCGATACTGTTGCCGATCTTGAAAATCCGGAGGCTTTAAAAACCATCGCGATAGACGAACCTACAATGAGTATGTTGTTTACCATTAACGATTCGCCTTTCTTCGGAAAAGACGGAAAGTTTGTAACCTCTCGACATATTAGAGAGCGTTTGGAGCGAGAACTAGAAAAGAACCTTGCCTTGCGTATGGAACCTACAGATAGTGCCGATAAATTTATGGTATTTGGCCGTGGTGTTTTACACTTATCGGTTTTAATTGAAACCATGCGTCGCGAAGGATACGAATTGCAAATCGGGCAACCACAAGTAATCATTAGAGAAATTGATGGTGTAAAATGTGAGCCTGTTGAAGAAATGACGATCGATTTACCTGAAAGCGTAAGTGGAACTGCCATAAATATGGTGACCATACGTAAAGGTGAAATGCTCAGTATGGAAGGAAAAGGAGAGAGAATGATTTGTAAATTCCTTATTCCATCACGTGGAATTATAGGAATGCGTAACCAATTGTTGACTGCAACTGCTGGGGAAGCAATTATGACTCACCGTTTCTTGGAATACCAACCTTTAAAAGGAGGAATTCCTCAAAGACAGAACGGAAGTTTAATCTCTATGGAAAATGGTTCTGCAATTCCGTATTCAATCGATAAATTACAGGATCGTGGACGTTTCTTTGTAAATCCGAATGAGGATATTTATGAAGGACAGGTAATTGGTGAAAATACACGACAGGATGATATGGTTGTGAATATTACCAAAACCAAAAAAATGAGTAACGTACGTTCATCTGGTGCAGATGATAAAGCGAAAATTGTTCCTGCCATTAAGTTTTCATTGGAAGAAGCGTTGGAATATATTCAAAAAGATGAATATGTTGAAGTAACACCGCATCACTTAAGACTTCGGAAAGTTTATCTGAAAGAAGCAGATAGAAAAAGGAATAAATTATAATAGCAGTTTATAATAATATAAATGGGCATTTATCTTCTTAAATGCCCATTTTTTAGTTTATTTGCTATGTTAACATAAACTTCATACAAATTAAATCTATGAATTTTCTATATTTCGATCCAGGATTAGGTGCTATGATCGTTCAGGCTGTAGTAGCTGCCGCAGCCGGTATATTACTTTTTTCAAAAGGAGTACTATATAAGGTGAAATCTTTTTTCGGTATACAGAAAGAGGAAAAGGATACTTACGATTCAATTGATATTGATGAGAAAGACACCGAAACTAATGACGATCAAAAATAAAACAGCACACCAAGCTTCTTTTCGCGATCCTTCCGGATTTGTCTTTTATGATGAAGGCATATTGCGAAGAGTAATTAACCCTATATATTTTAAACAATACAAAGCACTTACTGATAGCGGTTTCTACAAAACCTTAATCAGTAAAAATTTATTGATTCCGCATACTGAAACTTCTGTTTCTGAAGAAAACATCATTATTACACCGGAAGAAATTCCTTTTATAACCAATCCGTATGAATGGAGTTTTCAACAGTATAAACATGCAGCATTACATACATTAAAGATTCAAAAATACGCTTTGTCTAAAGGCTTTATTTTAAAAGATGCTTCCGCCTATAACATTACTTTTCACAAGGGGAATCCTATTTTTATAGATACACTTTCTTTCGATTTTTATGAAGAAGGAACTCCGTGGCGTGCTTACAAACAATTTATCACCCATTTTTTTGGTCCACTTGTTTTGGCAAAATATCATGGAACCGAAATTTTTAAAATGATGCAAACGCACATTGATGGAATTCCAGTGAAATTGATTGCTTCATTACTACCCGGAAAGACAAAATTAAGCTCTACGTTGTATACTAATATTCATTTGTTAGCAAAAATGGAAAGCAAGCACAGTGAAGATTATAAAGCAGAAATAAAAGTTGCAAAACTTTCAAAAAAATCACAAAATAACATCCTTGAAAATCTATATGATTACATAAAAAATCTAGATTCAAAAGAAATTACAGAATGGGGTAACTATTATGCTAAAACCAATTATGAGGTTGCTGCTTTTGAGGAGAAAAAGAAACTTATACAAGAATGGGTAAATCCGTTGAAGCCAGAAAAATTAATAGATATGGGTGGAAACGATGGTACGTTTGCACGAACGGTGCTAGGTAATATTCCTCATGTAATGGTTACCGATATTGACCCCAATGCTGTTGATTTTAATTATAAACAAGTCCAACAAAATAAGGAAACTAATATGCTTCCTTTTGTATGTGATGTTTTACAACCCGCTCCTGGAATAGGTTTTAATAATACCGAAAGAAACTCACTTTTAGAGCGTTTAACGGCTTACGAACCCGATGTATCCTTGGCACTCGCCCTAATACATCATATTACACTTTCGGGAAATGTCCCTTTTGAAAAAACAGCCCAATTTTTTGCTGCCTTTTCAAAACATCTCATTATAGAATTCCCAACTCGGGAAGATTCTTGGGTGGAATCGTTATTAGTTAGAAAACGCGAGTTTATAAACCACTTTGATTTTTATAATGAATCAAATTTTGAAATTGGTTTTAAGTCCTATTTTACATTAGTTAAAAAAACAATAATCCCTAATACTCATCGTATTCTTTATTTGTTTGAAAACAAAGCTCATGAAAAATAAGAAAACGAAAAATGCATCAGGAAAAAGCTTTAACAGTTGTCCTGTTTTAGCCGCTGTTGCAGCAGGATTATATCCGCTTCTTTTTTATTATTCCCGAAATTTTACATTAATAAACTCTTGGGCTCATTTAGTTTTCTTTATCGCCGTATTTTTAATTTGCCCTATTGTATTATTTGTACTTGCAAATAAACTTTTTACAATTTCAGCACTCCGTAAATGGCAAAAATACCTACTTCCTTTTTTAAATATTTTGGTTTTTTTATTTCTGTTGAAGGTTTGCCTGTATGCGGGAATTCAAAAAAAAATAACTTTAGGCATTCTGGTTTTAGCTGTGGGAATATCTTTTTTTCTCTATAAATATTTTAAGAAGTTTATTATTCTAGAATTTATACTCGCGTTTATAGCATTACTTACTTTAGTACCGGTTATCATTAAAAATGTATCATATTCATCAGCGTGGACTGAACAACCAGATGCTATTAAAGAAGTTGTTTTTAAACAAAAGCCTAATGTGTATTACATTCAGCCGGACGGATATGTAAACTTTTCAGAATTAAAACAAGGGAGTTATAAAATTGATAACGTTGCTTTTGAAACTTTTTTAAATACAAACAACTTTAAAAATTACCCAGATTTCCGAAGCAACTATGCATCCACCTTATCATCTAATAGTGCAACCTTTATGATGAAGCACCATTATTATAATAAAGGAACGAGTTTAAGTGAAGCACTTAATGCACGGAATATTATAATTTCAGAAAACCCTGTTCTTTCTGCGTTTAAAAATAACGGGTATAAAACCCATTTTATCACAGAAAGGCCTTATTTGTTATTGAATAGGCCTAAAATGGGTTACGATTTTAGTAATTTCACCTATGCAGAAGTTCCTTATATTAGTACAGGTTTAAAAAACCAAAAGCAGGTTTTTTCTACCTTAAAGAATAAAATAGAAGAAGATCAAAACACCCCAAAATTCTTTTTTATTGAAATTTTTGAACCGGGTCATATAAAAAATACCACATCCGCTTCAGAAGGAAAAAAAGAAGAAAAAGAAAATTGGAAATTAAAACTTGATGAAGCAAATAAAAAGCTAATTAAGCTTGTAAAAATTATAAAACAGGACGATCCGGAAGGCTTAATACTAATTATGGCAGATCATGGAGGCTACGTAGGAATGGAATATGCTGAAGAATACTTGACAAAAACCCAGAATCGGGATAAAATATATTCGATGTTTAGCTCAAATTTATCTATCTATTGGCCTAATCAAAACATACCCGAATTCGATACGAAAATTAAAACTTCGGTGAATGTTTTTCGTGTATTATTCACCTATTTAAGTAAGGATAAAAAATATTTGGACAATTTACAGGAAGACAATAGCTATATTATTTTAAATAAAGATGCTCCAAAAGGCGTTTATAAATATATTGACAATAGCGGGAATATAACTTTTAAAAAACATTGATTATTTATACAGTAAAAAAATATAACTCAGTAAATTCTAAAGAATGGAATGGTTTTGTGCTACAATCAAAAAATGGCTCATTTCTTTTCCATAGAAATTTTATGGACTATCACAGTGATCGTTTTGAAGATTTTTCATTGATGATCTATAAAGCTGAAAAACTTGTTGCCATTCTTCCCGCTAATAAGGCAAACGATACTTTATATTCCCATCAAGGACTTACGTATGGTGGATTGCTGTTGTCCAAAAAAAGTAAATTACAGGAAACAACACAAATTTTTCAAACTGTTTTAAAACATTTAGATTCTGAAGGAATTAAAAAACTGCATTTAAAATTAATTCCAAAAATATACCATCGATTACCTAGTGACGAAATTGATTACTTACTTTTTATAACTGAAGCAAAACTTTTGCGAACTGATGTTTCAACGACGATTGATAATTCCAATCCGCTAAAAATACAATCCAATAGAACTGAAGGAGTGAAAAAAGCCGAAAATCAAGATCTTTCTATTGCAGAAGACAACAATTTTGAAGCTTTTTGGAATAAAATTTTAATTCCCAATTTAAAAGAACGTCATAGTGCTTTGCCTGTTCATTCGTTAGATGAAATTAAAAAACTGGCTAATTATTTTCCGAATAACATAAAACAGTTCAATGTTTATAATGCAAATGAAATTGTCGCTGGAGCCACTGTTTTTGAAACTGATAAAGTAGTCCACGTTCAGTATATTTCAGCAAATAGCGAAAAGCAGCAATTGGGAAGTTTAGATTTTTTATTCAATTATTTAATCACCAAACGCTTTAAAGATAAAAGGTATTTCGATTTTGGTGTTTCTAATGAAAACAATGGAAAAAATATAAACGAAGGTCTTCTTTATTGGAAAGAATGTTTTGGGGGCCGAAGCATTGTACATCAATTTTATGAAGTGGAAACTTCAAATTACACCAAACTTGATCCTGTATTTATATGATTCCATTTTTAGATTTACATAAGATCAATAAGAGGTTCGATATCGAATTTCAATCGAAGTTCAAGGAATTTCTTGAGAGGGCGCACTTTATTTTAGGAAGTGAAGTTGAAACTTTTGAAAAAAGCTTTGCCAATTTCTGCGGAACAAAATACTGTATTGGAGTAGGGAATGGGCTTGATGCCTTACGACTTATTTTAGAAGCATATAAGATTTTGAAAAGATTGGAAAATGATGATGAAGTTTTAGTGGCTTCAAATACGTACATCGCTACAATTTTGGCTATAAAACAAGCTGGATTAAAACCTGTTTTGGTGGAATCTGACGCTGACACCTTCAACTTCAACTTAAAAGCTTTGGAAAACTCCATTTCAAATAAAACCAAAGCGATTATGCCGGTTCATTTATACGGTCAATTGGCGCCTATGTATGAGATAAATAAGATCGCTAAGGCAAATAACCTACTAGTCATTGAAGATGCAGCACAGGCGCATGGTGCTACAAATGCCTCAGGGAATAAAGCCGGCAATTTGGCTGATGCTGCCGCATTTAGCTTTTACCCGACAAAAAACTTAGGCGCCTTGGGCGATGGTGGTTCGGTGACCACGAATGATGATGAGTTGGCTTCCATTATTAAAAAGCTTCGTAATTATGGGACTTCTTCAAAATATGTAAATGAATATTTAGGGTTCAATTCCCGTTTGGATGAAATTCAGGCTATGTTTTTAAATTGTAAACTTCCTAAATTGGATGATGATAATCAAAAACGCCAACGTATTGCAAAACGATTTCTTTCAGAAATAAAAAACGATAAAATTAAACTTCCTTTTTATGACGGAAGTAAAAATCACATCTTTCATTTGTTTGTGGTTTTAGTTGAGAATCGGGAAGATTTTATAGCATACCTTCAGGAAAATAAAATTGGAAGCCTTATTCATTACCCGTTGCCGCCGCATCAACAGCAGGCACTTCCAGAATATGTAGATTTAAAATTTCCCGTTACAGTAAAAATTCATGACCAAGTGGTAAGTATTCCTATGAGTCCGGTGCTTTCAGAAAAAGAAATAATTGAAATTATTACCGTTTTAAATAAGTATTAAAGCAATATCAAATAGTAAAATTTGAAGATACCTCAATTTATACGCAGTAACCTGTTGTTAAAAATGACTTCACTAAACGCGACCGTAATTGGAATACGTTTGGTGATTACTTTTTTTATACAACGCTTGCTGGCAGAGATGGTTGGGGAAGCAGGAATTGCAAAAATAGGATCCTTTAGAAACCTTTCTCAATTAATCATGTCGTTTTCCTCTGTGGGTATTTTTACCGGCGTTGTAAAATATGTTGCGGAATACAAAAATGACAAAGAACAATTACAAAAACTTTTTTCGACCACTTTTGTGTTTTCAATAATTGGTATTGTTGCAACAGCCACGGTACTTTTATTATTTTCAGAAACATTAAGTGTTTACCTTTTTGCTTCGCCAGACTTTTCATATTTAATAAAAATAGTTGCAATTACGGTTCCCTTTATTAGTATGCAGCGCATATTTAATGGGATCATTAATGGATTGTCACAATATAAAAAGTTTGCAAAAATAGACCTCTTCAGCTATATCGTTAGTGCTATTTTAACTGTAATATTTTTATTGGAATACAATATTGATGGTGCTTTGATTGCGTATGCAATTACGCCCATAATTCAATTAGGAGTCTTGCTTTTTATATTTTTTAAAGTATTAAAAGAATACATTCACTTTTCTAAAATTTCTTTCAAAACACCTCTTGCCAAAAGTTTGTTGGCTTTTTCGTTAATGTCTTTTTTTTCTACGGTATTACTTAATTATGTTGAAATAGATATTCGTAGTATGATCACTACAAAAATCACTGAGAATGAAGCGGGAATCTGGACGGCGATGACCTTTATATCCAAAAATTATATGGTTTTTTCTGGGTCTATTTTTACCTTGTATGTGTTGCCAAAATTTGCAAGTATTCATACAGAGAGGGATTTTATAAAAGAACTTTTTTCTATTTATAAAACCCTTTTGCCCATTTTTGGAATAGGCATGTTGCTTGTTTACCTTTTTAGAGGAATTGTAGTAGAGCTTATCTATCCGGGCTTTGAAGAAATGCTGCCTTTATTTAAATGGCAATTATTGGGTGATTTTGTTCGGTTGGCTTCTTTAGTACTGGCACATCAGTTCTTGGCAAAGAAAATGGTACGTAATTTTATTTTTTCAGAAATTTTATCTCTGGTTTTATTTTATGGATTAGCTTATTTTCTAGCTAATATTTATGGAATAGAAGGTGTTGTAATGGCACATTTCATACGTTATATCATCTATTTTATTGTGGTGGTGTTTTTGGTATTCAGGTATTTTAGAAAACAAAAGAAAATTGAAGATTAATTTTTATCCCACACTTCTATATATTTTTTGGCTATAGTAATATAGTCGTGTTCCCTTTCAATAAAATTTCTTGCATTTTTTGAGATTTCCTGTATTTTTTTAGGATGAAGTATAAGGTCTTCCAAGGAATTTACTATGTTGTTAACATCCGGAAGTACATTAATTGCAACCTTTTCTTTTAAATTATAAAATTCTACGAATTCCTTTTCGGCACCTGTAAATACTACTTTTCCTTTTGCCATGGCCTCAAGGGCATTATAACCTTGATCATAACTTAAAACCTGATCCAGTAAAATATGGCAACGGTTGTATTTTTTAATATATTCTTTATACGGAAGGTCTTCCGCAGTTATTATTTCTATTTTTTGGGGGTGTTTTTCTGAAATTATTTTCAAGGCCGCTTCAAAATAATCACTTCCTTTTTTAAAATAATTTGCCCGATTGATGCCGTGAAAAACTATCAATTTACCATCAAGATCCAAAGGGATATACGTTAATTTTTCAGTATTGACAGGATTTGGTATTAATCCACAATATTTCGAATTCCCTTGAAGTGGAATATGGTAATCCATATCGGATGCTATGACGCCGTTACAATTTTCAAATACAAATTTGTGAAGTGATTTGTATTTAGGTTTTAGATATTTGAGAATTGGAAAAAAATATTTTTCAGAAACTTTCTTTTCAAATAACGGGTTTAAAATTGAATACCTGAATTTTTTTTCAAAGGCATATTTTACACTTAAATGGTCCGTTCCGCAGGAAAGCAAAAAAAGTTTTTTATTATTGTTTTTTAGAAAAAGGACGAATTCCTTTTCAATTGAAGGAGTTACATTAAACGGACTTTCATTAATAAGCTGAACCACATCAAACCCTTTCAATTTTTCAGGATTCTTAAAAAATTGCTTTTTTATATTTTGGGAAGTAATATCAATTTTAAACAGTTTATAAAGTAATACTTTCCATTTTTTTGAGATTCCTGAAGAGTATTTTCGTTTAATAGGAATATCTACTGGATACTTCTTAAAATAATCGCCACTGCCTATAATTACGACACTGTGTCCTAGGCTGTGGAGACCTTCTTTCAAAGAATTATGCAAACGGCTGTATTCGCCTACCAAAAGTATCTTCATAATGCAGTATCTTTACAACTGTCCATATCAAAAATAATATAATTAGTGGCCATTCCTTCTAAAACCAATAAAATTAAAGTTTGTTTAGTTTCCATCTCTTTAGGAAATGGCGGCGCGGAACGCTCGTGCGCTATGCTTTCGCAAATATTGACCGACGAAGGATTTGATGTTCATATTGCTTTTTTAAACGATGGTGAACTTTTTGAATATAGTGGAAAATTACTTAATTTGGGAAAGGGAAAACCTGTAAAGAGTACTTTCTTCCAGCGCTTTAACCGGATTAAAAAATTAAAGCGTTACCTAAAAAGTGAACAGATTGATTTTGTAATTGACCATCGGCCTAAAAACCAATACTTACGGGAACAATTCTATACAAACTATGTTTACAATAAAGTAAATACTATATATGTGATACACAGTTATAGATTGGAAACATATTTTGGAAAACATCCTGAAAAATTTAAAAAACTATATAGCCAAAATTTTAAAAATGTTGCCGTTTCACGTAAAATTAAAGAACATGTGGAACTAAAACTAAATTTATCTAATCTCACCACTATTTATAATGCGTATGATCCTGATTGGGTATTAAAAAGTAAAGAAACAATTGATATACCGGCAAAAAAATATATTCTTTCCTACGGAAGGATTGACGACGATGTAAAGGATTTCAGTTTTTTAATCAAAGCTTTTGATGAATCTAACCTTTGGAAAAAGAATATTAAACTGGTAATTATGGGTGATGGAAAGGATGTTCAAAAATTAAAAAAACTAGCAGAAAAACTTCAAATTCGTGATGAAGTAATATTTTTACCATTTACAACGAACCCTTTCCCATATATTACAAATGCACACTTTGTAACCTTAACAAGCCGTTGGGAAGGCTTTCCCATGATATTGTTGGAATCTTTAACCGTTGGCACTCCAGTGGTTTCTTTGGATATAACTTCGGGCCCTTCAGAAATTATTCAACATAAAAAAAATGGTTTGTTAATCTCGAAAAGAGAAGTACCTTTATTTGCGAAAGCAATGCGCGATTTTTTTTCAAATGAAGATTTATATAAAAAATGTAAGGATTTTACCTTTCCTTCAATTGAAAAATTTACAAAGCAAAATATTGGTAAGCAATGGAAAAGACTTTTAGAAGATGAAAAACAGTAAGGTTAACGATAGTAAATTAATAAATATTCCAAAAATAAGTGATCCTGATGGTCGTGGAAACCTTTCGGTTATTGAAAATGATATCTTGCCTTATACCATTAAACGAGTTTACTATTTATATGATGTGCCCAGCAGTTCTACCCGAGGAGGGCATGCGCATATCGAATTGCAACAGTTTTTAATTGCCCTTAGCGGTAGTTTTGATGTTGTTCTGGACGATGGCGAAAACACTAAAAAAATTACATTAAACAGGCCGGATAAAGGTTTGTTGATTCCTACAGGAATTTGGCGGGAATTGGAGAATTTTTCCTCCGGTGCAGTTTGTTTATCGTTGGTAAGTGATGTGTATAAAGAAGAGGATTACATTAGGGAATACACCGATTTTAAATCACTTAAAGACAGTTAACCTAATCCCCAAGCCCTGAAGGCTTTCTTTCACCTTTAATAAATATTGCAATGTTTTTTTGTTTTGTTTCAATAAGAAAAGCTGCTTCTTACTAAGATTATGCGCATCTATTTTAGTGAAGTTATTGTGAAAAGCTTCTTTGTTTCCTTCAAGTTTTGCCAATAAACACAATGAGTACCTATTAAGGTCTATGTATTTTTTTAGAAAAGGATTTTCCGGTTCGTACTTTTCAAATTTATCAAAAGAAGCTTTTTCAGCTACTTTTTTGGCGGTCCGTGATAAACTATCTTTTAAAACAAGAATGCTTGTACAAACCCGAGTATTGAATACTATTTTGTATGAAATACCAATCCGAATAAAAAGGTCGGTATCTTCACCAGTCTTAAAGGATGGATCATAATATCCAACTTTTTCAAAAACATCTTTATGAATTACCGTACTCGAACTGTTAACAATTGAGGTTAAGTAACTTGCTTTAAAAAAGTCGGTAAGCAAGTCTGTTTTGTTGCTGATATCAATGGAATAATTCCTTTCTATTTTTTTACTGCCTTTTATTATTTCACTATTTGTAGCAAAAACAGATTCTTCAGGATATTTTTCAATAATTCTGCTTTGCTCTTCAAGATAGAATGAATACCAATAATCATCGGCATCCAATAAGGCAATATAGTTGCCTTTTGCTTTTTTGATCACATAATTCCTTCCGGCACCGGCACCCATATTTTCTTCGGAAAAATAACGGATACGTTCATCTTTAAATTTTAGAATTTCAGCTTCACTGTTATCTGTTGAACCATCATTTAATATTACGATTTCAAAATCCTGAATTGTTTGTGCCAAAACACTTTTCAAGGTCTTTGAAATATGTTTTTCTTTATTATAAACTGAAATAACAACTGAATATTTAGGCATTTTTTACAATTTTAGAATAATAATACAACCGGTATACATCGAATAAAAATAGAGAGGGATTGCTAGAATCTAGATTTTTTAAAATAAAATTTTCAGTGTGCTTTATAAAAAACTGAACAAAGATAATTAGGCCATTTTTTTTTAATTGAATATATTTTTTTTGAAGGGGGCGATAGTCTTGAGGTATTTTTTTTTCTTGTGAAAGGAGCGATAAGGTTTCTAATCCTCTCTTGGTTTTTTCGACAAACTGCATGTTTGTTTCGAGTCCCAAATGAATGACAGGATTATTTATATGAAGTATTTTATACTTGCCTTTTTGAAGATTATTGGCAAAAAGAACATCTATTCCGTACGCCTTTTTTAAATATAGATTCGTCTTTAAAAAAACTTTCTTCTTTATTAAGAAAGAAGCTGAAATTATTGAAAGATAAGGATTTCTTTTTCTGTCAATAACACTTCTGTATTCTCGGTTTTTTCCATATTTCCATCGTAATCTATATTTTTCTTCAGGGATTTTATTTTCATAGACAATTCCTCCAATAATTAAATCATTTTCAGGAGCTATATTTGAAATGAATTGTGCTAAAAAATTAGAATTTTCAGGTATTACATCTGCATCTAAAAACAATAAATTATTGTATACACTTTCAGTAGCTAACTTATTTCTTATTGCACTTCGCCCAATATTTTTTTCTAAACGAACATAGTTCGAATTTGATAAATGATTAATCTTTTCATTTTCTGGAAAAGGGTTGGGGGAGTGGTCATCGTAAATATTTATTTCAAAATCAATACCTAATGCCATTGCCTCATTGTGCAATTTCTCAACCAATGGATAAACATTATAATTGTATGTAGGTATTAAAATTGAAAGCACTTTTTAATAAGTTTATTTAAAAAATAACAGAATATGATTAGGAGTTTTCAAGTTTGTTTTCAGTCTTCCCAATACTTATCTTGCGTATTTTATAAGGCCGTTGGTTTTGTGTTTCATAATAAGTCCGCATTTGTAGATCTATAACAATACCTACTGTAAAAAGTTGTATTCCCACTAACAGGAAAAGAACACCTAAAATAAGTAAAGGACGGTCTCCAATATCGTGACCAAGTAATTTTTCAATAAACATATAAATATTGATGATTACTCCTATTGAAAAGATAAAAAGACCAATATTGCCGAAAAGGTACATAGGTTTTTGTAGGTAATTCCGCTGAAAAAGAATCAATAAAAGATCGTTAATTACTTTAAAAGTCCTTCCCAATCCGTATTTTGATTTCCCAAACTTTCTTGCGTGGTGTTTTACAGGAATTTCAATAATACGCGCGCCGTTTAAATAAGCAAGCAAAGCAATAAATCGATGCATTTCGCCATATAAGTTGAGTTCTTTTGCTGTTTCCCTAGTAAAGATTTTTAGTGCGCAACCTTGATCTTGAATATTTAATTTGGTCGTTTTTCTAATGATAAAGTTTGCAATCTTAGAAGGAATTTTTTTAAAAAATGAATCTTTGCGCTTTGTCCGTATTCCAGTAATAAGATCTGCATCTTCTTCTATCAATCTGGAAAGTAACATGGGAATATCTGAAGGATCATTCTGCATATCACCGTCTAAAGTAACTATATAATTACCTGAAGCGTGATCGATTCCTGCTGCAAGCGCCAAACTTTGTCCGTAGTTTTTTTTAAGCTCTATTGTATGAACTTTTAAATTATTAAGGGATTTTAATGCTTTCACAGTCTTATCGGAAGAAGCATCATCCACAAAAATAATTTCGTATTTATAATCCACTAACGCCTTCTCAATTTGTTCTGTAAGAAGTATTACATTTTCTTCCTCATTATAAACAGGGATTATTATGGAAAGAAAAGAGGGTGGGATGTTCATGTTTGGTTGAAAATTATAGTTTCACAAAGCTAAGATATAAAAATCAAGAAAATCAAGGTTTTTGATAAACCCTGAAATAATCACTTTTTTCTACCATTTTCCAATGCTCTTTCACATACATAGTAAGGTCTGAAGTTTCTTCGTAATTATTAATATGTCCTTCAAAATTCTCTAAAAAAACGGTGATATTCTTATTGTTCAATTTATCTATATAAGCAGGTAACTGATTACTTAAATGATGATTAAAAACCCAATCCACCCCAATGGGATTCAAGGTATTGGTTAAATAATGGCCTAAGGTTACTGAAGGTAAAATGGTAAAATTGTCATATTTACTCGATAAGGTTTTAAGCTCTTTATATTTTTCATAGGTTTCTTTATCACTTTTAATAAATTTCAACTTTGGAAAAACTTCTCCCATATTATAGGTTAATTTATTTCGGTTGGAATCCATATAAATATTTTGATAGCCTATATAAAATGTAACCGTGAATAGTAAAACGGTAAAGACCCCCAGTTTTTTTGAAAATTTTATATCCCGAAAATTATAGCATAGTAGAAATAACCCAAATACAATTGGGGTGGAAAAATGTATTGGTGTTTTAAAACCATTACTGATTGAAGCACACCAACTAAGACTAAGAAGTAAGAGTAAAAAAAGATATTCTTTTTGTTTTTTAAAATTCAGTAAAGCAAAAAATGCAGTAACCACAAATAGTATTTGTAACAGTCCGCTTTTAACTGTATAAAAACTGTCTTCTCCTAAAAAATAATAAATAAAAATTCCCGCAATGGTAAGGTTTAGAAATAGATATGTTGGGTTTCCGGGAAATAATTTCCGAAGTATAAAAAACAGTGTAGTAATAATTATGATTGCAATAATATTAAATTTCAGAGCGAGATAATAGGATTTAATTCCAGAATCTACCAAGCTTGAGGAAGGTGTAAAACTGAAAATTTGATCAAAGAACGGTTGCCATGAATTATTTAAATAAAGAATTAAAATAAATACTAAAGCAAAAAATATTCCCGAAATTATAAAATAAATGAGCTTCCTGTATTCCTTAAAAATTAATAAATAAAGAAATAAAAATACGGGCAGGAAGAAAAAAGACTGTTTACAAAGTACCGAAATAGAAATAAAAAAAGCAGCTGTTATTATGGAAAGGATTTTCTTTTTTTCTGAAAACAGAAAGTAAAGACCAATAGTCGCGAAAAACACCCCATCAACCGTATTCCAAGGCATTGGCGGATAATTATGTATGGATACCAAAGCTCCCAAAATAGCAATAAAATAAACTAGATTTTTTGAGGAGATCTTAAAGACTTTAAATAATAACTTTGCCGCCAATAGTGAATACATAAAAACTTGAACATAATAAAATGCTCTGTTTATCAAATAGGCATATTCTTCGGTTATATATAAAAACAAGGAATGAAAATAGGGTGATGCAGGAGGTTTTATATATACAAAATCCTTAAATGGAAAGTATCCATTGTACATACTCCAGGAAATTCCGAATATAGACCCCATGTCTCCATCTTCCAATCCGTAAGGGACATACATACCTATATAAAAAATGAGAAGGAAAAAGTAAAGGTATTTAAAAGGGTTTTTGTAAATTTCAGAAGTTATGCGATATCGATCCATACTGGTAATCCTATTTCTGAAAGCTAAGATAGCTATTAATAGAGAAAACGTATTGCAATCATTATATTTTTAAAATATCGGTTTAGTGAAAATTTCCCCTTTTTCTTTAATTGTATTTTTTTTGATAACCCTTGGTCTTCATTCAGCAATGGCTCAAGAACAGCCTTGGTTTTATATGCGGGCAAAGGATACGTTGTTCAACCCTGTTTTTGAAAAGAAGAACGATCAACTAATTTATTCCGGAAACGACAAGATTTTAAAAGCAATTCTGGAAAAATATAAGATATATACTTTTAAAAAGACCTTCCGAAAAGCGAAAAAAGAGAATCTAAAAAAGACTTTTTTTGTAATTGCCGATAAAAAGGAATTACTTCAAGATTTACTTAAAAATGCTTCCTATATTTTTGAATTTGGCGAAGAAATTCCGTCAAAAGATAAAAAGATATTCGAGCCCAATGATTATGGACTTACCAGTACCATTGGGGCAGATACCGGCCTGAAAATAAATCTGGATTATTTAGATTTTTTAGAAGCCCCAGAAGCTTGGTATTATACTACCGGTTCTAGGGATGTTGTTATTGGAATCTCTGATGGGATTATTGACACTACTAATGTCGATTTCAAAGGGAAAAGCAAAATTATAAGGCCTTCCTCTGTAGCGAACGGCCATGGCTACAGTATATCTGCAAATGCCGTGGCTCAAGGAAATAATGGTTATGGAATTCCGGGTATTTGTTATGATTGCAGCGTTTATGGTACTTCTTATGGATATTTTCAAAAATTAGAACCATTGTTGGAACTATCAAAAATGGGAGTGAAAGTGATTAATTGTAGTTGGATAGGTACTTCTTATTACCAAACGGCCCAAGATGTAATTAACGAAATGTTTGAAAATGGTACCATTATAGTGGCTGCAGCCGGAAATAAAGATTGGATAGTAGGCAAACATGGAAAGCTCACTTATTATCCTGCGGCTTACGATCATGTAATTTCCGTTTCTTCGGGAATGTATAGAAATGAAAATGTTGAAGACAATATTCTTGTAGAGGATAACGGGAATTATTATGCTAAAAATATCCGAGGCTATGTTGGACGTACCATGGGATTTAAAGATAATGACACCTTAAAAGCACCTCGCATTCACGATGTTTCTGTGGCAATATTAAACCCTCAAGTAGATATTCTTGCGCCTACAGTAGGTTTATTCAGGTTTTCACAATTCATTTTAAAAAATGAGTTGTTATATAGCGGTTCTGAAACTACCTCAGGAGCAACTCCACTGGTTTCAGGAACTATCGGTCTAATGCTTTCCCTGTATCCTTGCTTGCCCATTGATGAGGTGGAAACTATTTTAAAATTCACTTCCCTTAATATTGATCATATTGAAGCAAACCAAAGGTTTAAAGACAATTACGGAGCTGGAATGCTAAAAACAGGCTCTGCTGTAAAAATGGTCTATAATATGTTTTCTGAAAAAGAAACGGTTTTTATTGAAAATCACCACTTTTCACGATGGGATTTTAAGCTAACCACAATATCAAAATCGGTAAGATTTCAGAATCAAAGTTTTACTGAAGACGCAACTTTAAAACTCAAAACAAAAAATCAAATTGTGTTGGGGAAAAATACAATTCTAAAACCAAACGAAAATGGAAGTATTCATCTATCAATAGATCCTTCCTTAAAAAAGGAATGTGAACTTAGACTTCGGGATCCAAGTATAGAAAATTAAATTTTAAACTGTTTTTTGTACTACTTCAAAAATCTGACTTTCATCACATTTTAAAGTTTTTGATGGATATTTAAGTAAAAGTGCATAATCATGCGTGGCCATTAATATGGTATTTCCATTTTTATTGATCTCTTGTAAAACTTCCATGACTTCCACACTTGTTTGTGGATCCAGATTTCCGGTAGGTTCATCGGCCAAAATAAGTTCGGGGTCATTTAATAAAGCCCTTGCAATTGCAACACGTTGTTGTTCTCCACCTGAAAGTTGATAGGGAAATTTGAATGCTTTTGTTTTCATCGCAACTTTATCCAATACCGCATTTATTTTACTTTCCACAGCACTTTTGTCGGTCCAACCAGTTGCTTTAAGTACAAACAATAAGTTGTCTTTTACAGTTCTATCATTTAATAATTTAAAATCTTGAAAAACCACTCCAAGTTTCCTGCGTAAAAAAGGAATGTCCTTTTCTTTTAAAGAACCAAGATCGTAACCTACAATTTCCCCGCTTCCCTTTTGTAGCGGAAGATCCCCATAAAGTGTTTTCATAAAACTACTTTTTCCGGTTCCTGTTTTTCCAATTAGATAAACAAATTCTCCTTTTTCCACGGTTACGGAAACATCAGAAAGAATTAAATTTTCCCCTTGAAAAATAGAAGCATCTTTTAAAAATAGAACGGGTTGGGACATTTGAATTTACAAATTTAGATTAGCGAAATACAGTTTTTTAATCTTTTAACTTTAATCAAAATTACTCTTTCGTAAGTAATTCTGAAACTTTTTCCTCTAGCATTTCCAATTGTTTTTGCTGTTGTAATGTGTAAAGGGTAAGTTCTTCGATCTTTTTTAGTAGAAGAAGGTTCATTTCCTTCAAATTAATTCCTACGGTCTCCATCACAGCTGCGGAAGGAACTTCCGGCAAATGATGGTTTTTTTCAATATAAAAGGCAAGATCCTTTAAGTTCATCATTTCATATTCAGGAAAACTTTCAGAAAAATTATTAAAATATTTTTCAAAAACATAATCGGGCGCCACTGCACCTTGAAGATCTACAATAACTTCTTGTGTATGTATTTTTCCTTTTACAGTAAGGGTTTCATCAGGAGTAGAAGTGCCAATTCCTATTTTTCCGTCTTTTTCTGAAAGGTTTTTAAAAGGATTTCGTTGTGAAAAACAACTTATTGAAATAAATAAAATGCTGAAAAAAAGTATATGCTTCATAAATTTGTCTTTTCTTAATAAGGTAAGTTTTAAAGTTACATTTTTTTTAAGTGAAATTGCTTTAATTGAAAAACTCTTCAAAATTAAACATAATTATAACACTTTTGTTGCGTTATAGCCTTTATAGATTGATGTATCTTTATACACTCAAAACTTAACCTGATGCAAAAAAACCTCATATTTCTCTGCTTTCTCCTAGTACTCTCAATACCAGTTTTTTCACAGCAATCGGCTGTTTTTACTAACGACCTGGTGACTTTCAATAAAGCTTTAGACTTGTATAATAACAGTCAGTTTTTAGCTGCCCAGTCTTTATTTTCCAAAGTCTTAGAAGATGTTGAAGATGAAAGTTTAAAAGGCGATTGTGCTTATTATATTGCTAATGCTGCAGTGCGCCTCAATCAACAAGATGCAGACCAGTTGATGGAAGAGTTTGTAGAGAAGTATCCTACCAGCATAAAACGTAACGATGCCTACATAAATGTGGCAAATTATTATTTCGAAAACGGAAAATATTCCTTTGCTCAAAAATGGTACGATAAAGTTGACGAAAATAGCTTGAGTAGAAGCGAAATGGAGCGTTATAATTTTAATAACGGCTATACTTATTTTAAGACCAAGCGATATAATGAAGCAAAAAAATACTTCAATCGCGTAAGCACTTCTCAAAAATATGGGTCGCAAGCTAAATATTACCTTGGGTTTATTGCCTATGAAGGCGATAGTTATGAAGAAGCGAACGAACTTTTTGAAGAAGTAAAAGATGAAGAGCGTTATGCAGAAGGACTTTCCTACTATCAGGCCGATATGAACTTTAAACTTGGTAAGTTCGAGAAGGCAATCGAGATGGGAAAAGAACAGTACGATAAATCTAATCCTGTTGAAAAAAGTGAACTTTCAAAGATTATTGGTGAAAGCTATTTCAATTTAGAACAATATGCCGATGCCATTCCATATCTAAAAGAATACAAGGGAAAACGGGGCAGATGGAATAACACCGATTATTATCAGTTAGGATATGCATATTACAAACAAGGCGAATATCAAAATGCGATAAATGAATTCAATAAAATTATAGATGGTAAAAATGCAGTAGCTCAAAACGCGTATTATCATTTAGCGGAATCTTATTTAAAACTCGATAAAAAACAACAGGCTTTAAACGCATTTAAACATGCTTCCGAAATGGATTTTAGTGCCGAAATTCAGGAAGATGCTTTTCTTAACTATGCAAAACTCAGTTATGAAATTGGTAACAGTTACAAAAGTGTGCCGCAGGTATTGCTTTCCTTTATTGAGACCTATCCTAACAATGCAAATAATGAAGCAATCAAAGATTTACTGATCGATTCGTATATCACTTCCCGAAACTATAAGGAGGCCATTGATCTTTTGGAAAACAATAAATCTTTCGAAAACAAACTTGCCTATCAAAAAGTAGCTTTTTTCCGCGGACTTGAATTATATAATGAAGGTAATTACCAAGATGCGATTACAAATTTTGAAAAATCCTTAAAAGAACCCAGAGACCCACAATTTACAGCAAGGGCAACTTATTGGAAGGCTGAAGGAGATTATCAACTTTCAGATTTTGATGAGTCATTAATAGGGTACAAGCAATTTTTACAATTACCGGGCGCCTCAGCAACACAAGAATATAAGAACAGCAAGTACAACCTTGCTTACAATTATTTTAAACTGAAAAATTACACCGATGCGATTTCGAATTTTAAAAGCTTTGTAAATTCTTCAAATGCCGATTCTGGCCGGAAAAAAGATGCTTATTTACGTTTGGGAGATTCTTATTTTGTAACCAGTCAATATTGGCCAGCAATGGAAAATTATAACAAAGCCATCGAAATGGGTACACAAGATGAAGATTATGCGGCATTTCAGAAAGCAATTAGTTACGGTTTTGTGGATCGTACCGAAAGTAAAATTGAGGAATTAAATGCTTTTACTTCAAAATACTCAAAATCTGTATATCGTGATGATGCTTTATATGAACTTGGAAATACGTATGTTGCTCAGAACAAAACTAATGATGCAATAAACACCTATGATAAACTTTTCAGGGAGATTCCAAAAAGCAGTTTTATAGCACGTACACTCTTAAAAAAAGCCTTAATCTACGATAATACAGGAAAGAGTAATGAGGCCTTAGCCCTTTTTAAGAAAGTGGCAAACGACTTTCCTTCAACACCCGAATCGTTGCAGGCGGTTTCTTCAGCTAAAATTATTTATATAGATCAAGGAAAAGTAAATGAATATGCCAATTGGGTAAACACATTGGATTTTGTACATATGGAAGATGCCGAACTTGATGATGACACGTATCAGGCGGCAGAACAACCGTATTTACAAAATAAACCCACGCAGGCAATCAGCCGTTTTGAGGGATATCTACAACAATTTCCAACAGGTCAACATGCCTTACAGGCACATTTTTACTTAGGACAGTTGTATTTCGGAAAAGAAGATAGTGCCAAGGCGATTTCGCATTATACATTTGTACTTTCCAAAGAGCGAAGCGAATATACGGAACAGGCGCTCGCAAGAATTTCAGAACTATATCTTGCGAAGAAAGATTATCAAAATGCACTTACCTATTTAAAGCGTTTAGAAGTTGAGGCAGATTTTCCGCAGAATATCATCTTTGCACAAACCAACAGTATGAAGTCCAGTTATGAGCTAAAACAATACGCTGATGCGGTGAACTACGCTGAAAAAGTACTTCTGAATTCAAAAATTGATAACAGCATAAAAAGCGATGCGCAAATTATTATTGCCCGGGCCGCAATTCAAACAAAAGATGAGAGAAAAGCCAAAGCTGCCTATGCAGAAGTTGCTAAAATAGCAACCGGCCAGTTAGCCGCTGAAGCTTTGTACTATGATGCATATTTTAAAAATAAGGAAGGGAATTACGAAGCGTCTAACGATGCCGTACAAAAGCTGGCGAAGGATTATTCTGGCTATAAATTATACGGTGCCAAAGGGTTGTTGCTGATGTCGAAAAACTTTTATGCTTTAAATGATGCGTACCAAGCGAGTTATATTTTGGAAAGCGTTATTAAAAACTTTTCAGATTACCCAACCGTTGTCGATGAAGCAAAAGTTGAACTGGCAAAGATTAAAACTTCAGAGGCAAAAACAAATGCTTCTGTTGAAACTAACGAAAACTAGAGTCCTCAAAAGACGAGAATTAAAGAAACCAAAAGCATCAAACCTAAATCAATCTCTATGTATAACGTAGAAAAAAGAAAACCTTTTAATATGACGAGACCCTGCATAACTTCACTTTCAGTCTTATTGTTATTTTTTATGAACTCCTCACTTTTTGCCCAAGACAAAGACGATCTAGGAACCGAAGTGGTAAACATTGTAAAACCATATACGCCTACAATTTCTGATGCTTTCAAAGTAAAAGAAACACCTGTTTTAAACGACTCGGTTTCTACTCAGAAAAAACCAGTACAATACAGTATTTTTTCTGTGCCCGTTGCTTCAACTTTTACACCTGCAAAAGGTAAAGCAGCAACTATTGAAAAAGCAAGACCTGTAAAATTATACGATAACTATGCAAGTCTTGGTTTTGGAAATTACACCAGTGTTTTAGGCGAATTATACAGTAATTTTGAAATAAGCAGAACCGATAATGCAGGTTTCTTTTTAAGACATAATTCTTCACAAGGCGATATTGACGGAGTTCGGCTTGACAACAAATATTACGATACAAGTTTAGATGGAAATTATACCAGCCGTCAGCGCGATGCTTCTTATCGTCTGGATGCCGGTGTGAAACATCAATTGTTTAATTGGTATGGCCTTGGCGAAAGTTTTGATGAAACTGATGATGCCTTTATAAATAATATCGACCCTCAGCAAATGTATTTAAGTGGTCATTTGGGCGGAAGTATTGCTTTAGATGATTCATTTTTTGAAAAGGCTGCTGTAAATGTGCGCTATTTAGGTGATGCTTATTCTTCTTCAGAATTTAATATTACAGCCAAACCAGAGTTTTCGTTTCCATTATCAGACCTTAGTTTAAAAATTACCGGTGACGTAGATTATTTAAACGGAAGCTTCCAACACAATTATTTTAATAATAATCCTATTACCTACAGTTATTTAAACGCTGGTTTATCACCCTCCTTGGTTTATATAAACAATGATTTTACAATGTCGTTAGGAGTTATGGCGTATGCAGGAATAGACACAGAAAATAACGAAACCGATTTTTCTCTGTATCCAAAATTAAATGTTTCCTATCGTTTGGTAGATGAGTTATTAATCGTTTATGGAGGAGCTGACGGAGGTTTACATCAAAACACTTATTACGATTTTAAAGAAGAAAATCCATTCGTGTCTCCAACACTATTTATCGCACCCACCAAAGAATTGTATACAGGCTTTGCAGGTTTAAAAGGTAAACTGTCTAATTCTTTAGGATATAACGTAAGGGCTTCCTACGGAAAAGAAGAGAACAAAGCACTTTTTATGGCGAACCCATATAAAGGAATGAATGAAAATTTTGAAGGATACGAATTCGGAAATTCTTTTCAGGTTGTATATGATGATATTAACACCTTATCTGTTTTTGGGGAACTGAAAGTTGAGGTTTCTGACGTATTTTCTTTGGGAATAAATGCCACTTTCTACAGCTATGAAACCACTAATTTTGATCAACCGTGGAATTTACCTGATCTTGAGGCTTCCGTGTTTTCAAATTTCAACATCACTGAAAAACTATATGGAGGTGCTTCGCTTTTTTATGTAGGCGAACGTAAAGACCTTTTTGTAGATCAGGATCCGTTAAATCTATTTCCCGTTGCACCTTCAGAAGTAACCCTTGATGCCTACTTGGATGCAAATGTACATTTGGGCTACAGGATAAGTGATAGACTTTCGGTTTTTGCTAAAGGGAGTAATTTGTTGAGTGACAATTATGAAAAATGGTACAATTATCCGGTTCAAGGAATCCAAGGGCTTTTAGGAGCTACCTATAAATTTGACTGGTAAAGTTGAAAGATTTTTTATTTCTGAAAACATCCTCTTTTTGACGGATGTTTTTTTTATTTTTGCCAAAACCTTTCCACAGATGAAAAACGCATTTCTTTTTTTCTCCTTATTCTTAATTATTTCCTGTGCGCCAAATAAAATTCCGGCCGACCTTTTAGTAAAAAATGCAAAAATATATACGGTTAATGGCACATTCGAAGTTGTGCATGCTTTTGTAGTTAAGGATGGAAAAATTATTGAAATAGGTTTAAAACCAGAATTAGAATTAAAATATAAGATTAAGGAAACCTATGATGCAGAAGGCAAAACTATTGTTCCAGGGCTAATAGACGCTCATGCGCATTTTTATAACTTGGGAATGGGCCTTCAAAATGTAAATTTGGTAGGAACTCAAAGTTTTGATGAGGTCTTGGAAAGAGTGTCAACTTTTCAAAAAGAAAAAAACGCACCCTTTATTTTTGGACGTGGCTGGGATCAAAACGATTGGGAAACAAAAGAGTTTCCAAATAAAATGATGCTCGATTCCCTTTTTCCGGATATTCCTGTTGCCTTGGGAAGAATAGATGGCCATGCGTTATTGGTTAATTCAAAAGCATTGGAATTAGCCGGAATTATTTCCGAAACGAAAATGGAAGGTGGAGAAATCGTTTTAGAAAATGGTGAACCTTCTGGTATTTTAATTGACAACCCGATGCGACTAGTGTTTAATACAATTCCGGATTTGTCTAGAGAACTGAAGATTCAATCGTTAATGGATGCGGAAGATATTTGTCTTGAAAACGGACTTACCACAATTAATGATGCCGGTTTAGACAGAAATATAATTGAACTTATTGACAGCTTACAACAAACAGGTGATCTTTCTATGCGTATATATGCAATGGTGAGTAACAGCGAAGAAAATCTTGATTACTATTTAAAAAAAGGAAAACTAAAAACAGATCGATTGGATGTTCGTTCTATAAAAGTATATGCTGATGGGGCTTTAGGTTCTCGAGGAGCGACTTTGCGTGAACCTTATAGCGATAAACCTGGTCATTTTGGTGCAATGATAACTCCAATGCATCAGTTAGATTCGTTGGCTAAAGTAATCGCAGCGGCAGGCTTTCAGATGAATACACATGCAATTGGGGATTCGGCCAATGTTTCAGTTTTAAGAGCCTATAAAGATGCACTTAAAGGAAAAACTGATGCCCGTTGGAAAGTTGAACATGCGCAGGTAATCTCTCCTTCAGATTTTGATTATTTTTCAAATAATATACTTCCATCTGTTCAGCCTACGCACGCCACCAGTGATATGTATTGGGCAGAAGATCGTTTAGGACCGGATAGGATTAAAGGTGCATATGCCTATAAAACCCTTTTGAAAAAAGCAGGAATTATTGTTTTAGGAACAGATTTTCCGGTTGAAAATGTAAATCCTATGTACACATTTTACGCTGCTGTGGCGAGAAAAGACCTTCAAAATTTCCCTAAAAAAGGTTATATGCCAGAAGAAGCATTAACGAGAGAAGAAGCTTTAAAGGGAATGACCATTTGGGCTGCCTATTCAAATTTTGAAGAGAAGGAAAAAGGGAGCATCGAAAAAAATAAATTTGCAGATTTTACGGTACTTGATAGGGATATTATGACAATCCCTGAAGATAGTATTCCGAAGGTAAAAGTATTGGCCACTTTTATAAATGGAAAAAAGGTGTACAGTGCAGATCAAGCAGATAAATAACGGCTTATTTCCCGCCTTTTGCCCTAAGGTCGGCAATACAAAGTGGGTCAAGTTGCGGGATGTTTGGAAGTTGCATATTTCTTAGAGCAACTTTATTTGCATTTGTACTTTCAAAATACATCAAACAATCCTCTACGATACAATGTTTTGAATTATTAGGATCTTCATGGTTGGTGTGAATATCATCACCCAAAATATTCACCAAGCCAAATAAATGACTAAATTCATGTTGTAGGGTAGTGGCTTCAAGTTTGTAAAGATCAGGTCCATTGGGTAAAACACTAACATCCATAATTGTCTTTTCATAAACAACTACGGAAGTATTTCTATAAGCCTTTCCTAAGGTTACCCGTGTTTCTGAATCATTGTCTGAAATTCCGTTAGAGAAAAAAATTGAAACCGCGATATTATCTCCTTCTGTGTATTGAGTTCGGTTGTTAGATTCAATATTTCTTATTTCCTCTGTGGTAAATGGTGCATTTTGTGGGGCATCTATAATTGTTTCAACAATTTGAATTCCATCAGGTTTGTTTACACGTTCATCCAAGAAAGAACGAAAACTATTTATGGTTTCCTGTAGTGGACGAAACCCATCAGAATAAATAAGTTCTACAGTAAGGCTGGTGTAAAGATCATCAGAAAGAATATCTTCGGCAGAGGTTCCTAAAGCTTTAAGGTTTTCAGCCTTTGGGTCATCTATGTTATCCTCGTCATCATCACTTTTACAAGAAAAAATTACAACAAATGAAAGTAGAAATATAAATATTTTTAAAGGAGGAAGCTTCATCTTATTTATTTTGTAATTTTGGCAAACTTAACTTTTAATTTTACATCATGAAAATGAGGGTCTTTATTTTAACGCTTTTTTTATCTTTTTGTTTCTCAGGTTTTAGTCAAACCGACCCTTTTCAGGAAAAAATCTTGAATTACTTTATTGTAAATGGTATGTTGGAAGAATGCAATGCATCATACAATCAACGTGTTGAAGATTTAAAATATCAATTTAGAACTGCCAATGTTCCAGATGAGGTATGGTCACAATTAACAAAAACTAAAAAGAAAGATGTAAAAGACCTTATGATACTTTTATCTTCCGCCTTTCGAAAAAATTACACCGAAACTGATATCGAAAACCTAACTGCCTTTTATAAAACTGATGCAGGACAAAACCTCGCTTACAATTGCGATATACCTGAAGAGCAACAAAAAGAAATCGATGCTTTTTTAAGTACTAAAACTGGAAAAAAAATAAAAGAGAAGGAAACGATTCTTGCAGAAGATATAGCTCAAATATTCTTGTATTGGAAACAGGATGTATTAGCAGGAATCGTTAGCGGACTTATAAAAAAAGGATACAGACCTCAATAAAGTTTGGCTAAATAGTCAAAATTTTCGCCGCGAGACATTATTTTAAAATTTAAATTAGCTGCTTCGCAAGCGTTCTCAAAAATACGTTCGTCCAAATAAAGCCAGTTAAAAGTTTCGCTTAGCATTCCTTTATATTTCATGGTAAATTCCAATTCGCCGTAATAACGGTCTGCTGGAATCCATATACTGCCATCTTCCCCTTCGTCGTACATATATTTTAAATCGCTAGAGTCTATTAAAATTTGTCCGCCTTCATTCAATAAACTTTTTAAATACTGAAGGTATTCATGCACATTTTCAAGTTTTTCAAATATACCTGTGCCATTCATCAACATTAGAATGGTGTCAAATTTTTCTTCACTATACTGAAGTAATTCAATTTTCTTTACATTCTTTACACCTCTTAATTTACAAACTTCCACAGCACCTTTTGAAGTTTCTATTGCCGTAACTTCAAAACCTTTTTCTTGAAGGTATAAGGCATGACTTCCTGTGCCACAGCTAATATTCAATATTTTGCCTTTAGCCAGTTTCAAAGCTTTTTTCTCTAATGGAGGCATGTCAGAAAAACTTCTGAAAAGATAAGGTAACGGCAATTCATCTTCTTCACTAATATTTGTTTCGGTTAAAATATCTTCCGTGTAATTTCCGTGAAAATAATCGAGTAATGCTGTACCTAAAATATCTTTCATACTGAAGTGTAAAACCGTAGTGCTTTGTTTTGTACTTTTGAAACCGCTATGGAAGAAATATTAAAACAACTCCCGAAACACGCTAAAGATACGCATAAAGAGACGAAAAAATTCTTGGGAAAACTGAAGAAAAAACCACCCAAACATTTAGATCTTTTGATGCAGGAATTGCATGAGGAGGAATTTAAAAAAACAGATTGTTTAAGCTGTGCAAATTGTTGCAAGACTACTGGCCCATTATTTACCAATAAAGATGTAGAGCGGATTTCGAAACATTTCAGGATGAAGCCGCAACAGTTTATTGAAACCTATTTACGGGTAGATGAAGATAATGATTATGTGTTGCAAAGTGTGCCGTGTACTTTTTTAGGAGCCGATAATTATTGCAGTATTTACGATGTAAGGCCCAAAGCGTGCAGTGAATTTCCACATACAAACAGAAAAAAATTTCAGCAAATATCAAATCTTACACTTAAAAATGTAGCTATTTGTCCGGCAGCTTTTAATATTGTGGAGGAAATGAAGCGTTTAATTAAGTAGCAGTATTCAGTTGTAATAAATAGCCTGTAAGGCACTGCGCACTGCAACTTTTTTAAGGGTAAAGTAAATACTTCTCACGAATTTTCTTAAAAGCAGCAAGTCCATCCTTCCAAGAATCCCGAATTTCTTCGGCAGATAAACCTTGCTCAATTTGTTGTTGCAATTTCTTCGTTCCGGCAAGTTTTATAAAAAATGAATTGAAAAAATCCTTCTTTTTTCCGTTGGCATTATAAGCATCAATCAACCAGTTGAGGTTTATTTTGTCCAGACGTTCAATATTTCTAAGATCAAGTCCGTTGCATGGTTCACCTTTAAACTTTGGAAATTTCGCTCCTTCATTTGATTTTGGTGTAAATTCAAAAGTATATTTAGAAGCGGGCAAACTCGGTGCGCCAAAAATCTGAAACTGCATATCCGTTCCACGACCAGCACTTACAACGGTTCCTTCAAAAAAACAAAGACTGGGGTAGAGATTTATGGCTTGATCGTTCGGTAAATTGGGTGAGGGCTTTATGGGAAGTGAGTATTCTTTTTGATGATTGTAGTTTTTAATTTTAATAACTGTCAATTCACATTTCACGTTGTTTTTTAGCCAACCTTCCCCGTTTATCATTTGTGCGTATTCGCCAATGGTCATACCATATACAACAGGTATTGGGTGCATTCCTACAAAACTTGAATGTTCGGGTTCCATAATTGGGCCGTCAATATAATTTCCGTTTGGATTTGGCCTGTCCAAAACAATTACAGGAATTCCCGCTTCAGCACAAGCTTCCATTACATAATGAAGTGTAGAAACATAGGTGTAAAAACGAGCACCTACATCTTGAAGGTCAAAAACCATTATGTCTATTTGGGAGATGCCTTCATTTATATCACTTTCGTACTTTTTTGTTTCTTTTAATTGCTCTAGTTTAGGTTTTTTGTTGTCGCCGTAAAGAGATATAATAGGAACGCCAGTTTTAGTATCAATACCATCTTTGACGTGTTCACCCGCATCAGCAGTTCCTCTAAAGCCGTGTTCAGGTGCAAAAACAGTTTTAACTGAAATATTGTTTTCTATTAAAAAATCAATTAGGTGCTTATTTCCTTTATTGGAAAGTATAGAAGTTTGGTTTGCTACAACACCTACATTTTTGTTTTTCAGTAGAGGTAAATATGCTTCAGCTTGTTCTGCACCGGTCAATATTGTTTTTTCCATTAAGCTTTCTTCGGAAACAACATCGTTGATTACAATTTCTTCCGAAGAAAGTTCGTTTTTCTCCTTTGTTTGACTTCCACAGGAAAAACAAATGAAGACCCACAATAAAAATGTATTTTTGAAAAAAGATAATTTCATAAACTAGAAGTGAATTTCGAATTTTTTCTCGCTAGACGTATCATCGCCTCCAAGGACTATAAAAGTAGTATTTCGGCGCCAATAATAAAAATTGCAATTACCGCAATTGCATTGGGTATAATTATGATGTTAGTCTCTATTGCTACAGGTGTTGGGCTTCAGAAAAAAATTAGGGAAAAAGTTTCAGCCTTTAACGGAGATATTATTATTACCAATTTTGACACCAATTTCTCTAACGACTCACAAATTCCCATATCAAAAAACCAAGAATTTTATCCTGAATTTAAATCGGTTGATGGCATAAAGCACGTTCAAGTTTCGGCTTTAAAAGGTGGCGTTATTAGAACTGAAACTGATTTTGAAGGAATTGTGGTAAAAGGAGTTGGAGATGATTATGATTGGCAATATTTTTCAGAATATCTTGTGGAAGGAAGACTTCCTGTTTATACTGGCGAACTCAATGAAGATGTTTTAATATCGTCATATCTTGCAAACCGATTGAATCTTAAATTAGGAGATAAAATAGTAACGTTTTTCTTAGATGACAAAACATCGGAAACTTTAAAAACTCGAACACGAGGTTTTTCAATTGTAGGAATTTATAATAGTGGTTTTCAACAATTTGATGAGCAATTTATTATTGCCGATATACGTCATATCCAAAGGCTCAATAAATGGGAAGACAGCCAAATTGGCTCTTTTGAGGTGTTTGTAAATGACTTCGATAATATACAAAAGGTGGGAAAAGAGGTTTATGATGAAACCTCGAGTACTCTCGACACGCAAACAATTCGTGATAAATATTATACCATTTTTGAATGGTTGGATCTTTTTGACTTTAATATTGTGCTTATTATAGGAATTATGATCCTTGTTGCAGGGATTAACATGATAACCGCATTACTTGTTTTAATCCTGGAACGCACCCAAATGATAGGTATTTTAAAAGCACTTGGAAGCAGTGACTGGAGTGTTCGTAAAATATTTTTATACAATGCCATGTATCTTGTGGGCGTTGGTTTGTTTTGGGGAAATCTAATTGGAATAGGTTTATTGATGATTCAAAAATACTTTAAAGTATTTCCATTAAACCCTGATACGTATTATGTAACGGAAGCTCCCGTATATTTGGATTTGGGTTATATCCTTATCCTTAATGCAGGAACATTTTTACTTTGTATATTAATGTTGTTAATTCCTTCTTTTATAATTTCGAAAATATCTCCAGTTAAAGCTATACGGTTTGAGTAAGTTTCACTCTATAGATTTCTGTTATTAAACTTCAATTTAATTTTCTGTTTTGTACCTTTGCGGCGCTTAAAAAATACTATGGAATACGCAGAAAATATATTAGGTACTATTGGGAATACCCCTTTGGTAAAAATCAATAAACTTGCTGAAGAAATCCCTGCTTTGGTTTTGGCAAAATACGAAACATTTAACCCGGGAAATTCGGTAAAAGACCGTATGGCCGTTAAAATGATTGAAGATGCAGAGGCAGACGGAAGTTTAAAACCCGGAGGAACCATTATTGAAGGAACTTCGGGGAATACAGGCATGGGTCTAGCGCTCGCCGCCATTGTAAAGGGATATAAAATGGTGTGTGTGATAAGTGATAAACAAAGTAAGGAAAAGGTTGATATTTTAAAAGCGGTAGGCTCTGAGGTCATTGTATGTCCAACAGATGTGGCTCCAGAAGATCCTCGTTCGTATTACTCAACTTCTAAACGATTGGCAGAAGAAACTCCAAACAGTTGGTATGTGAATCAATATGATAATTTAAGCAATACCAAAGCACATTATGAAAGTACCGGTCCTGAAATTTGGAAACAAACCGATGGCAAAATCACACATTTTGTGGTAGGTGTAGGTACAGGAGGAACTATTAGTGGTGTTGGAAAATATTTAAAAGAACAAAACCCTAATATAAAAATATGGGGAATAGATACCTACGGTAGCGTCTTTAAAAAATACCATGAGACCGGTATTTTTGATAAAAATGAAATTTATTCCTATGTTACAGAAGGGATAGGGGAAGATATCCTTCCTAAGAACGTAAACTTTGATATTATCGATGGCTTTACCAAAGTAACCGATAAAGATGCTGCGATTTATACTCAAAAACTTGCAAAAATTGAAGGGATGTTTCTTGGTAATTCAGCAGGAGCAGCTATGAAAGGATTACTTCAGCTAAAAGAAAATTTCAAAAAAGATGATGTGGTGGTGGTGCTTTTTCATGACCACGGGAGCAGATATGTTGGTAAAATGTACAATGACGAATGGATGAAAAAAATGGGATATATAGAATAATCTATTATTTTAAAATACATTTCGTAAAATCCTGTCAGATATGGCAGGATTTTTTTATTTTTATATATGCTAAAAAAAAGTGCCTTACGTTTATTTCGTTTTTTAAGGACGAAGCCAGTCCCAGTAAATACACGCGAAATTTTAGCGTTAGAGCGGACCAAACTCGCAAATGAAAGAACCCTTTTGTCTTATATACGCTCATCGCTTTATTTGTTATTAGGCGGAATAGGTCTTCTTCAGTTAGAAGATTTTAAACGAATACATTGGTTAGGATATGTTGCTTTGATTGTTTGTGTAATATTTTTAGGAATTGGTATTTTCCGCTTCGTTTTACTAAGCCGAAAATTGTATAAATGGAATAGGGTACTTTACGCAGACACTATAAATAGGGCTATTGAAAGTAGTGAAGAAGAGATCACCCCTAAAGATAAAAAAGAAGAATAGTAGGTTACAATAAACTCCCCGTATAAATAAGTTTAAATCATGAAAGAGGATTTTCTGCATTACGTGTGGAAGTTTCAGAAATTTAACACGCGGAATTTATTTACATCTGGAGGCGAATTAATACAAATAATAACTCCCGGACAACATAATTATAACTCAGGGCCAGACTTTTTTAGTGCGCAAATAAGGGTTGCCGAACAATTATGGGCCGGAAATGTCGAGATTCATTTAAAATCTTCCGACTGGTATACACATAACCACGAACAAGACTCCGCTTACGATAATGTAATTTTACATGTGGTTTGGGAACATGATTCTGAGATTTTCAGAAAAGATAATAGTGTAATTCCCACAATGGAAATAAAGGAGATCGTAAAAAAGGATACCCTTGAAAATTACAGAAAGCTATTTTCAAAAAAGAACAATTGGATTAATTGTGAAAATAAATTTTCATCTATTGATTCTTTTTTATTGGCGAATTGGTTGGAACGCTTGTATTTTGAACGTTTGGAAGATAAAGCGAAATTGATTTTAATTGAATTAAATGAATCAAAAAACCATTGGGATTCAGTATTGTTTCGATTGTTGGCCAAAAACTTCGGTCTGAAAGTAAACGGGGATTCTTTTTTCAGTTTAGCAAAATCTTTAAAATTTTCAGTAATAAAAAAATGCAGTCAAAATCAATTTTCCTTGGAAGCCTTATTTTTTGGGCAAGCAGGATTTTTTTCTGATACAAAAGAAAATGCCTATTTTGATATGCTTGCAAACGAATATAAATATCTAAAGCATAAATTTAATTTGAACAATAGTGCAGTTGTTTTTTCAAAATTTTTCAGGTTACGGCCACCCAATTTTCCAACCATTCGTTTGTCTCAATTAGCAGTTTTGTATTCTGAAAAGCAAAATTTATTTTCTGAAATAATTTCAGCAAATAGCATTGAAGAACTTTATAAGATTTTTGATATTTCAGCAAGCGATTATTGGGATACACATTATAATTTTGGCGTTTCTTCCCCAAAACGAAAGAAAAAGCTTTCAACAAACTTTATCGATTTATTGATAATAAACACTGTAATTCCTTTGAAGTTTTGTTATTCTAAAAAGGTAGGAAAAGATATCTCTGACGAACTTCTTGAAATGGCTTCTTGTTTGCAAAAAGAAGAAAATACAATCATAAAAAAATTTAATGAAATAGCTCCCGTCGCCGAAAATGCTATACAGAGTCAGGCGTTAATTCAACTTAAAAATGAATATTGTACCCAATTTAGGTGTTTGGAATGTGCAGTGGGGAACAGTATTTTAAAAGGATAATTTGTATAATGTAATTAAGTTTAAAATAGTAATTTGCAGTTAATGTTACAACTGATTTATAAAATAAGGTATTATCTTGAAAAACGAGGGTTTTATGTAAGCTCTCGGCTTGCAGATCGATTGGGGATGCGGGCAAAGAGTGTGCGGTTGTTTTTTATCTATGTGTCGTTTGCTACACTTGGGATTGGCTTTGCAATTTATCTTACGCTGGCATTTATACTTCGTTTAAAAGATTTGGTAAATACAAAACGTACTTCGGTATTTGATTTATGAAAAAAGGAATAATCAAATCAAAAATTTCGGGGGCAATCTTCCTGTTGGTTTTAGTATTTATGGTGGGAGTATTGTGGTTCAAATTATATTCGGGCTATACATGGATCGATGCCTTATATATGACTATTATTACTATTACCACTGTTGGGTTTAGTGAAGTAAAAGCTTTAAGTCCTACAGAGAAGATATTTACATCTATATTTATTATTTCAAGTATTTTTATTTTAGGGTATGCTATTACGGTAATTACAGAATATATTTTAAGCAAAAACAATATTGGTAACTTAAGACAAAAAAAGGTGCAAAAAAAAATTGAATCAATCCAAAAACACGTCATTGTATGTGGTTATGGAAGAAATGGAAAGCAGGCTGTTCAAAAACTATTGGCCTATAAACAGCCTTTTGTAATAATTGAAAAAAATGAAGAGGTTGTAGAACGTTTTTCGAATGACAGTTATCTTTTTGTACACGGGGATGCTATTGAAGATGAAGTTTTACTGTCTGCTGGAATTGAAAAAGCATCTACTTTAATTTGTGCATTACCTAGTGATGCTGATAATTTATTTATTGTGCTTTCTGCGCGTCAAATTAACAAAAGCTTAAAAATAATTAGTAGAGCTACGGAAGAAACCAGTTACAAAAAATTAAAACTTGCCGGAGCCGATAATGTAATTATGCCCGATAAAATAGGAGGGGACCATATGGCGTCTTTGGTTGTTGTACCGGATTTGGTAGAATTTCTAGATAATTTGTCGGTTTCTGGAGAACATGATAGTATGAATGTGGAACAAATACCTTTTGAAAAAGTATGCCGTGATGGAATAGAACTGGCAATAAAAGACTTGGATCTGCGCAACAAAACAGGCTGTTCCATAATAGGGTATAAGTCGCCTGAAGGCAATTATATTGTAAATCCAGAGCCATCCTTATTACTACAAAAGGATTCCAAATTAATACTAATAGGCAGACCTAATCAAATAGCAAACTTGAAACAAATTTATAAGGTTTAAGGAATCTTTAACAATTAAGGGTGCAAAAATTTGAATTCGCTATTTTTTTTTAGCATCTTGCTTTCCGAATTTTAGAAAGCTTTTTATTTTTAATTAACTAAAATATACGATGAAGAAAATACTTCTCTCCCTATTTACAATTCTAACGCCATTATTAATTTTTGCACAAGAGCAACAGCAAAGTTTTGGAGAATCCATAAACGAAGCTTTTGCTAAATATACTGAGCCTATTGCAAACCTCATTTTTTATCCTATTGTAATTGCTGGTCAAGAATTACCTATTGTCATCATACTTTTGCTATTGGGTGCAATCTTTTTTACCCTGTACTTTAAAGGTGTTAATTTACGATATATAAAAACTAGTTTAAAAACCGCTGCCGGAAAATATGATGAATTGGACCATCACGTTCCCGCGGGGGAAGAAATTGTTGTAGAAGACGGACAGATTAAAGATACTGTACATTTAGAAGGTGAAGTTCCTGGAGAAGTAACCCACTTTCAAGCATTAACCGCTTCTTTATCTGCAACAGTAGGATTAGGAAATATAGCCGGTGTTGCCGTGGCAATCGCTATTGGGGGTCCAGGTGCTACCATTTGGATGATTTTGGCCGGACTTTTTGGAATGGCTTCAAAATTTACTGAATGTACCTTAGGTGTTAAATACCGCGAAGTAGATGAAAACGGCAAAACCTATGGCGGTCCTATGTACTACCTTTCAAAAGGACTAAAAGAATTGAAAATGGGCGGTTTTGGTAAGGTATTGGCCGTGTTTTTTGCGATTATGTGTATTGGTGGATCGTTTGGTGGCGGTAACATGTTTCAATCAAATCAAGCGGCCGCACAATTTACCCAAATGATGGGTTGGACAGGTGAAGGTTACGGAAATGCAGGTTTATATTGCGGTTTGGTTATGGCTGTTATTGTAGGACTGGTAATTATAGGCGGGATTAAACGTATTGGTGCTGTTACCGAAAAAGTAGTGCCATTTATGGCCATAGTTTATGTACTGGCCGGAGCTATCATTATTGCTATTAATTACGATATGATCCCATTTGCCGCTAACCAGATTTGGGAAGGCGCTATTGACCCCAATGCCGCTTTTGGTGGTGTTATTGGAGTTTTGATTGTTGGTTTTCAACGGGCAGCATTCTCTAACGAAGCAGGTGTAGGTTCTGCAGCTATTGCACACTCGGCGGTAAAAACACGCTACCCTGCCAGTGAAGGGTTAACAGCATTGCTTGGGCCTTTTGTAGATACAGTGATTATCTGTACTATGACAGCTGTTGTGATTATTATTACGAATGCAAAGCACAACTTATTTACCTACGGAAACTTGGATGCAGATAGCAATGTAATGTTAAACGCTACCAATACACCTATTAACGGAGTTGATTTAACGTCAGTAGCATTTGACTCTGCTATTCCTTATTTCTCTATTGTATTGACAATTGCTGTTGTGTTGTTTGCTGTTTCTACGATGATTTCTTGGTCATACTACGGTTTACAGTCTTGGAAATTCCTTTTCGGAAAAGGGAAAGTTTCTGATACTACCTATAAAATATTGTTTTTAGTGTTTTTGGTAATTGGTTCGGCTTCCAGTTTAGGGGCTGTGATCAACTTCTCTGATGCAATGATCTTTGCCATGGCCTTCCCAAATATTATAGGTTTGGTATTATTATCCCCGAAAGTAAGAAAGGAATTGCAAAAATATCTCAATGCCATAAAAATTGGTAAGATGAGTGCGGTTATAGACGATGACAGCAAAACAGTGAAAAAACCTGAGTAAATAAAAAACCATGAAAACAAAATCCCACTTCATCTTTAATAAAGAACAACGAGGGGGATTTTGTTTTTACTATTATTTATAGTCATTTTATTATGTGTATATCATATTTTTGATTTTAAAAATGAAAATCTTCTCGAAACTTCTTCCCCTAAAATAGTAGCACTACAAACACAAATAAATTCGTTTTGTATAAACGAAATTGAAGCTCGTAAACCAAAGCTTTATCCATTTAACCCAAATTATATTACCGATTATAAGCATTTAGGAACAATGATAAGTAGATAAATTCGGAAAACGATTTTAAGAGCGTTACCCAAGTTTCAGATTCTTTATTAGCGGTTATATGTCCGTATTTTAAATCCCCCGAATGGACGCCCCGAGCAAATCGAAATTCTTAAAAAGGAGTATTTAAAAAAGCGTTAACAAATTTCTGCACATTTTTTTAAAAATATAGTTTTTTTTAAGCATCTTGTATCGCTTTATTTTTAAAGCCTTAAATCTTAAAAATCTATTATGAAGAAATATCTTCTTTCGCTAATCACATTTTTAATTCCAATACTAAATTTTGCACAAGAAACGCCTCCAGAAATGGGGATTGATGAACAAATTAATCAGGCTTTTCTACCTGTATCTAATTTTTTCTCGAATGTAATTTTCTTTCAAATAGCTGGAATTCCATTTGTTCTTATATTACTTGTTTTCAGCGCCACCTTTTTCACATTATACTTTGGGTTTCCTAATTTCAGATATTTTTGGCGGGCAATACAAACTGTTCGAGGCAAATATGAGGATATAGAAAACCACGGAGCCAAAATTTTGTATGGAGATGGTGGTATTGCTCAAGGTGTTGACATGAATAAGGTTGACGATTTTGAGGCACACGTTGAGGCACTTGATGATGATTTGGCCATAGACGGTGATATTGTTGATACAATTCGTGACGAAAGTTCAGATGGAGAAGTTAGCCACTTTCAAGCCTTGGCGACAGCTGTTTCTGGTACCGTAGGCAATGGAAACATAGCTGGGGTTGCTTTGGCAATTGCACTTGGAGGGCCAGGAGCAACTTTTTGGATGGTTGTATGTGGGCTTTTGGGTATGTCTACAAAGTTTGTAGAATGTACCTTGGGGGTTCAATATCGCGATGTTGGTCCAGACGGAACTGTTTATGGAGGCCCAATGTATTATTTAAGCAAAGGGCTCAAGGAAAAAGGCTTTGCTACATTAGGTAAAATTGCTGCTGTACTATTTGCAATTTTTTGTATTGGTGGTTCTTTTGGTGGTGGTAATGCTGCACAATCCAATCAAGCAACTATTGTGTTGAAAGATTTGTTTAACCTTCAAAGTACAGCTGCTGGTTTTTGGATTGGAGTATTGCTTGCTATTTTGGTTGGTATTATTATAATTGGAGGTATAAAAAGAATTGCACAAGTAACCGAAAAGGTAGTTCCCTTTATGGCGATTTTTTATGTAATTGCTTGTTTGTATATAATTTTCAGCAATTATACATTAATTGACGATTCTGTAAACTTAATTATTTCTGAAGCATTTAAACCAACTGCAATTGGGGTTGGTTCTTTAATTGGAGTATTATTGGTTGGTTTTAAAAGGGCGGCCTTTTCCAATGAAGCAGGTGCGGGTTCGGCATCAATTGCCCACTCTGCCGTACGTACAAGATATTCGGCAAGTGAAGGTTTGGTGGCACTCTTAGAACCTTTTATTGATACAGTAGTTATATGTACTATGACCGCTTTGGTAATTATCATTTTTAATATGGGGGGGTATTTTGAATATGGAGACGTAACTGGTCACGGTGTTGCGATTATTGACGGTGTCTCTTATGAAGGCTCCGGAATTACCGCTCAAGCATTTCACGCATTTATCCCATATTCCAATATTTTCTTGACTATTGCTGTATTCCTTTTTGCAGTATCAACAATGATATCTTGGTCATATTATGGGCTGCAATCTTGGAAATATCTTTTCGGAAGAGGTAAAACCATGGATTTAGTTTATAAACTTCTTTTTTGTATCTTTATTATTATAGGTGCCGCTGCAAATATGAAATCAATTTGGGACTTTTCCGATGCGATGATATTTGCGATGATTTTTCCAAATATGGTTGGGTTGTTCTTCCTTTTCCCCGTAGTTAAAAAACAATTGCGCCGCTATTTAGATGCTATAAAAATGAAAAGAGAAGCTATCTCAAATTAAAATTTAAAATGAATATAAAATCCCACTTCACGTTCAACAAGCAACAGCGAAGTGGGATTTTGTTTTTACTATTCTTTATAGTCATTTTATTATGTGTATATCATTTTTTTAATTTCAATAATGAAAAGTTTTTAGATACTTCTTCTCCTAAAATAGTAGCATTACAAACACAAATAGATTCGTTGCGTTTTAACGAAATTGAAGCTCGTAAACCAAAACTTTATCCCTTTAATCCAAATTATATTACAGATTATAAAGCCTATACTTTAGGAATTTCTCCTGAAGAATTTGATAGATTGAAAACCTATAGGAACAATGATAAGTGGATAAATTCAAAAAACGATTTTAAGAACGTAACTCAAATTTCAGATTCTTTATTAGCGGTTATAAGTCCGTATTTTAAATTCCCCGAATGGATTACAAATCCGAAAGCGAAAAATAATTTCAAAGATTATAAAAGCGAAAAGGGATATTCTGAAAAATCGTTCGCCCAAAAAATTGATCTCAACAAAGCAACGGAAGAACAGCTTCAGCAAGTGAGCGGCATAGGCAATGCATTGAGCAAACGTATTATAGAATACCGTAAGAAATTGGACGGATTTACAAATGATATACAGTTATATAATGTGTACGGTTTGGAAAGTTTTGTAGTAAAAAGAGCATTAAATGAGTTTACGGTAAAAACGCCAAAAGAAATTGTAAAATTAGATATTAATTCAGCTTCCGCTTCAGATTTGGCAACCATTCCTGGAATACCTTTTGATTTGGCAAAGAAAATATGGGAATATAGAATTTTAAGGGAAAGAATAAATAGCTTTTCTGAATTAGATAAAATAGAAGGTTTAACAGTTTCAAAATTTCAGCTAATTCAATTATATTTGTCCATTAAAGAATAAAACACAGCTAAATATTCTATAATTTCAATACCCCGAAATTTTATCAATAACCCATGTTAACTATGAATAATATGTATTTTACAGAAGAGCACAATTTTTTCAGAAAAAGCTTCCAGGATTTCTTACAAAAGGAAGTGGTTCCTCATATTGAAAAATGGGAAAAAACAGGAACCATAGAGCGTTTTATATGGGAGAAATTTGGCGAAATGGGATATTTTGGTTTAAACCAATCTGAAGAATATGGAGGCCTTGATCTTGACCTTTTTTATACAGTGATTTTTTTAGAAGAACTTCAAAAAATAAACTCTGGAGGTTTCGCAGCAGCTATGTGGGCACATGCGTATTTAGCCATGACCCACCTTAAAGAGGAAGCAAATCATAAACAAAAAGAAAAATACCTTACGCCAAGTATCCATGGTGAAAAAATAGGGTGTTTATGTATTTCAGAGCCTTTTGGTGGAAGTGATGTGGGAGGAATGCGAACTACGGCAGAAAAAAAAGGAGATTCATATGTTTTGAATGGCTCCAAGACTTTTATAACCAATGGCGTTTATAGTGATTATCTTATTGTAGCTGCAAAAACAGCCCCTGAACTGGGAAATAAAGGAATAAGTATTTTTGTGTTAGACAGGGATTCACCGGGAATTTCTTCAACAAAATTAGATAAACTTGGATGGCGTGCCAGTGATACTGCAGAAATAGCTTTTGATAATGTTACCATTCCATTAGAAAATTTAATGGGTGAAGAAAATAAAGGTTTTCCTTATATTATGCAGCATTTTGCTTTAGAACGCCTTATTATGGGAGTTAATGCTCATGCAAGAAGTGAATATGCCCTTGAATATACAATACAATACATGAAGGAAAGGGTGGCATTTGGGAAAAGTATTTCCAAGTTTCAAGCCTTACGACATAGAGTTGCCCAGTTGTCTAGTGAAGTTGAAATGTGCAAAACCTTTAATTATGTTACTGCAAAAAGATTAAACGATGGGGAATATGTGGTAAAAGAAGCATCGATGTCTAAATTGATTTCCACCAAAATATCTGATGAGGTTATGTACGATTGCCTGCAGTTTTTAGGTGGTTATGGTTATATGGAAGATTATCCTTTAGCCCGATTATCTCGTGATAGTCGCTTAGGACCAATTGGTGGAGGAACTTCTGAAATCCTGAAAGAGATTATTGCTAAAATGGTTATTGAAGGCAAGGAGTACAAACCAGCAACCTAAATTTATTTGACCATTTTGGCAAAAATTCATTCCGATTATTGCTAAAATGGTTATTGAAGGCAAGGAGTACAAACCAGCAACCTAAATTTATTTGACCATTTTGGCAAAAATTCATTCCGATTATTGCTAAAATGGTTATTGAAGGCAAGGAGTACAAACCAGCAACCTAAATTTATTTGACCATTTTGGCAAAAATTCATTCCGATTATTGCTAAAATGGTTATTGAAGGCAAGGAGTACAAACCAGCAACCTAAATTTATTTGACCATTTTGGTAAAAATTCATTCCAATTATTGCTAAAATGGTTATTGAAGGCAAGGAGTACAAACCAGCAACCTAAATTTATTTGACCATTTTGGTAAAAATTCATTCCAATTATTGCTAAAATGGTTATTGAAGGCAAGGAGTACAAACCAGCAACCTAAATTTATTTGACCATTTTGGTAAAAATTCATTCCAATTATTGCTAAAATGGTTATTGAAGGCAAGGAGTACAAACCAGCAACCTAAATTTATTTGACCATTTTGGCAAAAATTCATTCCGATTATTGCTAAAATGGTTATTGAAGGCAAGGAGTACAAACCAGCAACCTAAATTTATTTGACCATTTTGGCAAAAATTCATTACGATTATTACTAAAATGGTTATTGAAGGGAAAGAATATAAACCGGCTACATAACTAGTTCATGGTCCGTTTCCATTTTAAATAGGAGGAGGTAAGGATTAAGCTTTTCAATTTAAATTTAAATAAAAATAGATGAGATTTTTTAATTTAAAACATATTCTTGGTTTATTAATAAGTCTCTTTTGTTTGACCACATTTGCCCAAACGGAACTCACCGGTAAAGTTGCCGATTTCCTTTCATTTGAACCTATAGAGAACGCCAGTGTATATATAAAAAATACGACTGTTGGTACTATCACTAATGCCGATGGAAATTTTGTTTTAAGAGTTCCACAAGAATTCAAAAATGACACTCTTGTTATTTCTTCTATTGGCTATAAAAGTTTTTTAACCGCCATCCCCGATTTTGATAGTACTACCGATATCTTTTTAGAAGAAGACGTTGCTTCCTTGGATGAGGTGTTGCTTATTGGGGATTCTCGCCCAAAAACTGGAAATGATATTGTGGTAAGGGCTATTGAAAGACTGTCAAGAAATTTGCCCGAGCTGCCATATTTGCAAAAAGGATTTCTTCGCCATAGAGAGCGCAACAAAAAAGAATACAAATGGCTTATAGAAGCAGCTATTACTATGTACGATTCCAGTTATGCTTCAGGGGCTAAGGAAAACCTGAAAATTAATGTAGATGAAATTAGAAAAAGCTACGATTTAAGGGATATTGATACCCTGTTTACCTATTCTGCATTTCTTAAAAATAAAGGCAGAAAAAAATTAAAATCTGAAAACCTAAATAAAAATTCGATTGAAACAACTTCTTTAATTGAAGCAATAAAATGGAATGATAGCAGGGTTAATGGTTTAGAAAATCTTTTTAAAGGAAGACTAGATCTCATTAGAAATTCTAATGAGCAGTTCGCATTGTTAGGTAAAGGAATGCTCGATAAACACCAGTTTGAACTGGACACCATTCTAGTTGATAACGGAAGAAAACTTTACAAGATAAAAATTTCAAAAAGCACCGATTATATTGGCTTAAACACACCCAATATATACAACGAAGGTTTTGAGCCCAAAGGTTGGCTTTATGTTTATTATGATAACTATGCCATAAAAAAAATAGAATATGAGCTAATTGCCGCTTCAGATGTTCAAAAAAGAAGAAGTAAAAGCCTTTTTGATACTCAGATCAACCATAAACTTATAATAACGTATATGGAGTATGACGGAAAAATGTATCCCAATTATATTTATTACGAAACTCCAAAATTGGTTAATATAGGAGATAGATCTTCCGATAGAGAAAAAAATGAATCAATAGCAGGTTTCGATAAAGGAGAGCAATTTTATTTTACCATTCAGGAAATATTATTTACTGAAATTATTCAGGATCCAGAGATTATAAACGATACACTTACGAAAAATTGGTCTGCAGATATTTTTTCACCAAGACCTTATAATGCAGATTTTTGGAAAAATTACAATGTTATATTGGAAAGTAAGGAGGAAGAAAAATTGATTCAGGATTTGAGCAAACGCGCAACATTGTTTAAAGAATAAAAGACCAAGAAGGTGATATTTTAAATATTCTTCCTGATCCTTTAAACTTTCTATAACTAAGAAATTATTTTATTTTCAATTGCTTTTTGTTCACTTGTGATAACGTATTTAAATAGTTAAATGGGGTAGGTGCCTGTCTTCCTGCATAACCAAATGTAACCACAGTTGCCAGATCATTTTCGCTGGTTAATGTACCATAATATGATTCAATAGTAGAACCACTTTGTACTTGAATAGTATAATTGGTAGAACCTTGACCATTATCGCTATAATAATGAGCTTGAACTAAATAACTACCAAGAGGAGCAGTTGACCCCCAAAATATGTTTTCTGGACCAAAGCCATCTACATCATCAATATCTAAATATCCTCCACTTTGGGAGGTGGTGTGGGTATAATCAATCTGTTCACCAAAAGGATCTGTAACCCAAAGATCAATGTCACTTGTGGTATCCCAAACTAAAGTTACTTTTATTACGCCAAAACCGGAAAAGAGTGCACCTTCTGTAATAGCAATGTTTTCTTGGCCAATAGTATCCCAAATAACTTGCGTTTGGTTTATTATCGAACCAACCCCGTCAACAATTAAAGAATAACAAGCAAGTGCGTTGCCACTCGAACAACCCATCGTATTTGCTAAATAAGTATAAATGCTGTTTGCGTTTCCCAGTTGATTTATAAGTAAACTCTGGCTTTCTGAATGATCGTTCAATAAACTGGCACCGCTTATTATTAAGGAACTACAAGTGGCTAAGGCAACGGGTATTGCCAAACCAGCCGTACTAATGGCCAGACCAGCTCCTGCAGTAACACAACCTACCGTTCCTAGTGCAATGCCTACAGCGCTTACTGTAATGCTTGCGGCCTGTAAAGCATCACCAGGCAATCTTGTTGCATTTCGGGCAGGTATATTAATAGGGATATCTCTAATATAGCTTACTTGATTGTTAGGTTGTACAACACCTACATCCATCAACGTGTTGTTTTCCTTGAAGGCAAAAAGAAAAACCGTATTGTCACTAGTTGTAATTCTACTTGGCAAATACGTGTCTTCATTAATAATAGTATACATAAAGTTTGAGCCTTCGCTATAGACCAGACCATCTATATGGGTATTATTGTTGGCATCAATACTAACAATACGGCCACCATTTTCATGTTGTAATATTATCGGCGCGTCATCATAGCCTGTTTCGAGAACTCCTATTCCGTTAAAAAGTAAGTCGGATGATTGAAGTTCTTCGGTATCTTCATTTTTTGTGCAAGAAAAGGCAGTAAAAAGTGAGATTAATGCGATAAAAAATATTTTCGATATTTTCATAATTTAAGATTTAAATGGTTAGATATTTAATTTTTTAAAATTAATCCTAAAAAATTTCTATAAAATACCCAATAGAAGGTATTTTTTAAAAATCACCAAAGTATTCACAAGCGATTAAGTTTATATGCATTTACCGGGTTAAATTTTATCTAAAAAAATATTACAACTCATAACTCATAACTCATAACTATTTTTTATATTTGCCGTCCAAAAGAGAGGAGGTTATGACACTATGTTAATTATACCAATAAAAGAAGGAGAAAATATCGACAGAGCGCTAAAACGTTTTAAGCGTAAATTTGATCGTACAGGAACTATGCGCCAGCTTCGTTCAAGACAAGCTTTTAGCAAGCCCTCAGTAGTACGTAGAGCTCAGATTCAAAAAGCAGAGTACATTCAAAATTTAAGAGATCAGGAAGAAATTTAAACATTATTCTTTTCTTATATAGAATCAAATCCGTTAGAATATAGTAATTTTACTATCTAACGGATTTTTTTATGCCCTTTTTCAGCTTTATCGATTATCTTCAGTTAGAAAAAAAATATTCGGCACATACGGTTACGGCTTATAAAAATGATCTAGAAAATTTTTTAAAATTTGCTTCAGAAGAATATGGCTATTCCGAAATCAAGACAGTCAATTACTCCATTATTAGGAGTTGGATTGTTAACTTGGTTGAAAGCGGAATTTCAAACCGAAGCGTAAACCGGAAAATTTCTTCCTTACGAACCTATTATAAATTTCTTCTGAAAACAAAGCAAATTGAAATAACACCTTTGGCAAAACACAAAGCTTTAAAGACATCCAAAAAATTACAAGTCCCCTTTTCAGAAAAAGAAATAGAAACTGTGCTCTTGTTACTTGAAGATGCGGATGATTTTGAAACGGTACGGAATAAACTTATTGTAGAACTGTTTTATTCCACGGGAATGCGACGTGCAGAGTTGGTTAATTTAAAACTGAAAGACATTTCGTTATCGCAAAAAACAATTAAAGTTTTGGGGAAAAGAAATAAGGAACGTTTGATGCCTTTGTTGCCATCGGTAATTAAAACAATAAAGCAATATATTGGGTTTAGGGAAGAACTTGAAGAAATAAAGGATCCGCTGTTTTTGTTGCTTTCGGCAAAGGGTGTTAAAATATATGAAACACTTGTGTACCGAATTATTAATTCCTATTTTAGTAAAGCTTCTGAAAAGGTAAAAAAAAGCCCGCATATCTTACGGCATTCTTTTGCAACACACCTTTTAAATGAAGGAGCAGATTTAAATGCAGTTAAAGAATTGCTTGGGCATTCGAGTTTGGCATCTACTCAGGTATATACACATAACAGTATAGCTAAGTTGAAAGAAGTATACCAGAACTCTCATCCTCGCAACTCAAATTAAGTTAAAAGCCATAAACACAAGCGTATGAAAGTAAATGTGCAAACCCCAAATTTTGCAGCAGATGATAAACTTATCGTTTTTGTTGAAAACAAACTTACCAAACTAGAGCAATTTTATAACCCAATTATTTTTGCTGATGTTTTTTTGAAAGTCCAAAAAACCAGTGAAAAACAAAATAAATCTGTGGAAATATTATTAAGTATTCCCGGCGGTGATTTAATTGTAAAGAAAGAAGCAAAAACATTTGAAAAGGGAACCGACGAATGTGTACAATCTTTAGAAAGACAGCTAAAAAAAAGAAAACAAAAACAAAGAGCATATTTATAAGAATATTTTTTAGAAAAAGTTTTGTAGAAAAAATAATTTCTCTACATTTGCAGTCCGTTAGAAATAGCGGACTTTTTTATGACCAAAAAGTCGTACAAAAGCCGATGTAGCTCAGCTGGCTAGAGCAGCTGATTTGTAATCAGCAGGTCGTGGGTTCGAGTCCCTCCATCGGCTCTCTTTAAAGAGAGAAAGTTCTTTAAAATCAATGGTTTGGGGAGATACTCAAGCGGCCAACGAGGGCAGACTGTAAATCTGCTGACTACGTCTTCGCAGGTTCGAATCCTGCTCTCCCCACAAAAATCTTAAGTAAGTAGTTGTCAAAAGCTCGCTTTTGTAAAACTGCGTTTTAAGATTTTTAGTAAGGGGTCACCCTTATGGATCACCGACCAAAGGGAGGTAATCCAAAAATAATAATGAGATTTTAAAGTTCGCTCTTGTAAGGTAGGGTTTTAAAAAATGTTGTTCGGGATTACCTGAACAGGATCAGCGACGAAGGGAGCTAATCCAGTGATTTGAAATATTGAAAGTTTAGATTCTGATTTTTTTTTCAGAACAAAAGCGGGAGTAGCTCAGTTGGTAGAGCGTCAGCCTTCCAAGCTGAATGTCGCCGGTTCGAACCCGGTCTCCCGCTCTATATAATTGGTAATCATGAATAGTGTTTGGTTTCTAATTATAAAATTTGAGTTTAAAGTTGGTGAAAGAACTTAAAACCTTAAACTCTAAACCTGCAATCCAATTAGCCGGTGTAGCTCAGGGGTAGAGCGTTTCCTTGGTAAGGAAGAGGTCATGAGTTCGAATCTCATCATTGGCTCAACTTAGATTAAATTAAACACTAATATATAACTAAGATTAAATTAATACAAAATGGCAAAAGCAACATACGATCGTGCGAAACCTCACTTAAATGTAGGTACTATTGGACACGTAGATCACGGTAAAACAACTTTAACAGCTGCTATCACGAAAGTAATGGCTGATGCTGGTTTTTCAGAAGCTAGATCTTTTGATCAAATTGACAACGCTCCTGAAGAAAAAGAAAGAGGTATTACAATTAACTCTTCACACGTAGAATATCAAACAGCTAATCGTCACTATGCGCACGTTGACTGTCCTGGTCACGCGGATTATGTAAAAAACATGGTAACAGGTGCTGCTCAAATGGATGGTGCTATCCTTGTGGTTGCTGCTACAGATGGTCCTATGCCACAAACACGTGAGCACATCCTTCTTGGTCGTCAGGTAGGTATTCCACGTATTGTTGTATTCATGAACAAAGTGGATATGGTTGATGATGAGGAATTACTTGAATTAGTAGAAATGGAGATAAGAGATCTTCTTTCTTTCTACGAATATGATGGTGATAATGGTCCTGTAATTGCTGGATCTGCTCTTGGTGCACTTAACGGTGAACAAAAATGGGTTGATACTGTTATGGAATTGATGGCAGCTGTTGATAGCTGGATCGAAGAGCCAATTCGTGAAATTGACAAACCTTTCCTTATGCCTATTGAAGATGTATTCTCTATTACTGGTCGTGGTACTGTTGCTACGGGTCGTATTGAGACTGGTATTGCAAACACAGGAGATCCTGTAGAGATTATTGGTATGGGAGCTCAAAAATTGACTTCTACTATTACTGGTATCGAAATGTTCCGTCAAATCCTTGATAGAGGTGAAGCTGGAGATAATGCAGGTATTCTTTTAAGAGGTATTGAGAAAACTCAAATCTCTAGAGGTATGGTAATTTGTAAGCCAGGTTCTGTAACTCCTCACGCTAAGTTTAAAGCAGAGGTTTACGTTCTTAAAAAAGAAGAAGGTGGACGTCACACTCCATTCCATAACAACTACCGTCCACAGTTTTACGTTCGTACAACTGATGTAACAGGAAACATTAGTCTTCCTGAAGGTGTTGAAATGGTAATGCCTGGTGATAACTTAACAATTCACGTTGAGCTTATCCAGCCTATCGCATTAAGCATTGGTCTACGTTTCGCAATTCGTGAAGGTGGTAGAACAGTAGGTGCTGGTCAGGTAACTGAGATTTTAGACTAATTATATATAATAAAAAGTCAAAAAGGTGTTCCGCAAAATGTGGGACGCCTTGACTTTTATTGCGGGTTTAGCTTATTGTCCTTTAAAAAAATGGCGTAAAGAGCGGCTCATAAAAACGGGTTTAGCTCAGTTGGTAGAGCACTGGTCTCCAAAACCAGGTGTCGGGAGTTCGAGTCTCTCAACCCGTGCAAATATTAAAATTATTTATCTTAACAGGTAATTGATTATACAGAAATTTAAATAACCATACGATGGTAAATTATCTTAAAGAATCATATAGCGAACTTACAAATCACGTGACTTGGCCAACATTGGCAGAAGCACAACGCCTTACAGTAATAGTTGCTGCATTTTCTGTTATACTTGCTTTAGCAGTTTGGGGTGTAGATTCTGTGTTTAGTAAGGTTATAGAGGTTTATTTTGATTGGATCAAGTCGTAATATATTACAATGACTGAAACTAAAAGTGCAAAAAAGTGGTATGTAGTCCGTTCAGTAAGTGGACAGGAAAACAAGATTAAATCGTATATCGAATCAGAGATAACACGATTAAGTCTTGAAGACTATATTGAACAAGTCTTAGTTCCTACTGAAAAAGTGATACAAATTCGCAACGGGAAAAAAGTAAACAAAGAACGCGTTTATTTTCCCGGGTATATAATGATACAAGCGAGTTTGGCAGGAGAGGTGCCCCACATAATAAAATCCATTAATGGAGTTATTGGCTTTTTAGGAGAAACCAAAGGTGGAGACCCAGTGCCTTTACGTAAGTCTGAAGTTAACAGAATGCTAGGTAAGGTTGATGAATTGGCAGTTAAAGATGATAATGTAAATATTCCATTTGTAATAGGAGAGACCGTTAAAGTTATCGATGGTCCTTTTAACGGCTTTAATGGAACTGTTGAAAAAATTAATGAAGAAAAACGCAAGCTTGAAGTAATGGTGAAAATATTCGGAAGAAAAACACCATTGGAATTAAGTTATATGCAAGTTGAAAAAGTTTAATTGTTACACGCTATAATAGGTTTTATCTTAAGCTTCCACGATAGAAAAAACCGCATTAAAAATTGAAGAATGGCAAAAGAAGTCAGTAAAGTAGTAAAATTGCAAGTTCGAGGAGGTGCGGCAAACCCGTCGCCACCGGTTGGACCAGCTTTAGGTGCTGCAGGTGTTAACATCATGGAGTTCTGTAAGCAGTTTAACGCAAGAACTCAGGATAAACAAGGAAAAGTATTGCCAGTACAAATTACGGTATTTAAAGACAAGTCTTTCGATTTTGTTATTAAAACACCACCCGCTGCATTACAAATTCTTGAAGCAGCCAAATCCAAAAAAGGATCTGGTGAGCCGCACATCAAAAAGATAGCAACTATTTCTTGGGATCAAGTAAGAACTATTGCAGAAGACAAAATGCCCGATTTAAATGCATTTACAGTTGAATCTGCCATGAAAATGGTAGCTGGAACTGCGCGTTCAATGGGAGTGAAAATAAAAGGTAGAGCACCTTTTTAATCTGAAAAAGAATCTATAAAATGGCAAGATTAACAAAAAAGCAAAAAGAAGCAAAGGCGAAGTTAGAACCTAATAAGGTATACTCTGTCTCTGAAGCTTCTGCTTTCATAAAAGAAATTACCAGCGTAAATTTCGATGCCTCTGTAGACTTGGCGGTACGTCTAAATGTAGACCCGCGAAAGGCTAACCAAATGGTAAGAGGTGTAGTTACCCTACCACACGGTACAGGTAAAGATGTAAAGGTATTGGCCTTGGTTACTCCTGATAAGGAAGCTGAAGCTATAGAAGCCGGTGCAGATTATGTTGGTTTAGATGAGTACCTCGCAAAAATTAAGGGAGGTTGGACAGATGTTGACGTTATTGTAACCGTACCAAGCGTTATGGGAAAATTAGGACCTCTAGGACCCATTTTAGGACCTCGTGGATTAATGCCTAACCCAAAAACAGGTACAGTAACAATGGATGTTGCTAAAGCAGTTTCTGATGTTAAAGCCGGAAAAATCAGTTTTAAAGTTGATAAAACCGGAATCGTGCATGCAGCAGTTGGAAAAGCATCTTTTGATGCTGAGAAAATTGCAGGAAACGCAAGAGAATTATTAACAACCCTTATGAAACTGAAGCCTCAAGCGGCTAAAGGTATTTACATAAAGAGCATTTACATGTCGACAACCATGAGCCCTAGTGTAGAAATCGATACAAAAAGGTTTACTGAGCAGTAAAAGTTAGAAATTATGACAAGAGAAGAAAAATCACAAGTAATTGAAATTTTAACTGCACAGTTGTCTGAAAATCCTATTATATATTTAACGGATATTTCAGGGCTTGATGCAGGGAACACAACTAATTTACGTCGTGCTTGTTTTAAAGCAGGAGTTAAATTAGCGGTTGTTAAAAATACATTGCTTGCAAAAGCAATGAAAAGTTCAGATAAAGAATTTGGCGAATTAACCGATATTCTTAAAGGAAATACTTCCTTGATGTTCTCTGAAACAGGAAATGCCCCAGCAAAAGTAATCAAGGAATTCAGAAGAAAATCTGATAAACCCTTACTTAAAGGAGCATTTATCGAAGAAGCAATTTATATTGGAGATGATCAACTAGACAAATTAGTTGAAATCAAATCTAGAGAAGAGCTTATTGGAGATATTGTTGGACTTCTTCAATCACCGGCCAAAAACGTTATTTCAGCGCTTAAGTCGAGTGGAGGAAAATTAGCAGGTATTGTTAAAACCCTATCCGAAAAAGAAGGATAAAATTATTGCACTAATTAAATTATATATAAATCACAATTATTTAAAACGATAGAAAATGGCAGATTTAAAAGATTTCGCAGAAAAATTAGTTAACTTAACTGTAAAAGAAGTTAATGAGTTAGCTACGATATTAAAAGATGAGTATGGTATCGAGCCTGCTGCTGCAGCTGTAACTGTTGCCGCTGGTGGTGGTGCTGCAGGTGGAGAAGCCGCTGAAGAGCAAACAGAATTCGACGTAATACTTACGGCAGCAGGTGGTTCTAAATTAGCAGTTGTAAAATTGGTAAAAGAATTAACCGGTGCTGGTCTTAAAGACGCAAAAGAATTAGTAGATAACGCACCTTCTCCAATTAAAGAAGGAGTTACAAAAGACGAAGCAGAAGCACTTAAAGCTCAACTAGAAGAAGCTGGGGCAGAGGTTGAGCTTAAATAAGCTCCCAACGCACCAAACCTTAAGGTTTAGGTCCTTTCCGCCATTGGCGGAATTGACCTAGACCATTTTGCGTATATAATGGGTAACACTATTTTTTATACGCGTTCACAGTATTTTTAATTAAATTCCGTCCATAGATGTCAGCAACGCAAACTGAAAGATTGAATTTTTCCTCTGTAAAGAACAAGCCGGATTATCCCGACTTTTTGGACATTCAGATTAAATCCTTCCAGGATTTTTTCCAATTGGAAACCAAATCAGAAGAAAGAGGCCAAGAAGGATTGTATAAAACCTTTTTGGAAAACTTCCCAATCACAGATACACGTAACCAATTTGTATTAGAATTTTTAGACTATTTTGTTGACCCGCCAAGGTATTCCATTCAGGAATGTATCGAGCGTGGTTTAACATACAGCGTACCACTTAAGGCACGTTTAAAATTGTATTGTACCGATCCTGAGCATGAAGATTTTGAAACTATCGTGCAGGATGTATATTTAGGTACGATACCTTACATGACTCCAAGTGGAACATTTTGTATCAATGGTGCAGAGCGGGTTGTTGTATCACAGTTACACCGATCTCCTGGTGTTTTCTTTGGACAATCCTTCCACGCTAACGGAACAAAATTATACTCTGCCCGGGTAATTCCTTTTAAAGGTTCTTGGATAGAATTCGCTACCGATATAAACAGCGTAATGTATGCGTATATCGATAGAAAGAAAAAATTACCTGTTACTACGCTTTTCCGTGCTATTGGTTTTGAAAGAGATAAAGATATTCTTGAAATATTTGATCTTGCTGAGGAAATTAAAGCTTCAAAAACAGGTCTTAAAAAATATCTTGGTCGCAAACTTGCTGCCCGTGTATTAAAGACATGGCACGAAGATTTTGTGGATGAAGATACTGGTGAAGTTGTATCTATTGAACGTAACGAAATTGTATTAGACAGAGATACTGTTCTTGAAAAAGATCACATCGATGAAATATTGGATTCCGGTTCAAAAACAATTTTATTGCACAAAGAGGATAATCATTTAGCGGATTATGCAATTATCCACAATACTTTGCAAAAAGATCCTACCAACTCTGAAAAAGAAGCGGTAGAACATATATATAGACAATTACGTAACGCTGAACCGCCAGATGAAGAAACCGCGCGTGGAATCATCAATAAATTATTCTTCTCAGACCAGAGGTATAATTTAGGTGAAGTAGGACGTTACCGTATGAATAAAAAATTAGGTCTTGATATCGCAATGGACAAGCAAGTGCTTACCAAAGAAGATATCATAACTATTGTTAAATATTTGATCGAGCTTATTAATTCTAAAGCTGAGATTGATGATATTGATCACTTGTCAAACCGTCGTGTACGTACTGTAGGTGAACAATTATCTTCTCAATTTGGTGTTGGTTTAGCCCGTATGGCGCGTACCATTCGTGAACGTATGAATGTTCGTGACAATGAAGTATTTACACCTATCGATTTGATTAACGCGAAGACATTGTCTTCTGTTATAAATTCTTTCTTCGGAACAAATCAGCTTTCACAATTTATGGATCAAACCAATCCACTTGCCGAGATAACGCACAAGCGTCGTCTTTCTGCACTTGGACCAGGAGGTTTATCACGTGAAAGAGCAGGATTTGAGGTTCGTGATGTTCACTATACGCATTACGGAAGATTATGTCCTATTGAAACTCCTGAAGGACCAAACATTGGTTTGATTTCTTCACTTTCAGTATATGCTAAAGTGAATAATCTTGGTTTTATTGAAACACCTTATCGTAAAGTTACCAATGGTAGGATTGATCTTAAAAATGAACCTATCTATCTTTCAGCAGAAGAAGAAGAAGAGAAATTAATCGCGCAAGCCAACATCCCAATGAAGGATGACGGAACGATCGATACCGACAGAGTAATTGCTCGTATGGAAGGAGATTTCCCATTGGTTGACCCCAAAACTGTACATTATACAGATGTGGCACCAAACCAGATATCTTCAATTTCGGCTTCATTGATTCCATTTTTGGAACATGATGATGCAAACCGTGCGCTGATGGGATCTAACATGATGCGTCAGGCTGTACCTTTATTAATTGCAGATTCTCCAATTGTAGGAACTGGATTGGAAAGACAGGTTGCTTCAGATTCTCGGGTATTGATAAATGCTGAAGGAAAAGGTGTTGTAGAATATGTTGATGCAAATGAAATTACTATTAAATACGATCGTACCGATGATGAGCGTATGGTTAGTTTTGAAAGTGATTCTAAAACATACAATCTTGTAAAATTCAGAAAGACTAACCAAAGTACTTCCATAAACTTGAAACCTATCGTAAGAAAAGGGGATCGAGTTAAAAAAGGACAAGTACTTTGTCAAGGATATGCAACTGAAAAGGGCGAATTGGCACTTGGTAGAAATATGAAAGTAGCCTTTATGCCTTGGAAAGGGTATAACTTTGAGGATGCAATTGTTATTTCGGAAAAAGTGGTGCGTGAAGATATTTTTACTTCAATCCACATTGATGAATATTCACTTGAAGTTAGGGATACTAAGCTTGGTAATGAAGAATTAACAAACGATATTCCAAACGTTTCTGAAGAAGCTACAAAAGATCTCGATGAATCAGGAATGATTAGAGTTGGGGCCGAAGTAAAGCCTGGTGATATTCTTATTGGAAAAATTACACCAAAAGGAGAAAGCGACCCAACCCCTGAAGAAAAACTACTTCGTGCAATTTTTGGTGACAAAGCCGGTGATGTAAAAGATGCTTCTTTAAAAGCGTCTCCTTCACTTAACGGAGTTGTTATTGATAAAAAATTATTTGCACGTGCAGTTAAAGATAAACGTAAAAGAGCTAAGGATAAGGAAGATATTGCTGCTTTAGAGGCAGAGTATTACGCTAAATTTGACAGCTTAAAAGACGTTTTAGTTGAAAAATTATTTACAATTGTAGGTGGTAAAACTGCTCAGGGAGTTATGAACGACCTTGGAGAAGTTGTATTCCCAAAAGGTAAAAAGTATACGCTGAAAATGCTTAATGCAGTTGAAGATTATACACACCTTGTAGGAGGTATTTGGACCACAGATGATGAGACCAATGTTTTGGTAGCAGATCTAATGCACAATTACAGAATAAAAGAAAACGATCTACAAGGAAACTTGCGCCGTGAGAAATTTACTATCTCTGTAGGAGATGAATTACCTTCTGGTATTTTAAAACTTGCAAAAGTATATATCGCTAAAAAGCGTAAACTAAAAGTAGGTGATAAAATGGCAGGACGTCACGGTAACAAAGGTATTGTTGCCCGTATTGTTCGTGAAGAAGATATGCCTTTCCTAGAAGACGGAACTCCGGTAGATATCGTGTTGAACCCATTGGGTGTACCATCACGTATGAATATTGGACAAATTTATGAAACTGTTCTTGGTTGGGCAGGTCAAAAATTAGGTCAAAAATATGCGACTCCTATTTTTGATGGCGCAACCCTTGATCAAATTAATGAATTAACTGATAAAGCGGGAATCCCTAGATTTGGACATACCTATTTATTTGACGGTGGAACAGGACAACGTTTTGATCAACCTGCAACGGTAGGTATTATATATATGTTGAAACTGGGCCATATGGTAGACGATAAGATGCACGCGCGTTCTATAGGGCCATACTCATTAATTACACAACAACCATTGGGTGGTAAAGCCCAGTTTGGTGGTCAGCGTTTTGGTGAGATGGAAGTATGGGCATTGGAAGCATATGGAGCATCCGCAACATTACGTGAAATATTGACGGTAAAATCTGATGATGTTATTGGTAGAGCAAAAACCTACGAGTCTATCGTAAAAGGTGAAGCAATGCCAGAACCTGGATTACCTGAATCTTTCAACGTGTTAATGCACGAATTAAAAGGTCTTGGTCTTGACATTAGATTAGAAGAATAATGAATCCCCTGCGAAAGCGGGGGCCTCATAGTTTCTTCGGAAACTGAATAGGTTTCCATTTCAACAACAACAATGATTATTATAAAGCATTATGGCAAGAAATAATAACGAACAACAACAAAAGAAATTTAATAAAATTTCTATCGGTTTAGCTTCGCCTGAGTCTATTTTGGCAGAATCTCGTGGAGAGGTGTTAAAACCAGAAACTATTAACTACCGTACGCATAAACCAGAGCGGGACGGTCTTTTCTGTGAGCGTATTTTTGGTCCTGTTAAGGATTACGAATGTGCCTGTGGTAAATATAAAAGAATTCGCTACAAAGGTATCGTATGTGACCGTTGTGGGGTAGAGGTAACTGAAAAGAAAGTACGCCGTGACCGTGTGGGGCACATTAATTTAGTAGTTCCCGTAGCACATATTTGGTACTTCCGTAGTTTACCTAACAAAATCGGATACCTTCTTGGATTACCATCCAAAAAACTGGATATGATTATTTATTACGAACGTTACGTAGTAATTCAGCCAGGTATCGCAAAACATGAAGATGGAGAGCCAGTTAAAAAGATGGACTTTCTTACTGAAGAGGAATATTTAGCGATACTGGAAACGCTTCCACAAGAAAATTTATATTTAGATGAAAGTGATCCAAATAAATTCATCGCTAAAATGGGCGCTGAATGTTTGATCGACCTTTTACAACGTATAGATCTTAATGGTTTGTCTTATGACCTTCGTCATAAAGCGAACAACGAAACTTCAAAACAACGTAAAACGGAAGCTTTAAAACGACTTCAGGTTGTTGAAGCTTTACGGGATGCAAATAAAAATCGCGAAAATAACCCGGAATGGATGATCATGAAAGTGGTTCCTGTTATTCCACCAGAATTAAGACCTTTGGTGCCACTTGATGGTGGTCGTTTCGCAACTTCAGATTTAAATGATCTTTACAGACGTGTTATTATACGTAACAACCGTTTAAAAAGATTGATGGAGATTAAGGCTCCAGAAGTGATTTTACGTAATGAAAAACGTATGCTTCAAGAATCTGTAGATTCATTGTTCGACAATACGCGTAAATCTTCTGCAGTAAAAACTGATAGTAACCGTCCGTTGAAATCACTTTCCGATTCATTGAAAGGTAAGCAAGGGCGTTTTCGTCAAAACTTACTTGGTAAGCGTGTGGATTATTCAGCACGTTCGGTAATTGTTGTTGGACCAGAACTTAAATTGTTCGAATGTGGTATTCCAAAAGATATGGCAGCCGAACTTTACAAGCCTTTTGTAATTAGAAAACTGATTGAAAGAGGAATTGTAAAAACAGTAAAATCTGCAAAGAAAATTATAGATAAGAAAGAGCCAGTAGTTTGGGATATCTTGGAAAATGTTCTTAAAGGACATCCAGTATTGCTAAACCGTGCTCCTACATTGCACCGTTTAGGAATTCAGGCATTCCAACCTAAATTAATTGAAGGTAAAGCAATCCAGTTACACCCATTGGTATGTACCGCATTTAACGCGGATTTCGATGGTGACCAGATGGCTGTTCACCTTCCGTTGGGCCCCGAAGCTATTTTGGAATGCCAATTATTGATGTTGGCTTCACATAATATTTTGAACCCAGCAAACGGTTCGCCGGTAGCAGTACCTTCTCAAGATATGGTATTGGGTCTGTATTATATGACCAAACACAGAATGTCTACAGACGAAGTAAAAGTAAAAGGTGAAGGCCTTACTTTCTATTCGGCTGAAGAAGCAATTATTGCTTACAATGAAGGTCAAGTAGACCTGAATGCTGAAATAAAAATACGTGCTACAGATTTTAATGATAAAGGTGAATTGGTAAAACAAATCATTACTACTACTTTAGGAAGAGTAATCTTTAATGAAAAAGTTCCTGAAGCAGCTGGATATATTAATGAAGTATTGACCAAAAAATCACTTCGTGATATTATTGGAGGTATTTTAGAAAAAACAAGTGTTCCTGTTACTGCAGCTTTCCTTGATGAAATTAAAACATTAGGATATAAGTTTGCTTTTGAAGGTGGATTGTCGTTTAGTTTGGGAGATATTATTATTCCTGAAGAAAAACAATCTATGATCGATAGTGCCAATACGCAAGTAGATGGTATTATTGCTAACTATAACATGGGACTTATTACCAATAACGAACGTTATAATCAAGTTATTGATATTTGGACGGCTAAGAATGCCGAGTTGACCGAGTTGTCTATGAAGCGTATTCGCGAAGACCAACAAGGGTTTAACTCAGTGTATATGATGCTTGACTCTGGAGCGCGTGGATCTAAAGAACAGATTCGTCAGTTAACCGGAATGCGTGGATTGATGGCAAAACCTAAAAAATCTAACTCTGGTGGTGGTGAAATTATTGAAAACCCAATTCTATCTAACTTTAAGGAAGGACTTTCAATTCTTGAATACTTTATCTCTACGCACGGTGCGCGTAAAGGTCTTGCGGATACTGCTCTTAAAACAGCAGATGCAGGTTACTTAACACGACGATTGGTGGATGTTTCTCAAGATGTAATCGTTAATACTGAAGACTGTGGTACTCTAAGAGGTATTGAAGTTTCAGCATTGAAGAAGAATGAAGAGATCGTTGAGACATTACGAGATAGAATTGTAGGTCGTACATCCTTAAATGATGTAATAAACCCATTGACCAAAGAGTTAATTGTTGCTTCTGGAGATCATATAACAGAAAATATTGCAAATGTAATTGCAAATTCGGCTGTAGAAAGTGTAGAAGTACGTTCAGCATTAACCTGTGAAGCTCAAAAAGGTATTTGCTCTCAATGTTACGGAAGAAACCTTGCTACCAACAAAATGGTACAAAGAGGTGAAGCTGTAGGAGTTGTAGCAGCACAATCTATTGGAGAACCTGGAACACAGTTGACATTGCGTACCTTCCACGTAGGTGGTATTGCTGGTAACATTTCAGAAGAAAACAAACTTGTAGTTAAATTTAATGGTAGAGCGGAGATTGAAGATCTTAAAACCGTTAAAGGTGAAGATAGCCAAGGAAATAAGATAGATATTGTTATTTCTCGTACTTCTGAAATCAAACTTATTGATGAGAAAACAGGAATTACGTTAAGTACAAATAACATTCAATATGGTTCTACCATATTTGTAAAAGATGGAGATATATTAAAGGCCGGAGGTCTTGTTTCGCAATGGGATCCATATAACGGTGTAATTATTTCAGAATTTGCAGGTAAAATTAGATATGAAAATATTGAGCAAGGTGTTACCTATCAAGTTCAAATAGATGAACAGACCGGGTTCCAAGAAAAAGTAATTTCAGAATCAAGAGACAAGAAGAAAATACCTACCCTTCAAATTTTAGGGAAGAAGGACGAAGTTATCCGTTCATACAACTTACCTGTAGGTGCCCACTTAATGGTAGATGATGACGATAAGATCAAGATTGGTAAGATTTTGGTGAAAATCCCTCGTAAATCTGCAAAAGCAGGTGATATTACAGGAGGTCTTCCAAGGGTAACCGAATTATTTGAAGCGCGTAATCCTTCAAATCCTGCTGTAGTTAGCGAGATTGATGGTGTTATTTCTTTCGGAAAAATAAAACGTGGTAACCGTGAAATTATCGTAGAGTCTAAAATAGGCGAATTGAAAAAGTATTTGGTTAAACTTTCAAACCAAATCCTAGTTCAAGAAAACGATTATGTTCGTGCGGGGATGCCACTTTCTGACGGCTCAATTACTCCTGAAGATATTCTTAGAATTAAAGGACCATCTGCAGTACAACAATACTTAGTGAACGAAGTTCAGGAAGTATATAGACTACAAGGTGTGAAAATTAATGATAAGCATTTTGAAGTTGTGGTACGTCAAATGATGCGTAAAGTTCGTATCGTTGATAGTGGTGATACTACGTTCCTTGAAAATCAACTTGCACATAAAGATGATTTCATTGAAGAAAATGACAAAATTTTCGGAATGAAAGTTATTATAAAGGCAGGAGATTCAGAAAATTTAAAAGAAGGACAGATTATTAGTCCACGTGATTTACGTGATGAAAATTCTATCTTGAGAAGAACAGATAAAGAATTAGTTGAAGCAAGGGATGCTGTAAATGCAACAGCAACTCCAATACTGCAAGGTATTACAAGAGCTTCGTTACAAACTAAATCGTTTATATCTGCAGCTTCCTTCCAGGAAACTACTAAAGTATTAAATGAAGCGGCTGTTGCTGGTAAAGTAGATACATTAGAAGGACTGAAAGAAAATGTAATTGTAGGACATAGAATTCCAGCCGGAACCGGTATGAGAAGATATGATACTATAATTGTAGGATCTAAGGAAGAACTAGAAGAAATGACACGTGAAAAACAAGAGGTAAATTATAATTAGTGAACCTACCATTTCTTGAAACCCTTTTCGGGTTGAAAAGAAATGGTTGCAGCGAACTATCCCGCCGAATCGCGGGATCTTTGAAATCAAAATAAAAGAATCCCGTGACACAACACGGGATTCTTTTTTATAAATATAAATTAATAAAACTCTCGTGTATACGTGAGTAGTAAAATAAATTTACAATGGCAGAAGATCCAAAAAAACCAAAACAAGCACAGCAAGCAAAACAAGGGCAAATAAACATCGAACTCGATGAAGGAGTAGCACAGGGTATTTACAGTAACCTGGCTATCATAAACCATTCTGTATCAGAGTTTGTGGTAGATTTTGTTACTATAATGCCGGGAGTACCTAAAAGTAAAGTGAAATCGCGTATAATAATAACGCCACAACATGCAAAAAGGTTTTTAAAAGCGTTACAGGAAAATGTAAAACGTTTTGAAAATGCTCACGGGGAAATTAAAGACTATGAACAACCTCCAATTCCATTAAATTTTGGACCTACGGGTGAGGCGTGATAAAAAAAGCCCTGCGATTCGCAGGGCTTTTATAAGGTTAAACTTCTTATCGAAAAGTTTAACTGTGGTTTTGCATGATAATCCATTTTGCTCTAGCACCATCATATACAAGATTGATCATGGCATAAATAGCTGCTTTTCTCTTACTATTTTCTTCAATCCAATTTGCTGTTAGTGAATTAGCGTCATTGGTTTTAAGTTCAAGTTCACCATTTTGGGTATAAAGCCAGATGCTCTGCCCATCATATCCTGCTTTTATTCCTCTAAATTTCTTCTAAAAAAAATGCAGATTTCTAATATTCTGAAACATAATGAAATTTGATAGATGGGTATTTTTGTTGTGTCATTTGGAGGGAAAATGAAGAATCTGCAAAAAACACCAACTGTCCTCTTTTATCTTTTGCCAAAAATTTAGCCTTTACTCTTTTAAAATCTAAGAACTCTTCACTTTTAGGATTTTTAGCTTCTATCCAACAAGCTTTAAAAACATTTAAATTTTCATAAACACATTTTGCACCGTATTCATGTTCAAGTCTATATTGAATAACTTCAAATTGAAGGGCACCCACCGTGCCAATAACTTTTCTTCCATTAAGTTCAAGTGTAAATAATTGGGCCATTCCTTCATCCATTAATTGATCGATACCCTTTTCAAGTTGTTTGCTCTTCATGGGATCCCTATTATTTATATACTTGAAATGTTCGGGTGAGAAGCTGGGTACACCTTTATATTGCATTTCTTCGCCTTCAGTCAATGTATCGCCAATTTTGAAATTACCCGTATCATGCAACCCTACAATATCACCCGGGTAAGAAATGTCAACAATTTCTTTTTTATCAGCGAAAAAAGCATTCGGACTTGAGAATTTTAGTTTTTTTCCGTTTCGAACATGAAGGTAAGAAGTATTCCTTTCAAAAGTTCCAGAAACAATTTTTACAAATGCTAAACGATCTCTGTGTTTTGGGTCCATATTGGCGTGAATTTTAAACACAAATCCTGAAAATTCTTTTTCTTCAGGTTTTACAAGGCGTGTATTACTTTCCTTGGGTCGAGGTTTTGGGGCAATCTCTATAAAACAGTCTAATAACTCCCTTACACCAAAATTATTAAGGGCAGAGCCAAAGAAAACGGGCTGTAGCTTTCCGTCTAAATATTCTTCCCTGTTAAAATCAGGATAAACCTCATACACCAATTCCAATTCTTCGCGAAGGGTATTTGCAGCTTTTTCTCCTATTAATTTATCCAATTCAGGGTTTGTAAGATCTTCAATCTCAATAGTTTCTTCTATGTTTTTTCGGCTGTCACCACTAAAAACATTTACATTCTTTTCCCATACATTGTAAATTCCTTTAAAATCATATCCCATTCCTATTGGAAAACTTAAAGGCGTAACTCGTAGATTAAGTTTTTGCTCAATTTCATCTAAAAGTTCAAAAGCATCTTTACCTTCACGATCCATTTTATTAATAAAAATGATCATTGGGATATTCCGCATTCGGCATACTTCCACCAATTTTTCTGTTTGTTCTTCCACACCTTTTGCAACATCTATCACAACAATAACACTATCTACTGCTGTAAGTGTTCTAAAAGTGTCTTCTGCAAAATCTTTGTGGCCTGGGGTATCTAAAATGTTGATTTTGATTCCTTCATATTCAAAAGCCAATACAGAAGTAGCAACTGAAATACCTCTTTGGCGTTCAATTTCCATAAAATCACTAGTAGCTCCTTTTTTTATCTTATTGCTTTTTACAGCACCAGCTTCTTGAATAGCACCTCCAAAAAGTAACAGTTTTTCGGTTAAAGTGGTTTTTCCAGCATCGGGATGAGAGATAATTCCAAAGGTTTTACGTCTATTAATTTCTTTTTGCAACATATATTTTCTCTTAAAACAGGCAAATATACTACGCATAGAAGTTTTTAACCATCTAATTCTAAAAAAAACCAAAAAAAAATTCCTACAAAATTATTTTTCACTAGGCATTATGAAATAGGGAATTAATGCTGTTGTTAACAGCTATATTCCTACAAAATTGTATATTACATCGGCAAAAATAGTTCTTTTGTCGATTATATTATTGTAAGTTTGATTTGAAATATACAGGGAATTAACATTATTTCTTGATTTTAAAAGCTTATTAAATACGCTTAAAAAAAGACAAAAATGAGGTAAAATTAAATTGAAATTGGCGCATTTGAATAAAATGTTTCCCACAAAAAAAAATGAATTAAACTTAACTAAATACAAGCACTTACGTAGTTATACCTATAGTATATTCCTACAAAAAAAGAGGATAAAATGATGATTTTCATGTATTTCAACGAATATTTTTTACAGTTTAACTAATACTTGTTCTTTTGTAAATCTTTAACACTTTTTCCTACGTATATTTGATAATTCAAAAGTGAAATTTAGCAATTAGGATTTATTTTGCTTAAAAAAATACTAAAACATAAGAGTATGCATAAAATTACTTTTTTTAGACTGAATAAGAGATTTTTAAAGTTAATAAGTATAATTATACTAATTTTCTCTTCTGTAGTTTATGGGTTAACTCCTAAAACTACTTTTGATCACAACATAAATAGAGTTTACCTATTTACGGATGTTGCATCTGAATGCATTGACGAAAGCGCTATTTATGGCCCACAAACCGCCGAGGAAGCTGGTTACATTGCACCCGAAGCATTGGAAGTAACGGAATCAGCTGCAGGATCAGTTATAATTAATATGGGGGCTGTGCCTCAAACAATAGAGAATGGGCTAAAACCTTATGGAATAGTACACGATCTTCTTAATGAATCTAATGACTAACTCAATAAAAATCTACTTATGAAAATTATTTTAAAACATCTCTTAATACAGCTGGTGTTATTATCTTCAAGCATTTTTTATGCTCAGGTTGGTATAGGGACAACAACACCTGATACTTCTTCTATCCTAGATATTTCTTCCACCAGTAAAGGGCTTTTAATGCCACGATTAACTACGTCACAAAGAGATGGAATAGTATCTCCAGCGGAAGGTTTAATGATTTACAATACATCATTGAGTAATGGTCAATTAAATATTGGAACTCCCTCGGTGCCTAAATGGATAGGTATCAAAGAAAAAGAGCAGCCTACGATTAGTGCTGTTGTTTTAGGCGATACTATTAGTATCACATCCACTAATGCTTTGTTGGTATCAGGTATGACGATGTTGGCTCAAACGGGTACTTATTTAGTTTCATTTAATGCCCAGCACGAGACCGACGGAATCAATCAACCATTTAGTTCTGCTCAAGGTATTATTGATGTGGACATGATATACCAAGACTTAATGGCTTTCCCGGGCGGTATATCTCATACTGTTATTTTTGGCGACAATGAGGTCTTGTCTCCGGGTGTCTATGACGTGACTGGAGCAGGATCGATTTCCGGAACGCTTACATTAGATGGTGGTACCGATGTAAATCCCGTGTTTATTATTAGGTGTACCGGTGCATTTAGTACAGGAGCGAACACAACTGTAATATTGGCGGGTAATGCAGAGGCCAAAAATATATTCTGGGTGTCTGAAGCAGCCATGTCTATGGGTGCTAACTCAATAATGAAAGGAATCTTGGTTTCTCGTGCCGGAGCGATTACATTGGGAGCCGGTACGAGCCTTGTAGGAAGGATGTTTACAAAGTCAGGAGCATTAAGTGTAGGGGCGAATAGCATTCTTGCCGCTCCATCGGGTGTTTCTCCTATTAATTTAAGAAGCCTCTCATCATTTGTGATGTTTACCTCTAGCGGTGCGGTTACATCTGACGCAACTTCTACGATTATTGGAGATGTGGGCACTGCAGCAGGAGCTCTGACAATTGCAGGTGCACTTTATGGACAACAATACCCTGCTGGTACAACATCGAGTTCCGTAACTACTGCGACTTACAGTATTTATCAAAATGGGACTGAGTTAGCTAATTCTAGTAGAACAATTAATTTACAGGACTCAGCGGTGTCTTTACAGACAATGGTTACTATTCCAACCGCAGAGGAAGCCATTGAAGTATGGTGGAAAGTTGATACTGGTGAAGCGAGGCTTAACAATAGAATCTTATCGTTGATTCGTTTTGGAGATTAGTTGCTTTGAATTTAAAATTAATAAATTCAGTATTTTTTAAAAATATCAATATTGTATAAATGACCAATATATGCAAAATTACCTGAATGAATTTTGTTACAAATTTAATAGAAGGTATTTTGGAGATAAACTATCCGATAGGTTATTAATTGCGGCTCTTGAAACAACTTGGTATTAGTTACGGATAGTTATATTCTATAAAATAGAAAAAGGAGAATAATTTATACCATAGATAAATAAACACAAATCATTATGAAAAAATATATACTATTTAGCGCAATAACTATTGCGCTATTGTTATGTTCGAATCTAAGCTTTGGCCAGACACCTAACGGGACACTTAATTTAGGAATACTTACCTCTTTTGAAGCTTTTACCGGAGCAGGAGCAGTTGCAAATGGAGCTGGAGCTACGGTTAACGGCGATGTTGGTACAAATATTGGAATAATTAGCGGATTTGTTGCGCCTTATGCTGGTAACACCTACAACGCTAATGCTGTCACTGCACAGTGCAGGTTCGATTTATTTAGGACATATATTCATCTTAACGCTCTTTTTGTTGATTATCCAGGTACTCATGCTCCCGCTTTTGGAGGTGGTGAGACGATTACCCCTGGCGTTTATTACTCAGGTGGCGCTGGATCTATAGGAGGAGCTCTTACGCTTGATGGAGGAGGGGACCCTGATGCTTTCTTCGTGATTAAATTTTATGGAGCAATGACAGTGGGAGCAGGCGCAGTAGTTAATTTAACTAATGGAACACAATCTTGTAATGTTTTTTATATTGCTGATGGTGCTATTTCTGTTGCGGCAGATGCTAATATAAAAGGAACTTTATTTGCAAAGGTAGGCGCTGTTGGGCTTGGTGCAAATGTTATTCTTGAAGGAAGAATGCTTACCATGGCTGGAGCAATAACTACTGGAGTTGGCGCTGTTGCAAGCCCGCCTCCTGGTGTTAGCACTATTCCAATATTTTGTGAAACGGGCTGTAGTCCTGCTCCTGAAGTTGATGTTTTGGGAGTTGTTTCAAACTTTGCACTTTATACTAGTTTAGGTGCTACGGCAAATACCGGTATATCTGGAATTGATGGCAATATTGGTACAAATGGCGGCGCTATAAGTGGTTATGAGGATTCAATTGTTATCGGGTCTCCTCATAATGCAAATGCTACTACAGCACAAGCGAAAATAGATTTAGATAATGCTTATACTGCGTTGATGGCGCTACCAAATACGATACTTTCCCATGCGCCAGCTTTTGGAACTGGAGAAACAATTACTGCTGGAGTTTATTTTATAAACGGTGCAGGATCTTTATCAGGAACTATGACCTTAGACGCTCAAAATAATCCCGATGCAATATTTGTTTTTAAATTTGCTGGGGCATTTAGTGTAGCGGCAGCATCAAAAATAATTTTAGCGAATGGAGCGCGTCGTTGTAATGTTTTTTGGATTGGTGGAGCCGGAGTTGCCACTGGTGCCGTAACCATAGGAGCTGGCTCTGATTTAAAAGGAACATTCCTTTCCCATGGCGGAGCCTGTAACACAGGAGCAGGTGTGTTTCTATCGGGCAGACAGCTTTCTACAGGTGGAGCCGTTAATACTTATTCAGGTATAATTTATAATAATCCAGTTTGCGTTACTTCTACGTCTTTGGGTTCAAGCGTTGCCTTGGTGAAAACCGCCAGCGTGGGTGGCACGGGAGCTCTAGGGGATGTAATTACCTATACCTTTACAGTAACCAATACAGGAAGCACTGCTTTAACTAATGTTGTGGTAACGGATCCAATGGTAGGGTTGATTATCACTGGAAGCCCGATTGCTTCTTTGGCAGCGGGAGCTTCTAGCTCAGTTATTACAGGAACATACACCATTACTCAAACCGATATTGATGCAGGAAGTGTAACCAACTCGGCTACGGCTACTTCAGATGAAGGCGCTACCGATATCTCTGGTACAGCAAATGATAATGACACGCCTACTATAACAACAATTACCCAAACTCCAGCTGTTGCCTTGGTGAAAACCGCCAACGTGGGTGGCACGGGAACCCTAGGAGATGTGATTACCTATACCTTTACAATAACCAATACAGGAAATATTACTTTAACCAATATCGTTGTAACGGACCCAATGGTAGGATTGATTATCACTGGAAGCCCAATTGCTTCTATGGCAGCGGGTGCTTCTAGCTCAGTTATCACAGGAACATACACCATTACTCAAGCCGATATTGATGCAGGAAGTGTAACCAACTCGGCTACGGCTACTTCAG
>Ga0209390_10000455_pt1 | contig 80480 bp, 75 predicted proteins | sample BON01_FD_187212 | JGI IMG/M metagenome (GOLD analysis project Ga0209390, IMG submission 187212) | Freshwater microbial communities from Lake Bonney liftoff mats and glacier meltwater in Antarctica - BON-01 (SPAdes) (version 2) | ecosystem: Environmental > Aquatic > Freshwater > Ice > Glacier... | reverse complement strand
TCGTTCGAGTTCCAGCCGGTAGGTTTCCCCCTGATCCCGGACCAAATTCGGATGGGTCGCGCCCAGCACGAGGTAAACCAAATCGGGAAATTCCTCCACGATCTCAGGGAGGGCCTTAAGCACAAATTCGATGCCTTTGTTGGGCGAAAGCAACCCGAAGGTGAGCAACAACTGGCGACCCTCGACCCCAAATTTGTCCTTATAGTAATTCGGATCGACGAAGGGCACATCCGGAATCCCATGGGGGATGAGGGTAATTTTTTCCTCCGGGGTCCCATAGACATCCCGAAGAAACTCGACTCCTTTTTCCGCCATTGTCACCACGCGGGCCGAAAGCCGGATCACCTCGATCAAAACCCGCTTTTGCTCCGGGGTGGGCTCCCGCAAAATCGTGTGCAAGGTGGTGACGATCGGAATGCGCACATTGCGCAAAAGCGAAAGCAAATGACTTCCGTTGGCCCCGCCGAAGATGCCGAATTCATGTTGAACGCAAAGGACATCTGCATTGGCCAGATTGAGAAAGTCGGCGGCGCGGCGATAGCCTTTTACTTCCTGTTCGGGAATTTCGAAGCGGACTTCGGAAGGATAGTTGTAGCCTCCGGCCAGGTCATTGACCGCAATGACCGGAAACTGGAGGTCGGGAAACTCTCCGGCCACCGCAGTGCGCAGACTGTTCGTGAAGGTGGCGATCCCGCATTGCCGCGGCGTATAATCCGAGAGGAAGGCAATTTTTCTTAAATGCGTGCGTGCGTCCATAAAGTCTTGGCGCGAACTCCCTCGCGCTGGGTGTTAATTTGAAAGTTAAAAAAATCCTGAAGTTTGCGCAGACGCAAAATGTCCTCTTCCCTCCGTTCCTTGGCCGCCGCTTTGTGCTTATGCCCGTCATGAAATTCGGGATCGCGGCCAGACAATTTGACTTTTTTCCCCAGCTGAACGAGGAAAGGCGATAAACTCATCCTGGCAGCGTAGCGGGAAATTTACCCGACCTGAATGAAATTCGCATCCCGTCTTCAGACGAGAAGTTCGCAAGGAGGCCTCACGCGGAGGCGCGCAGAGGATGAGAAGGATTTCATGAAGAATAATTTTTCGGAATCTATCAACCCCGAGATCAATTCTGGATTCGGTCCGTCTCCGCACCTCCGCGTGAGATGATTTTTTTGTTTTTCTCTCCACGAACGCCGCTCCGCCTACAAGTCCTTCAGCTCTTCCTCGCTGAGGTCATCCAGTTCGAGCAAATCCTCTCCGGTGAGGGGGCTGGCAATCCGATATTCCTCTCCCAGCCATTTCCCCAGATCCACCATCTTGCAACGATCCGAACAAAAGGGATTCGTGGAAAGTTCCTTCCAAGGCCCCTTTCTTTGACAGGTGGGACAGGAAACATGCGTGGGCTGGGACATTTCTTTCATTTTTTGATCGGCGACTGATTTGACTCCCCGAGGAGCCGGGTTATTGTATCCCATGAAAATTCCATCCGGCAATTTGGATCTCAATTCTTTGGCAGGAAATACTCGCACCTTGCTGGATGGCCCCATCCGCAACCTCAAAGGACAAGTCGAGGATCTTTGGCGATCCGCCGGCGAATTGATGCCCCAGGACCCCGCATGCGACCTCATCGAGCATGTCGAGCGGACCCTCCAAGATTTGCGAGGCTGGCGTTCGATCGGCCTCATCGGCCAGTTGGCCACCTGAGCCCGCCTCCCTCCGCAAAAACTCCTTCACGGTCGGCTTTGACGCTAATCACGATTTAGTATATCGTCTTTAGCCATGCAGCTGTCCATGCGCACGGATTATGCGCTTCGCGCCTTGTTCACTTTGGTCGAACACCATGGGGATAAACCTATCCCCATCAATGAACTGGCGCGCCGCAACGACATCCCTAAACGATTTCTAGAGCACATCATGCTCGATCTGAAAAAGTGCGGCTGGGCCCGGAGCGTGGCCGGCAAACGCGGCGGATACCTCCTGGCAAAGAATCCCGATCACATCACCATGGGCGAGGTCGTCCGTCACTTTGATGGCTATCTGGCTCCCCTTGCCTGCGTCTCGGTCTCGAACTACAAAGCGTGCTCCCAGGAACCGGTCTGTCGCTTCCGCCGCGTCATGCTGGAAGCGCGCAATATCGTCGCCCGCTTGATGGATTCCACCACCTTGGCCGAAGTCATCAAAGGCAATCCTGTTTCCGCTCAGGAAGTCCAGGGTCTCCACGGCGAAGGAATCTGACGCATTGGTCACTGGTCAGGCGCAGGGCGCCGTCAATACCTCGGTAACACTTTTTCACTCGCGCGCGAGGCGAGGCGAGCGTCACGCGTCTCTCCCCCCCTCGAGATTCTTTCTTCTTCGATCGTCCGGAGCCATTCCCGCCAGATCGCCACCAACAAGGCCATCAAGACCGGACCAATAAAAATTCCCACTAACCCCATCGTTTTGACCCCTCCGATCAATCCAAAAAAGGTCGGAAGAAAGGGCAGGCGAATTGGCCCTCCCACCAGTTGGGGTCGAATAGTTTTATCGACCACAAAGAGCTCGACCGCCCCCCAGAGAAACAAGCCGATTCCGGCCCCATAGTTCCCGCCGAAGACAAGAAAAAGAGAGACAAGCGTCATACAGAGCGGGGCGCCGCCGGGAATCATCGCCATGCAGCCGGTGATCACCCCCAGCAAAAACGCCGACGGCACGCCGGCAATTTTATAGGCCAATCCTAAGACAATCCCTTCGCCCAAAGCGATGATCGTCATCCCCATGACGGTGGAACTGACCGTGGCAGGAACCACCCGCGAAAACCGCTGCCAGCGCAGCGGGAGAATCCGTTCGCCCACCCGATCCAGTTGAGCCGCCATGGTGGTCCCGTCCTTGTAGATAAAAAACAAAGTAATCATGACAAACACGAGGGAAAGAACGAGATTGGCCGCCACCGTGCCGGTTGCGAGCACCCACCGCGAAATGTTTCCAATGTGTTCGCCGCTGAGAATTTTGACCAACTCGCCCAAGGCCCCTGGTTCGCCTAAATACCGCCGCCAGGCATCTGCCAACGAGACACCCACATAGGGCAGCGAATCGAAGGCCGGCGGCACCGAGATGCCGGTCAGGTTGGCGGCTTTGAGCCATTCCATCCAAACGCGGATCTCGTTGATGCCATAGGTGATCAAAAACACGAAGGGGATGACGAGAACGAGAATAACAATTCCCACCGCGAGACTGGCGGCCAGCGTCGTCCGCCCACGGCAAAGCGCCACCAGCCGTTCGTAGAGCGGCCAACTGGCAAAACTGATAATCAAAGCCGCAAGGACGGGAACCAGAAAGCTATGAAAGAAATAAATGGCCGCCAGCAACACGATGGCCAGCAACCACCGCGCGATCATATTATCCGGCAACAAGGAAGGAGATCGCGACATGAGAGGCGAAGTGTACGCAAGGGAGGCAAATTCGGCAACGGGTTTCCACGGCGAATTCCGTCGATGAAAAAGAACCCCGCTATTTCCAATCAGGGCTCTCGAGGAGAAATTTCCACAAGGGAACAATTTCAATGACTCCGTCATCCGCCGTTCCTTCTTCATTCCGAGTTACGATCAGGCAGCGGACCGGACTCACCTCGCGGGCGGCTTCCCGGAGGGCTCGACACTCTCTTTCTCTGGTGGCGGCATTCTCCAGGGACCACGCCACTTGCAGCAGGACCACACGGGCACCATGCCGGAAGACAAAATCGATTTCATGTCCTTTCTGGGTCACGTAATAGCCGATATCCCACTCCTGGCGACGCAATGTCATGAACACCGCATTTTCCAGAAAGGCTCCATGATTGGCACCGGGGTTCGTCGAGTAGGCGTCCAACACGCCATTGTCGATCACATACATTTTCTTGGGATTGACCTGCAGCTTCTTTTCCGACCGCGACCAGATCGGCACCGGGAACAACAGATAGGCATCTGTGAGATGACGGAGGAAGGCATAGACATCGTCCTTTCCTACCCGCAGGCCGCGGCTCTTCAAGTCGAGGTAGAACTTGTTGATGCTCAGTTTCGTGGCCGGATTACGGAGAACATGATAGACCAGAGCCCGGAGAGCTTCCACGTTGGAGACCCGGTGTCGCTCGACGACATCCCGCAGTACCACCGCATCGACATAGCTTTGGAGAACTTCCCGCCGACGACTTGCCTCCAGTTCCTGGACTTCGGGAAACCCTCCCAGACGGCCATACGCCTCCGCATGTTGGTTCAGCAACAACCGGGTCTTCGCCCCGCCAAAAGCGGGAGTGAAGCCCGACCCGATTGCCGCTCTCGGTTTTGCCAAGAAGCGCGGGTTGGAAACGATGCCGACTGAAGAATGGATGGAAATGCTGGGCCACCCGCAGACGGCGGACCGTGACTTTCCGCTTCCAGACCGCAAAAAAACCCGCCGCCGCAGCCTCAAATTTCCGTGCCCCGCTGGCTCCTCTTCTCTGCATCTTTGCGCCCTGTAGGGAGATTTTATTTCGGTTTATCCGTCAATGGGATTGATGAGGTCGGGAAAGCCGATGGATTGAAAATCTTTGGTGTTGCGGGTGTAAAATGATTTGACCCCGTTTTTCTTCAGGGTGATGCCAAGTACAATGTCGTGCGTTCTCTGCGCCGGGGTGGCTGGCTGCGCCAATTGTTCCCAAACAGGAGCCCAGTCACCCAGCTCATAGCAGCACCTGGCTACTCCGATGTCTTCCCGAAGGAAGCGGATGCGCTGAGCAGCTTCGGATGCGGTGAGAGGTTTTTCCAGGATTTTTGGATTTCTCAGTGCTTTGTAGAACTCGAACAACACTTGGTCGGCCAGGATCCAGCTTTCGGGATTCGCCAGCATTTCCTGAACAACTTTCAGTGCCTGGAGATGTTCCCGGGAATCCTCATTGGCCGCGTAAATGAGGACATTGGTATCGAGACTATTCGTCATCCCGGTAAATTTCCTCCTTCAAATGCTCCGACGGGATGAGAATCTTCCCTCCCCGAAAGGTTGGAAAGGCTTTCGGAGGAGTCTGAAGAGGAGGCTTTTGTTGGAGGAGGCGTTCCACAGCCAGACGAACCAATTCACTGATTGGCCGGTCTTCGGATTGCGCGAGCCCACGAAGTTGCTTCATCAAGGGATCTGGAAAAAGAATTTGAATCTTTTGCATGGATACATGCTATCGAGGGATGATTGATTGTCAATGGCCGCGTGGAAGGCAAAAGGGGTCTGGTATTTCAGGGTTTGATTACGCGCAATCCCGACCACTTCTCGACAGTTCCGGTCGTTGTCCCGTAGCCCCGAATAGCACAAACTTAAGCGGGACTTGTGACGATAAGTGCGGGCCGGGAGGGCAGCCGAAGACGCCGGCGCGTAGCGCAGCCCGAAGGGTGCGAAGCAGCAAACCTCCTGGTGAGCCAAAGGGTTGATTGCGGCTCGGCTTAAGTTTAGCGCCATTCTCTCCTAGCCCCGTCATAGAATGCCACCGTCTTGAGTTGCGGGTCAATGAGGCCTTCGGCAAGCGCGCGCATCTCCGGATTTTTTTCCGAACTATTCCGGGTCTCAATGATATTTCCCATGTCATCCCGAAACACACGGCGGTTTGAAGCGACTTTCTCCACGCGGGCCTCGCCATGCGCAATATGCGTCACAGAACGAGGTTGCGTAAACGCCGACGCAACAGCTTTTCGTCCACGCTCCAAACAAAGGTGGTAAAAATCAGCCTGCACCACGTCGGCTACTCCTTCATAGTCTTCGGCAATCTGCTGCGATTCCATGCATACAAATGGCGCCGAATGCTGGTGCACACACTGTACGGCAACACGGTCAGAAGAGGTTCCCGCAGCTTTCGCCAGAACCTGGCGCCATTCCGCATGGGAACCGTTAAGCAACCCCGTCCAATCGAGAGCGCAAATCACGATAGGAGCATCCGGCCCCAATAAAATAAAACCTATCGCTTCCAGCGGGTCTTCAATTCTTGTGACGGGCTCAATCCATCCGCCGCAAATCGGATGCCCGATAGGTGGAGTGATATCAAAGCGAAAAGAAGCGATCTGGTATTTTTTTTCCGGCATATTAAACGCTCACCAGCCTAGCCGATGAGCACCTCCAGATGACGATCTTCACCACGGATCGGTAATTTCACTCGCTGCCCTTGCAGTCGGTTGGAGACATGAAATCCTATGATCACTTCCAGCGCAGCGATACCATCCTCAGCGGAAGACATTGGCATTTTTGAATGCACAAGACACTCCACAACATCCTGCACTCCACGTTCCAAGGAATTATATCCATCCTGTGTTCCGACGATCACTCGCGTCTCCCCGGTCCAGAGTTCCACCAGCGCCTCGTCTCCTCGCAGTGTCATCTGGCCAAGGCTTCCGGCAATGCGTACGCCTAAAGGTAGTTTGGCATTTTGCGGAGCGTGGATAAATGCCTTGGCTCCCTTGGCATAGGAAACGACTCCCCATCCTCCGGGGTCGCTAAATTCCGAACCACGGCAATCTCTGCCCAGTTCCGGATCAAGCACGCCACTTACTTCCGTGGCACGATCATCGAGCAGCATGTGCAGTGCGTCAAAAAAGTGGGTGCCCACATTTCCCAAACGCCCGGAAGACCAATGCACTGCGGCATGGCTCACCTCACCTAGAGCACCACTACGAATCTCAGCCTGCATGGAACGCCATAAAGGATGCCAGCGCCGGTTATGATTCACTGCCAGGATACTGCCGTGCGCCTTGCAGGAGCGGAGGACAGCGTCGGCGTCACTTAAGCGCGTCGTCATCGGCTTTTCACAAAGAATGGCACGCACTCCCGCCTCAGCGCAGGCTATGGCAATTTCCCCATGAGAGGGGCTATTCGTCGCGATACTGACAATATCCGGTTTTTCTTTGACGAGCATTTCCCGCCAGTCGAAATAGGATTTATCGACTGTATAACGCTTTTCAAAACGCTCGCGACGCCCCGGATCGCGACTCGATCCAGCCACCAGCCGGATTTGCGGATGCACGGCCAATGCCTGCGAATGATTCCCGTCGAGATTGTTCACATTTTGGCCAATGGCGTCACCAGAGACCTGATCCCCCGCACCAATGAAGCCGAGGCCGATCACTGCCGCTTTAAATCCTTTTTTTGACTCACTCATGTTGCTGAATTTTCGACGATTTGATGGTTTTTTTCACCAAGCACCTGAGTGCCAGAGTTTACTTAAAGTGAACTTTCGCCACATAGATACGATTGTCGCTTCCATATTTTTCACAGATTTTTGAGTTCCACCAATCCGGTAGTTTAGTTTGCATCCACTCGGCAACCGTCACCCAGCTTTCGTTTTCACTGATCTTCGTGACGCCGAAATTACCCAACCGCGCCCCTTTTTCCGGAACGAGGATTTTTTCTGTGTCCCGAATGACGCAGAGGCGGTCCAGGTCCACCTGTGCGATGAAAAGCGGGGCGCGATGGCGCATGACGTGGTCGTTATTCGCACCTTTCCGAGTATAGACGAGAAAGAGGTCGTCGTGATGTGTCACCCAATGTTGTTGGGTGTTGTAGTTCCCCAAATCCGAGCCGTCGTCGAATGTCCACGGCTTTGGCGTTTCGTAGTGAAGCCCGTCCTCACTGGTGGTGACATAACCCGAGAGATCGTTCCTCAAGGTCAAAAAGAAACGTCCTTGCACGGAGGTAATCGACGGCTCCACAAAGCCGCGGCCTTCCCCCAGCGTCAGTTCGCTTCCATGCTCGATGTAACGCAGGGTCGTTCCATCGAAGGAGCAGCGCATCACCGCAGCAGCAAACTGCATATAATGCTCCTCGGGGCGCACGGTGTCCGGCAGAGCGAAGTAAGTTGGTAAAAGAATGTCACCGTTAGGAAGGTCGAATCTCTGCGTGCTTCCCGCCCCTCCCAGACCATCCGCATCAAACTTAGGATTGCCGGGCACCTCCAGTTTTTTCCAAGTGCTCCACGTGCGAGCCTCCGGGTCGTAAGCACTATACGACGTACTCCTCGGTCGCGGCAGAGGAGGGAGATTATCTTCAAAATACAGTACGGTATGACCAATTCCGAGAAGCGTTTGTGAGGGGATATGCCAGGCCAGGGAAAAATCACTGGGACCTTCCTCCCTGCCACCGGGCGCGGGCCTTCTGCCCAGCGTTTCCTTATGAGCAACAGGGCCGATCCATGTCGCGGCAGCGTCATCCGTACGGAGATCGTTCAACTCATAGGCCACATCATCTCCCGTCAGCCTCAATTTCTGCATGGTCACCACCGTGGCATCGTGGTTGGGAAGATACCCTGGTCGGGGATGCACCCAGCAGGTCTTGCGATCATAGCCCTCCGAAGCAACACGGAGGTCGATTTCGAAATCTGTTTTGTTCATAATGTTTTATCCTTATTCATAGTTTTTTTGTCTCAGCAGGCTTCAGCCATAAATACTCCCACTCTTCCGAACCCAGCGGCAGGGTCACTTCTCCCTCCGCAGAGATGGGAACGTCCTTGCCAGTGAGAGGATCGGTTACGCGGACTTCGCCCGCGCTCAAGCCCAAGCTCTGGAGGTTGAAGGAAACAGTGAGTTCCTGTTTTTCGCGCGAGAGGTTGGACACCAAGGCGAGCGTCCCGTTGCGGGGATGCTTGAACAGTGTCGCGTAGCCCAGTTCGCCCGCTACGGTGACGTAGTCCTGATTGTTGTAATAAAAGAGCTTCTCCGCCTCGTTTACGCCAAACTCATCGCGCATTTTCCAGAGCTTCGGCACCAGGGAAAAATACGGGTCGGGTCTGCCCGTGATGTTGTCAGTAGCCGGCATGCTGTAGCGCACGGAAATGTCGTGCAGCAGCGATGTTGCGGAAACCTTCATGGTATTGCGCAGACGGTAGTGCAGGGTTTCCGCGCCGATACCGATTTGCCGTCCGGTGAATTCCGTGCGAAATTTGTCGAGCGTCAATTGTCCCGAAACGTAGTCGGTTCCCGTGTTACGCAAGTGATGCCATTGCTCGCCCGTCCACATCACATCCGCGTAGGCCAGGCCAGCGAGGTTGTAGCTGAAGGAGCAATGAACATCAATGATCCCCTCGGGATCGTGAGATTTCACGATTGCGTAAAGGCGCTTCATCATTTCACGAACCGCAAATACGGGATAGGTTGCTTGCCGCGAACCGTCGGCTGCTATGTAGCCGCAGCCATGTTCGGCATTCATGCAAGGAACAATACCAACCGTCCCGTCCAGATAAACACCGTCGTCCCCGAAGGTCTTCAGCCGTTGCTCGAGCGCGTGGAGATACGCGTCTTGCAAGGCCTCACCCTTCGCGCACATCATGACGGTGGCTTGGGAATCGGCACCGAGCTCAAGCGACATGGGGCCAGGTCGTTTGGGATTTTTCCCCAACGGCTGCACATATTGTTTGAATGGGCGATTGCCCATGTCTCGGCCATAAATATCAAACTCGGGGACATTCACCGGCACACGCTGGTGGATGCCGTAGTTATGAAGCTTCAGCCCATACTTATGCGCGGCTTCGACCATATCATGCGTCGCCTTGGCGAAATCCTTGCCGACAGGCATCGGCCAAGGCCAAACGTCGGTAATATTAGTAAAAAGATGACGGACCCCAAGATCCATAATGGCCTTTGCTTCGGGTGTTCCGTCGGGGGTTTTCCGCTGCCCCATTTCGATTTCCTTGCCCCAAGGTTCATAACGCGCGATGCGGAAATCCCAGGCGTCGCGCCGCAGCGGTTTGACCGGCATCGCGAGAAGCGCGAATCGATAGGAAAGAGATTCCCCTGGTTTCAGCGTTCGCGCAGTATCGATAAAGTTGGCACACAGGGTCGTGCTCTCTTTTCCAGGCGTGATAACTATCGCCTTCTGCGAGTCGGCGTTGCTCCAGAACTCGTTGGACTCCGCCTGCCAGTCCAGGCCGCGCTCAGCATCTCCAAGCCAGACATTCGGGCTGAAGCGGAAATTGAGTTGTTGGGTAACCTCACCGCTGAACCATTCGGAGATAATATTTTTAGGAGATTCTCTAGGTAAAGCCCGTTCGGCATAGCCTAGGCGCGCCCTGTCCGGGATAAAAGAAACGACGAGTCCCAGCTCATCGAGTTGTGTGTCCACAGAGGCAGTCAAATCGAGATCGTAAATCAAATAGCCATCGAATTCCAGCAGGGCACCAACATTCAGAGTAAGAGGGCCAGCGGTGAGCGTTTGCTCAAGGCGCACGGAAGCATCGGTTTGCTCCTTGACCACAATAGGCCCAGCCGTCCATTGAAGTGTCTTTCCGTTCGCCCGGGCTTCCAGTGTGACCGGTTTAGTAAAGAGAGGCTTACCTGCTGCTTCGATTTGCCGGGGCAACAACAGGGGACCAAACTCATAACTCCGCCCCCACACTTTTAAGGAAAGCTTTTCACCGTTCCGCTCGACCTGAACCGGCGTCCAAGGCGGCAACACCTCCGTCGTCTTGCCCGCTTGCTCTCGAATCCAATCCGGCGCGTTAACAACAATTTCCTGGCTGATGCTATCCCCGGTTTCGGTACGGGCCATGACTTTCAAGGTCTTTCCTTCCAGCTCTCTCAGCGGAAAAACCGCCGTGGCCGCGAAGCGTGCCGAATCATTTTCCGAAACTTTTTCAAAGCTCCCCATGATTTTGCCCACTTCGGCTCCATCTTCAAAAAGTACAAACTCCGCATCCTTCTCCATCGCCGGAATATTTTTCCTCACCAGCCGGACCGTAAGCTCGTCCTTATACCAGTTTGGCTCGACAGCCAGCTCACTTGCTTCGATGGGACCGGCTCCTTCCCCAGCGGCATTCCGGGCGATTTCGTCCGCTGCGAGAGCGCGGCTGTAAATGCGAAATTCCGTCAAATCGATGGGAGCAAATGACCCCGTTCCAGCTCCCTCCTTCCCCCCAATGCGCTTGAGTGTGCCTTGAGCTTTCGTCGAAAGCCCCCGGATGGGCATGAACGCATCCCGCACGAGCTTTCCATTGCAGTAGAAACGGAGCCTCGGATATTCGACGACGATGGCGATATGCGACCACTCCTTACTGATGATGTCGCGCGGCACGGGATTCGCCATCATCTCCGCGCCGTTGAAATCCGGCCCCCGGTACATAAAATCGAGGCTGTAATGATGAGCAATGGAAAGGTTGAGCCCCTTAGACGGGTCGTCTCCGAAAATGACGCTCCACTTGTTCAGAAGCTCTCCGTTTTGCCGAATCCACATTTCAAAGGTGGTGTCGCCATTGAGTTGCAGGGATTTGCCTTTGCCGCAATTAACGTAGGCCGAGGTCCCGTTCAGCCGGAGCACGCCCTTGCGGCCCTGAAATTCGTCAAGGTATTCGCCATCGACGATTTTGCCGTTGTTGTGGTGTCCGCTGAGATCTTTCACCTCAGTGCTCGGCTGGTCGAAGCGGTAATGCAGAACCAGCGAGGGATCGCCTTGCGCGGTGGCATTCGGCAGCAGCGCCAGGCCGAGCGTGGCAGCAAGGAAGAAGGATTTAAACTTCATCGACTAGAAGTATTAGCTCCTAATTTCTTTGCTTCAGCAGGCTTCAGCCAGAGATACTCCCATGCTTCCGACTCCAGAGACAGAGTCACTTTCCCCTCCGCAGAAATGGGAACATCCTTGCCCGTGAGTGGATCGATTACGCTAACTTCGCCGGCCCTCAAACCCAAGCTCTGGAGATTGAAGGAGACCGTGAGATCCTGTTTTTCGCGCGAGAGGTTGGATACCAGAGCGAGCGTGCCGTTGCTGGGATGCTTGAGCAGCGTCGCGTGGCCTTGCTCGCCCGCCACGGTGACGTAATCCTGATTATTGTAATAGTAAAGCTTCTCTGCCTCGTTCGCGCCAAACTCATCGCGTAGTTTCCAGAGCTTCGGCATCAGGGCAAAATAGGGGTCAGGCTTGCCCGTGATGTTGTCGAAAGCCTGCAAGCTATAGCGCGGAGAGATGTCATGTAGCAGCGATGTCGCGGCGACCTTCATGGGATCGCGCAAACGGTAGTGCAGGGTTTCCGCGCCGATGCCGATCTGCCGCCCTGTGAATTCCGTGCGAAATTTGTCGAGCGTCAATTGTCCCGAAACGTAGTTGGTTCCAGTGTCGCGGAGGTGGTGCCATTGCTCTCCCGTCCACATCACATCTGCGTAGGCCAGACCCGCGAGGTTGTAGCAGAAGGAGCTATGCGCATCAATGATCGCATCAGGATCGTGGGATTTTACGATGGAGTTAAGACGCTTCATCAATTCACGAACCGCAAATACAGGATAGGTCGGTTTCAGCACACCGTCAGCCCCCAGATAGCCGCAGCCATGTTCAGTATTCATGCAGGGAACGAAGCTGGCCGTCCCATCCAGATAAACGCCATCGTCTCCGAAGGTCTTCAACCGCTGATCGAGCGCATAGAGGTACGCATCCTGCAGTGCTTCGCTCTTCGGACACATCATGACGGTCGCTTGGGAGTCAGCACCGAGCTTAAGCGAGATGGGGCCAGGCCGTTCCTGATTTTGCCCCAACGGCTGCACATATTGTTTGAGCGGACGGTTACTCATGTCCGAGCCATAAATATCGAACTCAGGAACATTCACCGGCACACGCTGGTGGATACCGTAATTGTGAAGCTTCAGCCCATACTTATGCGCGGCTTCGACCATACCGTGCGTCGCTTTAGCGAAATCCTTGCCAACGGGCATCGGCCAAGGCCAGACGTCGGTGATATTGGTGAAGAGATGACGAACCCCTAAATCGACGATAGACTTTGCCTCGGGTGTTCCGTCGGGAGTTTTCCGCTGCCCCATTTCGATTTCCTTACCCCAAGGTTCATAACGCGCGATACGAAAATCCCAGGCGTCGCGCCGCAGCGGCTTGATCGGTGTCGCGAGAAATGCGAATCGATAGGAAAGGGGTTCCCTTGGCTTCAGCGTTCGCGCGGCATCGACAAAGTTGATTTGCAGGGTCGTGCTCTCTTTTTCAGGCGTGATAACCATCGCCTTTTGCGGATCCGCATTGTTCCAAAACTCGTTGGACTCCGCCTGCCAAGTCAGGCCACGCTCATCGGCTCCAATCCAGACGTTCGCGCTGAAGCGGAAATTGAGTTGATCGACAATCTCACCGCTAAACCATTCGGAGATGACATTTTTTGGAGATTCTCTGGGGAAAACCCGGTCACCATAACCAAATAAAGCCTTATCCGGAATAAAGGAAACGAGCAGTCCCAACCCGTCGAGTTGCGTGTCCGCAGAGGCAGTCAAATCGAGATCGTAAATCAAATAGCCATCGAATTCCAGCCGGGCACCAACATTCAGAGTAAGAGGGCCAGCGGTGAGCGTTTGCTCAAGGCGCACGGAAGCATCGGTTTGCTCCTTGACCTCAATAGGCCCAGCCGTCCATTGAAGTGTCTTTCCGTTCGCCCGGGCTTCCAGCGTGACCGGTTTAGTAAAGAGAGGCTTACCTGCTGATTCGATTTGCCGGGGCAACAACAGGGGACCAAACTCATAACTCCGCCCCCACACTTTTAAGGAAAGCTTTTTACCGTTCCGCTCAACCTGAACCGGCGTCCAAGGCGGCAACACCTCCGTCGTCTTGCCCGCTTGCTCTCGAATCCAATCCGGCGCGTTAACAACAATTTCCTGGCTGATGCTATCCCCGGTTTCGGGACGGGCCATGACTTTCAAGGCCTTCCCTTCCAGCTCTCTCAGCGGAAAAACCGCCGTGGCCGCGAAGCGTGCCGAATCATTTTCCGAAACTTTTTCAAAGCTCCCCATGATTTTGCCCACTTCGGCTCCATCTTCAAAAAGTACAAACTCCGCATCCTTCTCCATCGCCGGAATATTTTTCCTCACCAGCCGGACCGTAAGCTCGTCCTTATACCAGTTTGGCTCGACAGCCAGCTCACTTGCTTCGATGGGACCGGCTCCTTCCCCAGCGGCATTCCGGGCGATTTCGTCCGCTGCGAGAGCGCGGCTGTAAATGCGAAATTCCGTCAAATCGATGGGAGCAAATGACCCCGTTCCAGCTCCCTCCTTCCCCCCAATGCGCTTGAGTGTGCCTTGAGCTTTCGTCGAAAGCCCCCGGATGGGCATGAACGCATCCCGCACGAGCTTTCCATTGCAGTAGAAACGGAGCCTCGGATATTCGACGACGATGGCGATATGCGACCACTCCTTACTGATGATGTCGCGCGGCACGGGATTCGCCATCATCTCCGCGCCGTTGAAATCCGGCCCCCGGTACATAAAATCGAGGCTGTAATGATGAGCAATGGAAAGGTTGAGCCCCTTAGACGGGTCGTCTCCGAAAATGACGCTCCACTTGTTCAGAAGCTCTCCGTTTTGCCGAATCCACATTTCAAAGGTGGTGTCGCCATTGAGTTGCAGGGATTTGCCTTTGCCGCAATTAACGTAGGCCGAGGTCCCGTTCAGCCGGAGCACGCCCTTGCGGCCCTGAAATTCGTCAAGGTATTCGCCATCGACGATTGTGCCGTTGTTATTGTGTCCGCTGAGATCTTCCACCTCATCGCCCGGCTGGTCGAAGCGGTAATGCAGAACCAACGAGGGATCGCTTTGAGCGGTGGCATTCGCCAGCAGAGCCAAGCCGGACGAGGCAGCCAGGAGGAAGGGCTTAAGTTTCATCAGAATATTTTTTGATCCATGTAGTTGCTGATTTAATTGGATAAAATTTCAAAGCGCACCAGATTGTAAGCACCCACGCCGGTGCCATGGGTATCGCCGGCACCCCAGGTGATACGGGATGTGTCGGCCTTGCTGATAGCAGAGGCAGGGATGTCGGACGCGCGTTGCTCGCCGTCCACGGACAAGGTTACGGAATGCGCCACGGGATCATACTCCCATTCATAAAGATGAAATTCCTTCACCTTCAGTCCGGGAATTTCGATTTGGCCGTCCACTCCCTTGCGCTTATCGAAAAGTATCAGCGGCTCGCCGGAGGCGGTGGCGTTGAGTCCGAACAGAAAGCGTCGGTTCCGCGCCACGTCCACGTAACCGACCAGCACGGAAAAATTCGGCTCTCCAGCGGACGGCTCCTCGAGACAGCATTTTACGCTCAGCTTCCAGCCGGATTCCTCCGCCTGATCCATCTGCTTGACGGAAGGAGCGTAGCTGTAGTGAATCACGGCGTTCCCCAGATCGGCAATGCGCCAAGCCGGGAGAGGACTGTCCACTGGCTCCTCGTAGCTTGCGCTGCCGGACGCAGTCCGCTCCCACAGCGTGGCGTCCCCGGTCACAGGATCGTTGTTTCCGGTGTGCTCAGCGAGCACAGAAGGCTCGGCAGCAGAAAGCAAGGCGGGAAGCAACAGAAAGGCTAAAATTCTCATTTTTACAGATGCGTTCAAAAAATCAAAGAACGGTCATTTTTCACGCCGTAAGTCCTTGATTGTGAGCATGCTTACTCTGAAAAAACGCCTTTTTGCACTCGCATCTACAGAAGGCAATAAAGGACACCAAGGGTTCAGCTAGCTGCGTTCCCTTGGCTTCTGTTGGGTGATTTTTCGCCGAAACAAGAGCAGCAGTGCACCCAGAGCCGTCAGTGTCACCGTGCCAGGCTCGGGAACCGCTGAGACGGTAATGGCACTGATGCCTGATCCGATAGTTGATCCTGGCCCCAAGTAGGTCGTAAAAATGCCGAAGGCAGAAAGATCCGTAAAATCCGCAGTGTCCGTGGTGAAGCTCCCCGGCAGGTCGCCCAGCCGACCGTCGGCTCCGCCCGTGGGAGACCAGGCCCCCCACTTCTCGCTCGCCAAAGTCGCTCCTGAAAGGGATTTTGCGCCATTTGTGTTGTAACTCGTTTGAGAAATATACCACTGACTTCCATCCTGCACTGCATAATAACGGTTGATTGAGCCGGTCGAAGCAGTAATCGTCATACTGATTTCACTAGTGAGATCGAAATTGATTCCACTATGCCCAGAGCCGCCATTCAGGAAGTCCGCCTTTAAAAAAGATACGAAACTTGCTGCAGTAAGATCAATCACTGCAGCACCACCACGGGTATAAAGAATTCTGTCGCTGATTGCACCGCCATCCTGAACTACCTGACTAGACCAAGGTCTGCTTCTCACAGTATCATCGGTATTCTCGCTCGTCAGATACGATCCGGTATAAAAAACTCCACTCTTCCCAGAAGGCGGCGTGTAGCCGCTGGCAGGAACGCTCGAGCTCACTGCGCTGTAAGCATAGACGGCCGTTCTCGTTTTCGACCCCGGGGGTGCTACATCGTCGACATATGTCGGACCTGATGAATTGACGATACCCTGACTCGCCGTCACATAGTCCGTCGAGTTCCCCCAATCTACAAGCACTGTCGCATCTGCACTTCCTGCCAAGCCCAAGCCGAAGAGCACCGCAATATAAGAGACGTATCTGTTTTTTCTGGAGGTAATCATGGAGTGAATTTGCCAAAATTTCTCATTATTGTCAATATCTTTCTTCGGTTTATTTCTTCTATTTTCAGTCACACACAAAACTCGCAGATTTTGAAAGAATTTCTTTACTATTTATCCATATCTTATATTCTCCTGTTTCTAGATCTCCATGTCTCTCATCTCCGAACCAGAAATCGAAACGGCGTCCGTCCGCGTGCGGGAGTCCGCCGACAAGCTGGCGCGGCACATTCGCGCCTGCGGGTTGAAGTCGGGCGACCGTTACATCACCACCGAGGAGGCGGGGAAGCTGCTGGGCATCAGCCTCGTCACCACCCATCGCGCGATGGGCCTGCTCGCGAAGCGAAACATCCTCGATCGTCGGCGCAAGGCCGGGACCTTCATCGCCGCCGGCATCGGAACGGATATCAAGGAGGTCAACATCCACTTCTTCGCGCCGGAGCAGTCCCGTGCGGAGAGCGTGATACAGGCCAATCAGTGGGAGCAGATTGACGGCATGAAATCAGTGCTCGGCCACATTTCCGCGCACTTCCATTTTGCACCCAATCAAGACCTCGGCTACGTCCAGGAGATCGTCAAAAAAAACTCCGCAGCGGGCCTTTTGAACGGGGCGATTCTGATTCTCTCCTCACGGGAAATGCGGTCTTTTTTCAACCAGTCCGGCATTCCCACCGTGGCCGAAGGCGGCGTGGAGGCCGATCTCTCCAACCTCTGCTGGATTCAGTGGGATCAGATTCAGGCGGGCCGCCTGCTGGCCGCCCATCTGCTGGAACGCGGCCACCGCCGCCTCGTCACCGTGATGCGCGATGTCTGGTCCATTGGCGAGCACCTGTTGCACGATGGCATCAACGAGACCCTCACCGCTGCCGGCCTGCCCTCCAACACCCTGCGCATGCGCAGTGCGCCCAACGAACGGCAGGCCATCGTGGAACTGGCCTGCGGGCTGTTCCGCGAGGAAAGTCCGCCCACCGGCTTCATCTGCCGGAACGAATTTCAGGCCGATTGCGTCGCGGAAGCCATCCGGGAGGTTGGGCCATCGGTACCGGTGGACATCACTCACTGCAACCCGCCGTCCCGCCCCGAACTGAACCGTTACGCCTGCGCGGCTCCCGAACTGAGCTCGTTTGAATTCGGCAAGGTGGCGGGAGAAATGTTTCACCAGATGATGACCAACCAGACACCCGAGCCGCGCGGACGCCAGATCCCCGTGCGCATTGAAGCACCCATCGTACCATGACGTTCTTTCCCGATCTCGCGAACAAGAAAATTTGGGTCACCGGCGGGGCCGGTTATCTGGGAACGCCAATCATTCTTGCTCTTGACCAAGCCGGAGCGCAAACGCTGTGCCTCGATCTTCCCGGCAAGGCTGAAGCCCTCTGCGCCCGTCACAATCTAAAAAACACCGTCCCTGAATCCGCCGACATCTGCGCGCCCGATGATCTTCCCGCCGCGCTGGAAAAGCTGGCGGAAACCCACGGCGCACCGGATGGCTTGATCCACCTCGCCTTTGCATCCTCCTCAGGGAAGCGGCTGGAGGAGTTGGAAGCCGAGGACTTCCGCCGCACGCTGGAAGGCGGGCTGACGGCGAATTTCCTGCTGTGCCGCTTCGCCGCCGAACGCATGAAGGCGAAGGGCGGCGGAAGCGTTGTCTTATTTTCCAGCATGTATGGGATCGTGTCCCCCGACCTCGCCATGTATCAGAACGAAACGAAGCCGAACCCGATCGACTACGGAATGAGCAAGGCGGGCGTCCTGCAAATGGCGCGGTATTTCGCGGTCCACTACGGCCCCTCCCGCGTGCGCTTCAACTGCGTGACTCCCGGCGCGTTTACCAATCCCGCCGCCCGGCACGCGACTCCGGATTTCATCGCGCGGCAAACAAAAAAAATCCCCCTCGGACGCGTCGGCGAAGCCACCGAAGTCGTCGGCCCCGCCCTGTTTCTGCTTTCCCAAGCCTCTTCCTACGTCACCGGCCACAGCCTCGTGACGGACGGCGGCTGGACGATTTTATGACGAATCGAAAAATTGATGACCGGATTTGAAATGAATCTATTCCGTCCAAAATCCGGTCGATTTCAACCAGGAAACGAGGCGTTCCGGCCACTGATAGGCCGGATTTTTCACCTGCTTAAAAGCTCTGTGGCCCCCCTTTTCCAGCTTCCATAGCTCGGCATCGACCCCGGCGGCATGCATCGCATTGACAAGGTCTTCTGAAAACGTAATCGGAGCCACCGGATCATCGATGGCGCAGGCCACAAAGGCCGGAGGGGAGTTTTTGTCGAACGGAAAATCCGTCACCGGCTGCTTGTTGGGCCAAGGGCACAACAAGGCTATGAAGTCTGGACGGCAAGTCAGTCGGTCCACCGGATCACTGGCGGAAGGATTCCCCGGATCGGCATGGGTGGCCAGATTGAGAATCAGGTGGGAGCCGGCCGAGGATCCGAGCATTCCCACCCGGGAGGGATTAATTCCCCACTCCTGGGCATGAAACCGTATCAGACGCATGGCCCGTTTTGCGTCTTCCAAGGCTTCGTCAATGACATTTTGGGACGGCGGCCGGGTACGATATTTGAGCACGATGACAGCGACTCCTTCAGGCACAAAATAGGGCACCGCCCGCATTCCGTCGGCAAATGCCCCGACCTCACGATAGGATCCTCCGGGGCAAACCACCAAGGCCAGCCCAGTCGCCACTGCGGGATCGGGCAAATGCACGGCCATCTCTGGACGGGTCACCATCGCCACCCCACCTCCGGCCGTCGTGACTTCAGCCACCGGAGCCGGAGGATCTGAGGCTCTTAAAACAACCGAAAACGCCTCGGGTTGTTCCGCAAAAATGTGTCCGGATAGCCCCAGCACACAAATGAATAGGCCTAAAAATTTTGTCATTTTTCTCCGAATTGAATTTTGGCGAGAAAGACGCTGTTGTCGCTCCCGTAACGTTCACAGACCGTGCAATCAAAGGGATCTGGCAGTGTCGTCTGCATCCACTCGGAGACCGTCACCCAAGTTTCGTCCTCGCTGACCTTGGCCACACCGAAATTTCCCAGCCGCGCTCCGCGTTCCGGAACGAGAATCTTCTCAGTTGCTCGGATCACACAGAGTCGGTCTGGATCTACTTGCCCAATGAAAAGCGGAGCCCGATGACGCATCACATGATCATTGTTCGCGCCTTTCCGTGTATAGACAAGGTACAGGTCGTCACGATGGGTCACCCAATGTTGTTGCGTGTTATAATTGCCGAGTTCTGAGCCATCATCGAAAGTCCATGGGCGCGGGGTTTCGAACTGGAGTCCGTCCGTGCTGCTGGTCACATAGCCAGCCCGATCATTTCTCAGTGTCAGAAAATAACGTCCTCTCACAGAAGTCAGGGAGGGTTCCACAAATCCACGTCCCTCGGGATTCGTCATCTCCGATCCCTGGTCACAAAAGCTCAGCATCGAACCATCGAAGGCGCAACGCAAAACGGTCACCACATTTTGAATATAATATTTATCGCGGACCGTCTCCTTTAGGCTGAAGTAGGTCGGCAGCAACACGTCCCCGCTCGGCAGATCCCATCGCTGGGTACATCCCGCTCCTTCCGATTCAAACCGGATCTCATCCGGCAAAATCAATTTGTTCCAATCCGCCCACATTCCAGAGTTCGGATCATAGGTGCTGTAGATGGTGCTTCGTGGTCTCGGCAGGGGGGGCAATTCGTCATTGTGATAGAGAACCGTATGCCCGGTCCCCAGCAGGGTTCCAGAGGCCTCATGCCATCCCGGGGTAAAATCACTAATCCCCTCCTCCATGCCATTTCCGATGGGGCGGCGGCCCAATCCCGGCTGCAATTTCGGAGCGGACCAAGTAGCACCACGATCCAAGGTGATCATGTCGTGCAGACCCTGAAAGACATCATCTCCGGAGAGACGAAGTTTTTGCATGGTCACCACCGCCCGCAGCGGATTTCCCGGCAGTGTTCCCACCCGGGCATGTACCCAGCAGCTTTCCCGATCATAACCCTTCGACAGGGTCTGCAATTCAATTTTCATTTTTTGATTCCTCTTTTGTTTCATCATCCGTTGTGGGATGGACGGTTTGATCGGCGGGCTTCAGCCACACGTAGATCCATTCCTCCGAGCCAAGGGGAATCGTCAGGCCCCCCTTCGGGTTCATTTCCAGAGGTTCTCCGGTGAGCGCATTCACAGGATGAAGCTCTCCCGGCTTCCACCCCAACTCAGTCCAATTAAAAATCACCTCAACATCGTCCCGATTCCTAGACAGATTGGAAACAAACGCCAGAACTCCATTTTTTGGATGCTTGAACAACGTGGCATGATTTTGCTCTCCGGAGACGGTGACGTAGTTCTGGTTCTCCCAGTACCAGAGTCTCTCGGCATCCTCGATTCCAAAAGCGTCCCGCATCCGCCAAATCTTTGGCATCAGTTCAAAATACGAATTTTTGGACTGGGTGGCATTGTCGTATCCGCCCGTGCTGTATCGGGGAGAGATGTCATGAAGAAGCGAGGTTGCCGCGATTTTCATCGGATGACGCAAACGGTAATGTAGGGTCTCGGCACCGATCCCCAACTGCCTTCCGGTAAATTCCGTACGAAACTTATCGAGCGTCAGCTCCTCACTCACATAATCGGTCCCGGTTTTTCGCAAATGGTGCCATTGCTCTCCGGTCCACATGACATCGGTATAAGCCAAGCCCGAGGGATTGAAACCATAGGAAGAATGCACATCGACAATTCCATCCGGGCGATGAGATTTCACCACTTCGTAAAGACCCTGCATCAATTTTCGGGTCCCAAAAGTTCCATAGGTACCATGCAACCCGCCCTCCTCATCCCGATATCCGCAGCCATGCGCTTCATTGAAACACAGGGGCCCAATATGCACCGTGCCATCGAGATAGACGCCATCTTCGCCGAACTCTTCTAGGCGCTCATCAACACTATGGATAAATGCATCACGCAGGGCTTCACTCTTGGCGCACATAAAGACGGTCGATGAAGAATCTGCCCCATAATCCAGAGCCACCGTAGTGGGCCGCTGCAAATTCCGGGGAAAATTGATGGCATGGCTGTAGCCCTTCATCGGGCGATTGGCCATTTGGGTTCCATAGAGATCGAACTCAGGCACCTCCACCGCAATCCGCTGGTGAACCACATAAGGATGCACCTTGACCCCTGCATCATGGGCAGCCGCCACCAATCCCCTCAACCCCTTGGCAAAGGCCTCATGCTGGGGCATGGGCCATGCATAAGCGTCGGTAATATAGCTGTAGAGATGGCGCACCCCCACATCGTGAATCACCTCCAGCTCAGGACGGCCATCGACCTTGCGATTCGGAAGATCGAAATCCGTTCCCCATGGCTCGTAGCGGGCGATGCGCCACGACCAGGCATCCTTCGTCAAAGGTCGCATCGGTGTGGCCAACAAGGCGAACTCATAGACCCATTCTTTTCCGGGCCCCACCGCAGACGCTTTTGCAATCAAATTCGCTCGAAAATCGGTCTGGCTTTCCCCCGGAAGCACTTCCAGAAATTTTAGCGGATCCGCAGGATTCCACCATTGGTCGGATTCCGCCTGCCAGGTGAGACCGCGGTCATCATCTCCGATCCAGACATTGGGACTGAACTGAAATCCCAGAGGTCCGTCAATCGCACCACTCTGAAACGTCGCGACATAGTCGCCATCCACCAGGGGATAGGCCCGATCCGCATAACAAAACGCGGCATGCTTTTTTTGGAAAGGAATATTCACGGTCAAACGGTCTATTTGGATGTTTTGATCCGATGTCAAAACACAGCGATAATGAAGAAATCCGTCGAATTCCAAGCTGGCCTCAATCGCCAACTGCACCCCTCCACGCTTCCATTTCTGCTCCATTTTCAGCTTCTCTGGAGAACTCTCAACAACTTCGATCGGTCCCCGCTGCCACGCAACGGCCTTCCCCTCAATCTCGGCGGAGAGTTGAATGGGTTCGGCCAGGAGACTGGCATCAGCCGCTATGATCCGGGTTGGCAGAAGAGAACCGTCAAATTCATAACGACGTCCCCAAACCTCCACATCAAGACTCTGCTTCGAATGAACCTCCATTTTGACAGGTGTCCATGGTGCCGGAACCCGGCCAGAGTAGGCCTGTTGGGCATGGATCCAAGCGGGCTTCTTTAGGAGCAGGCTGCGGCTGACGGGGACGTCTTTCCCTCCCTCAACGCGCGCTTCCACGTTTTTTCCCTCCAACCCTTCGAGGGGGAAATCCGCCTGGGCCGTGAATCGTCCTGACTGATTTCCAGACTCATCTGTCAAAGCCACAGTGCGGGTGCCGAACTCCTTCCCCTCCATCAGGAGGCGAATCTTCATTTTCTGACCCGCCTTTCCGCCGGAAGGATGCGTATAGCGAATCCCCAACACCTCCTTGTACCAATCCGGTTCCACCGCCACCGTTCCGGCCATCGCACCGGAAAAAGTTTCCCCCTTGGCATGGGCGGCAATTTCCTCGGCGGCCAAGGCGCGGCGATGGAGACGAAATTCTCGCAGATCGAGGGGTGCAAAATAGTCGTTTTTGGGCTCCCCTCCCAGCCTCAGTGAACGCTTGGACATGGCATCCAGCCCGGGAATCGGCATGAACTGATCCCGCACCAATTCCCCGTTCCGATAGAAGCGGCATCGTGGATATTCCACCACCACGGCAATATGAGCCCACTCGGGACTGAGAAGAGTATTTGTCACCGGCAAAGACACCGACTCCATTCCATAAGAACTCCCGTTCCGATAGGAAAAAAGCAGATTGTAGCCATAAGCGAGAGAAAACAGGTAATTCGAACCCGGGGAAACTTCGCCAAAAATCACCGCCCCCTTGGTCTTTGGAGGTCCGTATTGCCGCACCCACATTTCAAAGGTCATGTCTCCTTTAATCCCGAGACTTTCTGCAGCTGGTATTTCGATATAGGCGGATTCACCATTAAAATGAAGAGCCCCGGGCTGTCCCTCTTTGGCCTGAAGATAATTCCCGTCATGAATGATTCCGTCATGTCCGTTCCCGCTGAGGTCTTTAGCCGTATCCATTGGATCCGTATCAAATCGATAATGGATCAACAGAGTCTCTTCCGGTGATGCGGGAGTTGGCAGCAGCGTCAAAGTCTTCATTTCTCGATCTTTCTGAAAGGTTTCCTTGATTTCCCCCGGATCCAGAGCCCGGTGCCAAATCCTGACGTCATCCAGTTCCCCATGAAAACTGCGTTGCGGTCCAATAATCTTTCCCAAATGGAGAAAGACAGTTCCATTGCTGACATCACCCCCAAACGTCTCACCGGAAGCGACTTTGAGCCCATCCACATACGCCATCAGACTGGTTCCGTCTCGCACCAGACTAACGTGATGCCAATTCTCCGGGTCCTCCAGCGGCACGCTGAGGCTATCGTGACGCAACCCATCAGCCAAAGTCACCTTCAAGCCCTGTCCTGACTCCCCGATCTCAATCAACCACCCCGCATCATCCGGTTCAGACCCCTTTTTTCCCATCACAATTCCGGCTTTCAGGCTGTTCCGTTTGATCCAAAATTCGACCGAGAATGGGTCTTGGCCAAAAAGCAGGCGGTTGGGCCGGGCGCATTTGGCAAAAGAGGCTCGGCCATCAAAGGAGAGGACAAATCCCTCGCTGACCGGCAAAAAACTCGCTCCATAAAGAGTCCCCGCATTTCTTTCCTCGCTCTGATCGAAAACCGTCCCGTGTTCCTCACCGGATGGCCAGCCTTCATCAAAAGTGTACAGTGCCTGAAGTTCCGATCCATCGAAATCCGCAGCCAAGGCCAATTGGGGATTCAGCCATCCAAAAATCATCCCGGCCATAAGAACAGGGGCAACCCATCGCCAACGCCATAAGATCGGCATCTCTCGATCCCGCAACCCAAATTCAAAAGATAATCTCAAGAAATCAACTGCCCGGTTCATAGCTGAACATGTTTTCAGAAACGCCATTAGCAACCCAAAAGGCGAATCTTGGCAAGGAAGAGGCTATTATCACTGCCGTACTTTTCACAAATTGTGGAGTCCGACCAATCCGGCAATTTGGTCTGCATCCATTCGGAAACCGTAACCCAGCTCTCATTCTCACTGACTTGGGCCACGCCGAAGTTACCTAACCGGGCCCCCCGCTCGGGAACTAGCACTTCCTCCGTATCCCGCAGCACGCAAAGACGGTCGGGGTCCACTTGGGCAATGAAGAGCGGTGCTCTATGACGCATGACATGATCGTTGTTGGCTCCCTTTCGGGTATAGACGAGATGGAGTTCGTCTTGGAATGTCACCCATTTCTGTTGGGTGTTGTAACTTCCGAGTTCCGACCCATCATCAAAGATCCAGGGTTTGGGAGTTGCGAAATGGAGGCCGTCGGCACTGTCGGTCACATAGCCGGCGGCGTCATTTCTAAGGGTAAGAAAATACCGCCCCTGCCAGCAGGCCAAGGAAGGCTCGACAAATCCCCGCCCGTGGGGAAGGGTCAATTCTGAGCCATGTTCGAGGTAGCTGAGGGTTTCCCCGTCGAACCGACAACGCATGACAGTGGAGACAAAGACGGGCGCATCGCCCACCGCCTCCCGACGAAAATAGGTGGGCAAGAGGATGTTTCCGTCGGGGAGATCCACTCTTTGGGTACAGCCGGCACCTTCGATGAACGGAGCCTTCCCGTCCGGGAATTCCAGACTCCGTGCCTCGGCCCAGGTCCGCGTTTTTGGATCAAAAACGCTGTATTTTGTCCGTCGGCCATCCGGGTAGCGGGACTGTTCGTCACCGCGGTAAAACCCGTTGAGCCCGGTGGCCAACACCACCCCCGTCGCGGCATGCCACATGGGGCTGAAATCCGCCAGAGCCTCTTGAAGGCCATTTTCGCGCAGCTTCCGCCCCAGGGTTTCCGGCTGCTGGTTGGGACCCGTCCAAGTCTTTCCGCCATCCTCAGAACGGAAATCGTTGATTTCAAAAAAGCAATCGTCCGCCGAAAGCAGGAGCTTTTGGGTGGTGATGATCCCGAAAGCGGGATCGCCGGGAACCACGGCCGGGCGGGCATGCACCCAGCACGTCTTGCGATCATATCCCTTAGAGACTGTCAGCAATTCAATTTTTCGCACCGGCCAATCAAGGGTTGAGTGCCACAGGATCCAGGGAGAGTCCTTTGGGTTTCACCCAAATATAGACCCAATCTTCCGATTGAAGAGGGATGGTAACCGCCCCATTTTCGAGATCCAAAATCTTATCATTTAGCGGATCTTCCGCCTCCAGTTCCTGGCCGGCGAGGCCCAACTTCTCAAGATGGAGCTGAACTTTAACCTCCTGCCGGTCGCGGCTCAGGTTGCTGACAATGGCCAGAACCCCATGCTTGGGATGGGTGAAAAGCGTGGCGTAGCACTTCTCCGGCGTCACTGTGACATAGTCCTGATTATCCCAGTAAAAGAGGGTTTTCGCGTCATTCATGCCAAAGGCATCCCGCAATTTCCAGAGCGCGGGCAGCAAGCGGAAATAATCCGCTTCCTGCATGCCGGTGGAGGCCGTGCCCGGCACGGGATGCGCCAGATGTTCCGCATCATGCCCGCCCTGATTGAGCCGCACCGGCACATCATGGAGCAGAGCTGTAGCAGCCACCCGTCTGGTGGAACCCAGTCGATAGGACATCAAATCCACCGGGGTTCCCACTTGATACCCCATGAACATGGAGCGGAATCGCGGCAAGGTCAGCTCTCCGGCCACATAGTCGGTTCCCGTCGTGCGCAAATGATGCCACTGCTCGCCCGTAAAGAGAATATCGGCATAGGCCGCCTGGGCCGGATTGGGCTGCCAGTAGTGCAGATCCACGACGCCATCGGGTTTGAGAGATTTCACCGTATTGTAAATCCGGCGACTGAAGTCCCGGGCCGCAAACACCGGATAGGTGGGATGCACCTCTCCATCGCTTCCGACATACCCGCAGCCATGCTCTTGATTCATGCATGGCACTACCTGTCCCGTTCCGTCCATGTAAATCCCATCATCACCATAGGTATTGATCCGTTCCACATAATTGGCCAAATAAGCATCCTGCGCCGCCTGACTTTTGGGGCAATAGGACATCGTGCCCTGAGATTCAGCGCCAAGATACATGGCAATAGGGCCCGGGCGGGGATTATCGATCGGAGGAAGATTGCCCTTATGCAAATAGGGCCGCAAGGGAACCTCGACAATATTGCGACCATATTGGTCAAAAGCCTCAGTCATGACCGGGAATCGTACATGGAAAAGATAGGGAACGGTTTTGAGGCCTGCTTCATGGGCCGCATCATTGAGGTTTTTCAAAGCCTCTCCATACCGCTTGTGGACTGGCATCGGCCAGGGCCAGAGGTCTCCCGTCATATAGGAAATGGTTCGCACCCCGAGGTCCGCCAAATATTTCAACTGGGGTTTTCCATCCACGGTCATTTCCGGAAGAGAAAGAACCCGTCCGTAGGGCCCCCCCCGCATCACCCGTAAATCCCAGGATGTCTTCAACATCGGCTTCACCGGCGTGGCCAGGAGCGCAAACTGGTAATGGAGAGTTTCTCCAGAAGCCAACTTGGTCGGCGTATCGATAAAGTTGGCCCGAAATGTGGTGGTGTCTTTTGAAGGCCGGAGCTGCACCGCTTTCTGCGGATCCGCATTGCGCCAAAACTCATTCGACTCCGACTGCCAGGTCAACCCCCGCTCATTGTCTCCCAACCAAACGGTGGGACCGAACAGAAAATCCAAATCGCCGTGGATCGCATCCCAATAGCTTTCGGACATGCTGATCTTCTTATTTTTTTCAAAGACATTGCTGGCTGCGCAGAGCTCCACATGCTCGGTCACCAGCGGAATAGTCAGGTCGAGCCGATCAATCGTCGTATCTTTTTGGGCCGTGACCTCACAATCGTAGAAAAGGTAACCGTCATATTCGAGGACACTCTTCACTTGAACTTCCAATCCACCACCTTGAAGGCTTTGTTGAGCGGTCACAGAAAGGCCCTCCTCAGCTTTCTCCAAGGTCCGTTTGCCAATTTTCCAGGCCACGGGATTGCCCCCCGAGGTCTCAGCACCCAAGGAGATCGGGGCCACCAGCAGAGGGCTTCCTTTCGCCTGAATCCGGGTGGGAAAGGGCCCCTCCCCAAAGGAATAGATGCGATCCCAGACTTTGAAATCGGTTTCTCCTCCCGGGCCTTCGCTCATTGTGATGGGGGTCCATGGGGAAGGCACGCTGGTGGGGCGGCCAAATTGATTTTTGATCCAATCCGGTTTGGTTAAAGTGACCATTTGATCCACGGGTGCACCTCCGGAAAATGAAGCCTGCACGGTGACCTTTTTATCTTTCAGCTTCCCGAGCGGAAAGTTGGCAGTGGCGGCAAAACGCAGACTCTCGTTTTCCGAGACCGATACAAGCGGCACCGTCTCTCTGGCAACTTCTTTGCCCCCTTCGTTGAGAACAAATTCGGCCTTTCCATCCTTGATTTTTTTTCCTTTGACCGTGAACCGGGCGGCCAAGGTTTCCCCATACCAGTCCGGCTCAAGAGCCAAAGCTTCAGATACAGCGGGTTGAGGATAGTCCCCCTTCGCATGCGCCGCCACTTCTTCTGCGGTCAGTGCCCGCTTGTAGAGGCGAAATTCGGACAGGTCCACGGGAGCGCAGTTTCCTTTGACGGGAGAATCTTCCTTGAATTTCCCGGGGCGGATTCCACCAATAAATTTCGGACCCCGCAGTTTTTCCACCCCCGGCAGAGGCATGAGAGCATCCCGCACCAAGACACCGTCGCGATAGAAACGACAGCGCGGATATTCTATGACCACAGAAATATGCGACCACTCCGAATCGATGGTATCGCGAGGCACCGGCACAACCATGGAGCCTCCGACCTTTCGATTGGCGTATCGAAGTTGGAGAGTGTGGTAAAAAACCCATCCGAGCGACAACCGCCCCACATCAGGATATTCACCAAAAATAAAGGCCTGCCAGGCATTGGCTCCTTCTTCGAGTTCGCGATTCTTCCGGACCCACATCTCAATGGTAAGGTCGCCGGCGAATTGCAGCGACTTGGGGTTGCCGACATCCAGCCAGGAGTCGTTTCCATTGAATCGCAACACCCCCTGACGCCCCTCAACTTCTTGGAGATATTCGGTATCTCCGATTTCCGCATCATTCCCATGTCCGCTCAGGTCTGTGACCTTCGTGCCGGGATCCTTGTCAAAGCGATAATGAAGAACCAATCCGGACTCTTCGCCAATCGGTGCATTGGCCGCTCCAAGCATCCCAAGCTCCGGCATCAACTCCGAGGCCTTCCGGTGGGCTTTGGTCACGTCCCCAGGAGACATCGCTTCATTTCGGATAATGACATTGTCCAGTTTACCATGGATGCTCTTGAATCGTCCGAGGATTTTTCCGAGGTGCAGGTGTTTTTCTTCACTCTGCAAATTCCCGGCGAAGACCGGACTGCTTTTTTTTCCTGCCTCCTCTCCATCCACATATACCGTCACGGTATCCCCCTTGCGGACCATGATGACATGATGCCAAGCTTCCGGATTCGGCAGAGGTGCCGCCAGAACTTCCGTGGCTTCGCCATCAGAAAAAGTAAAAAGCAATTCGCCTCCATCCTTCCCCAGATTAATCACCCAACCGGGCGCATCGGGTTGGTCGGTTTTCTTCCCCATCACCATCCCCGGCTTCAGGCTGTCCAATTGCATGGCAAACTCCACACTAAACGGATCCATCTCGTAGGGCATCCGCCCTGAAGTGCATTTTACCCAGGCCGGTCCCCCGTCCAATTGTAGCGCAAATCCCTCTCCGCTCTCCACGATCTCCGCCCCGCTGTAGAGAGTTCCCCGGTGATTCAGGCCACTTTGATCGAAGACCGCCCCATTGGGATCTCCGTCAGATCCTTCGTCGAAGGTGTAAACCGCCATCTCCCCGGATCCCCAACTCAGATTGGGACGGAGGAAAATCAGACAAAAAACGAAAAACAGCGTGGCTGATAAACGCAAAGAACAAACAACAGATGGGAGGAATTTGGATTTGGACACAGTAAGCATAGGCATAAACTTGGGATGACGCTAACGCGTCATCGGATTGGCGGGACAATGAGGATTCAGCGAACCGAACGCCGTATTCTCATCAAGAAAAGAGCACCAATTCCGAACAATCCCAAGCTCAACACTCCGGGCTCCGGAACGACATCAACCGAAAATTGGCTGTAGGCAACGCCGATGGAATTGTTCGCAGGAGTTGTTCCATACATCACGACCCCAAAGGCATCAATATCCGTAAAACCCGAAGTCGCCGAGCCAAAGGTCACCGGCAGAGCTCCCAGACGGCTATTGGCACCGCCATTGGGATTCCAAAGACCCCAGTTTTCATTTTGCAGACTTGCCCCGGACAGGGCCTTGGCCCCGGTGGTGGTATAGGCAGTTTCGCTCACATACCATTGAGACCCCTGAAGAACCGCCAATTGAAATTGAACAGCGGAGAGAGCAATCTGGATGTCCAAAGTGATGGCACTGCCGCTCTCCAGACTGACTGTTTGCGCAGCTCCACCATTTAAAAAGTCTTCTTTGTAGTAAGCGTCAAATGCCATGATTTCGTAGGCCGTGTCCGCACTGCCTCCCCGGCGATAGTTGATGTAATCATTGGTTACACCGACATTAGCGACCTCTCTTTGCGACCACCCGCGATTGGCCGTTGAAGTCAGTGCGGTGATATACGAACCGGAATAAAAGACTCCGCTTTTTCCCGAAGGAGGGGTGTACCCGCTGGCGGGCTCGCTCGATGTGCCCGCTGTTCCGGTAAACACATAATAAGCGGTCCGACTGGAACCGCTGGTATTGAAGGCAATCCCTGGTACCACGATAGCCTGAGTCGCCGCCACATAGTCCGCAGACCCGCCCCAATCGACCATCAAGGTGGCTTGCGCTGAGGTCGCACCGACGGTCAGCACGGCCAAGATCACTCCCAATCCAACAATTTGCGAACGCATTTTCGTCTTCATGAGACTCAAAATTCCATAAACGCACGCCTCTGTCAATAAATTTCTTTATATCGATCTCCACTCGGGCGCATCTCCGAGGTGCAAAAAATGCGCAGACGTCCCGACATGCGCGGGCAAAGGTAGGGACACGCGGCCCGCGTGTCCGCTCTTCGGACGAGCGAGCCGCTCGTCCCTACCCGACTTGGGCTCATCGAGATTGGAAGCCCGCAGCCGGTGCGGCGCATCCGTTGCAGCCTCGTTGTAATCGTTACTCTGGAGCATGTGAGAATTTGCGAGCCTGCACTTAGAGATGCACCCTCTCCACTCTTTCCCCTCTACTCACGGTACTCCGAGTCTTTTTGTCCATCTCCTTGAAGAATCCTGAGACTCGCGGGGAAGGCGACAGACGATACCGAAATAATGGCGATAATAGCCTGTCCAAAGATCCCTGCCTTTTGGGGGACGCCTTCGCATCTCCAAAAAGCAACAGCACCCGGTGAAGAATGGGAACAATATCAGTGAGCCGGGATTTCCCACAAACTCAACCGCCATATTTTTACCGATCGCAAGAAATACTTGTTGCAATTATTTCTGTTTTTCTTATATTGCGGTTTGATGATTGAAACCAGTGCCATAGTAACCGGCCCTCGAAATGCGTCCAAACGCGTCATGGAAGCCGCCAATGCCTTGGAGGCCCACATTCGACGCAGCGGACTGCGCCCTGGTGATCGCTACATTACCGCCAAGGAGGCCGGCAGGTTTTTGGGAAAAAGCGCCATGACCGCTCAACGGGCGATGACGCTTTTGGCACAGCGGAATCTTTTGGAACGTCGTCCCAAAGCAGGCACATTCATCGCCGATGCCGCCAGGTCGGAGAGCCGACTCAAATGCATCCACATTCTTCTTCCCGAGCAATTCATGGGCGAAGACAAAACCATGGAGAGCTATTGGGAACGCGTTCATGACGAAATCGCCGGGATGCGATTAATCATCCCACACCTCTCCGTTCAGTTTAATTTTATTCCCCACCAAGATGTTACTTATGCGCGGGAAATCATCGAACCCGCTCATAAAAACGGGCTGCTATCCGGCGTGGCTCTCGTGCTTTCCTCGCGGGCGATGCGTTCCTACTTCAATACCTCCGGCATTCCCACCGTGGTGGAAGGAAGCACAGAAAATGATTTAGAATCCCTCTGCTGGATGACATGGGATCAGAAACAAATCGGCTACCTTCTTACCCGGCATCTCATTTCCCGGGGGCACCGCCGTCTGGCCACCGTCATGCGGGATGTCTGGTCCGTCGGCGAACATCACCTCCACGACGGGGTCGGAAAAGCCATTGCCGAGGCAGGACTGTTCTCCAACGCCCTGCGCATCCGCAGCACGCCATCCGAGCGCCCCGCCGCACTCGACATGGCGCGACTGCTCCTCACTGAAGAAGATACTTTTCCCACCGGGATTCTCTGCCGAAATGAACTTCAAGCCTCCTGCGTCACAGAGGTGAGCGAAAGCCTCGGCTTGGCCGACAAAATTGAGGTTGTACTTTGCAACGTCGCCCTCTCCCACGGCACCTCACGTTACACCTGCATTGCCCCGGAAATTTCCAGTATGGAATGCGGCAAGGCCATGGGACTGATGTTTGACGATCTGATGGCCGGGCGAGCACCGAAAAATAAAGGGATTCAGATTGGAGTCAAACTGGTCGAATCCACACAAAAATAAAAAAATCTATGAAAGGCAACATCCTCAAAACCAAACTTCACCGGGGCGAATGCGTGTTCGGCACCCATATTATCAGCTACATGAACCCGGTCGCGGCAGCGCTCACCGCAGAAATTCCCCTCGATTTCGCCTTTTTCTGCACGGAACACATTCCGGTTGATCGCACGGAGCTGAGCAACCTCTGCCATTTTTACGCGGCTCGCGGGATTTCCCCGATTGTGCGGGTGCCCACCTGTAACGAAACCCAGATTGCCGCCGCTCTCGACGGCGGTGCCGAAGGCATTGTCATTCCCTATGTAGAAACCGTTGACGAAGTAAATCGGGCCGTCGCTGCTATCAACTACCGGCCCATCAAGGGGCGTCAGTTGGAAACATTCATGAAAGACCGAAAGGCCATTCCCGAAAACATGCAACAATTCCTTTCCCGCTTTAATGCCAGCCGCTACCTCATCATCGGCGTCGAAAGTGTCGAGGCGATGAACAATTTGGAAGATCTGATTTCCATTGACGGGGTGGATGGCGTTTTCCTTGGACCTCATGACATCACAACATCCATGGGGATTCCCGAGGAATATGAGAACCCGAAATTTCTGGACGCGATCGAGGATGTCATCCGCCGCTGCCGGAAGGCCTCGGTGGGCGTTGGGATTCACATCAAACTCTTCACCATCCGGGAGGAGAATTTGCTTCGTTTCCTGCGTGCCGGGATGAACTGGATCATCAATGGGTCGGATGTCACGATCATGAGAGACGCTATGAATGCCCAGCTTGCCACATTGCGAAGGCTGACGGAAAGCGAACCTCCTTCACAAAGGGACACCGCGCCCACGCTTACTGCGGTGCAATCGTGCATCACCTAACTCCGCCGCCCGAATATCATGAACCGCCGCACCTCACAGAATGGATTTCGCCAGGCCTTCACTTTGGTTGAATTGCTTGTCTCAATCGCTATTATTGCGATTCTGACCGCATTGCTCCTGGGTGGCCTCCGGAACATCCAGCAGACCGCCAAAGCCGCGGAGTGCACCGCCAAGCTGCGCACCTTGGGCACTTACGCCCACAGCTTTATCGCGGACAACAACAATCGACTTCCTTTCTCGGTGGACTATGACCACCTCGAAACCTTGAGTGAAGACAGGAGCTGGATGAAGCACCTCGGGACATATTCCGGCGAAGACGGGCGGTTTATTGGCAATGAGCCGATGTCCAAACTTCTTCTCTGTCCAGCAGATCCCTCGACCTCGCCCAAACAATTGCGAACCTATCGCTATAATGAAGCGGCTCCGAGTCCGGACGGCGATCCGAAGTACTCAAGGTCCAACTACCGCCCCATTCGCCTCACTCAAATCGTCTCGCCATCGAATCATGCCATGCTTTTCTGTGTCGCCTACACAGGACCCACCACCTCAAAAATATGGACATATGGTGAATGCCTCTGGGGCGAACGTATCGAAAAGCTTTATCCGCCCGAAGATCCGGGGATATTTCCCCGCCCGCACTTCGACAACCAAGCTGTAAACATTCTTTATTATGACGGCCATGTGGCGAAAACTCCCTACCCTCTGCCGGATCCCGTCTATTACTTCAACTTGAAACCGAACGATTCTTGACGAAATTTTGTTGAGAGAGCGTCCATGGCGCGGGAGGTGTTCTGGATGAGGACTTCCAGAGCGTGTTTGTAGAAGGGCACGGGGGGATCATTTCGGTGGCTACCCAGCCAATTGTATCCTGCGACTTTGAGTTCGGCCACGACGGCCAACCAGTTGACATTGCCCGAGAGCAGGTGAATCCATCCGCAGAGCTCACAGCAAGCGGACGCGGCGAACCAGAGGTCGCCCGCCTCATCCGCAAGGTGGACGCCGAAATGTTCGTTCTCGATTTTCAAGCCAATGCCGACGTAGAGACTTTCGACTCGGTGCTTGGCGCTGATGGCCGAACGCTTAACTCCGCAGCTTCGCGCCATTCGCTTGCAAACGGCCTGGGGCTTCCGGGATTGAAACTACAGACCTCACTAAAACGACCTCGATTGAGGCAAAGGGCGAGCAAGTCCAATTCCCCAAAATCCTGGAGGTGTGGCGGGTCGTTGTGTTAGGTTTCGGTAACATCGTGGATGCGAATGCTGATTTGTTCCTTGCGGGTGAGGCGCAGGCGTAGGGGACGGTGGCTGCCGTCGGGCAGGGTAAGCCCGCTGGCGTTGAGATCAGCGAGGTGTTTCTCGATGATCTTGCGCAGTTTGGGTGGGTAGTTGACTTGCGGCACGAGGTGGACCTCGATCTCGCGGCCAGTCCAACGCAGGACGCCGTCGCATTGAGTGAGTTGGCGGTAGTATCCGTGGTCGTCGCGGTAGTTGTCGTAGGCAGTTTTGAATGGCGCGAAGAGCCGGTAAAATAAATTGCGGGCACTGATCTTGATCGCGTCCATGAGCGTCTTGTTGCTCAGATCCATGCGCACCATGTCTTGCTCGATGAGTTGGTCGATGCGCGAGACTTCCTTCTCCAAGGCGGATTTCTCTCCGTCGTTTTCGAAGGATTGCTGGTGGAGGTTCTCTATTTTTTGCAAACGAAGCTGGCGGTATTTGTGGTGGCGTTTGCTGGCGTTGTTGTGGCGGGCTATTTCCTTCCTCTCCTCTGCGGTGGGCTTGGCGAGGGCGCTTGGGTTTTCGGTGTCTTGGGGGGCTCGCGCGGCGATGCCTGCGAGGATTCCTTCGCGGTGGAGTTGGCGTTGGGTTTGCTCACGTTGGGCCTTGTCGTCGGCGAGCAGCAGGCGGGATTTTCGCTGGTCGAGCTGGCGAGCGATTTTCACCTTTTCCACATAGGCGTGATTGGGAACCTGGCGGTCGCTGAGTTGGTCGCGCAGTTGTTGGTAGGGCGTGGAGCGATAGCTGGTGAGCTGGTTGATGCCGAAGTGTTTGTCGAGGTATTTGAAGTCGTTTTCTTGCACCCAGCGATTGAACATGAGACTCACGATTGCTTGGACGGGACGCCCGGCGTCATCGCTGAGGATGGAGAGTTGCACGGTTCGGCCATGCGGGTTGGTGGCGCGTACGATGATTTGACGGATGGCCGGGTTTTTGGCCCAGAAGCGGTGGATGTATTCGAAGTCATAGGGCCGTTGGTCTCTTGCATTGTTGCGCTGACGACTGAAGGAGTGGGCGGCATAGGTGCCTGCAGCTTTGTGTTCTATTAATAAGATTTTCCACGGGGTGTCGGTGTCGGCCTGATAGCCTTTTTCCCAGGTGATGAGATGAATGGCGGGATCGGCAAGCACTTGGTTGAAGACTTGGTTGCTGTAGATGCCGCGGTCCACGACGAAAGTGAGCACGCGCTCTGGAGTCCATTGGAGGCAGGTGCGCAGACGCGCCACGAGGGGCGCGAAGCGGGCGCGCAGGTCGTCGTAGTTGTCGGTGCACTCGAAGTAAATGGGTTGGCCTTTGGCGGTATGGATGTAGTCGCTGTTGATGAGTTTGTCGGCCCACCGAATGCTCGCGCACCAGCCTTTGAGAACGTTTTGCATGCCGGTGTAGTGAAACAGTGTGGGGGTCATAGTAGAAGTCGTTGTCGCTGGGGTCTGGGGCGAGTTGCTGGTAGTTCCAGCGCAGCACGGCGTCGATGGTGGCGGAGTTGGCCAGGCGGGTGAGTTGCTCGCGCTGGGGAGTGGGAAAACGCACGGTGTTGCCAAGCAAATCCCCGAGGTCCCCCCAGTTGAGATACTTGGTTTGCTCGATATTGAGCGCACCCAAGAGGATGCTGCCCAGCCACTGGGCAAGGAGAGGTTCGGACGGGGTGGTGGCTTGAGGGATGCTGGAGAGGGCAGCGGCGAAAATGAGCATGCCGACGTGATCGCAGAGCATTGCCTCGCCGGGGTCGGGCTGCCAGTTTGGAGGAAAGCATTTGCTGGCCTCGGGCGTGCCGGCAGAGACCGGGATCACCGCAAAAGTGTCTTGGGGGCTTGTTTCCAAGCTCTCTGGAACGAGGTCGGTCGAGGTCGTTTCGAGGTTCTCGTAGCAAATGCTTTCCTCCGAAACGGGGTCCGCAGGCGCCGTTGCCATCGGGGCTGGGGGCACGACCCCGCCCGGGCCTGAAGTCTCTGGATTGGCAGCATGACCACATGCGTTGACGATTTGCCTCAGAGTCTCCCCGGAGAGCTTCACCTCAAAAATGTTTTCGACCTCCAGAGCCAGTGCGGCGCGGTAATCGGGTCTTCCTTCGGCTCGCAACTCGGCCCAGCGGCGGACCACGTATTTGTCGATAGCCGGGGTGCGTTTCACATTCACCCCTCGGCCTAGCAAAACGCGCGAGAGCAGTTCCGGATCGCGAGAGCGAATGGCCGCAGCCCACGAGCGGATGGTTTTGCGATCCACATCGAAAACCTCCTCCAGGGCGATCAGCTTCACATTGGCATTGTAGAGTCGCGCGACCATCATTTTGAAAGCCGGATGTCCAGAATCCTCGGGCACTACCTCCAAGAGTTCCAAACCATAAAAGACCCTGATCGATGCGTGATCAGCAGAGCGATAGAGGCTGAAGCACGGATTGCGTTTGTCAGTAGGCAAAATGAGATCGTGGGCGTGGCAGATTTCCATGGAATAAAGTGCTTGTGGTGACCAAGTTTTTCCACGCTATCCGCCCATAGCCACGATGCCAACTGAAGTGCCCGGCATGTTTTGCCGGATTTACGGGACCCGAGACTTTGAAATCAAGAAACGGCCCTGTTTGGAGGAATTCGACTTGCTCCCCCATCCTCGCTTAACGAGGTCGTTTAGTGAGGTCTGAACCCAAAATTTGGAGTAGGGATGATGCACGATGGTGACGGATTTGCGTTTGGTGGCTGAAATCTCGTAATTGTGACCCTCGAAATAGATAGTGTGATCGTTGTTGACCCTTCTGGAGGTGCGCAAGGACAGGTGGATATCTAAGAGCGAGGAGGGATGACAGGAGCGCACGGGTGGCAGAAATCTCGTAATTCTGCCCCTCGAAGTCGATAGTGAGGTCGTTGTTGACCCTTCGGGAGCGTGTTCCGCGTCACGAAAATCACGAGGAATCGGGGGAGTCTGATTTCAAGATAATCTCGGAGGGAGCGAGTCGGAGGACGTTGGGAATGTGAAGGAGATCCGCACCGGAGGTTGACGGAGCGGAAGGCTTCGAGCCGTAGGCGAGAAGGCTGGAGCGGAGTCAACCTCCGGTGCGGACGGCGGAAGGGGGGAGGCTTTTCGGAGGAGAGAAAAACTGGATAGATTGAAGGGATGCAAATCTATGAAGCCTCACTTGGGAAGGAAAAGCGTCCGTGCTCGGGAAAGGAATGTCCGGTTTGCCAGGGCTGCCAGAAGTTTCATTGCCACGGTGTTTACCGGCGTCTTCGCGGGGCGGAGGGTAATGAGTTGGTGGAGGTCAGGCGTTATCTTTGCCGAAGGTGCGGACACACGTGGAGTGTGATTCCCGAAGGAATGATGCCGTATCGGAGCGTACCAGTGAAACGATTTGAAGCCGTGCTCGATGAGCATTTCGGAATGGTGGGCGGAGGCGCAAGGCCTCCGCCCACCACCGAGATCGAGGAAGGCTGCGTCCGGCGGGCAATAAGAAAACTGTCGGAACGCGTGACTTTCCTCTCTGGCTTGCTGGGCCAACAAATGCCGTTGCTTGGAAGCGTGGACATTGGCGGGTTTTGGCGGGCCATGCGTGAGCTAGGCTCAACGCAACAAATCTTGATCGCTTTGGCCGAGAACTTCAAGACATCGCTTCTGGGATGTTATCGCAGTTTACGGGCGCATTGGGAGCGGGAAAAAATCTCCGGCGCGGTCTTCTGAAGTCCGAAGAGGCCATCCCACAAAACCCTTTGGTGGAAGGTCGGCGGGGGCGGTCCTACAACCTCCCGGAATGAAAAACCCGACGCCAAAATCCAAAGATCTCCTCGCGCTGCTGCGCTTCGAGGTCATTTGCCAGATCAAAACCCTTCATCAGGATGGGGTCTCACTCGCCGATTGTGTGCGGGCCGCATCCTCGCGCCCCTGGCCCGAGCCGGACGGCCGCTACTACTCTTATCGAACGGTCGAAACGTGGTGGTATGACCACCAGAAAGCCGGTTACGACGGCATCGCCGGAACACCCACCCGTGCCGATGCCGGGCAAAGCCGGATGATCGACGAAGAAACCGGACTCTGGATTATTGAAGCCCTGAGCAAAAGTCCCGGAGTGCCCTTCTCGGTGCTCTATCGCCATTGGGAAGACCACGGGCGCGGACTGCCCTCGGAAAGCACGGTGCGCCGGTTCCTGAAAAGCAAAGGCTTCGACCCCCGCAGCCTGAAAGCCGGACGCCTGGAAAGCGGGCCGACCAAAGCCTTCGAAGCTCCCGCGCCCAATGACCTCTGGATGGTGGACTTCGCCTGCGGACCCACGTTGCGCACAGCCGAAGGCCGGGCGATAAACACCCAGCTCTGTCTCATCGTGGACGATCACAGTCGGCTCATCACCTACGCCGCCTATTACACCAACGGCGACACCGCCTCATTCCTGAACTGCCTCAAGCAGGCCGTGTTACGCCGGGGACTGCCCCATCGGCTCTACACCGACCAAGGCAAACCCTTCGTCAACCACCATGCCAAAATCGTCTGCGCCAACCTCGGTATCCGACTTCTGCACGCCAAGCCCTACCACGCCTGGAGCAAAGGCAAAGTGGAACGCCTCATCCGCACGATCCAGAACGATTTTGAAGTCTCCCTGCGTCTGGAAGGCAAGTCGGTTCACAGCTTGGCTGAACTTAATACCGCGCTCTCACGCTGGATCGCCACCACCTACCATCTGCGCGTCCACAGCTCCACCGACATGAGTCCCCACCAGCGCTTCAACAACCACGCCCACCCGATCCGCACCGTTGAACATCCCGACAAAATCGACCAACTCTTTTACACCCGGGTGGACCGCGTCGTGCGCAAAGACGGCACCGTCACAGTGAGCAAAAACCTCTTCGAGGTGAACCTCGCCCTGCGCGCCCTGCCGGTGGAACTGCGCTTCGATCCCTTGCTCATGGATCGCGTCGAAGTCTGGCACCGCAACTCCTTCCAAGGCTTGGCTACCCGCTGCAACCTCCACCTTAACAGCCAAATCCATCACCAACACCGGGGCACCAACTATGCACGCTGACACCACCACCCGGACCAAAGAACAGAGCCTCCAGGACCTGCAACGAGCCTGGGGCCTGCGCCGCACCCCCTTTGCTTCCGATGACAAACCCGGCACCATCTTCTCCGCCGCCAGCCACCATGAAACCCTCACCCTGCTCGACACCACCGCCGCCCTGCGCGGGGTTATGCTCCTGACCGGTTCCCCCGGCACCGGAAAAAGCACCCTCCTCAAAACTTGGATGGCGGCCCTCGAACCCAAACGCTTCCTGCCGCTGCTTATTACCCAATCCTCACTCTCGGCCACCGGTGTGCTCGAAGTGCTACTGGCCAAACTGGGCGAACCCGCCCGCTTCAGACGCTCCACCAACCTGCTCGCCTTGGAAAAGCACCTCGCCGATCTCGATCCCCTGACCCTCGTGCTCGTCCTCGACGACGCCCAGAACTATCCCGGTCCCGCCCTCGAAGAACTGCGCCTGCTTTTGGGTCTGGGAGGCCACACCCGCAGCGCCTTTGCCCTCATCCTGCTCGGCGACCAATATCTGCTTGGTAGCCTGCGGCTGAGTGTCCAGCGGGCACTCTACTCGCGGGTCAGTGCCGCCACCGACCTCGCTCCGCTCGCTCGGGAAGACATCCCCGCCTACCTCAACTGGCACGTCGCCCAGGCCGGACTCGAACGCGAGATCTTCGCCGACGCCGCCATCGACCTACTCGCCGAAGCCAGCGAAGGCAACCCCCGCACCCTCGGCCTTCTCGCTCAAGCCGCCTGGATCCTCGCCGCCCGTGCCAAAGTCCTCACTGTCGAACCCGATCACATCCATGCCGCCCTGCGTCACATCCCTTCGGCCAACGCAAGAATCACCCCAAACTGAAAACCTTCAAATCCTTGGGCTCCGTCCGAGGCCCTGGCGGGCCTCTGTCGGAGCCCGTTGTTTTACCCAGAACCCACGTTCCCAAATTGAAAAACTCCGTTCCAAGTGTGAAAATATATCCCTCATCCCCACACTTTATCTCGCCAAGAATCCCCGCGATTATCGCGACAGGCTACAGGAGGCGCGCAGCGAAAGGTGGAGATCCAAGAGAGCGCAGGGAGGGCAGGGCCGCAGGGATGCGTTACCTGCAAGCAGGGCGTCGGCCCACACGCGGGCGGGGATTTTTCCCGTGGAACGGGTGAGCTTGTTGTTCTGGCGGCGGATTTTCATTTGGAGAATTTCGTCGGCTTGCTTCCAAGTCTTGACCCTGGCGTGTGCCATGAGGGTGACGAGGCGTTTCTGGAAAGTGCCGAAGCGGCATTCAATCTTGCCCTTGGCCTGGGGAGTGGGAGCGACGAGGTGGGTGACGCCAAGGGCGCGCAAGGCGCGTTGGAACTGGCTTTTGGGGTCGGCGTAGTCATCGCTGGAACTTGGCCCGAAAAGACTCAAACCGTCGGTGTAAACGATGTCGGGGATACCGCGAGACTCGAAGGCTTGGAGGAAGTGGTTCCACGTCGTGTCGGAGGTGACGAAACGCCCCGCCACGTTGAGGCCGGAATGGTCGTCAACGGTGAGCAGGAGGATCTTGCTTGTGCGGCGCAGGCCACCACTGGTGGATGGAGCTGTCGTGCTGCCAGAGTTCGCCGATCTTGGCACGGCGGAAGCGGCGATAGACACGATTCCTTCTTGGTGGCGCAGGGACGAGGTGGGCGAAGTGGCCTTTGACGTAGGCCTCGATGGTCGAACGGGCGCGGGTGAAGAGGCAAAGGCGTTCGAGTTCGTCGCAGACAAGCTGGTAGTTGGGCGGGTTTTGCACGGGCAGGAAACCCTCAAGGAAGGTGTGGACTTTGGCGGGCCAGAGGCCGTGGCGATCGCCTCCGCTTGCCTTCGGGCGGTAGATGATGCGAGTTGCCAACCAGTGGAACCTCATTCGGTAGAGATGGGATTTGCCTACGCCGAGATGGGCGGCGGCGGTTGCGGCGTCCAGGAGCCCCGTGTTGAATTGATCGAGGGTTTGGAGGACGAACTCCGAGGGGAGCCGGTGAATGATTTGGTGCTTTTCAAGAGCGCAGAATCAACCGCTCGGACATATCAGCTAGATCAATTGGCGAGCCATCTCGCAGCCCCCCTCTGGCCGATCCGCCCCCGACAGAGAAACATCGCCTCTCCTTGGACTAGTTTTGGCCGATCAGAAAGACGAACGACAAAGGCGAAGCAAGCTTCGGGGTATCAGATCCAGTAGGAATGAAATTTCTTCCGAAGTAAAAACTCCGTGGCCAGCTCCCGGAGATGGTCCTCCGCCTGCTGGCGTTCGTTCTCGATACGCGGTGCGCTCCCGTGAGCCCATAGAACAAGATTGGGAAGAATCGACGCCAGATGCTTCTGCCAAGCGGGACGCCGGGCCAGAGCGTACCCGGAAAGAACGACCACATCCGGTTGGAACATATTGACGGCCATGGAAATCCCCCAGGCGCAATGCTCGAGAAATTCCTCAATGACCGTTCGGGCATAAGCGTCACCCAAATCGATATCAGCCCGCTCCAAGTCCGCGAAAAATTCCCTAGGGCTTTTGGAAAGCGATTCGGCAAGGACCGACTGCATCCCAAAAGACATATCACGACGCACACGAGAGATGAGCCGGGGCCCGGAAATCAGGGTCTCAAGGCAGCCCCGGTTGCCGCAGCCGCAGACATCTCCGTCCGACCGTCGCACGCAATGTCCGATCTCGCCCGCTGCAACATGCATTTCAGATCTTCCCATCGCGGCATAGTGGGCACTGACGCCGTCTCCGACATTGAACCGCACCAAACTGCGCACCTGATCGCGGGTCCATCTGCGTAGTTCCAGTTCTGCCAGGTGAATGTTTTTGCTGAGCATGGTTTCGCATCCCAGCCACTTTCTGAGAGTATCTTCGGTTAGCTCGGCTGTATAGGGAATGACCGAACTGACGCGATGGGCAGATCCACCCATCTCGCCGGTGTTCAGCATGACGATGGCACCATCGAGATTCTTTAACCTTAAGCGGCTCCGATCCAAAATCTCGTTGCGAACTTTGACGAAAGACTTTCTGGTCGTTTCGAAGTCCGGCACCGCAGAGGTGCGCAAGAAAACAGGCGTCACTTCCTCCTCGACGCCCTCACCAACCACCGTACCCTGCCATTCCGAGCCCCACCAAATAATCACGAGCACCTTTCCGGGACGGCGAATGGAAAAATGGAGTGCCGGACGCCCCCGCCCCCCACGCCCCTGCCGAAATTCGGCAATCACACCCTCCGCAATCAATCTTTTGACGATCCCATGCACGGTGTTGCTCGGAAGATCCAAAGCACGGGCCAGTTCAATCTGGCTTGTCGCTTGCTTGCTTTGGATCAGGCGTAAAACCGCCTGTTGGCCTACAATGGTGCTCATCCTTTTTCTTGGTTCCTTTCGATTTTTCGATTTACAAATTCAGTTCGTAGCACCGACCTCGCCCCTTGCCAATCAGGAACAAGTGCCCCGGCTTCAGCACAGAAGCAGGACTGAACATCCTGGCGGCTCATGAGATCGAGGGAAACCCCCATGAACCGCTGAGGTCAAATATCAAGATGTGCCCCCCCCATCTTTTCATAAAGATATCTGCTTGCACGAATTTCCTCTTCCACATCCCCATTCATACTTCATCAGCGATTCGCCTCCGGCTCCCCTTCGCGCTGTCCGGCTTGCGCCAGACAGTTTGTCCTCCCTACGGTCGGCTCATCCTTCATAATTTCCCGAAATGCCCATGCCGATTGATTCCTTCATCCTGACTGTGCGTGACCAGAAGGTCATCCTTGATGCCGAGCTTTATGGGACGGATACGGGATCACTGAATCGAGCCGTGAAGCGCAACGCAAAGCGCTTTCCGTCTGATTTTGTTTTCCAACTCTCGAAGGGAGAATGGCAAAACTTGAATGCCAGATTGGCATCTCAAGTTTGTCTCATCGTGGAGCCGCCGCCAAGGCCAACGATGGCCAACGATGGCGTTTTGAAATCCGGAGAGGTTGCGGCCGGGCACGGCGGTCGGCGCACACCTCCTTCCGCATTTACCGAGCATGGTGCCCTCATGGCTGCCAATATTCTCAATAGCGACGAAGCCGCCCAGATGAGTGTGTACATCATCCGCGCGTTTATCAAACAGCGAGAGTTGCTTGCCTCCCAAGCTGACATTCTGAAAAAACTCGCACAGATGGTGGCTCCCAATTGGGGAGAGGTCAGTGGCGAGAGATCACCCAAAAAAGTTCCGATGGGAGTGCGGCAGGCACCGACGATGTCGGCTTTCATAGGGGAAGTGGCTCGATCACAAAGAGCCTCGGTCGGCTATTTTTCTTTGGGGGACTGATGGCGCGCCGCAGCGGAGGAAACTTTCTCCAAGGCAAAGAGAAACGGGGAAAAGATATCCACGATTTCCAAGGCCCGTTTTTTGTATTCGGACTCTGGAAGTGTTGGGTCGGCCAGGGCATGAAATCTTCGCAAGGCGGTCGCGTCTTCCGCGGAAATTTCCTCGCCGGTGAGGGCGTCCACCACTTCATTCCAGGAACGCTTTTCTCCGAGAATTTGGACGGAAAAGATTTCCAACGGGGTGACTAGAAAATTCTTGCGGATCCGGCCCAATTCGACCCGAATCAACGGCAGACTGTCGAACCATTCGATCTCCTGACCAAAGAACCAGAGCCGGCCCTTCATAAACCGGGCGAACTTGACGTTCTCAAACAAGGCCGCCAGCGGAGCCGTCGCGGGCAATTGTGCCACAGCCGCCCGCAATTGGGCCGGACTGGGATCCCGGGGGCAATCGAGATCCGGATTCTTCTCCAAGAGAACATTGATCGCCTCGCGCAGGTAGGCCTCCAGCCTCTCATCCAGCCGGGTGATTTCCGGCTCGTCATACCATTCGGGAATTTCATAGTGGCGGGAGATGGCATCCCTCACGGATTTCATTACTTCCGATTGCGGAAAGATTTTTTCCGCCCTGCGGAAGGCGTCCATTTTTCCCGGCGTGGTGCGCCGGTCATGCAGGCACATGGCAGAATGGAGTGGTGGTGCCAGGTAATGCATGCAGCGGCTGTGAAGCGGATACTTGCCCTCAAACTCCCCGAGGTTGATGGGAGGGTCAATCGTCCGGCTATAGCGATCGTAATAACGGGCAATCCGCTTCCAATGGTAAGCCGCATCCTGATCGCGCCAGGCGCGGTCGGAAAAGTGCTCCGTCGCCTGCTGGATCTTGTCGGCAGGCCCTTGATAAAAGGACCATTGGCAGAACTCGGTGTAATAATTTTGAGGAGCGAAAAGCTCATCCCACATCAGATTCACGCCCGGGAGATGCTCCAAGGTCCGGGCCCACTCGGGACGCTCCAAGGCAAGCTCAAGGTGAACTTTCCCCACCGCCATGGAGAGGCGGTTCCAATCTTCGGCCCCCAAGCCGCCCCGGGTCAGGAAGCGGGTGTCGAAATCGCTGAGCCCGGGGATCAAATCCTCGAACTTCCATTTCCCCGCGCTGCCCTCAATCTCGGGACATTCGGCCTGACAACGAAGAAAGTAGGTCTCGATGAATTCATCGAAACTGTTCTCCGGCTTGGGAATGAAGCGTGGCGTGGTCATTTAGGTGTTCGGGAATTTCTCCTGTTCCGGGATCATCGAAGCTTTCCCGGTGGTGTCAACCACCGGAGGACCATGCCAACATAGGAGTCCGCCCCGGAGAGGCGGTTCATGATTTTTTGAATTCCCGAACGGCATTGGTCTTAAGACAGACGAATGGATGCCTCCAAAAGTTGGGTGGTGCGTTTTCCAGCCTGGCCATCGCAAAGCGGTTCGCGTCCGCCCTGGCAAGAGGTCAGAAAATCTTCCACACAGGGAAGATGAGCATTTTCGGGCGGGGGAAGATCCAGTTCTTCGCGGTCCCGGCCCCGGATGACGATGAGCGAGCCGCTATCAAGTGGCTCGGCAATGATTTTGCCTTCGCTCCCGACGATCTCAAACCGATCGATCCAGGTTTTCGAATTCCAGGAAAAATAGGCATGTACGGGCGCCCCATTGGACAATTTCAAGACCAGGCTGGAGCCGTCTTCCACGTCGTAGGAATGCACCAAATTGGTGAAAACGGCGCTGGCAACGGTGGACTCGCCCAACCAGTAGTCGAGCAGGTCGAGGCGATGCACTCCGATATCCGCCAGGGCCCCGGCCCCACCACTGAGTTCCGGTTCAACCCGCCAGTGTTTGGGGTCATCTCCAGCCGGGGCGAACCAGGAGTGGGCTGCCATGTTGACCCAAACCGGCTCGCCGAGCGCGCCTTCTTGAATGAGCTTGCGAATGTGCCGCATCTTGGGAAAAGCCCGCCGATAATAGGCCACGCCGATTCGCACGTTGGCCTTCTCTGCCGCAGCGTTCATCCGATCGCAGTCCTGGCTGCTCGGAGCCATGGGTTTTTCGACCAGCACATGGCAGCCGGCCTCGGCGGCACGAATGGCGTATTCGGCATGAGAACCCGGCGGGGTACAGACGTAGATGCCATCAAGTGCCTCGCCCAGCAAATCATCCAAAGAAGACGCCGCTTTCTTGATGCCATGTCGCTCGGCAAAGGCCCGCGTTTTCTCAGGATCACGACCCCAGACGGCGGATAAGGAACTCCCTGCTGCGTTTTGCAATGCGGTGGCCACCCGCTTTTCCGCGAGGTCGCCATAACCAATCAATCCCCAGCGAAAGCTCATTGTGAGAAGGAGGCAATGGTTTCACGCAGGGCCTGTCCGACATACTCGACATCCTCGGGCGTGGTGGTCGGAAACAGGGGCAGACTCAGGACCTGCTCACAGGCTTCCTCGGTGACCGGTGTGTTGGAGGTGTCGCAGTCCACCTCGGCAAAGGCTTCCCAGTTCCATACCGCCGGATAGTGGAGGGCGGTGCCAACCTGCCAGTCTTCCTTCAGTTTCTTCACAAACTCCGCCCGGCTGGCGCCCAGCTTTTCGAAGTTCACCCGGATGACAAAAAGGTGGCAGCCGTGGTTCTCATCGAGCCCGACCGGCAGCGTGATCTCCTTCACATCTTTGAGGTTTTCCGCCATGAGGCAGAAGGCTTTCAAGCGGGCCGCAATTACCCGATCGATCTTGGCCAATTGGGTGATGCCGGTCGCGGCTTGGGGCTTGGTCATCCGATAGTTGAAGCCAATCTGGGTAACCCGCAACTTGGCTCCATAGACATAACCAAAGGTCTTGAGTCCACGCACTTTCTCGGCGAATTCGGCATCATCGGAAGTCACCGCTCCACCCTCGCCCAAAGTGGTCATGTTTTTGTTGGACTGGAAACTGTAGCAACTGGCCAAACCAGCGCCCCCGATGGGACGTCCTTGGAACTTGGTGCCCACCGCATGAGCGGCATCATAAATGACGGGAATATTATGTTTCCGGGAGATGGCATCGAAGCCTTCAACATCGGCGGAATGTCCGCCGAAATGCACCGGAATGACAGCCTTGGTACGGGGTGTGATTTTGGCCTCTACCGCCTTGGGATCAAGGCATAGCGTCTGGGGGTCCACATCGGCAAATATAATCTTCGCGCCCCGGGCCGCGGCCGTGCCGGCGGTGCAAACAAAGGTGAGTCCGGGCACGATGACTTCGCCGCCTTTTTGGATATCCAATGCGATCATGCACAAATCCAGGGCGGTGCCGCAGGAATTCACCGCCACGGCGTGGGCAGCACCTTCGTGGGTGGCCAGCGCCTTCTGAAAAGCGGGTTCTTCCGGCAGCGGAAAGAAGTTTCCCTCCGGCCCGGTGGCCGCGGCACTGACCTTGTGGGCCGCCTGGACATCATCATCTTCCCACAGGCCTCCCAGTGCGAGGTAGGGGACGTTTCGTTTTTTACGCGTATTTATCATAGTTTTTTGTGTCATAGGGTGATTTCCCACAGGTAACTGCTGCGATTGGGATGATCATTTTCACCGGCAAAGAGCACGCCATCCGATGAGATGGTGATATCGTGGCACTGGAACATGGCTTCGCCATCGGCATCCACAATCGAGTCGCCCAGTTCGTACTTTTCCGTCGCGGGATCGAAACGCAGGAGCTGGCATTGTCCGTCCCGGCCGGTGATTCCGTAGGCCCAACCGTCGGGGTGCATGACCAGAGAGGTCAGGCGAGAACGCCGATCGGTAATCGGAGTGCCAAGATATTTAACGGCGGCAGACCCGGGATCGATGCGGTACAGGGAACCATTGTCGCCGGAAGCAAAGAGATTTCCGGTTCCCAAATTGAAGAGACCCTCCACTCGGGCAAATCCCGCCGAGCCATCCGCGTGCGGGAGGCCATGTTGGTAGTATATGACCTTTTCGACATCGGGATCATATTTGCAGAGCCGCGCGGTGTCGTTCCCGATACTGGACTGCCAAGCTTTGCTCGCCCCCCAGGCGCACCAGACCGCGCCACGATCATCCAGCACCAGGTTTTCTCCTTGGGCCACTCGCATACCGCCGCCAATGGGCCCGAGTTCGCGGCCGGTGCAAGATTCCAAATCAAAAACACTCAACCACTCCGGAGCGAAGTGCATGTTGTACAAGACCCCGCGCTGCTCGTCGAGGATGATGGATTGAATATAGTTGTGGGGCATCGGAATGCCCAGTTTCTCGGTTTTTCCGGAAGCGATCTCATGACGGTAGATGCCTCCTCCCGGGGCCTCGTAAAAGCGATCCAGGTCATGCAACAAAGCCGTGGCCAGATAGAGGGTGCCGCCATCGCCGGTCAACTCCATGCTGCGGTGGAACTTGGCATCGTAGCGATCCATGACCGACTCGAAGCCCAGACTCTCGAATTTTTCGGTGGCCCGATCCCAGGCGTAGAACACATCGCCATCAAAGCGGGTCAGCCCACAATAGACCCGATCTGTGCCGGCATGATGCACCACCCCGTCGAAACTAATCCAGTCCTTCCCCCACTCCGGGTGATCAAGAAAATCCTGGTAATTCCAGCGGTCTGAAATCTTCTGGTCCCAAAAATCCTTCGGATATTTCCGGTCCACCAATTTGAGAGAACGAATCTTCATAAGACGAGTATCTTTATTTCCAATTTGGAATTTAAGCAAGAAAAAAAATCGACATTTTCATTCTTTTAAATACGATTCCTCAATAAATGAGCAGAAATGCGAAGAATTTGGCCGTCAATGAGCGGGCAGTTTTGCAATTGGTGCAAAGCCGTCGCGCGACCAGCCAGGTGCAAATCGCCCGCCATCTCGGGGTTTCCTCCACTACGGTCCACAATGTCATCCGTCGGCTCTTGGATCAGCGCGTGGTCGCGCAGGCAACCATTGACCGGCGACAAAAGGGACGTCCCGCCATGCACTATCGCATGCGTTTGACCAAGCCCGTTCTGGCGATTCAGCTGTTAGGAACAGAATGGTATGCAGGGATTGTTGGTCCAAACCTCAATCAGGATCGAGTGACGCACTGGGAAACAGACCGGATACCGGATCCGGAGACCGCTCAGACCATGATCGTAGAGAAGGCTCAGGAGCTCTTGTCGGGAGCGGGCCTGGAAGCTGGTGACATCGCCGGTTGCGCCATCTTTCTCAATGCCGACAGAGTCAACGGCATTGGCCGCCTGGCCAGTTCGGTTCTTCCCTGGGCAGGGGAACTGGAGGTGGCCGTACTCGAAAAGGAACTGGCCTGTCGGGTCTGGCTCCTTTCTGCTCCGGGTTCAGCGGAAGCGGAATTAGCTCTTCGCGCCGAGGAGCAGGTGAATCGTCTGGTCGTACTGAATGTGGGGGATGGCGTCAGCGCCCACGGAAGCAGCCACGGCCGGTTCTGGCCGGGAATGGAAATGCTCCGGGGAGAGATTGGTCATATTATTGTGGAACCTCAGGGAGCAATTTGCGGATGTGGACACCGGGGCTGCCTCGAGACCGTCATGTCAGGGCCGGCCTTGCAACGGAGAGTCCAGAATGAGGTGATGGCCGGAGTACGGACTGAACTGGCAGAGGCCTTGCCGCAGACCCCTAAGATTTTCTTCGATACCTTGGAACGCCTGCACGCCGCCGGATCGGAGTCCTATGCCGTCACGGTGGCGGAAGAATTCTTAGACCGTTGCGCCTGGGCGCTTTCGGTGGTGGCCAGCACCCAGAATCCGGATCTGGTCGTGCTGGGTGGTTATGGCCTGGCCGGGCGAGCAGCCTGGCGGGATCGGATTGGCGACTTGGCAAAAAGCAAGATCCTGCACGGCGAACATCGCGCCCTCCGCCTGGAATTTCCCCGCAGCACACCGCTCGAACACCTCCGCCGCTTGGCGGAAAACGCTATTCTCAACCAAACCCCATTATGACCGAACTCCTCTTCAACCTTCAAATCGACTGCGAAGCCACCCAATTTGCCATTCAAAATCCCTCTCTGGGAGAACGGGCCATTCGCGGGCTCGGAGAAATGCTGGCCGAAACCGATACCAAGGGAACCTTTCTGGTCATTCCCGGCGATACTGCCGCTCACGCAAAAATCTATCAGGAACTCGAACAAGCCGGTCACGAGATTGGACTCCATTACCACCCCTGGATCGCCGGGCGCAGCGAGTTTCTCGGCTTCGAAAGCCCGGAGGATCAGCGTCAACTCCTGCAGGAAGCCAGCGACCGGCATGCCCAGGCCATGGGAAAGCGACCCGTCGCATTTTGTCCGGGCTACGGCTCCGCCAACGACCACACCTATGGCATTCTGGAAGAACTGGGGTTCACCCACGGTTTAGTAAGCATTCCCACCCGGGACCTCCCCCAGTGTGCCTGCGTCTGGGGCAGCAGCCCGCTCGACCCTCACTATCCTCATCGCTACAACAAATCCCTGGAAGGGGATGTCAATTTTGTCGATCTGCCTCCCACCATCGACCCGCAAAGCCGCATGTGGGGAGGTGCCCACCCCCAGGATCTCAGGGTGGAACTTGTCGATGCCAAAAACCACTTCTACACCATTGACAAAGCCGTGCAGCGGCAACTCCAGGAACAGACCCCTTTGCTTCAGATCCACGCGATCACACACAATATCTTCGAATTTAGTGATCCGAAAAATTTTCGTCGGGAAACTTATTTCGGAATCGTTGAGGCGGTAAAAAGGATTGCCGAGCGCGAGAACCTCACGATGCGCGGAGCCACCCTCGCTGATCTGGCCGCAGGCTACCGCGAGCAATTTCCCCACGCGGAGATCCGAGCGAAATCACTTACCCTTGATGTCAGCGGACGGGACTTCAACAAGAATTGAATGCCAGCTGGTCCAAACCAATTGCACGTAAGTCAGGCAATAGAGAAACATCTTGCAGGAAAAGCTCAAGTGGTCCGATGACTTCATCTTCCCGAACGCCTCAACACATGACTCCCGTCCGTCGGTTCCCCGCCCGGTCCAAAATCCCCCGGGACGCCATTTCCAGCGCTACCCGACATGCCTTTCTCTGTCTCGGACCGGATTGTTGCAACCCCGCGGCCCACGCCGACCTTTGGGATCTCCTCAAGGCCGAAACCAAAAACCTGGCCGTGCCCGTTCTGCGCACGAAAGCCGCCTGTCTGCGAATTTGCACGGAGGGCCCCTGGTTGGTCGTTTATCCGGACGGCATATGGTACGGGCAACTCACTCCGGAACGCCTCCAACGCATTGTCCGGGAACATCTCGGCGCAGGTTGCCCGGTCAAGGAATGGATCGCCACGGACATGCCGGGACTGGCAAGACCTGATTGAAGAATAAGGAGAGCCTCACGGCGAGCCTTCCGCCTTCGCGAAAACCGGAAAACTCAGGCTCCCATTTGCGGAGCCTCCCTCGCCACGTCGGCCCGCCGGTTGAGCTTGGGATCGCCGCAGCCTCCCTCGCCGCTTGGCCGCACATGCGCTTCGGCAATATTTACGGTTCCCCTGTGCGCGTAGGGGTCGGTCCCAGCAACGAGAACGATATCGCGATAATCAAGGGTGCCCATTTTCTCGCCCGGTCCCGGCGGGTGCCAAGGCAGTAGCGACTCTGCGCTCATGTAGTGGTTCACCAACACCCGGCGATAGCCTGATCGCGCGCGGTTCGGGAGCGACCGGTGAAGCAAATATCCATTGAAAAAGACGATGCTGCCCGCTTTCACCTCAACCGGAACCGCGTCCTCGTCGCGGAAGGGGAAAATTGCCTCGCCCGTGCAGTCAAAACGCCGATCATCATGACGCCGATCCGGCCAAATCACCGCAGGACGGTGCGAACCGGGGATGACCCAAAGGCAGCCATTTTCCACCGTGGCATCGTCCAGCGCCATCCAGCCCCCAGTGAGCGAACGATCCCTAGTCGGAATGAAAAACTCGTCCTGATGCCAAGCCTGTCCGGGCTTCCCGGCCGACTTGATGAAGAGCATCGATTGCATCGCCTTCACGTTTGGACCGATGAGGCGCGTCAGTACCTCGACCTGTCCCGGATGCGCCAGCGCCGCTCGCATGAGCGGCGAAAGTTTGTGCGGAAAATGCAGGCACAAATACCGCGCGAGCACCTCGTCATCGGACTCATCGGACTGGGCGGGCGTGAGACCACGCACTGCACCGTAGCCGCCACGGCAGATTTTGGCGGCATCTTGATTTAAATCCCGGACCTCATTGAGGGAAAGCGCGTCCTCCAGAACGAGGAAGCCGTTCTTCTCAAAAAATTCCGCCACCTCCGGGCCGAGCGGAAAACGGAAATAGCCCGCGGGGCTTCGTCCCGGCGAAGGCCAGGACGACCAGGCGGTGAGCGACCCATCACCGTGGGATTGTCCGGCTCGGGCTTGATGAGAAGGCGTGGCGGCCATCGGATGCATACATATCTGATAACTTTTTATTGCCTCATCGTCTATCTCTAGGATGATCAAAAACATGTCTACAATGAGCATCCTGGCCTCTAGGACTCATTTCGGCGAAGTGATTTATGCGCCGGGCGGCATTCATGGTCCGCGGACCCAGCGCGACGTGCAACTCGTCGCCATTCATGAGGGTGAGGCAGACATCGAAATTGACGGCATCGGACATCATCTCGCCGCCAACGAAGTCGCCCTTCTCCAGCCCGGCGGGCGTGAGCATTTTCGGTTCTCGCGAGGCTCGCGAACGCTGCACAGTTGGTGTGCGCTCGCCCCGGCCTCGCTTCCGCCTGATCTGCGACGAACGATCCGGCAACTCCCCTTTTCACGTCCCCTTTCGTGGCGGATGCGTGATCTCATTCGGCTGGGTCTCTCACTAGTAGTTTCAGCCGATGAGGCCAATGTTGGACTCCTCCGGCACGCCTTGGGGATCGCGGCAATCCGGGAATTCGTTCTCGACACCGAACGGGCGGCGGTTATCCCAGAATGTCTGCACCGCGCCATGAATATCATCGAGGCCGAGTTTGCCTCTCCACTCACGCTAATGACAATCGCCCGCGCGGCCGGTGTCAGCTCACCGCACCTGATCCGACTCTTCCGAGTCCATCTCGGAGAGACCCCGTCGCGCTATCTATGGAAAATCCGTACCACGCACGGGGTCAGCCTGCTGGCAGATACCGGCTTGAGCATTTCCGAAATTGCCACCCAGAGCGGCTTCCAAACGCCATTCCATTTTTCCCGCTTGGCCAAGAAGCATTTCGGGGCCGCCCCGAAGACTCTCCGGGCCCGAAGTTGGGCCCATGACACTCCCTAAACCCAAGGGCACTCGTTTAAGCGCATGAGTCGAGGATTTGAGGAGGGCCGCTGGCCACGGCGTCCGGGACTATTCCCCGGACCTCGGGTCCGAGCCCCCTCCATCATCATTTCCACAGCTTATTCTCAGAAGAGTGCCATTTGCCCTAATCTTTTCGATTAACGCCCGGTCGCGCACAGCGCCGTCCAAAACGTGGCCCCAAACTCCGCCTTGGCCCGGGCTTCCAAGGCGACTCCATCCTCTCCGGTCCGAAGAACGGCAAACATCGTTGAGCCCGACCCCGACATCGCCACCGCCCGCACTTCGACCTGTTCCCGTAACCATGACTTCATGGCGGGAAGCACCAGGTATTTTTCGAACACGGGTGGCTCCAACGAATTCAGCAACTTCACCCAACCCAAATCCTGGGCCTCTGGTTCTGGACCGGAGGCAGACCAGTTCTGATAAGCCCATGGGGTACCCACGCCAAATGGTGGTTTAATCAAGAGCAGAGAAAGACTCTCCGGGACCGAAAGCGGTTCAATGATCTCCCCTCGTCCCCGGCACCACGCAGGTTGCGGATTGATAAAAAAAGGCACGTCCGAACCCAACCGCGCGGCCAACTCCCGCAAGATGGCCGTTCCCAGATTCGTGCCAAAAACTGCATCGAGGCCGAGGAGCGTTGCCGCCGCATCACTACTCCCACCGCCCAACCCGGCCCCCAGGGGAATGCGTTTCCTGATACCAATCCGGACCGAACATTCTTGCCTCGTGAAAAGGGAAAATTCCTGCACCGCACGGACGACCAGATTTCCGTCTCCGTCCGGGACCTCCGGGTCGTCACACCTTACGGTGATATCGCCGGACGTCGTTCGTTCCACCGAAATCTCATCCGCCAACGAGACCGGCACGATGAGAGTTTCGAGATCGTGGAATCCATCGGAACGACGTCCGAGAATACGGAGATGCAAATTGACTTTCGCGGGAGCCGGGAGCTTCATGGCTCGCGCATCCTGAGCCTATGAGCATTCCTGCTAAAGAAAAAATCATCGTCGCCATCGACACGCCCGACGCCCTCTCCGCCCTGCGGTTGGTGGAATCCCTCGGAGACACCGTCGGATGGGTCAAAATCGGACTCCAACTTTTTACGGCCGAAGGTCCCTCCATCATCCGACAAATGAAGGACCAGGGACGCAAAGTCTTTCTCGACCTTAAATTCCACGACATCCCGAATACCGCCCGCGAAGCGGTCCACTCCGCCGTCGCCTTGGGGGTGGACATGACGACCATCCATCTCGCCGGCGGCCGCAGCATGATAAAAGAAGCCGTCGGGGCCGCCGAGCATAGCTCCCTCATCGTCCTCGGCGTCACCGTTCTGACCAGCATGAATGAAACCGGACTCCATGAGATCGGCGTCCCCCGCACCCCGGCCGAACAAGTCGAACACCTCGTCGCTCTGGGCACGGAAGTCGGGCTTCGCGGCGTCGTCTGCAGTCCCTGGGAAATTTCTCTTCTGCGCGCTCGCTTTGGAAATTCGCTCACCATCGTCACCCCGGGGGTTCGGCCCGCGGGCTCCGCCACCGGCGACCAAAGCCGGATCATGACTCCCGGCGACGCCCTCCAGGCCGGCGCCGATCACCTCGTTATCGGACGTCCCATCACCGCCGCCTCCTCACCACGCGAGGCCGCCCAAAAAATTCTCGACGAAATCGCCCTCTCCGGCTAGAGGCCACAGAGATTCTTCACTTCGTTCAGAATGACATATTTTTTGTCAAGTTAAGCGGAGGCGCGACCTTCCTTTTGCTTGCTCATGACCCTGCGGCGGCGTTTCATACGAGTTGTGGAATTTCCCCGCGCGCCGCTTTGTCCTCCCGAATCCCTGGGCTTGCCGCACCGGGAGCCGTTTATCTTTGTCGATGAAGTCAACGAAAGGGAACCCGGCGTTTCTGCCGCCGGCGGGAAAACCTTTTCCGGTCAAGAGCCCATGTTTGCCGGGCATTTTCCTGGCGACCCCCTGGTGCCCGGAGTCATCCTCACCGAGGCCCTGGCACAAATGGCTGGGCTGGCTGGCGGCGGGGACGGGCGGAGGTTTTTGCTCTCGGCCATTCGGACGATGAAATTCCCTCTGGCCGCGCGGCCCGGGGAGCGGATCGAGCTTCGCGCCAGCAAGACCGGAGTGATGGGAGGTTTGTGGGTGTTTGACGTCCGAGCTTCCGTCAATGACCAGGTCGTCGCCGAGGGTCAGATTATCCTCAACGAGGTCTCGACATGACAGAACCCTATTTTGACTTGGCGATTGCGGCCGCCGCGGTGCTGGCCGGCATGATTGGCGCGCTCATCGGTTTGGGCGGCGGAGTTATCATCACCCCGGTCTTGGTCTTGGGGTTCGGGATCGACATCCGCTATGCTATGGGCGCCGCGCTCGCATCCGTCATCGCCACATCCTCTGGAGCCGCCGCCGCCTATCTGCGGGATGGAATTTCCAATATCCGGGTGGGCCTTTTCCTCAGCATGGCCACTACCGTCGGGGCGGTGGCCGGGGCCATGTTGGCCGTGGTGCTCGATGCCAATGTCCTCTCGATCATCTTTGGTATGGCCCTGTTGATTACGGTGGGCCTTTCCCTGCGTAAACAAAAAGACCTTTCCGGGCCGGCCGCCAACTCGGACCCCCTGGCGGTCAAACTGCGTTTGCCTGATACCGTTCCCACCCCCAATGGACCCAAGCCCTATGCGGTTCACGGCGTCATTCCGGGATTTCTCTTCATGATCGTCGCCGGAGTGCTTTCCGGGCTCCTTGGAATTGGCTCCGGAGCCTTCAAGGTCGTGGCCATGGACCAAGTGATGCGGATTCCCTTTAAGGTCACCACCGCTACGAGCAACTTTATGATTGGCGTCACCGCGGCCGCCAGTGTGGGGATCTACCTGAAACGCGGCTACCTCGATCCCACCCTGGTCGCGCCGGTCGCACTCGGGGTTCTCATCGGCGCTTTTCTGGGAGCCCGTCTGCTTCCGGTGGCTCCGGTAAAAATCCTCAAAATCGTCTTTCTGACCGCCGTCTCCATCATCGGCGTGCAAATGATTGCCCGGGGGTTTCAAATCAATTTCTAGCCGCCCATGAAAACCTCCTCCTTCCAAAGTTCACTCGCCCGCCTGATGTTGGGCGGGACCTTGTTTGCGGCAGCGATCATTGCTCTTGGCCTGGTCTGGTATCTCGCCTCCCATGTCGGCGATTCACCGGGCGGACATATTTTCAGCGGAGAACCGAAGTTTTTGGAAAGCCCTTTGGCCATGATTCACCATGCGGGGCAACTTCATGAACTTGGGCACCGCCGGAGCTTGATCATGGTTGGCGTGGTCCTGCTTCTCCTCAACCCCATGCTCCGAGTCGCCTTTGCGGTCTTCGGATATGCCGCCCAAAAAGACGCGCTCTATTCGGGAATTAGTCTCTTTGTTCTCGCCGTCTTGGCGATCAGTTTTTTCTGGTGAACAAGGTCAACCAAGCCTCCCTGACCGCCCCGCTGGCGGTGCCGGCCTTTCGCTCGCTTTGGTCGGCCAGCATTGTTTCCAATATCGGGGCCATGATGCAGGCGGTGGGGGCCGCCTGGCTCATGACCAGCCTGACCGAATCGACCCTCCTCGTCGGCTTGGTGCAAACGGCCGCGACCATGCCGGTTTTTCTGGTCGGTCTCGTCGGCGGCGCCATGGCGGACCTGGCCGATCGCAAAAAACTGCTTTTTTGGTCGCAGGTTTGGATGTTGGTCATGGCCGCGCTGCTGGGGATTCTGACCCTGGGTCATTTCACGACCCCTGCCGTGTTGCTGGGGTTGACGTTTGCCATTGGTCTGGGCCGGGCCATTGGTCTGCCCGCCTGGCAGGCCTCGGTGCAAGACATCGTCCCCAAACCGCTGGTGGCCTCAGCCGTCTCGCTCAACAGCATCGCCTTCAACGCCGCCCGAGCGGTTGGTCCGGCGCTCGGTGGGTTGTTGGTCGCGGCGACCGGAGCAGCTTTTGCCTTCTTCGCCAATGCCGCGTCCTTCCTGGCGGTGCTCTTCGCGGTCAATGCGTGGAAACCGGAAAAAGCTCCTGCGCCCCGGCTGGGCGAGGATATTTTCGGAGCCATTCGTTCCGGGTTCCGTTACCTTCTCCATGCCCCGCGCCTCCAAGCGCCCATCATCCGAGCCACGATGTTCGGACTTTGCGCCGCCGCCGTCTGGTCGCTGCTTCCGCTGCTGGCCCGGGATGTTTTGCATACGAACGCCACTGGATATGGAGTCCTCCTGGGGGCTTTCGGCGCCGGGTCCATCGTGGCCGGGACATTTTTGCCGCGGCTGCGAAATCGATTTGCCCTCGAAGGCATCCTCGCCTTGGGAACGGCTCTGGCTGCGGTGGCGTTCTTTGCCCTGAGCTTCTGCCGTCAACCTTGGCCTGCCGGAGTGAGTTTGTTTTTCGCCGGAATGGCCTGGGTGGGGGTTTTGGTCAATTTCACCGTCGCGGTGCAAACCTCCGTGCCCGACTGGGTGCGGGGTCGGGCGCTCGCTTTTTACCTCCTCGCTTTTCAAGGTGCGCTCGCCATCAGTGGCGCCCTTTGGGGGTGGCTGGCCGGGGTCATTGGCATTTCCCAATCCTTTGCTGTCGCCGCGGTCGGGCTGATTCTCAGCCTCGCCTTCAGTAAGTTTTTCCCTCTCGAATCCGACGAGGAAATCGATCTCAGCCCCTCGCCCACCTGGCCGGAACTTCATGCCGACCTCGTAGCGGATCCCGATGATGGTCCCGTACTTGTGACGATCATTTACGACATCGCCGAGGAGGACGCGTCCAACTTCCGCGCTCTCATGCGGATCATGCGGGAACGCCGACTCCGGGACGGTGCGCGTCGATGGCGACTCTATCATGACGCCAAAGATCCAGAACGCTTCCTAGAACTCTTCCGCCTCGATTCCTGGGGCGAACACCTTCTGCAACATCAACGCACCACGATGGAAGACCGGGAACTCGAAGCCAAAGTCCTATCACTCCACCGTGGGAAAGAACGTCCCCTGGCCACCCATTACTTCGGAGACGATGAGTGAGCAAAAGGCAGAACATCCCACATCGAAAGGAGGAGACAGCAAAACAAGCCGCGTTCCGAAAGGGTTCGATCCAAAGCGACAATTCCGGTGTCTTTCAGGCAAACACCGTGAGGGGGTTTCAAACCCCCTTGACGCAACAGACCAGTTGAATAGACTGGTTTCATGAAAGCGGCCTCCTCGCCCGTACTGGAAACCATCGGTGCCTATCAAGCCAAGACCGAACTCTCCCAAATCCTTCGACAAGTTCGTTCCGGGAAGAGTTTTATTATAACGCAGCGAGGTAAGCCGGTGGCAGAAATCAAGCCAGTGCCTTCCCCCACAGCGAAAGGAAGACGCGGAGACATGGAAGGAAAAATCTGGATGTCCGAAGATTTTTGTGACCCCATTGAGGATATGAGCGAGTACACGCGATAGGATCGCCTAGATGCGTTACCTGCTTGATACCCATACGCTCCTCTGGTGGCGGAAAGATGATCGTCGCCTCCCGCATCGCCTGGATAAAATCCTGGGAGATCCGATCAAGAATGAAGTGTTGGTGAGCATGGTTTCCCTCTGGGAGATTACGATCAAGCACGCGTTGGGCAAATTAAAGATCGACGGCTCGGTCGGGGAGTTTGCGGAAAGTCTCCGGGCGGTTCAGGGGTTCCAGATCCTGCCGGTGGAAGTCCCGCATCTCAGCCGTCTCGCCACTCTTCCCGCTCATCATGGCGATCCTTTCGACCGCCTCTTAATCGCACAGGCCATCGAGGAAAGGGCCACCGCTATCACCAATGATCGGAACTGGAAAATGTATCCGGTAAAAATTCGTTGGTAGCCGCAGACATCCTGAGGTCACCCGGATCACAAGATGGAGCGAGGAAAACCGATGACCCGCTCGGACCGTTGGAGTCCCCGCTTTAGCCGGTCCGCACCCAGAGCCGCCTGAAGGCAGTACTCCAACATGGACTCATGGCAATTCCTCGGGATCAGGAGGTCTGAGCCGTATTCCCAGGGTCATCCTACAGGCACCTTTCAGCCCGCTGCCACCATCGCGGTCTCTTCGGGGGTGAGGCGGTAGAGGTTGGAGATGATGCCGTTGAGTGCGGTCTCGCGCTCCGCGATGGTCTGGGCGAGGTTGGTAATTTCCTCGTCGAGGGAAAGGATGCGGAGAGTGAGATCTTTTCTTCTTCTTTTCGACCTTTAGCGTTCGATGTTCGATGTGCTGCTTTTTAGTACAGTTCCACCGGGGAACGCTTGCCATCTTCCGGACTTTGCTCGGCCGCGGCTTCGGCACCAAGCGTGGCGATTCTCAGTTTCTGAATCTCGTCGTCCACCGCGCGAAACTTCTCCTCGCTGAAATCCGTGGGTGGCTCCAGGCGTCGCTTGAATTTTTCCATTCGCCCCATTGCGGGGGCGACAGCCGATTCTGGCAACGCCTCGAGCACCTTACGGGCTTGAGCAGCCGATTCGACCCGATGACAAATCATCAGAAGATCGTTCCCGGCGGCAAGGCCGAGGCGGATGGTTTCATCAAATTCGTAATGGTTCAAAATGGCCCCCATATCGAGATCGTCGGTCATGACGAGCCCATCGAATCCCAATTCCTCGCGCAGAAGGCCATTGATCATGGCCGGCGACAGCGAGGCCGGCGGGCCGTCTTTCTCCAGGCCGGTGAAGGAAATGTGCCCCATCATCATGCTGTCAACCTGGTCGGCGAAATGTCGAAACACCGCCAGTTCGTGTGCTTCCATTTCTTCACGCGAACGTTCGATCACGGGCAATTCGTGATGCGGATCGAGGCCGGCGCAGGTGTACCCGGGAAAATGTTTGCCGCAACTAAGGATTCCCCCCGACCGAAGAGCGTTGTTGAAGAGCGAGGCGTTGGCGATGACTTCGGCGACCGAGCGTCCGTAACACCGTCCCTTCAAGGAATTATCCGCCTGATCGTCGAAGGAAATGTCGAGGACGGGACAAAGATCGAGATTGAATCCGAAAATCCGCAAAACCTGCGCGGTCAACTCCCCATGACGAGTGATCAGCGCTGGCTCCCCGCGATCCCGGAGTTGCTGGGCATTGGGAGGCTCACTGCCCAGCATCCGGAGCCGGGAAACCCGACCGCCCTCCTGGTCGATGGTGACGATCGGTTCGACCGCGCTAAGACCTCGCAGATCGTCAATCAGACGCCGAAGCTGGATCGGCGATTTGATATTGCGACCGAAAAGAATAAACCCGCCGGGCTGAAGCGCTTTGAAAAAATTCCGATCCTCCGCGCTGAGTTCCGTGCCGGGCACGCCGACGAGCAAGAGTTGACCCACATCGTTTGATGACATAAGTGCGTGGATACACAACCCCATGACGAAACCCAACGAAAAGATCGGCCTCTATGGCGGCAGCTTCGATCCCATCCATCTCGGACATATGATCCTGGCCCGCGATGCCAGGGAACAATTGGGCCTCGATGCGGTGGTTTTCCTCCCCGCCCGGGTCTCCCCTCACAAGCTCGACCGCCCCCCCGCCTCGCCCGAGGTTCGCTCTCAAATGGTCGCTGCCGCCGTCGCCAACGAACCCGGCCTCCTCGTGGACGACTGCGAAATCCATCGCGAGGGACCCTCCTTTGCCGTCGATACCGTTCGCCTGTACCAAGAAAAACACCCTGGGGCGGAGCTTTTCTATCTCATCGGAGACGACAATCTGGCCGACCTCCACACCTGGAAAGACATTGCCACCTTGCAGGGCGTGGCCCAGATCGTCGTCCTGACCAGAGACGGAGCGACCAAGGCCAAAGGATTTCCCTCCATCCACCGCCAGATCGAGATTTCCTCGACCGAAATTCGTAATCGGATTGCCCGCGGTCTTTCCATCCGATATATGGTACCACAACCTGTATGCAATTTGATCACCGACCTTGGACTCTACCGCAATGATTGACGGCGAAACGCTGGCCCGCACCTGTGCCACTGCCGCCTTGGATAAAAAGGCCGTCGATCCTGTCGTGATCGATCTGCGCAAGATCTCAACCTTCACCGAATTTTTCATGATCTGTTCCGGCGACTCGGAACCGCAGATCAAAGCGATTGCCAATTCCATTCGCGAGGAAGTGCGGGAAAAATGTGGCCGCAAGCCCCACGCTGAAGATGGTTTTCCGGGCAGTCAATGGATTGTCCTCGATTACGGCGACGTCATCGTTCACATCTTCCACCCCGAAAAACGAGCTCACTATGGTTTGGAAGATCTTTGGAGCGATGCCAAACGGATCCCGATCGAAGCGTGAGGATCTGTCCGACGATGCCCGCATCTGAAAAAAATCGGGATGCAGGAAAGTCATTTGCCAAGGCGGAAATCCGGGTTAGGTTGCCGTCGGACACGCAATACAGATGAACTTGATAGAAAATATCGAAGTGATCTGCCCCTACTGCGGAGAAACTTTTTCCATTGAGGCAGACACGGAAGGCGGCACATACGCGACCACGGAAGACTGTTCGGTTTGCTGCCGACCGATTGCTTTGACCGTTCACTGTCGCCCCGGCGAAGTGGAGGGCTTCACGGTCGAACCCGGTTAATGAAGAATCCAGTCTGCGGAACCATGATTTTTCCCAAGCCATGATCGAAAACCCGGCCACCGAACCAAGCCCTGATCGTTCGCCCGCCTTGGCGGAAAAACTCCTCACCCAGCATGAGGCCATCGTCAAATTGCTTCAGGACGATGACCCCGAAACGGTGCGCATGGTGAAAGATCAACTGGCCCAAGGTGGAGCCGCCCTCGTCCCGGAGTTGCGAAATCTCGCCCGCATCGACGACACCAACGTTTCCCGTCACGCTCGCGAGATCCTCGAAGAAATTGCCACCTCCGAAACCGACGAAGACCTGCTTCTTCTCTGCCACTTTTTTCAGGCGGAAGGAGGATTCGAAGATGCCTGGGGGATCATTTCCCGCGCCCTCGGTCCCGCCCCCGATCTTGCCGCCTACGAACACAAACTCACCCAGTGGGGACGCCGCTTTCAGATCACCTTATCCGGAGTGGTCAGCGATCGGGAACGGGTTCTGGCGTTGGCGAAATTTATGTCCGGGGAATTGTGTTTTCGGGGGAACTCCGAAAATTACTACTGCGAAAGAAACTCACTCCTCCCCAATGTGATCGATCTGCGCATCGGCATTCCGATCACCCTCACCCTTCTCTACATCATGGTCGGTCGTCGGGCCGGAATGAAAATCGACGGCATCAACCTGCCCGGACATTTCATTGCCCGCCACGGCGAGGTGCTCTTCGATCCTTTCCACCAGGGACGAATTCTCACCCAAGCCGACTGCGGAAAAATCGTCACCCGGCAAAACCTCAAACTCCGTCCCAGTTATTTCCTTGCCGCCAAACCCCGCCAAATCGTCCTCCGGATTCTGGCCAATTTGCTCTACGTGTACGATCTCCACAATGAGGTCGAAAAACACAGCCGCGTTTACACGTGGATGAAGGCCCTCACTCAGGGCGAATAGCCCTTGGAGTGCGCAGACATGTCTGCGCTTTTCTCCTCGGGCGACATGTCGTCGCACTCCAAGGTCAAAAGTCGTCTTCGATTTGGAGGAGATCGGTTTGATAACTTTCCAGACGTTTTCGGACGGCAGGTTCGGCGGTGCGCTCGAACCAACTTGCGGAACACCATCGGTATTGGGTGGCCACAGGCACGAGGCCGTGTTTCACCGCATTTTCCTGCACGTAGCGCAACCGCGGCCAGTAAGAACTCTCGAAAGTGATCTGACGATCCCAGAACTGAAACCAAACTTTCCGCCCTTTGACTCCGTCCAGCAAGTTGACCGCTTGCGCGGTCTTCATGTGCAGCTTACCAAGAAACTTCCTGAGATTCTGCGCATTCTCCGGCGAGGCCGCGACAAAATGATAGTGGTTGGCGAACACGGCCCACGCCTGCATCGTCCAGCCAAACTCTCCGGCGTAGGCCAGCAGATGATCTTGGAGAATGTCCAACCGCACAGGATTACCGAAGAAGTGCTCTTTGTGTCTGGTGCCTGCGGTAATCATGTAAATTCCTTGCTCGGAAAGCCGATGCAAGGGTGCGTGATGCCAGTCGGTGGATAATTTGGAGTGCGCGGACATGTCCGAGCTTTTCTCCACGGGCGACATGTCGCCCAGATCCAAAGCGACGACATGTCGTTGCACTCCAAACTTTGGCTTCTCCTCCGGCATCCTCCGATTGTCGCCCTTCTTCTCGAAATCGTCATCTAAAATCCCCTTCCCTGTCAGGCAACCTCAGAGTATGAAACCCTGATGCAAGTTGAGGTTTTGAATATCGGCACCGAGTTGTTGCTGGGAAATGTCACCAACACGCATCTGCCCTATTTAGGACGTTCCTTGTTTTCTCTCGGGCTGCGGATTGAACGTCAGAGCACCATCCCCGATGGCGCCGCGATTCGACCCGGACTCCTGGAAACCTTTGACCGTTGCGACGTCCTCATCGTCACCGGAGGCCTCGGCCCGACCACCGATGATATCACCCGAGAGATGGCCGCTGAATTGCTCGGACTGCCCCTCCGGGAAGATGCCGGCGTGGTAGAAGCCATCACCGCACGCCTGGCCCGTCGCGGGATTGCCTTTCGCAGCCGAATGCGGCGGCAGGCCATGGTTCCCTACGGGGCCACGGTCTTACCCAATCCCAATGGCACGGCCCCCGGCTTATATATTCCGGCACGCCAATCGCCGGCCACGAGCACGCCGCATCTCTTTTTCCTTCCCGGGCCACCCCGGGAGCTCAAGCCCATGTTCGAGGAACACGCCCTTCCGATCCTTCGCCAGATCGCGGGAGAATCGCCTGAGTGCCTCTGCCGCACCTATCATGTGGTCGGAATGGGAGAAAGTACGGTCGAAGAAATCATCGGACTGGAACTCAGCCAACGAGGCGACCTTGAGGTCGGCTATTGCGCCCGGCCCAACGAAGTCGATCTTCGTCTCATCGGCAGTCAATCGGTCCTCGATTTGGTGGAACCCGCCGTCCTCGCCGCCATCGGCCACTGCCTTACCACCTGCGAAGATGAAGGTTTGGAGACCGTCGTGGTCAATCGCCTCCGGGCGCTCCATCGGACGGTGGCGATGGCAGAATCATGTACTGGCGGGTTGTTGGCCCATCGGATCACCAACGTCCCGGGGGCCTCGGAGGTTTTTCCCGCCGGCTATGTCACTTATGCCAATGCCGCCAAATCTGCAACCGTGGGGGTGTCGGCCGATCTGATTCGCACCCATGGCGCAGTCAGCGAACCCGTGGCCCGTGCCATGGCGGAAGGAGCGAGGCGAACAGCCGGCACGGATTTTGGGCTGGGCATCACCGGCATCGCCGGACCCACTGGCGGCACGGAAGACAAGCCGGTCGGGACCGTATTTATCGCCTTGGCCGAACGCGGAGAGCCCACCACCTGCCAAGAGGAAATTTTTGCCACCGACCGCGAAACGTTCAAGCAACAGGCCACCCAAACCGCTCTCGATATGTTGCGCCTCCGCCTGCAGCCCGGCAAATTTGTTCCAAAGCCAGCGCCAGAGCCATCTCGTGCTAAAGGGTCAAATAAGCATTGATGCCCCTCGCGGGCATGACCAAGCTCCGGTTTACCCACGGACAGAACACGCCAATGTAAAACGGTTTAGGCCTTGGGGGCCTCCGGCGCCGGCGCCCCATGAGAGAGCGGATTAAAATCGTCGGCGTGATACGAACTGCGAACGAGGGGACCGCTGGCGACGAAGTCGAAGCCTTTGTTCCGGGCAATATCGCCATAGAGGTCAAACGTCTCCGGCCGGACATATTCCACCACCGGAAGGTGCTGCGGCGTCGGGCGCAGGTACTGGCCGAGGGTGAGCACCTGCACATTATGCTCACGAAGGTCATCCATGGCTTGAAAAATCTCGTTCTCCGTCTCGCCCAGGCCCAACATGAGCCCACTCTTGGTCACGGTGGCCGGGAGCAATTCCTTGGCCCGCTGAAGAAATTTGAGCGAGAGGTGGTACTTGGCCCGCGATCGCACCTGAGGGGTAAGACGTTCCACGGTTTCCAAGTTGTGATTAAAAATATGAGGCCGGGCATCCAGAACCTTCTGGAGAGCAAACTCCTTGCCATTGAAATCCGGGGTCAACACCTCGATGATCACCTGCGGATCCCGAGCCCGCACTGCTTCGATCGTGCGCGCAAAATGCTCCGCCCCGCCATCCTCAACGTCGTCGCGAGCAACCGCCGTGATGACGACATGCTTGAGCTTAAGCCGCATGACGGCTTCTGCCACCCGCTCCGGCTCATCGACCTCCAAGGCCAGCGGTTTGGCGGTAGAAACCGCACAAAATCCGCACGCGCGGGTGCAGCGTTCCCCCGCAATCATGAAGGTGGCGGTCCCCTGACTCCAGCATTCCCACCGATTCGGACACTGGGCGCTTTCGCACACCGTGTGCAGTTTCAGGTCGGCCACGAGGGCCTTGGTGGAAAAGAAAGCCGGGTTGGAAGGCAGGCGCACCTTGATCCAATCAGGCTTTCTCGCTTGATGCAGTTCCGGGTCTATCTTGGGTGCTGGCATGGGCGAAAAGCATCATCGCAGACACGGCTCGTGTCAAATCTTCAACGTTTTCTCAAGGGATTTCGTCCCGCCAAGGCCCGTTGAAGGGTGAGCGGGTCCGCATGTTCAAGCCCCCCTCCGGCCGGCAAGCCGTGGGCGATCCGGGTGAGAAGAATCCCGGTGGGAGCCAAAATCTCGGCCACATAATTGGTCGTGGCCTCACCCTCGACGTCGGCGCTCAAGGCCAGGATAATTTCGCGCGGGCGCTCGGTCTGCAGGCGAACGGTCAGTTCTCCAATACGAAGTTGGTCCGGCCCCACGTGATCGAGGGGGGCGAGCCGTCCCCCCAAAACATGAAAGCGACCCCGGAAAAAACCGGTCCGCTCCAGAGGCAAAACATCCGAGGCCTGTTCGACCACGCAGATCTCACCTCCCAGGCGGCTTTCATCGAGGCAGATTTCACAAAGTTCCTCGGTGGCGAAAAATCCGCAAATCCGACAGGACCGCAATTTGTCGGCAACCTCGTGCAGGGCGCTGGCAAGTTCACAAGGCTTGGCATCGGGCGAGGAAGCCAACCAGAGGGTGATCCGCTCCGCACTGCGCGGCCCAATGCCCGGCAGCCGGCGAAGTTCGCGGGTGAGCGAACGAAACGGCTCGGGATAATCCGCTGCTTTCATGCCGCAAGCCTCAGCCGTTGGGGATCAACGCCATCTGGTCCTTGCTGGCCTCCGAATCGCCGCGTCGACTCCGCTCGACCCGTTGGATATAAGCGTCGAGCGCATTGTCGGGAATTCCCGTGATGCGGGACTTGGAAAATTCCTCAATCGATTTATCCCACTTTTCCTCGCGAAAATAAATCACTCCGCGCCAAAAATGGTCCCGGCTGCGTTCGCGCTCCGGCGACAATCCGTGCTTGGGAGCGAGAATCTCATAAAGTTCGACCCGGCGACGCTCGCCCACGGCCCGGAGCACGTCGATCGGCCGGGCTTCAAGGGTCTCCGCCGCTTGTTCAAAGGTCTCAGGCCCCACGAGGATCCGACACCCATAGGTGGCACAACCGGCACAAAGCCGTCGGGCAAACTCGACCGCTGGTCCTGCCACGCTGTAGCTGGCCAGCCGGGATCCCCCGTAGGCCGCCGCGACCACTTCTCCGGAATTGATCCCGATCCGAAAATCAAACCTCCGCTGCCAGGTGGCGTCACATTCCCGATTGAGATTATCGAGTCGCACCACCAAATCCAAGGCCGCGCGACAGGCGCGGGAGGCGTGATTTTCATCCACCAGAGGCGCTCCAAAGACAACCCGAATGCTTTCTCCGGTACATTCATCCAAAAACCCACCCCCTTCGACCAAGTAATCGGAAGCCGTCTGCAAGTAGAGATTGGTCATGGCAGCGTAATCCTCAGGCCGGAGCAATTCGATCAATTCCTTTTGATTGTGCACCTCGCAAACGATGATCGAACCTTCTTGAAGCGTGCCAGGAAAATCCACCGGCACCTCCGAGTTGACCAATTCGCTGAAAATATTGCGCGAGACCCGCTGATCAAAAAGTCGCTCGATGATTTTCTTCCGGGTCCCGCTGCCACTGCGCCCATACAACCGGCCAATCGCGTAACTGACCAAAACAGCAAAGACGCCGGGGAACGGGGAGTAAAAAACATTGTAAAGGGCCAAGACCAACGAGCCCGTGATGAGCAGAAAAATCGCCGCGAAAGCGACCACGCCTTTAAGAACTGAGCGGGTGATATCGACCGTCGTCCAGGCGATCCCGTAGGAGAGCAAGGCAATGATGATTAATTGCAGCGCGGTGGGAATCGCCACGGCTCCCTTTAGTTTATAAACCGTGTCGCGGAGAATGGGGTCCGGCGTGGCGGAGATCCAACCCGCCGCAAAAAGCAGGATCACAACCGCGGCCGCGACGGTGCCGATAAGAATGGTGGCCTTAAGATACCTCATGAAAAAGTTTGAAAATCAGTCTACTCCGGGCAAACCAATAGCAAAAATTTGAAAAATTCGAAGCTCTCTTTGATTTTTTTCATTCCGGGGACTCCTTGCCCGCGGTCGGCTCGGCCTCAGAGTCTCCGGTTTCACCGCGGTGGGAATTGCGATAAGAAGCGACCACCCACTCGCTCAAGACCCCATCCGGATCGGCCACCGCCCGGGAGGAAATAGAAAATTTCGTCCGGCCACTGTTCCGTTTGATCAGGGTGAGTCCAAATTGGTAATCCTTGAATGCCGACGCACAATGGGTGCGCACCCCGACATTGGCCGACTCCGCCTGGGCCAGAATCGCGTCCACCGCATCGTCTTCGAAGGTGATGTGGACGCCATGCTCGCCCGAAAAGCGTTCCGCAAACTCTGTCACCATGGCTCGGCAGGCATTGTCCCGTTCGGCATGGCCGGCGCGCAATAATTCCGCGAGGGCCTCGGCCGGCGCTTCGATGAGCTTCGACGTGACGGTGAAGGAAGCGACCCCCGACCCGGGCAACTCAAATTTAAAATCGCGAAAGATGCGTTCGCAAATGGTGAGAAGCCCACGGGCACCGGTTTGTTCGCGAGCGGCCCGAACCGCGATTTCATGAAGTGCCTCATCCTCAAAAAACACCTCGACACCATAAGCACGAAAGGACCGCTCACACTGGCGAATGAGGCTGCCTTCCGACCGGCGGAGGATCTCATGTAAATCGTCGGCATCGAGAGGATCACAGACGACTCGAACCGGCAACCGTCCGATGAACTCGGGTTCCATCCCGTGCGCGACAAAATCCGGAGTCTCAGCCAGACGCAGCATGGCGGCATCCTCGGGAATCTTTGCGGGCTCCACTCCAAACCCGATATGCGACTGTTTGAGGCGAGCCGCCACCCGATTCCCCAGCTTCTCGAAGGCCCCGGAGACGATGAAAAGAATGTTTCGGGTGTTGATCGATTCGCGGCGGACCTGACCTTTTTTTTGAAACTCCATGGCGGCCTGAAGTTGCGACTGGATATCGTTAGCAGCACGCAGCGGCACTTCGGTTTCTTCCATCAGTTTGAGCAAAGCGGTCTGGACCCCGCGGCCGCTGACATCCCGGCCACCGGCATCTTGCGAGCTGGAAATTTTATCCACCTCGTCGATGTAGATGATTCCATGTTGGGCCAGGTTCAAATCTCCATCCGCCTTGTGGACCAATTCCCGAACCAAATCCTCGACATCGCCTCCGACGTAGCCGGTTTCACTGAATTTCGTCGCATCCGCTTTGACAAAAGGAACCCCAATCAACTCGGCAACGTGTTTAACCAGATAGGTTTTCCCCACCCCGGTCGGGCCAATCAGGATGACATTCTGTTTGGCGTATTCGACCCGGGCCGCCTCTTCCGAAGAAAGCGACTCCACATAGCGGGCGTGGTGATAATGGTCACAGACGGCAATGCTGAGCACCTTTTTGGCGTCGTCCTGTCGAATGACAAAACGGTCAAGATGCCGCTTGATGTCGGCGGGAAGAAAAGAAAATTCAAACGCGGTCCGGGTCGGCTTCGGGGATTCCCCGCCTTCTCCCGTCTCTTCGGGTTCCGGCGTGCCCGAGGCCGCCCCCGCGGGACCGAAACTTGAACGCAAAATTTCCTGCAACCGCTGATTCAGTTGCTCGGGAGTGGGAAGGTTGGGGTCACTCATGACCCTAAGTTATCCCTCATCACTGCCGCCGCAAGCCTCATCCTTTGGTGGCACCCTTGGCAACCAACTCTTCTTCAATGGCATCAAGACGGTCGGTCGCCCGACTGCCGGACTGCAACTGATCGCGAACCTCCTGAGCTTTTTTCATCACCACCGCGGCGGTCCCCGCATCGGTGACGCCCAAAAGAGCCGTTTCGAGGATTTTCAGCTTTTGATAATCGTCAAAATAGAACTCGGCCAGCGGCACGTACTTGAGGATCCAGTCGTCATCGTCCTTGATTCGACTTCTGACAAAGGTCTTGAGGATCTGACCCGCGTCCTCCAGCGATCCCAGCTCCCAGTCGTGAAGTCCAAAACACAAGAGCCCAAAGGCCTCATAGTTCCCCGGGGAATAAATCCGGGTGATGGAGTTCGGGATGCTTTTGTCTGACTGGGCCAGCAAGCCGCCCGCATCGACGAAGAAACTTGCCCGGCCCGATTCTTTCGGGTCGATGGAATACGCTTCTTCAGTCGCCTGCGCTTCGAAAATTTTTGTCGCCGCTTCCCGGTCACCCGCCATCATGGTGGCCAATCCCTCGTTCATGCGGATCCAATTTTTCATCGGTTGCGGTGTTGCCTCCAAGGCGGTCAGGACCGCAAAGGCGTCCCGAGCCTCTTCATACCTCCGCTCGACCATCATCTGAATCCCTTCTTGGAACTGCGCATCCACATCTTCGCTGCTCTGGGTGGGGATAGCTCCGCTGTCTTCCCGACCGAAAATCTCGCCGCGGAAGGCATAAACCAGAAACCCGCAAACCAAAATCGCCGCGAGCAAGCCGAGGCTCAAAAAAGCCGCCAGATTCTTCGTCGTCTGCGTTTCCATCATCACCCGTTCCTTTTCCTTTTTGGGTTGTTGAGAACGCTCCATTAATTTGTGCCGGGCGTAGGAAAGGTGCTCGATCAATTCCGCGTAGGAATCGTACCGCTCGTCCATATTCTTTGCCAACATGCGATTGATGACGTAGGCGGTTTCACTCGAGACATCGGGAGCGAAGGCTTGCAGGCTGACCGGCTGGCTCTTGAGTTGCTTGAGTGCCACCATAGAGGCGGTTTCCGCTTCGTAAGGCGGCCGCCCGGAAAGCGCGTGAAACAAGGTGCCCCCGAGGCTGTAGATGTCGCTGCGAAAATCCTCCGGCAGGTTTTCGAGTTTTTCCGGAGCGATGTAATAAGGCGTGCCCCAGATCTCGCCGACCTTGGAAGCCGCTTCGTCCATGACGATGGCGAGACCAAAATCCACCAACTTGGCCGTGTGGGCATCCGCGAAGAGGATATTGCCCGGCTTGATATCGCGATGAATGAGTCCGTGTTCAAGCGCGGCCTCGAGGCCCTGGGCAATTTGAATTCCGACCTCAAGCATCTGCGCCTCGGACACCCGGCGCTGCAGGGTCATGAGTTCGTCCAAAGTTCCCTTGCCCACCAGCTCCATCGCCAGATAAAATTGTCCATGGTCCTGGCCGAAGAGAAACACCTTCACCACATGCGGGTGATTGATTGAGGCGGTGATGCGTGCCTCTTTGGCCAAGATGGCGCGTTCCTCTTCGTTGGCGCTGCATTCCTTTTTCAGAATCTTCAGCGCCACGTTGCGGTTGAGATTGCAATCGACCGCCTTGAACACCGATCCCATGCCGCCTTCACCTATAAGCTCAATCAGACGGTAATTATTGAATTGCTTGCGGGCACGCAGGTTCTGTCCACAACTCGGGCAGTAAATCTGGGCGAACGGTGCTTGGTCGGTGACATCCATGAGCATGCCGCAGGCCGGACAGGCTTCCAGGAGTTGACCGGCATAACCCGCTTCCTCGGCCCGCTCTTCGGACACCGGGACGGTCTCCATGGGTTCCGGCTCGTCTTTTTCCTCTAGCGGAGTCTCCGGGGTCTCGGCCGCTTTCGGAATCTCTCCGACCGCTTCCGCCGCCCTATCCGGGTTCTCGTTGGGATCCTCCTGAGTCGCGGGAAGAGTTTGATCTGAAGGCTGGTCGGAACGATTCTCGGCTGACATTATCCTTTGGAGTTGGGGGGAGCGGGTCTGCGGATGCTACCTTCCCCCGACACCTTTCGCAAAGAAATTCGCCCGATCATGTCCGCATTGCATACCTTTCACATCCTCCCAGAGGAAGCCGGGGCTCGTCTGGACCGTTTTTTGGCCGATCATTTGCCGGATTTTTCACGTTCGCGCATCCAGGCGGTGATCCGAGCTGGCAAGGTTCTCCACAACGGGGAACCCGCCCGTCCGTCCGAGCCCGTTCGTTCAGGCGATGTCGTCACCTGGCTGGAACCCGAAACCCTCCCCTGCGAAACCGCCGTGGCGGAAGACCTCCCACTGGAGATTCTCTATGAAGACGAGGCTCTCATCGTCGTCAACAAAGCCGCCGGCATGGTCGTCCATCCCGGCGCCGGCAACCTCGAGGGCACCCTTGTTTCCGCCCTCCTCCATCATTGCAAGGATCTCTCTGGCATCGGCGGAGTGGAGCGCCCCGGCATCGTGCATCGTCTCGACAAGGAAACCAGCGGCTGCCTCGTGGTGGCAAAAACTGATGCCGCTCACCGGGCCCTTTCCCTCCGGTTCGCTGATCGCGAGGTCAAAAAAACCTATCTCGCCCTCACCGGCCGCACGCCTCGCTTCCGGCACGGCACCATCGACGCACCGATTGCCCGCCATGCCGTCCATCGCCACAAAATGAGCATCTCCACCAATGGGCGCGGACGCGATGCGGTCACCACCTATCGGGTCGTGGCCACGGTCGACAACCTCTGCCTGATCGAATGCCATCCGCAAACCGGTCGCACCCACCAAATCCGGGTGCACCTCAAACACCTGGGTTGTCCGATTCTGGGCGATCCGGTTTATGGTCGGCGGGAAAATTTCACCCGTCACATGCTCCACGCCTGGAAGCTGGAATTCCCACACCCGCTGGACGAGCGGCCGATGGCCTTCGAGGCCACGCCACCCGACGCATTCCGAATCGCTTGATCCGGAGGCAAATCGAATTATGCTCCCCGCCTCCATGAACGTACCCCGGGTCCTTCTCATTCTTTGCCTCCTTATCGGAGGGACCCTCCGGGCGGAGGAGGCGCTTGATCTCACCCTGCAAAAGGCGATCCAACTCGCTTTGGCCAAGAATTTCCGCATTAAAACGGCCACGTTTTCCCCCAAAATTGCCAAGGAACAACAGCGCAGCACCTCCGGAAAATTCGATCCCACCCTGGAGGCCTCCACCACCTTCGACTCCAGTCAACGCGAGCTCCGCACCCTCGGCACCGACCTGCAAGTTCCCACGCTCGCCAATGGCGACCTGGCCGACGCCCTCTTCGCCTCACAAAGCGGCACAGAATTCAGCACCTCCATCGTTGGCCTGCTCCCCTGGGGCCTGACCTACGACATCGGGCCCACCCTGAATATTGACCATGACAACCGTCGCAATCCCCAGTTCACCCGCTATAATAGTTTCGTCGGGCTGACTCTGGCCCAGCCCCTCCTAAAAAACTTTGGCACCGATGTGAATCTGGCCGACGTCCGCATCGCCCGAGCCAACACCGCAATTTCCCAGTGGGAACTCCGCCAGCAAGTCATCGATGTCGTCACCGACACGATCACCGTTTATTGCGAATTGTATTTTTCCATCGAAAACCTCGCCGTCGAGCGCCGCTCCCGCGCCCTCGCCGCCAAGCTGATGGAAGACAACGAAAAACGAGCTGAGATCGGCGTGATGTCCCCGCTCGATGTCATGCAGGCCCGCTCCGATCTCGCCTCCCGCGAGGAACGCGTACTCGTGGCTGAACGCACCGTGGCCAACAATGAGAACTTCCTCAAGCAACTCGTGACCGACGAAGTCACCCGCATCCTTGAAACCCGCTTGGAAATCACTCCCCCCCGGTTGCCTGACAATGATCCGCCCAATCTCGAACGCGATCTGCCCCGCGCCTTTGAGATCCGGCCCGACTACCGCCAAGCCCTCCTCGATATTCAAAAACGTCAGATCACTGTCATCTTCACCCGCAATCAGGCCCTGCCCCGCCTCGATCTCACCGGCAGCCTCGGCATCAATGGGATCGATACCGATCTCTCCGCCAGCTTCGAACGCGTCTCCGGGCAACAAAACAACAACCTGGCCTGGAATATCGGGGCCCTCTTCAGCGTTCCCATCCCCAACCGCACCGGCACCGGCAATCGCGAAGTTTCCAAACTCGAAGCTCTCCGGGCCCTCGTCGAACTCAAACGCCTGGAACAAGCCATCCTCGTCGAAGCCGACAACGCTGCCGGCCAAATCGAGACCACCCGCAAACGCGTCGAAGTCACCGGTGTCGCCCGGGACTTTGCCCAACAAACTCTCGACGCCGCCCAGATCCGCCTTGAAAATGGCACCACCACCACCTTCGAGGTCCTCCAGTTTCAACGGGACCTCGCCACGACCGAGGCCAATGCCTACCGGGCCCAGGCCGATGCCATCCAGGCCATCGCCGTCTACGCCCGCCTCATCGGCGCCACCCTCGAACGCAATCGGATTATTTTGGAGTAGGGTTCCCTGTTTGAGAAAAGTGCTCCTTCAAGGTCGCCAGCACCCGTTCCACCGGAAGTCCAATCACATTGCTCATCGAGCCTTCGAGGCATTCAATGAGGCGCCCTTCATCCTCCTGGGCGGCGTAGGCCCCGGCTTTGTCTAGCGGATCGACGGTGGCTAAATAGGCGTCGAGATCGACCTCCTCCCGGGGGCGAAACCTCACTCGGGTGGACTCGACAAACCGCGTCAATCGCTTGCCGTCAAGGTGAACCAAACACACGCCAGTAAGGACCTCATGGGTCCGTCCACAAAGTGCTTCCAGCATCGCCCGGGCCGCCGGGAGGTCCTTCGGTTTTCCAAAAGTCTGACCATCGAGGGCAACGACGGTGTCCGCCCCGAGAACCAGACGGTCCCGGTGCCGCGCGGCCACGTCCAAGGCTTTGCTTTCAGCATTGAGAAGACACAACTCCCGCGCCGGAAGCGCCGGATCGGTCAGTTCTTCGATTTGGGAGGCCTCGACCACGAAATCCACCCCCGCGGCGAAAAGCAGGTCGCGACGACGCGGCGAAGTGGAGGCGAGAACGAGCAGAGGTCGGGCCTCTAGTATCCCTCGTGTTCCCCACTGGCTACGCCAGGCGCCCGACGAATACTGTCCAGGCGACGGCGCAGATTGCGGGAGGAATCCGGGCGATTATTGATATTGGAAACGATCCCGACAACGAGCGGCAGCACGGTCGCGGCGCCCGCCCCAATGAGGGCAATGGCGGTGCGATTGCGGGCATTGCGCCCTAATTTATCAGCTAGGAGAAGCCCGATCCCGAAGCCGACGGCAGCTTGGGAAAAGGCGACAAAGCCAGTTACCGGAAGATTTTCACCAAATTTGTTGAGCAAAGAAGACATGATGCGTGTGGAATGAACCTAGGTTTGTTATAAGGGATTTTCAACAGCAAATGAAAATGAAACGCATTCTGGGTATTGATACGGGAGACGCCCGGGTAGGAGTCGCCATCAGCGACGAGTTGGGAATGCTGGCGCATCCCGTGGAAACCATCGTCGTGGCGAAGACCAATCCCTTTGATCGCATCGCCGCATTGGTGACCGATCGATCGATCGAAAAAGTCGTCGTGGGGATGCCCCGCAACATGGATGGTTCCTCCGGACCGGCCGCCGAAAAGGCCCAAGCGTTCATTGCCACCCTCCGCGAAAAAGTCCCCTGCCCGGTTCTTCCCTGGGACGAACGGCTGACCACCGTATCCGCCCAACGCGCCATGCGCGAAGCGGGTCGCAATGCCAAATCCCAACGCGCGGTCATCGACCAAGCCGCCGCCCAAGTCATTTTGCAAGGCTGGTTGGACGCGGTCGCCTTCAAGTCCAATCCATGAACACCCACCCGCCGCGTGCCCTCCGGCGGCTGAAATTGACCATCGCCTATGACGGCGCGTCCTTCACCGGTTGGCAAAGCCAGGCCCATGGCGGCGGGGTTCAAGATGTGATCGAAAAAAATCTCGCCCGCATGGTCGGCACCCGGGTGGTCGTCCATGGCGCGGGCCGGACGGATGCCCGTGTCCACGCCCTCGGACAATGCGCCCATATCGATGTGCCAGTCGGGCCGTTGACGCCCCGCGACTGGCGACGCTCTTTGAACTCCAGCTTGCCGGCCGCCATTCGGATCTTGAAGGTCCAACCCGCAGCGGATGATTTCCATGCCCGCTTTTCAGCTCAGGGAAAAATCTACCGGTACCTGATCCGAACGTCCGAAGTCCTTTCGCCTCTCGAAGTCGGGCGGGTCTGGCATTTTCCCCCCGCTGCCAACGAGCCCACCTTGGCTGCCGCTCTCAGTCTCTTTCAAGGCCGACGGGATTTTTCGGCATTTTCCGCCAACCGAGGAGGCCCCGCCCCCGACACGAGACGCACCATTCGCCGCGTCGAGGTTTCCCGAAAAGGAACCCTCCTGACTCTGACTTTTGAAGGCGAAGGATTTCTCTACAAGATGATCCGCATGATGGTCGGTGCGGCCGCCCGCGCCGCCCAAGGTCGGGTCGAAGTGGAGAATCTCCGTCGCCGCCTCAGCGAAGGCGGCCCCCGATGGAACTATGTCGCTCCGGCCGAAGGGCTCTATATGGTCCGAGTTCTCTATTGAGTCAAAGCCGGCAAAACCTTGATCGCATTGCGATCATAACTAACGCGTAAATCGCCCAATCCCGCCAGATAGACCAGCACCTCGGAGACAGGAATATTTTGCAAGTTCAGCGTGATCCGGTTCCCCGCCTGGGCCGGAGCCAGCCAGACCACATTGAGGTGATTTTTGCCTCCGGTTTGTTTTTCCACCTGCTGGCTAACATAGAGAAAAGCCTCCCGTGCGGCGACATCTTGCAAATTCACCGTCGGAAGAACAATCGTCCTCATTTGATTCTGAAGGACGGTGTTCGCCTCGGTTTTTTCCGCGAGCCGTTTCAAATAGGTCTGGGCCGATTTATTGCCAGGATCTTCGGCTAAAACCGCTTCCAAAAGCATTCGCGCTGTTTCTGAATCTCCGCTTTCGAAAGCCTTGATCGCCGACCGATTAATTGAAGCGACCGCTTCAATTCATCGGGAACATGTTGACATCTTCGACCCGGGGGTTTGGTTGATGATGACGCATTCAATGGCGGGTCCCGACCGCTTCAGGCAGTAGCAAGGCCCTCCCGGTCGGAGCGGAATTTTCTCAGCCGCTTCTTTCCCCGTTCCTCATTCCTCTGCTAGGCTCGGCACCGTGCGACCAGACTCCAATTCCACGAATGCGCCCCGCGATGGCATGGCGGGGATGGTCGAGCGGGTCACTTTTCAAAATGAGGAGACGGGATTTTCTGTCTTGCGGGTCAAAGTGGAGGGAAAACGCGATCTCGTCACCATGGTGGGCGTGGTTTCGAGTATTTCCGCTGGAGAATGGGTCACGGCGGAAGGCCGGTGGGTCCAGGACCGCGAACATGGCCTCCAACTCAAGGCCGACACCATCCAGTGCAGTCCGCCGACCTCAAACGAAGGGATTGAAAAATATCTCGGGAGCGGACTGATCAAGGGGATCGGGCCGGTTTATGCCAAGAAGCTGGTGGAAAAATTCGCCGGAGAGGTTTTCACTATCATCGACCAATATTCGGTCCGTCTGGAGGAAGTGTCGGGGATCGGAAAGGGACGCCGTCTCAAAATTCGGGCCGCCTGGGCGGAACAAAAGGTGGTCCGGGAAATCATGCTTTTCCTCCATGCTAATGGCGTCAGTACCAGCCGGGCGGTGCGGATTTACAAAACCTACGGCGAGGCGGCCATCGAGACCGTGCGGGCCAACCCCTATCTGTTAGCGAAGGATATTTCTGGAATCGGATTTCAAACTGCGGATGCCGTCGCTCAAAAATTGGGTATCCCGGCGAATTCCATCATCCGCGCCCGGGCCGGCCTCCTCCATATTCTCGCTGAGGCGATGGGAAATGGCCATTGTGCCCTCCCCCGGGAGGAACTCTTGGAAAAGGCTGTCACTCTGCTCGGCACGGACGAGGCCCTCGTCAACGAGGCCCTCGAACGTCTCCTCGTCGATACCGAACTCGTTTCGGATCACGCCCTCATTTACCTCCCGGCTCTTCAACGAGCCGAAGAGGAAATCGCCACCCGTCTGTGCAAGCTGGCCAAACGCCCCTCGACCCATCCCGCCATAGCGATCGAAAAAGCTCTCCCTTGGGTGGAGGAAAAAACCGGTAAAGCGCTCGCCCCCCGCCAAGTCGAGGCGCTCAAAGAAGCGCTTTCGTCCCGCGTCCTCGTGATCACAGGAGGACCCGGCGTCGGCAAAACCACTCTGGTCCAATCTATCCTGCTCATTCTCCGGGGCAAAAAGGTGAATTGCCTTCTCTGTGCGCCGACCGGGCGGGCCGCCCGCCGACTGGCTGAAGCTAGCGGTCTGGAGGCCAAAACGATCCATCGCCTGCTGGAGTTCCAGCCAAGCGGAGGAGGATTCACCCGCGACGCCAACCGGCCTCTGGACTGTGACCTCCTCGTGGCCGACGAAACCTCGATGATCGATGTCCCGCTTTTCAGCAAGTTGCTCCGGGCCCTCCCCGCCCATGCCCACCTCCTTCTGGTGGGTGACGTCGATCAACTTCCCAGCGTCGGCCCGGGCGCTGTCCTCGGCGCCATCATCCGCAGCGGCGTCGTGCCGGTGGTTCGACTAACGGAAATTTTCCGTCAGGCCCAGGACAGTCAAATCATCCGGACCGCACACCGGATCAACTCCGGCCAAATGCCGGATCCTGAGGCCGGACCGGAGACCGACTTTTTCTTCATCGAACGCGACGAGGCCGAAAGCACCCAGGCCACCCTTCTCGATCTGGTCCGCAACCGCATCCCCAAACGGCTGGGCTGCGACCCGATTCAGGACATCCAAGTCCTTTGTCCCATGAACCGCGGCTCCCTCGGCACCGGACAAATGAACGCGCTTCTCCAGGCCAAACTCAACCCGCCCCGACCCGGCGAGCCTGTCGTCACCTCCTTCGGGTCCGAGTTTCGCCTTCGGGACAAAGTCATCCAAACCCGCAACAACTACGACAAGGACGTTTTCAATGGCGACATCGGCCGGATCATGGCCATCGACCCCGGAGAGCGGGAAGCGCTCATCTGCTACGAAGATCGCGAGGTCGTCTATGACTTCGGGGAATTGGACGAAATCATGCATGCCTATGCCATTACCATCCATAAGAGTCAGGGCTCCGAATTTCCGGCCGTGGTCATTCCGCTCGCCATGCAGCAGTTTCTTCTCCTGCAACGCAATCTGATCTACACCGGCCTCACCCGCGGCAAACGATTCGCGGTCATCCTCGGTGAGAAAAAAGCTCTCGGATTCGCCATCCGCAATCGCGAGACCACCCATCGATTCTCCGCTTTGGAAGAAAGGCTGCGCGCAGGAGCCAACCCGCCTTCAGCCTGAGCCTCCCGCGAGCAGATGCAAGGTGGCGGGACAGTCCCGCAGGGCGCAGACGGGCTCAATCCGACCACCCCGATCAAACCGCACTCCCTCCGCATCAAGCAAGCGTCGCTTCCGCACCACCTCCGGCCCGGAGGATTTTCCTCCAAACCCTCCGATAGTGAAATCAGCTGCCACCACGCGATGGCAGGGCACGGTCTCATCCTGACAACCCCGCAACGCTTGCCCGATCACCCGGGCCGAGCCACATCCAATGGCTCCCGCCACCGCGGAATAACTGGCCACCCGTCCAAGTGGAATCCGGCAAACAGCTTCGTAAACGCGCCGTTGAAAAGAAGTGGGCCGAAGAGCTTTCATCAGCATTGGGATGAGAGCATCAAACCCGTCGACAATTCATTTCCTCGATCTTGCGAACCCATTTGACTGGTCACGAAGCGAGAAATGCCAGAACGGAAATCACAACAATGAAGATGCCGTAGACGAGGGGGAAAAGCCAGCGACACCGGAGGTCGAGCCGGTTGCTGGCCTCCATTCTGCCACTGCGATCAAATTCGCCGACAATGAGATTCACCACGATGGTTGCACACATGAGCATGAAGCTAATATTGACGAACACATTGGTAAGGGTCAGGTAGGAAATGTGGGGAAGAATGTCTCCCAAAACAATTTGGTACGCGACCACGGTCAACAAACCGACAAAGGACACACTCATCCGATCCCCGATCGAAGCGCGGTCCATCCAGAACACTGACCAGGAAAGAACCACCACCAGAAAAAGCGGCAGCACAACCAGCCGCAACACGAACATGAACTGACGCCTGAGCACCATTTCAAAGACAAACAATGAAGGCCCTCGTTCGCCTTCCTGAAAAGCCACCGAGCTCTCCCCGATCCTGGTCGCGGCTCCTTCAAATTCCCATTGGGCCACCCGGATTTTTTCAGGTTCCAATTCCGGGACCGGCAGCGCTTCCAAAACCACTTCATCTTGAGAATATCCCATGACCGCAAACACCGCCTGCAATTTCTGCCGGTCGAAGGGAAAACGCCGAAGGAGAAGTTTGGATTTGGCCACCGCATTAATACTTTCGACCAAGGTGGACGTCCCATCCGGAAGCACCCGGAAAACCAAGCCCCTTTTTTCCAACATGCCGGCCACGTTCATCAGAACAATCTCGGGATACCATGCGGGAGACAGCTCATTAAACTGGTAGTCGCCCTGCAGAAACTTCTCCTTCACGCCCTCGACCGCGGGATCAAAGGCCTGGCGGGAGTCTTTCCAACGAACGGTCAAAATCCCCGAAAACTCGAAAGTCTCGGACTGATTGTCGAATTGATTGATATCCAGTAGTTGAAACCCTGCCTGAACGACCAGCGGCCCATCGGACGGCGGAGGACTCAGAAGGACGGTTTGACTGGATGGAGCGGATGGGGCCGGGAACGTTTCGGGGCGATTCATTTCCTGGGCCAAAACCCTCGCCGTGAGAGGACAGCTAAAGAGAAAAACCGCGAATAGAATGCCCCGATTACAAGTCTGCATAGGACCAAGATATGAGGGAAACGCCCCCACGGACGCAACTCTTCTTCTCCGTAAGCGAAAACAGACCGAAGGGCGGGGGGCCGCTTCTCGACCTGACCAGACCGGTCCTCTGCGGGACTATTGACGGAATTTTTATTTCAGGGACGTCAATCGTCCGCCCGACGCCACCTCGACATTTTTTGCCTTTAATAACCCCGAGGCTCTCAATGAGACGGACTACCAGGGTTAGTCTTTCAGCAGGGCTATATATAGGGACCCGAGTCGGCTCCGCGGGAAAACTATTGCAGTCACTGATTTATGATCGAAATCACCCTAATCATGAGAAAAGATTGTCTTAATCACGAGCACGGTATTTAACGCGCCTTGCCGTGAAACGACTCAAAAGCGCACCCCATTGGCACAAATTTTGCCCAGTTATCCCCCGTAGTTGGACTCAATTGAAACCCTCGCCATTTGGGCCGAGCAACGCCGGTCTCGGCCACCCTGTGGC
>Ga0209390_10000451_pt1 | contig 80586 bp, 80 predicted proteins | sample BON01_FD_187212 | JGI IMG/M metagenome (GOLD analysis project Ga0209390, IMG submission 187212) | Freshwater microbial communities from Lake Bonney liftoff mats and glacier meltwater in Antarctica - BON-01 (SPAdes) (version 2) | ecosystem: Environmental > Aquatic > Freshwater > Ice > Glacier... | reverse complement strand
GCGAACACGTTTTCGAGTTTAGAGTTCATGTCAGTCGTAACTGATCAGGAATCGCCCGATTTGTCTAGCCCAAAGTGCTTTTCCTTACAGCCACATGCACTCAGATATCACAAATAAAATAACCGTGGTGATTGTGCGGACCTGTTCACTTAGGGATTGGCAAACCGGTTGAGTATCGATAAGCGAGCGGTCCCATGCCAAAGGTCTTTATTAAAACCTACGGGTGACAGATGAACGAACGTGATTCTGAGCAGGTTGCTCAGACGTTTTCTGAAAGAGGTTACACTCTCACCCCGCTCGAACAGGATGCCGACGCAATCCTGATCAATACCTGTAGTGTCCGTGATCAGGCCGAGCAGAAGGCTCTCGGTAAGATGGGCATGATGGGGAAGCATCGCGAGCAGCGGAGCCATGTTGTTTTTGGCTTTATGGGTTGCATGGCGCAGAGCCGTGGTGCGGAGCTTTTCAAGCGGATTCCGCACCTCGATCTGGTGGTGGGAACGCAGAAATACCACCGGGTTTTCGACTACGTGGACAGTATTCTGAGCCGTCGTCTCGAGACCCGCATGGATGAGGTGGGATCCGAGATGGTGACTTCGCGGGTCGAGGATGAGATCGTGAAGGTGAACCAGGATCGCATCATTTCAGCCCGGGTGGTGGACACCGATGAGGAGGTGGGGAGTCAGAATACCATTCGCGATCACATTCCGCGCGAAACCCAGCAGGCGACGGCCTTTGTGAGTATCATGCAGGGTTGCAACATGCGCTGCTCCTTTTGCATCGTGCCGGATACCCGCGGGAAAGAGCGGGGGAGGCCGATTGCCGATATTGTTGAGGAGGTCAAAACCCTCGTGAGCAAAGGGGTGAGGGAGGTCACCCTTTTGGGCCAGATTGTGAATCTCTACGGTCGGACTGAGTTTGAGAAGGTGGATGGGAAGTCACCCTTCGTGCAGCTTCTTGAGGCGGTGCACGGGATTGAAGGATTGGCGCGGATTCGTTTCACGAGTCCTCACCCGATTGGTTATCGCGAGGATTTGGTGGCCGCGTTTACTTATTTGCCGAAGCTTTGCTCGCACATTCACTTTCCGATGCAGAGTGGAAGCGACCGGGTGCTGAAGTTGATGCGTCGTCCCTACAAGAACGAGAAGTTCCTTTCAATCTGTGCCAAGATGAAGGCGGCCCGTCCGGATCTCGCCATTACCACCGATGTCATCGTGGGTTTCCCGGGTGAGACCGAGGAGGACTTCCAGCTGACGCTGAATTGCATGAAGGAGATCGGATTCGATAACAGCTTCATTTTTCGCTATTCCAAGCGCAAGGATACCCCGGCCGCCGAGATGGAGGAGCAACTGAGTGAAAAAGTAAAAGAGGAGCGGAACCAGGCGCTTTTGCGGGTTCAGGAGGAGCTGACGACCACTAAAAACGCGGCCCTTGTGGGCACGTTGCAGCAGGTTCTTTGCGAAGGGCCGAGCAAGTCAAACAAGGAGCGCCTGAGCGGGCGGACCAGTCAGAACAAGATTGTCATTTTCGACGGGAATGCCGGGCGCATGACGGGACAGTTGCTGGATATCCGGATCGAGGACTCCACGGGCTACACTCTCTACGGGACCCCGGAGATTCATTAAACTCCGGATCGTGATTTAAGCCTTTACCGCCGGGGCAGGGAACCTAGCTTGTCGGCTCATGAACGGAGGACCCCATCCTTACCAGGAAATATCCCTCAGCGCGGCCGGACTGGTCCTCGGACTGGTCCTTGCCGTTTTGTATGCCCTGATGTTCCTCAAGCCGGAGGCCACCATGGCGTATTTCAGGAAGTTGCCCCGCAATTATCAGGCGGGAACCTGGGCGATGGGGATCGGAATGATCTGGTTTTGGCTTCTGGTGGCACCTTCCGGGAAAGGGTTCCTGTCCTCACTTTCGATGGATCTGGGTGAGTTCAATGGAGCGAAGCCCTACCTCACTTTGGGTGTGCCCTTGTTCTGCATCGGAATGATCATGTATGTCCGCGAGTTCCTTTTTGTGCGGGGGCTGGGTCTGTGTCTTTTGATGGCGGCGGGACCGATCCTATATGCGGGTGATTTTGAAACGGCTCCGTTCCGGGTCATATTGGCGATCGTCGCCTACGCCATGATCATCAAGGGCCTCTACTTTGTGGGCATGCCCTACCTTTTTCGTGATGGTGTTAATTGGATGTCTGACACTCCCGGACGCTGGAAGGCGGCGTCGATCTCGGGGTTGGTCCTGGCACTGGTGATTCTCGGATGTTCCCTCACAGTTTGGCGTGGCTATTGATTCTATCATTACTCCTTCGTGGTTCGTCATCGGACACCAAAATCCGGATGCTGATGCGATTTGCGCGGCCATCGGGCATGCCGCGTATTTGCAGGCCCTGGGCGAGAAGAACGTCCTTCCGGCCCGCTGTGGCGAGGTTCCTCCGCGTGTGAAAATTGTCCTTGGCAAGGCCGGACTTGAAGCGCCCGTTCTCATCGATGACGTTCGGCCCACCGCAGGTTCGATTTGTCGGAAAAGCGTCGTGGCGGTTCGTCAGGACGATACCTTCCTGATGGCTTACCGTCTTATGGTCGATCACGGGGTGCGGGCTGTTCCGGTTTTGAACAACGGGGGCGAAGTTCGCGGGCTGCTCCACTTCCTTGACCTGTTGCAGCTTTTGCTCCCGGCTGCGACCGACGGCCGGAATGTGAAGCTTCTCCATGCCAGCCTCGAGAATATCGCTTCGACGCTGGGCGCGACCGACGAATTCGGGGCGACTCCTCCGAGTGATGAAGAAGATCTGATCATGATGGTGGGGGCCTCCAGTCAGAATACCGTGGGGGCCCGTCTGGCAGCAGCCAAGGAAGACGGGACGGTTGACAAGTATTTCGTGATTTGCGGGGACCGTCCTTTTGTGCACCGTCAAGCGGTTGAATACGGAGCCCGGGCCTTGTTGGTGACCGGCGGAAACAAGCCGGATCGTGAGCTGGCCTGTCGAGCCAAGGAGGCCGGCATGATCGTGATCTGCAGCCCCCACGATACGGCGACGACCGTTAAGTTGGCGCTTTGTGCCCGAAAGGTTCGCAATATCATCAGCGACGACTTTATTTCGATGGCTTCCAATCAAGTGGTCAGCCGGTTTACCAAAAAGATTGCTGCTTCCTCGCAGGATCTCTTTCCCGTGGTCGAAGCGGGAACCCGTCGCTTGATGGGCGTGTTTTCCAAATCCGATCTCGTGCATCCTCCGCGGACAAAGCTTTCGCTCGTTGATCACAACGAGTTTTCACAAGCCGTGAGAGGGATTGAAGAAGCGCAGGTGATTGAAATTCTTGATCACCACCGTCTCTCCGGGGACTTGGTCACCCGTGATCCGATTCGTTTCATCAACGAGCCGGTCGGGAGTTCATCGACCATCGTGGCCCGGCGTTTCAAGGAATTGGGAAAGGAGCCGGATCAAGCGGTGGCCCTGTGTCTCTGTGCCGGATTGATTTCTGATACGTTGAACCTGACCTCGCCCACCACCACGGAGGTGGACCGGGAGATTCTGGGTTGGTTGTCCCGGCTGGCAGATGTTGACGCCGATCAATTTGCCGAGGATTTTTTTGCCTCCGGCTCGCTCCTGCTGCACGCCGGTGCTGATGCCATCGTGGGAACCGACCGAAAGGACTTTCATGAAGAGGGGTTTTTCCTCAGTCTCTCGCAGGTTGAGGAAATCAGCCTCAAAGGTCTTCCCGCCCGAAAGGACGAACTTATTGAGGAGTTGGAGCGTCTGCGTCATGAGAAATCCTATGATCTCTGCGCGATTCTGGTGACCGATATTCGGCTTCACGACAGCGTTCTGCTGGTAGCGGGACGTGAGGCCATCGTGCGTAAGTTTCCCTTTGAGCGCACCGGGGTTCATGAGTTTGCGGCACCGGGAATAGTTTCCCGGAAGAAGCAGCTCTTCCCGGCGATCTGCGAAGCGATTCGTCTTCAGGGGTGATAAGGAACGGCTCCGAAACAGGGTTGGGGAAGTTCCCTCGCCGTTCCTTACTTTCGTGTCAGGAGAGAGCGGAGGGCGACCGAGAGAATGAAGAGGGCGGCAAGGGTGGCGGCGATGCTGGCCCCGGCGGGTTGGCCGAAGTGAATGCTGAAGAAAAGTCCAAGTGCCGAGCCCGCTGCGCCGACGAGCCCGCTCAGGGGGAAAAGGGCATCAGGGGTGGAGATGAAGGGGCGAACGGTGGCCGCAGGGGTGACGATCATGCCGATGGCGAGAATGCAGCCGACCGCTTGGAGGGTGGTGACGAGGACGAGGATGAGAACGGCGAAGGACGCGTAGTCGAGGATGCGGGTGCGGATGCCGAGGCTGGCCGCGACTTCGGGGTCGAAGAGGTTGATTACCACCGAACGGCGATAGAGGGAGAGGAGGGTGACGGCGACGATGCCCACCCCGAAGCTCATCCAGAGGTCCAGATCAGAGAGGCCCAGGATGTTGCCGAGGAGCCAGTGGTTGAGGTTTTGGTTGGACCCGACTCGTTGCAGGACCATGATCCCCACCGCGAAGGCACCGGTGTAAAGAACGGCGAGGACGGTATCGTCACTAATTTTGGAAACCCGCGAGAGGAGGACGGTGAGGATGCCGATGGCCACGGCCGCCGTGACCGCGCCAAGAAAAGCGCTCACGACGCCGAGGCCCACGATGAGGGTTGCGATGGCGACGCCGGGGAGGAGGCTATGGCTCAGCGCGGTGAGTTTGAGAGGACTGCGATGCAGCAGCACGAAGGCACTGGCGTAACCATTGACGAAGCCAATGATGAGGGTGGCGATGAGCGCCCGTTGGTAGAGGGGAATCTCAAAGAACTCGCTCATGGGAATGCGAATGGGGGTGGCAGGCGTGAAGGGTGGTCCTCACCGGGTCGCTGTTCATGACTTCATCCGCAAGCCCAAAGGCGATTTGTGTGCGATCGAGAACGAGAGCGTGGGTGAAGATCTGGGTCACGCTTTCGAGTTGGTGGTGGGAAGCGATGATGAGGTGGCCCGCTGAGGAGAGTTCGATCAGACTGTCGGAAAGGTGGCAGCGGCTTTCGACGTCGAGGCCGTTGAAGGGCTCGTCCAACAGAAGAACATGCGCTTCTTGGGCGAGGGCCCGGGCGATGTAGGTGCGTTGTTGTTGTCCTCCCGAGAGCTGATCGATTTGGCGGTTGGCAATGTCGTCCAACTTCATCGTGGCGATGGCTTCGGCGGTTTTTTCGCGGTCGATTTGTCGAAAGCGTCCGAGGTGCCCGAGGTGGGGAAAGCGTCCCGTCGCGACGATATCGCGGACGCGGATCGGAAAGTGGCGTTGGTGTTGGTCAACCTGGGGAAGGTAGGCGATTTCGCGACGGGCGTCGGCAAGCGGTTGCTCCCGCCAATTCATGGTGCCCGACTGTTTTTTTAGAAGGCCTGCGAGAAGGCGAATGAGGGTGCTTTTACCGGCTCCGTTGGGGCCGAGAAGGGCGAGGCGTTGGCCGCAGTGGATAGAGAAGGAGACTTCGGCGAGGGCTTCTTTGGAGCCGTAGCTGAAGGAAACGTCGGTGAGGTCGAGCGGGTGATGGGGGTGGCTCATGGGGTCAGGTCCCAGTGGAATTCGAATTCCCCGGTGATGTTTTCGAGGCCCCAGACGGTGTCGCTGCGGGTCTCCATCCCGTCGGGCATGAATTCAACGAAAAGGGCGCTTTCCGGCGTGCCCTCCGGCCAGGTCGCGCTGACGGCCACGAGGAGATTTCCGGAATCATCGAGGGGAAAGTAAATTTCCTTGAGGGATTCGTCGGGGGCAAAACTCCAGCTCGCTTCTCCGATGGTGATCTTGACTTCCTGGAAGGGATGGGCGGCCCGAATGGAGACATCGGCCCGCCGGGTCGGGCTGCTTTTCACTTCGACTTTCGGCTTTTGTTGAAAGGCTTCCTGATCGATGACGTGGTACAAGGGCCAGGCCATGGCGGCCAGCGGGACCAGGGGAATCAAGGTGCTCAGGAGGGGCGAAGGCGTCATTTTCTCAGTCCGGTCACGATGTTTTTCACGTTGGCCATGATCATGTTCTGGTAGCTCGCGACGGAACCATCGGCGATGAGTGGGTCCGCAATAGCGGATCCAGATTGTTTGGCAATCTGACCGAGCACTTTGGGATTGGCGTTCACCTCGGGGAAGACGACGGGAATTCTCTCGGTGCGAAGCGTCTTGATAGACTCTGCGAGTTGGGCGGCGGAAACCTCGCCCTCGGCACTGAGTCCTTGCACGTAGGTTGCTTTGAAGCCGTAAGCTTTGCAAAAATATCCAAAGGCGGCGTGGGAGCTGACCAGATGGCGTTTGGCTTTTGGGATGGTGGCGACCTGTCCCTTGACCCAGCGATCAAGTTGGAGGAGTCGGGCCACGGCCGCTTTCGAGTTGGCGGCGTAGATGGCCTTGCCTGCGGGGTCGGCTTCGGCAAGGGCCTTCTCGATGACGCGGACTGCGCGTTCCATATAGCGAACATTGTGCCACCAATGGGGATCGATACCGCCCAGGGCATGATGGGGGCAGCAGGAGTAGATTTGGTCTTCGGCGGAAACCTTCTGTGAAGGGACGGTGCGTCCTACTTCCACGAGGGTTTGATGGGCTTGCAAGCTGTCTTTGAGATCGTCGAGGTAGGGTTCCAGGCCTTTGCCCGAGGCAAAAATGATGCGGGACCGGGCCATGCTGCGAACGTCTGATGGCTTCGGTTGAAATTGGTGAACGTCCATTCCGGGCTTTCCAACCTGCACGATGGAGACCCGGTCTACGCCCACTTGGTTCACCATGTCGGTGATTAGGGGGTGCAGTGAAGCCACGTCGAGGCCGTGGGCTGTGAGGGTGAATAGGGCAACCAAAAGTAATTTCATAGACGCAAGTAATTTGCGTTAGGGTCCTGAAATCGTCAAGGGGAATAACGCAATAAAATTGCGTTAAGTATCCATCGGCCGCCTTCCCGGCGTGGCACATCCCGATCTGAGGCCATCCAATTTCCACCCGGGTCGGAATGTCCGAGGCTCTTGAAAAGAAATGACCTTTGCGGGGTGTTTCCGGGTAGGATGAGGCGGATGAGGAGGCTGTGGTTGCGGGCAGGAATGCCCGCTCTCCTTTATTTTAGCTGAAAAGGGGCTTCATGTGGCGGTCGAGGAGGTTGCCGGTGACGCACTTGGAGATGACGGCTTCGTTGGCTTTGAGGGCGTCGAGGTAGCGGTCTCCCATTTGAGCGGCGATCTTGAAGCCGACGTGGAGGAGTTGGCGGACGTTGGCGTTGTAGCCGGGGTTGCTTTGGTCGTGCGTGAGTGCGCTGACGTATTGCTCGCTGGTCCAGCCCTTGACTTCTTCGGCCGTTGGGAGTTGGGAGTGGTCGATGTCGATGACGGTGGCGTAGGGTTGGCAGAGGGCATCCTTCTTCTCGAGGGCCTTGGCGTAGATTTCCTTGGCGAGGTCGAGGGCGTCTCCCCCGGCGGTGGCGAGGCCGATGACTTCTTCGAGCCAGTTCGTGCCGGCCGTTTTGATGTGAAGTCCGGCACCGGTGCGGGCGATGGCCTTTTTGATGGGCTCGTAGATCGAGAATTTATCGGAGCCGGAGTGGACGGAGAGTTTGAGGGTCTCCGGGAGGCCGTAGGCCTTAATCGCGTGGGCGAGGACGGCAAGGTCGTCGTTGAATTCTTGTTCGAATTGGGCGACGTCGCCGACGTAATCGACTCCTTTGTTGAAGCGGCCGGTGAACTTGGGCGCGATGGTCTGGATGGGGATGCCCTGGTCGGCGATGGCGGCAAGAATGATGAGCATCTCGGCCGGGACCTGGGGATTGTCGGTTTCGTCCATCGAGACTTCGGTGACGAAGTCATCGGTGCCCCCTTTGGCGGCGACGATGTGGTCGTAGATCGCTTTGGCCTTTTGCGTGGCTTTGAGGAACTGGTTGGCGGTCTTTTCGACGAGCTCTTTTGAGATTTCGAGAGGTTGGGCGATTCGTTCGATGGTGACGGAGCCGATGAGTTCGGGGTGCTTGGCGATGAAGGCCTGGACGTCGGCGGGGTCGGCGGGGGAGCCGATGTCGTCGGCGACGTCGAGGGTGAAAAAGTTGCAGGGGGCGACGAAGCGGTCGACGGTGGCGAGGTTGATGTGGTCGGCGTCGAGAAGGTATTCGCCGGTCCAGCCGAGGTCGGCAACGGCTTTGTCAGCAGCGTCGCGGGTGGTTTGGGGCTCGGAGCCGATGATGTCGTGTTCGCGGTTGGATTTGTTCCAAACGGGGCAGATCTCGATGCCGAGTTCTTTAGCGGCGATGAAGGCTTGTAGTTGGGCGTGGGCACCGTGGGCGAAGCGATCGCCGACACCGAAGGTGAATTTAGGACAGGTTTTCATATGAAATTTTGAGTGGTTGGTTGTGGAGGTTTTTCATCCGCAGATTTCGCAGATTGAGAGCTGATGGTTGAGGGGGCTTCGGTTGTGGTTTTTTTACCACAGAGGGACATGGGGCTTGGTTGAGGGGATTTTGACCACTGAAGGAGCGGAAGGAGGGGAGAGGTTGAGGAGGCTTCGGTTGAGGGGGCCGAAAGCTGGAGCTTTCGGCTACGGTTTTTTTTCGTTGGGGCTAGGGGGTGCGGAATTTGTGGTCGGGGTCTGAGTCGTTGGGGTCACGGACGAGTCCTCCGGGTGGGATGCCGCGGACATCGACCGCCATGTTGGTCCATGGGTTGAAGACCCAACCGGGTTTGCCGGGGACGGGCTGCGCGGTGCGATACGTTGGGGTGGGAGCAGGTTCTACCGGGACGGCTTTATCGGGATCTTGGTTGCCGGGGATCCTGGTGGTGTTCGTGGGCCGGGGGAGGCCGGGGGTGGTCGTGGAAGGGATTTCGGGAGGGGTGTCAGTCCCGGGAGTAAGGATTTCCTCGTTGGCATCCGGGGAGGTTTGCCCGGGGGAGTCCGGAGGTTTGTTGCTCGTGTTGACGTTCTCCTTTTGAGAATCTTTTTTTGACTCGGGAAGCGCGCTTGCTTCGTCTTCGTTTTTGCAGGAGAGCAGGAGGAGGGGGAGTAGGAGGAGAAAGGCTTTCATGAGGCTTGGTTGAGGGGGCCGAAAGCTGGAGCTTTCGGCTACGGTTTCCTTTAGTCGTTGACGGTGATGACGGCTTTGATGGCGCCGAGTTTGGGGTCGGTGAATTTGTCGAACCCGGTCGGGACCTCGGTGATGTCGAGGCGGTGGGTGATCCAGAGGTTGGTGTTGATCTCACCCGCTTCGATGATTTTGATGATCTCGCTGAAATCGGCCGGGAGGGCGTTGCGGGAGGCGAGGAGGGTTTGCTCGCGGCGGTGGAAGACGGGGGCGTGCGGGAAGTTGAGGTTTTCGGTGGTGATGCCCACGTAGACGATGCGGGCGGTGAAGCCCCCGAAGTCGAAGCAGGTCGACATGGATTTTACGGAGCCGGTGGCGTCGATGACGACGTCGGCGAGGTTGCCGTTGGTCATGGCTTCGAGTTTGGCAAGGTGGGAGCCGTCGGACTCGAACTGGAGGCCCTTGTTGATGCCCAGGTTTCTAGCGCAGAACTCGAGTCGGCTTTGCACCCTGTCCATGACGATGACGTTGATATCGGGCATGAGTTTGAGGAATTCGAGGCAGGCGAGGCCGATGGGGCCGGCTCCGATCACGAGGACGGTTTCGCCGGGTTGGGGATTTCCGCGCTGGACGGCGTGGTAGCCGATGGCGAGGGTTTCGACGAGGGCGAGTTCGTCGTAGGAAAGCTTGTTGCCGGGGTGGAGTTTACGGGCGGGGACGATCCAGTTGGCCTTGCGGAGTCCGCCGGGGCCGTGGACGCCGATGACTTGGACCCCGGGGCAGCAATTGGTGGAGCCTTTGAGGGAGGTGCGGGAATCGGGGTCGTTGACGTAGGGTTCGAGTGAGCACTTGTCGCCGGGTTTGACGTTCGTGACTCCTTCGCCCACGGAGACCACTTCGAGGCCGAGTTCGTGTCCGGGGGTGCGGGGGTAGGCGAAGAAGGGGAATTTACCAAGATAGCATGAGAGATCGGTGCCGCAGATTCCCATGCGGTGGGTGCGGACGAGGGCTTCACCCGGGCCGGGTGCGCCGGCATCAGGAAGGTCGATGGCGGTGATTGTTTTAACGTCGGTGAATTCGATGGCGTAAGGCATGGGAAGGGACTAATGAACGATTGAAGGAGGAATGGTCGGGATCGGTTGGGGAGAGGTGAACTACGAAATTTGCGGAAGGGACGAAACTTGGTTGGGGGGCATGGGTGGTGGGGCACGCTTGAAAAGCCCGGCTTCTAATTGTTTTCGGGGAGCCCTTCGAGGTGGCCGATGTTTTTGACGGGGGCGAAGATTTCCTGGACCGCTGCCAGGAGGGATTGGTCGATGGGTTCGGCGAGCCATTGGGCCCATTTGGCGACGTTTTTGGGGTTTGCCGATCCTGCCACGGTTGAGGCGATGTCGGGGTTTTCGCAGGAGTATTGCAGGGCGAGCTGGGCGATATCGACGCCGTTGTCTGCGCAGAGTTTGGCGGCGGCGCGGGCGGCGGCTTTCACTTCCTCGGGTTCTTTGAGCCAGCCGGGGAGTTCGGCGTTGGTGAGGAGGCGGGCCGAGAAGGGGCCTCCGCTGATGGCTCCGAGGCCTTTGGATTTGAGGCGCGGGACGAGGTCGTCCGCAAAGGCGGTATTTTGCAGCGTGTATTGATTGTAGGAAAGGACGCAGTCGATGTCGTCTTCGATCTGGTCAAGGACGGTGTGGAAGCAGGCCATGGGGTAGCAGGAGAACCCGACGGCGCGGACTTTTCCCTCGGCCTTGGCTTTGAGGACGGCGGGAATGGTTTCTTCCCAAATTTGCGGGAGCTTCACGAACTCGACGTCATGCAGGAGGATGAGGTCGAGGTGATCGGTGCCGAGGCGGTGAAGGGAGGTCGTGATCGATTCATCGACGCGGGCGGCGGAGAAGTCGAAATGGCGATCGGTGTATCGACCTAGTTTGGTGCCGAGGATGTAGGACTCACGGTGGATTCCTTTCAGGGCCTGGCCGAGCATGACTTCGGACATGCCGCGTCCGTAAAAGGGGGAGGTGTCGATGAAGTTGATCCCCAGATCGAGAGCGGTGTGGACGGCACCGAAGGCTTCCTTGAGATCGACGGGGCGAAATTCGCCTCCGAGGGAGGAGGCTCCGAATGAGAGAATCGGGAGATCGATGCCGGTTTGTCCGAGAGGTCGTTTTTCCATGTCGTTGAAGTGAGTCAAATTACCCGCAAAAAGCAATGGGCAAAAATTGTCCGACAACTCAAAGATTGGAAGGAAAAACCTATGGATTTTCCGGGAAGGGGAATGGCGCGATCATGCCTTTTCCAGGAGTTTTTTGACATACTTGGCGAGGAGGTCGGCTTCGAGATTGACGACCTGGCCGATGGCGGCTGACTGCAGATGGGTGGCCTTGATGGTGTGTGGCGTGATCCAGAAAACAGCGCTGTTGGCCTTGAGTTCGGCGATGGTGAGGGAAATGCCATCGATGCAGAGGGAGCCTTTGTCGATGCAGAGGCGGTGGATGTCCTTTGGGAGGCGGATTTCGAGGCGATGATCCTGGCCGTAGGTTGAGAGATCGAGGATCTCGCCGGTGGCATCGACGTGGCCTTGGACGAAGTGACCGCCGAGGCGGTCGCCGATGGCGAGGGCGCGCTCAAGATTTACGACCTTGCCCTTGGTGAGTTGACCGAGCGAGGTGACTTTGAGGGTTTGCGCGAGGAGATCGAAGGAGGTGTGTTCACCCAGTTCGGCGACGGTGAGGCAGCAGCCATTGATCGCGACGGAATCGCCCGGAGTGAGTTCGGAGGCGAAGGGGATGGAGAGTTCGAGACGGGCCTGCTCTCCTCTGTCGGTCAGGGAAATGACCGGGCCGGTTGCTTCTACGAGGCCGCTGAACATTATTTTAGGAATTCTTCGGTCTTGGCGGCGGCCTTCTTGGCGTCGAGTGGATCGACGTCGGAATTGGGAGAGGGAATGAGCATGAAGCAAAGACCGACGATGATGGTGGGGATGAGGGCGGCTTTGGCGAGGCCGAGAGGGGCGACGCCCCCTTTGAAGTAGCGGCCGAGAACGGATTGGCCGGCCGGGTTTGGAGCGTTGGCGATGACGGTGAGGCCGCCGCCGGTGACGGCACCGGCGACGATGGCGTATTTGACCCCAATGCTCAGTTCCGGGGCTTGGGAGGCGAGGTAGGTGATGGCGGCATTGTCGTTGAAGGCGGTGAGAACGGTGGCTCCGATCATGAGGACCCATTCATTTTCGATGGAGGTGAGGAGGACGGAAATCCACCAGCCTTGGCAGCCGCCATGGATCACGAGTCCGGCGAGGAAGAAGCCGACGAGGACGGGGCTCTTCATGTTGACGTCGTTTTGGTGATGGCCGGTGGACTGGGTGAAGCCGAGGAAGAACAGGAAGCCGAGAATGAACATGCTGGGGGTGTGGGCGTTTAAGACGGTCCAAGCGAGGAAGAGAAGATGGGTGACGGTGACCCATGAGGGGATGGGGTCTTCGCGATCGATCCAGCGGCTGGGGAGGTGCATGTCACTGCTGAGGGTGGGCTTGAGTTTGGAGAACTCGCCGCGGAAGTAGTAAAAATAGATGGTGTTGGAAATGAGGATGCCGAGGGCCGCTTTCCAACCAAAGTGGATGAACATATAGCTCATGCCGAAGTTCCATTTTTCGGCGATCATGAGAACGGGGGGAGCGGCGAAGTGGGTGAGGGTGCCGCCGACGGAGATGTTGACGAAGAGGAGGCCCAGGGTGGCGTAGGCGAACTTCGGAGAGGGATTGAGTTCGTAGAACTTCTTGGCGAGGAGGAAGGCCGCGATGGTCATGGCGGCGGGTTCGGTGATGAAGGAGCCAAGAAGCGGGGTGACGGTGAGGGCTGCGAACCACCAGCTGGCGGGGGTTCCGCCGAAGACCTTGGCGACTTTATCGACGATGTATTCGGCAAAGCGGACGACGGGCCGGGTGGCGGCCATCGCCATGATGATGACGACGAAAAGGGGTTCGGTGAAATTGACGTCGTGTCCGATGTAGTCCTTCAGTTCCTGGAACCCGGCTCCGAGGCCTTCGCCCTGGATTCCGAAGAACCAGAGGACGGCCATGGCGAGGGCGATGACCCAGATTCCGAAGACCGCTTCGACTTCGCCAAGGAGGTGGAAGAGGTTGGCCTTGAAGGAGACGTCATCCTTGGCGTCTTCCTGGGGTTTTCCCGCCGCGCTGCGGCCGGTTTCGGCGATGATTTGTTTATGTTTTTCCTCATGGTGGTGGGCCATTTCGAGGAAGTAGCCACTGAGGAAGGTGTGGAAGATGGCGCAGATGAAAATGAGGGTGGCGACGATGTTGAATCCGCCCTGGGCACCGGCGCGGGATTTGAGGCGTTCCCACATTCCCCAGCTTTCTTCTTCGGTGTCATCGTAGGTGGAGAGGGGAAGGGGAAAGACGGCGTCCTGGTCTTTTGAGAGACCATATTCTTCGGCGGCGTAGGCTGGCTCGACGTCACTTGCGGCCGAGGCTGGCAGGAGGAAAGCGGAGAAGAAGAAAGCCAGAACGAAGTGGAGAGGGGCGAGGTGCTTCACGGGCGGGAATGTAGCGGGACAGTGGGTGGCAGCAAGCAAAACGGCTCGAGCTTACTGGGTCACTTCCACGAGCTTCTTCTCGATGATGTCGAGGGACTTCACGAGGTGTTGGGCTTCGGGAATAGTGCGGGCAATTTCCCGGCGGGTCTTGTGGAGATCTTCGGCGAGTTGGTCGATTTGCTTCCGGGCCTCCATGATCTCCGCTTGGTCTTTGGAGAGGTCTTCGAGTTTTTGGTTCAGCCTGAGGATTTCGGCAGTGGCAGCCTGTTCGGATCCGGTGTCTCTTTCCTGTCGGGCCTTTTTGACGCGGAAATTCCAGTCGCTGAGTTCAATGGTGAGAGGCTTGAGGAGCGGATGCTCGCTCTGGATCTTGCGAAGATTCAGGTAGGCTTCGTTGAGGCGGTCCTTGGTCGCCTCGATCTCAGCAATCCCGTCGCTGTGGTGATCGGCCACGAGGAGGCCAAGGTCTTTTTCAAGTTCGAGCTTTTGGTGAATGAGCTGGGCGTGCTCTTCGCCGGAGATCTGGGGCTTTGTGTCGCGGCTTGGTTCTTCGGATTTGTCAGACTTGCAGCCGACAACGAGCAGGGAGAGAGCGAGAAGGGCAAATGGTTTCATGGGCGGAGGGAAGCATGTTTGGTCGGCGATTGCCACAACTGTTGCAGTGTGGTTTCTTCTGTTCGGAATGGAGGCCCGCTCTCATGCCCGATCGGTGCAACGTTGGCTCTACCGAAACTACCGTCACGGAAGTTCGGTGGGGTTCTTTGTGCGCCGGAGGGTCAAGCCTGTCGCCTGGTTGTTGTTGGGGGTGTTGGGGGTGAGTATGATGATGGGGGCCAATTTACGGCAAAGCCAGGTGGTCGCGTTGAGTGCGCTGGTGCTGGGATTGTTGGCGGTGGGGGCGGGGTGGGCCTTTTTTCGGAGAGCGAGTGTCTCGGGTGTCAGAAATCTTCCGGATACCGGTGCGGTGGGCGATGAATTACGCTATCAGGTGAGGGTGACCAACAGGGGGAAGAGGACTCTCCATGGCATGACGCTGACGGATGACAGTGACGATCCGAGGCCGACCGAATGGGAGTTTTTGAATCTCAAGGAACCGGGGGAAGAAACGCGAAATATTTTTGACCGGTTTTTTGCGTTTTACCGCTGGAAGTGGCTCACCGAGCGCGGGGGGAAGTGGACTACGACGGGATCTTCGAAGTTCCTCTCGTTGGAACCTGGTGAAACCAAGGAGGTTACTCTTGGGTTGATGCCAAGACGGCGGGGCTTGCTGAGTTTGGTGAATCTGAGAGTGGAGTTACCGGATCCTTTTGGGCTTTTTCAGCGGTTGAGGCCAGTTGCCAATGAGGTGGGTGAGGTGTTGGTGATTCCGAGACGCTATCAGCTTCCGCCTTTGGATTTGAGTGGACCATCCGAGTTGAAAGTCGGGGGAGAAACGGCTTCGACGGTGAGAGGTGAAGGAGGCGAATTCATGGGCTTGAGAGAATACCGGCCGGGTGACTCGTTGCGCAAGATTCATTGGAAGGCGTGGGCGAGAACGGGACAGCCGATCGTGAAGGAATTTGAAGAGATCCGGTTTCCTCGATATGGCCTGGTCCTTGATACCAGCCTTGATCAAAGCGGTCCCGAGCTTTTTGAGGAGGCGGTCTCGGTGGCCGCTTCCTTTGTTTCGACGATGGATCGAGAGCAATGCTTGCTGGATCTAATGTTTGTTCGTGAAGAGCCGAAGGTCGTCACGGCGGGGCGGGGCGTGGCAAGGGCCGACCGTTTGATGGAGGTGCTGGCGAGGGTCGAGGGAAATGATGAAAAAGGATATGAATCTCTTGGAAGGCTCATTCTGAAGTATGCGGTGGAGATGACGGCTTGTGTGGTGGTGCTGACCGGTTGGAGTGAGGAGAGAAAGGGATTTCTCTCGGTGCTCCGCCGGTCGGGTCTCTCGCTTAAGGTGTATGTCATCGGGGTGGGCGAACGACCGGATGACGAAGAGTTGGGCGGAGTGAGGTGGTTGCGGTGGGATTCGGTCCAGGAAGATTTATTGACGAACAGATGAAGGAAGAAGAGGTCATGTTTCAGGCTCCGCCCCGTCTTTTGATGGGAGTTTCGTTCTTGTTTTGGGGGGCGATGCAGGAGCAGGCACTCGCGGGATTGATCGCGGCGATTGTTTTTGAAGCGCGGCATTGGACGTCGCTCCGGTGGTCCTTTGGCGAGAAGGGTTTTGCGCGGGCGTGGCAGCTTTGCATTTTGTTTTTGATCGTGGCGGCAGCCGGGGTTTTTCAAATTGAGGACCGGGATCCCACGGATTTTTTGGAGGTCTTGGCCTGGTTGCCCTTTATCCTGATGCCGATCGGATTGTCCCAGCAATATGCCTCGGACCGGGGAGTGCCGATGACGACCTTTTCGTTTATCGCGCGGCGTAAGTTGGCGTTGGATCGCAAGCTGGGACGGCCGGTTCAGACCCGGCCCTTTCAGTTGGGGTTTCCCTTTTTAGCTCTTGTGCTGATTTGCGCTGGAATCGCGGTGAATGATCTCGCTTTCTATTCGGTGGGAGTGGTGATTCTTCTGGGAGTGGCTCTTTACCGGATGTCGCATGAAGGGCGTCGCCCCAAAGCATGGGCGTCGCCCCAAAGCATGGGCCTTGGCCTATCTCGTCGCCGCCGGGTTGGCGGTGGGCATGGTTTACGGGGTGATCTCGGTCTATGACTACGTGATGAGGATGACTTCTCCGGGGAGGATTTCAGAGAGTCCTGATCTTTCGCTGGAGACCCGGACCCAAATTGGACAGGTGACGAATTTGCAGCAGAGCAAGTCGATCCGGTGGCGCTATTATGTGGAGGCTGGAGAGAAGCCGGAACGGCTGAGGCTTGCGGCGTATAACTGGGCGTTGGGAAGTGATTGGCGGGCGAAATTGCGATCGCGGAATTATGTTGAGAAGATCACTCCAGAGCGAGAGGCTGGTGGCGATTTCGAGATGCTTTTACCTGCGGGGGAGGAGTCGTATGTTTTCCACGAAGGCGATCTTGATCGAGAAGACTTTAAGCGGTCGGGTCGATTGGAGGGGGGCCTCACGAACCAGAGTGTCATCCCGATGGCGTTGGGAACAAAGCGCTTGGGCGGGATTGCGGCCGGGAGTGTCGCCGCGAATTCGATGGGAACCACGCAGGTGAACCAACCGGAGCATGGCGCGGCTTCGATGCAATTATCGGCTGATTCGGGAGTGGCATCGGGCGATCATGATCCTTCGGACCGGGACTTGGAGGTGCCGCTTCACGAAGAGATCGGGGGGATTGATGAGTTTTTAGAGAAAATGGGGTGGGAGGGTCTTTCCCTGGGCGAGCCCCCTTGGGCCAAGGCACCGCCGACGATCAGCGCGGAGGAGGCGAAGGAGTTGGAGCATCGTTTGCGCATGGAATTTTCGACGCAGTTCAAATACAGCACCTTTTCGGATTATTCGCGGTCCGGCAAGCCCATCAGTGATTTTTTGAACGAACAGCAGGTGGGGCATTGTGAGTATTTTGCGAGTGCGACGACCATGTTGATGCGGCGGATCGGGGTGCCCGCTCGATATTGTGTGGGCTTTGTGGTGCGGGAACAGGGGAATGGTGAGAAGGAATGGATCCTGCGGGGAAAGCATGCCCATGCCTGGTGTCAGATTTATGTCGGCGGGACGTGGCGGCAGGAACGAGGCGAGCGAAAGTTGGAATGGCGGTGTCGCGGTGGGCGCTGGATTGAGGTTGATCTAACGCCGCCCGGATGGCTGGACGAGCGGCCGGATGGTTGGCTTCAGGGGATTGCCGATTGGTTCCAAAAGTTTCGCACGGGGGCGATCCTGTGGTTTGCCGGGCCCGTTGTTTCGACGGTCTTGAATTGGGTGCTGGTCCTCTTCGGGGGTGGGTTGGTGATCTACCTGATTGTGAAATTGATCGTGACCGGCAGGAGGGGTGGGGAGTTCTCGAAGGATTCGTGGGATGAACGGGTCAGGACCCGGAACAGCTTCCGGTCGTTCGAGCGATGGCTTGCGAGGCGGGTGGGTCCTCGTCCCGCAGCGATGCCGATGTCATCTTGGTTACGAAACCATCTGCCAGCGGGAGAGCGGGGACTCGCGGAACAGTATGAGGCAGTGGTTTTTGGCGGAGAAGGAGGCGAAGAGAAGTTGTCAGCGTTGCAACAGCAGCTGCGGCGCGTTCGCAAGGAGATGGGGCGGCAGAAAAAAACTCCGAAGGCGTGAGCCCCGGAGTCTTTGAGAAAATGGGAATCGGCTGGGCTTCAGGCAATCTCCTGGGAGTAGAAATCCTGCCAGTCCTCGAGGTTGTTAAGGTTCACGGCATCGAGGATGGCTCCGGTGTCAGCAATGCCGACCGCAGCGAGGATGGCCCCACGGGTTGCGTCGTCGTGATTGTAGCCCACAACGGCAGCGTTGTGGGCGTTCACGGCGGCGGCATCGAGAGATCCACCTTTTTGGTCAAGGATCCACTGCTCGCACTGGGTGTAGGAAGGCTTGCTGGCTTTGATGTATTCGAGGAAGGCTTCGCGGTCGAGGCCGAGGGCGTCGAGGGTCATCTGGTCGAATCCAGCGCCGGCTGCGGGGTAGTCGCGGTGAAGCTTGCCGGCTGCGTCGAGGGAAGCTTTTTGCCAGAGACGTGGAAGGTGAAGGACACCAAGAGGGCCCGCGATACCGGAAGTAATGGTAGGAATGATTTGGCTCATGTTGTTGGGAATAGTTTGATTTTTGGTGAGAGGAAGCCAAGCGAATTTTGGCATCTGGGGTGAGTGTTAACGATGGGGCCGGGGTGTGGCAAATATTAAGTGGAGGGATCTTGGCATCGCACGCTTGCGTTTTGCGTTCCGGAGGAGTTTGCTCTGCCCTGAAGTTTATGGCAGCAGGTTTTTCCATTGAATCACTGAACAAGGCCCAGCGGGAAGCGGTGATGAGTCTGCATGGACCGGTCTTGATTCTAGCGGGAGCAGGAACGGGAAAAACGCGGACGGTGACTTGCCGGATGTCTGCTTTATTGGAGAACGGAATTGCGGCCGAGAATATTTTGGCGGTGACCTTTACCAACAAGTCAGCGGCCGAGATGGCGGAGCGGGTGATGGGGATGGTTGGAAAGAAGAAAGGGAAGGCCTTGACGGTGTGCACCTTTCACTCGCTCTGCCTGAGAATTCTGAAGCGGGATATCTCATCGCTGGGCTATCGGAAAAAATTTGCGGTGGTCGCGGGGGGCGATCAGATCGGGATGATCCGTCAGCTCATCGTTCGTAAAGGGGGAGCCAAGGTGAATCTCAAACCAGGCGAGGTGATGAGCGAGATTTCCAGGGCCAAGAATGCCGAGAAGCCTCTTGATTCCATTCAGGACAGCTTGATTGCCGAGATTGCGGTGGCTTACCAGAATGAGTTGCGAGCCCAGAATGCCGTGGATTTTGACGACTTGATTCTGTTGGGCGAGCGGGTGCTTCGAGAGCACTCGGACGTGCGGGAGTATTGGCAGGATCGTTTTCGCTATGTCACGGTGGACGAATTCCAGGACACCAACAGTCTGCAGATGCGACTTCTCCAGCAAATGGTCGCGAAGCCCTTTCACATCTGCGTGGTCGGTGATGATGACCAGTCGATTTACGGGTGGAGGGGGGCCGAGGTCGCGAATATCCTCCAATTCGAAAAGTTCTTCCCTGATCCCAAAATTATCCGGCTCGAGGAAAACTACCGCAGTAGCCAGGCGATCCTGGAGGTGGCCAATAGCTTGATTCGTCACAACGTGGGGCGACGCGAAAAGCAACTGCGGCCGACCATTCCCGGTGGAGAATTGGTAAGACTGGTTTCCATGCCCGGTGACCAGGAAGAGGCGGATTGGATTGTTTCGGAGATTGTCACGTTGCGGGCCGAAGGAAAGGAGTTGGAAGACTTCGCGGTGCTCTTCCGGACCAACGGCCAAATCAGGAAGATGGAAGAGTCGTTGCGGGAGGCCAAGATTCCTTACCGGATGGTGGGTGCGCAAAGTTTTTACGACCGGAAAGAGGTGAAGGATATTCTGAGCTATGCGCAGGTTGTCGATAATCCCGAGTTGGATCTGCCGTTGTTGCGGGTGCTGAATACGCCTCCGCGCGGGATTGGCAATACGACCTCGATGGCCGCGCTGGAATGGAGCCGGGAGAAGGATCAGGGGATCTGGTTGACCCTCATTGATGAGGATTTTTTGGCGCTGCTTTCGAGCAAGGTTCAGGCCGCGATTGGCAGCTTCACCGGGCAGGTCGAGGGGTGTCGCCGGAGTATTGTCGATGGAAAGAATCCGGGTGTTGCGATTGATCAATGGCTTCGCAAGATGGAATTCGGGGAGTGGTTGATGCGCCAGTGCAAGACGGACAAGGAAAAGGATGGACGACGGGAAGGGATGAGTTCGGCCATTGCCTCGATCACGGAGGCGACCAAGAAAGGGATCTCACTTGGAGATTTTCTCGATAAGACCGCTTTGGACGCCGAGAAGGAGGACGATCTTGATAAAAAAAGCGGGGTGACCCTGATCACGCTTCATGCGGCCAAGGGCCTGGAGTATCCCGTGGTTTATTTGGTCGGTCTTGAGGAAGGGATTTTGCCGCACAAGCGGAGTATCGAAGAAGGCACCCGGGATGAAGAGCGCCGCCTTCTTTATGTCGGGATTACAAGAGCCAAGGAGCGGATGACGATGACTTACTGCTCGACCCGGGTGAAGTGGGGGAACCAGGAATCCTGCGAGCGGAGTTCCTTTATCTTGGAGTTGAATCCCGACTGGGTTCAGGAGGAAGACTACGAAGACATCATGGGTGCCGAGGCGTCGGATGACGAGCTGCGCGGATTTTTCAGCGGGATGGCGGCGATGCTGGAGGAGTAGATTTCCGGGCATAAAAAACCTCCAATCCACGAATGGGCCGGAGGTTTTGAAAGATTGAAATGTCGAAGCGCTTACTTCCGTCGGCGGGCACCGATCAGGAGACCCAGTCCAAGAAGAGCGGAGAGCGAAGTGCTGGGCTCGGGGATCGCGTCGACAGAGGTTCTGAATGGAGTGCCTTGCCAAAAAAGGCCGCTTTCACCTGCGTCATCGATTGAAAAGTCACCTCGTCCGGCATTTGGATTTAAAGCGTCTGGCAGCTCGAGGATGAAAGCCGACTTACTTGAAGTGAAAGTGTTAAATTGGGCTCCGCTGATACCAATCGTTGAGTCAAACACGCGGACGGCAAGTCTAACGGGGATCTCGGAAGGGTTTCCAAAGTCGGTTTCAGTATCGAAGGTGAGACCATCACCAAAGAATGTTCCCGATCCAAAAGTTGACGAGATGCGAGTATCGAATACCCCAGTACTCATCGGAGATCCGACGCCAGTAATTGCGGTAAAGGAACTCCAGTCAATGCTCGCGGCGTTGGCTGGAACATCCAAGTCAGTTGAAGGCTCCAATCCAAGCAGGTAACCTACTTGAACGATTGAGTTGTCAGGCAGTGTTGCACCGCTCTTATCTTGTAAGGAAGGGATAACCAGCCCGCCTACATTAACGATGGCGGCCTGGACGGCAGTACCCAGAAGACTGAAGCCAAGAGCAGAAATAAGTAGATATTTTGGGATCATGAGCATTATGTGTATTTTACGGAAACGGGAAAGGAGTCAGTCGATGTTGTAGTTGGTCGGAAATGGAGTGATGACTCCTCCACCTGATCCTGCGATAGGCGCATCCCTTGAAACAAAAACAGCAGTACTTGACGAAATTACCAAGTCATTGGTGATTTGAGTAAGAGAATCGGAGTTCCTCCAGTTCCCAGAAAGAAAACGGTTAGACAACCAGCTTGATCCATCCCAGACGTAGACCCGATCGGCAGTTTGCCAATTGGCATCCTGCAATCCCAGGCTGGCGAGAGTTGTGCCTACTGGATATCGGCTGGAAAGGAAGCCGTTTGCTTCGATGGTAGCGATCTGGGGTGCTGCCGGAACTTCGCCGAAGAGGGTTAGACTCATCACGCCGGTTCCAGTCCGCTGGACAAAGATGCCCTCTTCCGGAAAGATGACCATTCCATTTACGATGGTTGTCAAAGAGTCGGCATCACGCCAAGTTCCAGAAAGAATGCGGAGGCTTTGCCAGCCTGTTCCATTCCACACGAAGACGCGATCAGCCGACTGGAAGGTGGCAGACCCAGTGGACAATGAGTTTAGAATCGAAGCTACGGTATTGGCCTTCCTGATTTTGATGCTCGTTGTTGCTGGGAATTTATTGGCGAGATCAAAAGTTGTTTCGACGGTGATTCCTCCTCCCACGGTATTGGCGGTAATGAAAAATGCTTCTTCAGCGGGAGCAATTCCATCGGCGTTATCGACGTCATCTTGGACGGAAATGTAGGCGATATGTGGCTCTGCAGTCCATTCGTCTGCGGCCCAGGTCACGCCGGAAACTGAAAGGGTGTTTGTGTCTTTCGCTGGGTCAGCGTTGTCGGTATAAGTTCCCAAAGTCACGGATCCGGCAAGCTCGACATCTTGAAGGAGAGTCGCCGAAATTGAGGTGAGCTTGGAACCGCTGACATCGGCAGGTGTGATGGTGATCTTCGTGTATCCGTTGGGGATGGTGTAGATGGTTTCCCCGGACGAAGGGAGAGCCATCGTGGCGGCGAGGAGGAGGGGGGAGAACTTCATGGTTTTTGGATTTACAAGAAATTGACGATCTCACGGCATGAAAGCAACCCAAAAACTCTTAATTTTTTGAATTTGCGCGGCAAAGGGCGATCAGGGGTTGCGGATTGCCCGTGCTTTGTTAGCTTCCGTGTCGAGGTGAAGGCAGGTTATACAGTTGGAAACGAGAAGCTGGTGAAGGTTCTGGAAGGGGCTTCGGTTCACTTGCGGGGGCTTTGGAAGAAGCAGGGGAAAGAAGACGGGGCGCTGCGAATTGCCGTGGTGGGAGGGGGTTGCAGCGGCTTGCAGTATCAGATGGATTTGGTCGATGGTCCCCGGGACCGTGATATTCTTGTCGCGAGCAATGGGGTGAATGTCGTGATTGATCCTAAAAGTGCCCTTTTTGTGAGCGGGAGTGAGTTGGATTATTCCGATGACCTTCAGCAGGGGGGATTCAAGGTCAGCAATCCCAATGCCGTCGTGACCTGTTCATGCGGTGAAAGTTTTGCAGCCTGATGAATGCCTTTTCACGATTAGGTCTTCCGAGGAAGTTGGTGATTGATCCTGGGGAGCTTGACCGGGTGATCCGGGGGATGAGCAAATCGGCGCATCCGGATGCCGGCGGCGAGGGAAGTGATTTTGAGGAGGTGAGGAAAGCTGGGGAGGTTTTAAAATCTCCGGTAGGCCGGCTTCGACTGGCGCTGGAGTTGGCGGGAGGGAATTTGGAGGCACGCGGGAGCGTGGATGGGCAGGTCATGGATTTTTTTACTCCGGTGGCCGGAGTTCTTCAAAAGGTCGATGGTTTTGTCGCGGAGAGGTCGGCATCCCGCTCGGCGCTGGGGAAGGCGGTCCTCGATGCGCGGATTCCCTCGCTGAAGACCGAGGTGGAATTGTTGATCGGGGGATTGGGTGCGTTGGAAGCTTCCTTGGTGGATCGGTTTAAGCAATTTGACGAAGCTGGATGGGAGGGTTCGCTCCTTTCGATGGCGGAGACGGTCCGGGCTCTGGCCTTTGTGACGAAGTGGCAAGCCCAGTTGCGCGCGGCGACGGGAAAACTTTTTGAGGCCTTGCTTGGAGGTTGAGATGGCGTTAGGCCTGTGGTGATGAGTGACGTGATTGTGGGCATTGACCTGGGAACGACGCAATCTGCGGTGGCCGTGGTGGATTCGGGATTTCCAATTTTGCTGGCGGATGAAGATGGGTCGAGGTTGACGCCCAGTGTGGTCTGGTATGGCGGGGAGGGTGCGTTGGAGGTCGGACGGGCCGCGCTGCGGAGATCAGGAGTGGAACCCGTGGTGACCAGTGTGAAGAGATTGATGGGGAGGCGTCCTTCGGAAGTGGAGGGCAGATTGACGGCGGAAGGGAAGATCCCAACGAAGGGTGGCGATGTTTCTCCGGAGGAGGTTTCTGCGGAGATTCTCAAGAGGCTGAAGGTGATTGCAGAGACGCGTCTGGAAACCGCAGTGGCGAAAGCGGTGATTACGGTGCCTGCTTACTTTCATGATGGGCAGCGGGCGGCCACTAAGCGGGCGGGCGAGTTGGCCGGACTGGAAGTGGTAAGAATTCTGAGTGAGCCGACGGCGGCCGCGCTTTCGTATGGCTTGGACCGGCTTGGCGAAAATTCCCGGGTGGCGGTCTTTGATTTGGGAGGAGGAACTTTTGATGTGTCTATCCTTGAGATGCGGGAGGGGGTTTTCGAGGTGGGTGCCACCGCCGGTGATACCAAGCTGGGTGGAGATGATTTTGATGACCTTCTGGCAAAGAAGGCCGCTGACAGGCTTTCGTTTGATTTGGATGGAGCCGATGGTTTGGAGCGGGTTCGGTGGTTGGATGAGTCCCGCCGCGTGAAGCATGCCCTTTCGGTGGACGACCGGGTGATTTTTAGAATGCCGTTTACCGGCGAGTGCGAGATTTCGAGGGCGGATTTTGATGCCTGGATGGGGCCTTTTCTTGATCGGATGGAGTCTTGTTGCCGCCGGGCGATGCTCGATGCCGGAGTGGATGCTTCTGATTTGGCGGCGGTCGTGATGGTCGGCGGAAGCAGTCGGATTCCTGTTGTGAAGGGGCGGGTTTCCTCGATTTTTGGAAGGGAACCAGATTTGAGCCAGCATCCCGATGAGGCGATTGCGAGAGGGGCTGCGATCCAGGCCGGGATTTTGGCGGGCACGGTGCGGGAGGTTCTCTTGCTGGATGTCACTCCGCTGAGTCTGGGGATTGAGACGATGGGGGGATTGATGAATGTTCTAATTTCCCGCAACACCACAATTCCCTGCAAAGCCGGCGAAATGTTTACCAACGCGGTTGATGGGCAGCGGTCGATGACGGTCACGGTGTTGCAAGGAGAGCGGGAGTTGGCAGCGGACAACTGGAAGTTGGGATCGTTCGAGGTGGAGTTCGAGCCTGACAGGAGAGGGCAGGCCAGAGTCGGAGTGGAATTCCGAATCGATGCGGACGGGATTTTGTCGGTTCTGGCGCGGGACGTCTCGACGGGGCGGGATACCCTGATCGAGGTGGGGAGTGCGGCGGTGGATGTCCATGAGGCCAAGGTGGAGCAAATGGTTTCCGAAAGTATCGAGTTTGCTTTTGAGGACATGAGTGCGCGGGTCTTTGAGGAGGCGAGGTTGAAGGCTGAGGAGCTTTTGCCGGCGGTGGAAGTCGCCCTGGAGCAAGCCGGTGAATTCCTGGAGCCTGGAGTGCTGTCCGAGATCAAGGCGGCACGCGACGGGGTGCGCCGTGCCTTGGATGCGAAGCAAGCCCAGTCTCTGAAGTCGGCGGTCGAGGCTTTGGATCAATCGACCGAGACTTTGGCTGCGATTCTCGTGGAGCGGGCCTCGAGTTCATTTTTTCCGGTTCGTGAGATTGACTGAAGGGGGTATTGTCCCGCAGAGTTCGTGTAGAAAGAAGTATGAGTCAGCCTGGAGTTTTTATTTGTCCCTCGTGCCAGGCCGTGGTCCGCAGTGAAAGGAAGTCCGGCGAAGGTCTGGTCTGCGGCGAATGCCAGCATGAGTTCGGTAGTGTTTTGGAAACGAGCCAAGCGTCCGTTGAACCGGCCAAGCTTGCTCGTCTTCCACGTTCGGTGGGTTCAAAGGCTGGCACGGGCGGAGCGGTAGTCAGAAATCTTACCGCAAAGCGGGCACCCGCGATCAGGTTGCCCGGTGCAGGAGGAACGGTGCCCATTGCGGCCCGGTCCTACGACGAAGTTGCCATGGAGGGGGAATCCGATGTTGAGGAGATTCTCCTGCCTGACGGATCCAGAAGGGTCAAACGTCGCAAGAAGCGCCCTACGAAAGAAAAAAACAAGGCCTTGATTCTCTTCCTAGTGGGTTGGTTGAGCGTGGTGGTGATTATCTTCGCCCTCTTTAAAACGAAGAAGGATGTTTCTGCAGATACCGGGGAAGAGAAGACGAAAATTGACATCACCCTGGCCCGGGATCGTCAGTTGATTGGGAATCACCGGGACGAAATTTCCAATCTTTTTCGATCCTATATTTTTACCACCAATCTTGACGAGCGGGTTCAATACATTGAGCGCTCTTCGGAAATGGCTCTGAATTACACCCGGTTTTACCGGTCTCACAGCCCCTTCCAGCCACAACCCCCGATGGCGGTCATCGGGTCAAAGGTCATCGAGATTTCGAGAGACCCTTTGGTGATGGCAATTGAATTCGTTTGGCAGGATGCCGCCGAACGTCGATTTGGCACGGTCTATCTCCATGATGGTCAAGGCTGGAAGCTGGATTGGGAAGCCTTCGCTCCTTATTCGACAGACGCCTGGGCTCGTTTTCAGGCCAAGATCGGGGGGGCAGAAGGGACCTTTCGATTGCTCGTTCGAAAGAGGGCGTCGAGCAACGAAAGCAAGCGGATCTATTTAAGTTTCTACCGTCCCCCGAATTACGCAGAGGATGACAAAAGTTTTCTGAAGACCGAGTCGCAAGAGGTCGAGGTGACGGTGGAATCGAAGCTGGGGAGGCAGTTCCTCGACCTGTGGTCTGATTTTGAAGAGGGAATCCGGCCTCTTGGCTCGATTCTCCCTCTGATTGATCCGGAAGGGGTCATGCGGATCACTGCGCGCCTGGCATGGGAGGAGGTCGAAGGTGAAACGGAAATGCAACTCGTTCTCAAGGAAATCAAGGAGCCTGGCTGGTATGGTGAGACGATCCAGGGAGCTTATCGGAAAGCACTCGAGGACGAGGAGGCCTCTGCTCAAAAAGTTTTACAAACGATCGACACCCTGGACCCGGAGTAGGATGAAAGACGACGACAAAAATACGCCCGGTGAGGGCTCGGATGGAATGGTTCGCAAGACACGCAAAGTGCGGAAGAAGCGCCGGTCCTCCGCGACCAGAAGTAAAAAGGATGCCGAATCGCTCTTCTCGAAAGCGAAGGAGCTTCTCATCGGGATGCACGATGAGGACGAAGACTACGGTCCTGTCGATGTGGCGGAGCAGGTGCGGCGCTTGAAGAAGCGCAAGAATGGTGACGAAAAACCACTCGATGAGGTTTGGGGAACCAAGAAAAAATCGGCCTCGTGGTTGTGGATTGTCTTGATCGGAATCATCGCGCCCGTCGTTGCGATTGTTATCGGAATCACGAAATTCAATGAGGACCGTGACTATGAGTCCGGCTTGGTCGGTGCGGATGATTTGATTGATGTTCAGCAGATAGAGTTCGATCCGGGCAAGGGGCCTCTGGGCTGGTATCAGGCGAGTTCGGTGAAGGTGATGGACGAGGTCGTGAGGGTGATTAAGGCGATCAACGAGGCCGAGGATCCCAAGGAGATTTTCGACCTCATTCGAACGTCGCCTTATCGAAAGATCAATCCCATTAATTTGGCTGATTGGGGGAGACCCCTTCTTACCAATTCCCTCTCAAATTTCCAGTGGGAAGGTCTCATTGTTTCAGCGCCGGGATTGGAAAAAGAGACCGGACGAGGCAGTCTGGAGATTTCCGGAACACGGGTTGATCGTGAACCATACAAGATCTACTTCGTGCATGAGGAGGGCAAGGTTCTTCTGGACTGGGATGCCAGCACTGCCTGGTCCGAATTGGGGATCGGGGGAATTGCGGAGCAAAAGCCCAGAAAAGACACCTTTGTGAGATGTCTCCTGGAAAAGCGCCCGGTGTATGATTGGGAATTTGACGAGGTGGAATACTCCGGTTATTTCCTCTCATCACCAGATCAGACAGAACGGATTATCGCCTATGTGCCTCTCAATAGTGAGCGGAACAGGCAGATTGACCGCGATCTTAAGGCGACACTTAATTACGGGAGCTTCATTACGAACCTCCCTTTGCTCAAGAACATGCGGGTGACGCTCAAAGTTCGTCATCAAAGCGACGTGAGCGAGAGTGGGATTTTTGAAATCACCGAGTTTGATTACGCCGGGTGGGTCAGGCCGTAAGGGCTTTTTTGACACCGGCTCGCATCGTCTCGATTGGAACATCTTTTCCGAGCCAATATTCCAGTGAGAGGGCACCCTGGTGAATCAGGAGGGAGAGGCCATTGGCAACCCGGGCTCCTTGCCGGCTGGCTTCGCGCAGGAGCTTGGTTCGGGCTGGATTGTAAATGGTATCATAGACGAGATGATAGGGCTCAATCCAAGATGCCGGAAAGGGGGATGGGTCGGTGCTTTTCAGGCCTACCGAGGTGGTGTTGATGATGAGTTCGCTGGCGGCGATGGCTTCCTGGAGGTCGGGCGAGGAGAGCGAAATGATTTCGATCCGGTCGCGGGATCCTTCCAGGATGTCCCGGTGGGCAAGAGTGAGAAGTTCCCTTTTGATTGGCTGAAGTTTTTCGAGGGTGCGATTGGCCAGAATGAGCTGGGAGCAATTCTCCAAGATACTTTGGGTAGCGATGGCTCTGCCGGCCCCGCCGCCGGCTCCGATGATGATGATGCGGAGATCTCCAAGATCGACCCCAAATTCTTCGTGGATGGCCCGTGCAAATCCCGGGCCGTCGGTATTGAAGCCGGTGCGCTTGCCTTGCTCATCAAAAACGATGGTGTTGACGGCTCCCATGCTCCGGGCCGCAGCATCGACCTCATCGCAGGCCGCGAGGGCTTCCAGTTTATGGGGGACGGTCACATTGATTCCCCGGAATCCCGCGGCGAACATTTTGTCGAAGGCTTCGGCGACCTTCCCAACCTCAACTTCAATTCTGACATAGCGGGAACCTTCTTCCAATTCGTCGAGGGCCGGCTGGTGAAGTTGCGGGGAGAGGGAGTGGCATACCGGGTTGCCAATCACGGCGAAGCGGGCGGGGACTTCCTCTCCGTCGTTGATGGTTACAAGTTGGTTGATCGTGAATGATTTCATGCCAAAAGTGAGGTGAGGCGATTGATGCGACGAAGGCATTCTTCCTTTCCGAGAATCGCAAGGATGGCTCCGAGGTCCGGGCCGCCTGACTTGCCGGAGAGGGCGACGCGGAGGGGGAACATGAGTTGTCCGGGCTTCGCGCCGACCGCCAGGGCCGTGGTGCCGACGGTCTCTTTGGCGGTCTTCCAATCATCCAGTTCGCGGAAGCTTTGCGAGAGTGCTTCGAGAAGCGGGGCCGCTTGCCGGGCTTTTTCCAGAGCCTGTTCTTCAATGGGGAATCCGGGGTTGAGGTAGAAAGAAACGGCGTCGGGAACCTCGGTGAGGAGGGCGACCTTCTCTTGCACCGAGGCGAGCATCGCGGGAGTCGCATCTGATTCACAGGCGTTGATGAATTCCTCCGGGGAGAGTTTAAGGATGTGCTGTTGATTGACCCACTGGCACTTACGGGGATCAAAGCGGGCCGGGGCGCGATTGACGGATTCGAGGGAGAATTTCCCGATGAGTTCTTCCAACGAAAAAATCTCAGCATCGTCCTTTGGCGACCAGCCGAGGAGAGCCAGGAAGTTGACGACAGCCGAGGACAGGTAGCCTTGGCGCGGGTAGTCTCCGAGGGCGGCCCCTTCGTCCCGTTTCGACATTTTGGAGCCATCGCCATTGAGAATCAGGGGGAGGTGAGCGTAGTCCGGTGGCGTCATTCCGAAGGCTTCGATGAGTTGAAGATGCTTCGGAGTATTCATGAGATGATCTTCGCCCCGAATGACATGGGTGATCCCCATGGTGAGATCATCAACGACATTGACGAAGTGGAAGACGAAGGAGCCATCCGAGCGGCGGATGACCATGTCGGGGGTGTTTGATTCGTCGGTGTAGTCGATGGTGACTTCGCCGCAGACCAGGTCATGCATCGTGACGGGCTTGCGATCAAAGCGGAAGCGCCAGGCTCCCTCGTCCTCATAGAGCCGGTCTGCCTGAAGCAGTTTTCCGAACCACTCTTCGTAAATGGCCGTTCTCTCGGATTGGAAATAGGGGCCGCAGTGGCCCTCGTTGCCGGGGCCCTCCCAATCAAGTCCAAGCCATTCCAGGCCTTCAAAGATCGCGGCACGCGCTTCTTCGGTGTTACGTGCGGCGTCGGTGTCTTCGACTCGAAGCACGAAGGTGCCGCCGTGCCGCCGGGCGTAGAGCCAATTAAAAAGAGCAGTGCGGGCACCTCCGACATGGAGGTATCCGGTGGGTGAGGGGGCGAAACGGGTGCGGACAGCTTGGGACATCTGGCGAAGCTATACCCCGCCAAAGCAGCACGGGCAACAGGCATTGCGGGCCCGCAGCAAAAAGACCTCAGTAGAGGGTCTTTCGAGGCCCCGGGGACGGAGATTCTTCGGTTTCTTCCATCTTGGTAAAATCACCTTCTTCACAGCAGCGAACGAAGCCTTCTCCAAAGCACTTGAGGCGATCCCATTGTTCCCGGATCTCCCCGGCCTCGTCGAGGGTGATGGAATTATCAAGAGCAGCCCGGGCAATGCGCGAAAGGAGTCCCGAAAATTGGGAAACAATTTCGTTGGTGGCCGGAAGAACCTGAAAACCTTTTTCGCAGGAACTCGGCGGGTTGCGGACGAAGTAGCCATCGTTCTTCTCGCAAAGCCAGTCGATGAGTCTGAGTTCCTGGGTCAGTCGGATGACTTGAAGAAGGCGGTCCAGAGGGTTTCGTGATCCACTGCCACTCTCGGATTGTTCCTGGGCCCACTTGTAAACGAGGGAAAGAGAAACCCCGAGTTCGCTGGCAATCTCCTTGGGACTGCACTTTTTAAAGGCTTCTTTGAAAATTTCGTAACTTTCCATCGATCTCAAACTAGGGTTTTTCGGATTCGGGTGCAAGAAAGACTAACGGTCCGGCACATAAAGCTGTGAACCGGTCTTAATCATCTGTTCGGGACTGAGATTGACTTCGTTGAGTTCGTTCAGGACGGCGACCGAGGTGGCATGTTGGTTGGCGACCTCGGCGAGTCGCATATCTTGATCGACGGTCACGAGAATTGTTTTTTGAAGGTCGACGGTTGTGATGGTCGTGGGGGTGGGCGTTTTGGGTGCCGGAATACCGGGGTGCTCCGGAGGCGGAGCAGGCTGGTAAGCGTCAATATTCTTTGGTGCTTCGATGGGTTTGCTCTCCTTTTTTTCCGGTTTTTGGGGAACCGGAGCTTCGACAGGTTCGGGAGGGGGGGCCTGGCCGGGAATCGAGAGGACCGTCCCGATTCGCAAGCGCCGTGGATTCACTCCGGGATTTGCGGCCAGAAGTTGATGGAGCCGGATGCCATGTGCCTCTGAAATGCGACCGAGGATGTCGCCAGATCGGACGGTGTGGGTCTTGGATTTTGTGGTGGGATGATTTGCGGGAGCGTGGTCCTTTTGGGCAAGCGCCGTTGGTCCGGGAATCTGGATTTGAGATCCAATTGCGAGGCGCCGCGGATCGACGCCCGGATTGGCTTTTTCAAGGGCTCCGACCGGGATCCCGTGACGCCGGGCGATTGACCAAAAGGAATCTCCGGTTCGCACAAGGTGCCGGATGAGAGATTCCGATGGAGCGGAAGATGGAGGAACGGTTTCATGCTTCTTGCTCCGCTGACTCAAAGTGTGAACGAGTGACTGAAGCTCGGAAACATCCCGTTCGAGGACGTTGAGGCGATCATTCACACTTGCTCCGGCAAGAGGAACGGCGGTCATGAGGAGGTAGGCAAGAGGTTTGACAGTCATGATGACAAGTAGACTAATCCTAATCGGAGATTAGTTCAATCTTCTTTATTTTTTTAAAATCCGAAATAATTTACGGAGAGAGGTCTTCCCTCAGAGTGTCGCTATTCGCCGCGATTTCCTCGACATCTTCGATGGAAGTGACCTGGGAAAGCTGCTGGCGGAGGGGCTTTGCACCGGGAAACCCTTTGCAATAGGTCATGAGGCGCGAGCGCATTGCCATGAGGGTGTGCTTTTCGCTTCCGTATCGATCGGATTCCACCGCGAGACGACAGTGGCGGATGACGAATCTCCATCGATCTTCGACACTGGGGCGGGGAGGAAGTTCGCCTGTCGCAAGAAAGGATTTGGCCTCGGCAAAGATCCAGGGATTTTGCATTGCGGACCGTCCGATCATGATGCCGGAGACGGCGGTTGTTTCTTTGCGGTGTTTGAGAATCTCAGCGGAGTCAATATCGCCATTTCCAATGACAGGGATCTTTACCGAGCGGGCGCATTCGTCGATGACTTCCCAGTCGGCTTCTCCCCGGTAGCCTTGGGCACGAGTGCGGCCATGGATTGCGACGGCTTGAATTCCGCAGTCTTCGAGCAGCTGGCAGACGTGGGGGGCATTGACGGATTGATGATCCCAACCGATGCGGATCTTGCCGGTCACCGGGACCTGGTCGCCCACGGCCTTCACGATTTTTTCGGCGGTGTCAACGAGGAGGGGGCAATCTTTGAGAAGGGATGACCCTCCGTTTTTTGAAACGACTTTATTGACGGGGCATCCGAAATTCAGGTCGATGAAGTCAGGTTTTTTCCAATCAATGATTTTTTTGGCAGCCTCTCCCATCCGGTCGCCGTCGGCGCCGAAGAGTTGAATGCCGACCGGGCGTTGTTCGTCGGTGAACGTGGTATAGCGCCGGGTGCGGTGGTCGGCCTGGAGAATTCCCTCGGCGGAGACGAACTCGGTCACCATGACATCGGCACCTAGTTCTTTGCAGAGGGTGCGGAAAGTGACATCGGTCACCCCGGCCATGGGCGCGAGGTAGATCGGGAATTGGTCTTGGAACCAGGGGAGCATGACGACGGATCTTATTTTTCTTCTTCCGGGGTGGACTTCGCCTCTTCGTCTGGCGAAGGGTCCCCTTCTGATTCTTGAGACGGGGTCGCTTCTGTTTTTGCTTCTGTTTTAGGCTCGCGGTTTTCTGCGGCTCCGGTCACTGTTTCTTCCGATTCAGGACCGGAATTTTCAACTTCTGCGATGGGTTTGGGGTCGAGAAGTTCGCGAATTTCTTCCTGCACGCGGTCGACGTCGGAGAGGGGGATTTGAGGGTCCTTGATGATGAAGACGTCGCCGGTCTTGCGATGTTCGTAGACGCGGAGAAGGCCCGAGGGGATTTGTTGGGTGTCGGTTTCACGAAGGAGTTTTTGGCGTTCAAGCATGACGGCCAGAATGTAGCGGGCATTTTCGGTATGCTCCTCGTCTTCCTCGATCATGCGCCGGAGAAGGGTCTCGGGATCTTGCTCCACGACATCTTCGGCTTTCTCTTCGATCACGGGTGGGTGATAGGTGGTGAGCCAGGTGGAGAAGGGCGTGTCTTCCTGCTCGCGGGCAGCCCACGCTTCGACGGTGAAGTCGCGGCGGAGGTAGCCGGATGAATCGGGATCTGGAAAAATGGCAGCGCGAATTTTTTGACCCGGTTCAAAAGCGACGCCTGAGACGGCGCATTCTTTGGCGCGGGACCGGATGCTCCAAGGTTCTTTCATAAGGGAATATCAGAAGGGAAGTAGCTTGCGAAGGGTTTGGTAAATGGGTTGTCCGACGAGACGGCGCTGAATCAAGATGAGAGCGACGGCGGTGGCGATAATATTCGTTCCCCAGGCGGCCCAGACGGGAGGGAGGTAGCCGGATTCACCCATTGCGAGAAAGACGGTTGAGGAAAACATCATGCCCGCGCAGAGGAAAATGGCGAGGGCGATCCCTCCGGCGGCGCCCCGGCGGCTGAAGACGATTCCGAGCGGAGCGGCCAGCAGGACGATCGCGAGGCAGATCCCGGGCTGCGCCCATCGGTAGTGCCACTGGGTGAGGAAGCGTCGTTTGTTGCCCCATTGGAGGTTTTTGTTGGAGAGGAGCCAGCTGTAGAGTCCCGGGACTCCGAGGTTTTCGGCGCTGAGACCTGGTTTGATGAGGCGCCATGGGGTTTCGGGCCAGCTGCGGTAGATGAGAGGGTCCTTGATGTTGGTAATGTAGCGGGGCATGAGTTCGCCGGTCTCTTCGATTTTCGAGTCGAGATGTTCCATGGTGACGCCCCGGAAAATCCACTGGGAGCTTTGGCGGTTCCATTCGGCGCTGTCCGCTTCGAGCCTTCGAGTGGGATTTCCTTCCTCATCGAAAGAGCGGATGATGACTTTCTGCAAAGGTTCGCCGCGATGGTAGTTGAAGGGGAAGCTGCCAATCCACCAGAGACGGCGGTGCTTTTGCTGGTAGTAGACGACGTTGCGGGCCTGGCTGATCGATCCCTCTTTCGCTTGCTCCAGCAATCCTTCCTGGTAACTGGCAGCCCATGGTGCCCAGCGGTAATTGAAGCCGAGACAAATCAAGCCCACGAGAAACCCCATCATGACGAGCGGGGAAATCAGGCGGGCGACACCCCGTCCGGTTTGAATCATGGAAACGATTTCCTGCCCCTGCGAAAGCTTGCCAAGGGAATAGAGCATGGCCAAGAGGAGTCCGAAGGGCGCGAATTCCACAAAAACTTTTGGGAAGGCGGCGAGATAATATCTAGCGGCAATGCCGAGGGCTTCATCGCTCTCCCTGAAGTCAGAGACATTGCCGCTCAGGTCGGAGATGAACCAGATGGCGAAGAGAGCGGAGAAGCAAAGCAAGAAGGCTCCGAGAAACTGCCGGATGAGGTAACGGTCGAGCGCTTTTGAGAAGCCATAGTAGAGCGCGCCGAGGGCGGGAATGAAGCAGATCGCAGTGAGCACACCTGGCCTCAGATGATGGGCCATCGCGTGTGAATCCGGAAAGCCGGTGAGCTGGTCATTCACGTCGGCGATCTCGATGGGGATCAACACCGCAGTGATGGCACCTCCGAGCAACAGCAAAAGGATTGCAGGTAGAAAACGGCGAATGACTTGTGGAATCAACAAGCGCTAAAAATAACGGGAATGCCCGGAGAAGCAAACCTTGGGCTGATGAAATATCCGCTTGTTGACGAACACGCTTTCCGATTCCAGAGCCAAGGCCCTGGCCTTGAGAAGTATCGCGGAGGCAGAAGCGCGCTATTTAGATCTCGATGCTGCCTTGCTGACTCTGGGGATGATTTCCAACTCGAACGACCGCGACATGGCGCTGGGCCGGGTGGCCGCGATCCGCGCTGGTCTGGGCGACTCAGCCGAGGTTCTGAGGCTCCTCAACCGGATTCAGTCCGTTCGCCAAAAGGCTGCTGCCGTTGCGAGAGTTGCGGAGGCCCGGGCGAAGGGAGGAAAGCGTGTTCGTCAACAAGTTCGCTTCCTTCTTGGAGTTGCCGGTCGGAAGTCGTAGTTTCCCGCGATGAAACTCAAGCCGCATTGGCAAATTATTCTTTCCCTGGTGCTGGCGACTACTCTGGGTTTTCTTTTCAGGCAATTTGCCCGGGACTCGGATTTTGTCGCTGGTGCGATTCAGGTATTCCAGGTGGTGGGTGATCTCTTCATGGGGCTGCTCAAGATGATCATCGTGCCTTTGGTGGCATCGTCTGTCATTGCGGGGATTGCGAGTTTACATGGAGTGAAGGGCTTCGGGCGCTTGCTGGGGAAGACTGCGGGGTTTTATGCCATGAGTAGTTTGCTGGCGATCTGCCTGGGTCTGTTGCTGGTCAATCTCATCCAGCCGGGGTTGGTTGATGGTGTTCCCAATGAAAAGATCCAAGCCGCAATCACCGATCACGAGGCGAGTGCTTCCGAGGTGGAAAAGATCGAAAGCGCCAAGCAAAACACGATTGGGCAGGAAGGCTTTTTTGACCAGCTCTCCGGCTTTTTTCTCAGGATGGTCCCGGTCAATGTGGTCGAGGCTGCCGCTTCAAATGGGCAGATGCTGGGCCTGATCTTCTTCAGCATTTGCTTTGCGATTGCGATGACCCGCCTGCCGGTTGATCAAATCCGACCGGTCAGTGATTTCTTCACCTCGCTCAATGATGTCATGATTGTGCTGACCCGGGCGATCATGTCGCTGGCTCCGATCGGGGTCTTCGCCCTGATTGTGCCTGTCGTTTATCAGACCGGGGGAGATATTTTCCTGAGCCTTGGCAAGTATTTCGTGACCGTCCTGTTGGCGCTCGGGCTCCATATGTTTGTCGTGATGCCGATCCTGATCCGGGTTCTGGCAGGAGTGAACCCTCTCGATCATTTTCGCGCGATGCGCACGGCCTTGTTGACCGCTTTTTCGACCGCTTCGTCGTCTGCGACCCTCCCCGTCACGATGCGTTGTATCCAGGAGAATGCCGGTGTTTCCAAGGGGACGGCCAGCTTTACGCTTCCCCTGGGAGCCACCGTGAATATGGACGGGACGGCGCTTTATGAGTGTGTCGCTGTTATTTTTGTAGCCCAGGTGATGGGAATTGAAATGACCCTGACGGCCCAATTCATGGTGGTGCTGAGCGCGCTCCTGACGAGTATCGGGGTGGCTGGCATTCCTTCCGCTTCGCTGGTTGCTATTCTCATCATCTTAAATAATTCGGGAATTCCGAACGCTGACAAGGCGGTGATTGTGCTGCTTTCGGTTGATCGATTGTTGGACATGACCCGCACAGCGGTGAATGTCTTTGGTGACAGCTGTGCCGCAGTCGTGGTTGCCAAGAGCGAAGGGGAAAAGGTTCTGGAAAGAGCGTGAGCCGACTGGACAGTTGGAAGGGGGCAAGCCAGCATTTTCCAAGCATGAGTGATTCACGATTGACGATTCCGGAATACGCGATGGCTCTTGCCGAAGTGGCCAGCCTAAGGTCGGAAGATCCCTTTCGAAAGGTCGGGGCGGCAGCCCTCGATTGGGACAACCGGGTAATTGCTACGGCCTACAACGGCCTGGCCCCAGGCTTCGAGGCGCCGGAGAATTTCTGGGACGACCGTGAGAGTCGGCAGAAGTTTATGCTCCACGCAGAGGTGAACCTTTGCAGCCTTTTCAAGAGAGGGGAGGCAAAATTGGTCGCCACGACGACGATGCCATGCACCCCCTGTATGCAGACTCTGTGCGCCTACGGGATCAAGGAGATCTACTACCGGGAAATCTATCGCGAATCAGATGCTCCAGAGATTGCGAAAATTTACGGAATCAAGTTGGAACAGATTCCAAGGGGTTGCTGAGTCGTTCCTTATTCGTCATCTTGGATGGGACTGTCCTGGTCAACTTCAAGATCGCCACCGTAGAAGCTCTTGATGTAGCCGAACTCAATGAGAGTGTCCTGCCAGGGGGCGATGATGCCTGGTTGGCTGAAGATGCGACCTGCGCGGGCAAGCCAAGCCTCGGCCTCGGGACCCCGGTCGTTAAAATACTCCATGGCGGCGTTGCCGAAGTAGTAGAGAGGCGAATCATCGAGGAAATCGGTCTTGGCGAGAATCGCCTGGGCCCCTGTTTGATCTCCGGTTTTCAGCATGCAAAGGAGTATCTTGAATTTCACCAAGGAGTTCATGCTTTGGTTCCTGGGGTCATCGGCGGATTCCTTGTCCAGCTGGATGAGTTTGCTCAAAGCGGCTTCCCAGTTTTCAGTTACGAAATCAATCTCGGCAAGATTAAAGCGGACATTGAAGTGGCCGGGCTGGACCTTCAAGGTGCGCTCGAAGGCCAGGCGGGCTTTGTCAAAGTTGCGGAACTCTACGTAGCAAGCCCCTTCGAGGTTCATCGTCGCAGGGTTTCCGTCATAGATTTGCTGAATCTCATAAAGGGCCTCCAGACATTCGAAGATTCGGCGCTGTTTGAAAAGCTGGTCACAGCGCACGAAAAGCTCCTGGTATTTCACCTTTTGCTCCATGGGCAGGTTGTTGATGTCGGTGACAAATTGGGGGACTTCCGCGACTGCTTCTTGTTTCGGGGTGCTGTCCGGTTGATCCTGTGCGGATAGGGCGAGGGTTGAGGCGAGTAAGGCAGAGAGTAAAAATTTCATGGGAGCAGTCAGGTTGATGAGTCAAACCTAGGAGCTTTTTGAGCAACAGGCAAGTCAGCTCTGCCCGGAATAGAGACCTTTTTTCTGAATAAACTCGAGAACAGGAGCGGGGAGCCATTTTGGCGGGCGTCCTGTAGCGAGATCACCTCGAATCGCGCTCGCTGAAGCCGGGTGATTTCCCTTCAAAAAATGAACCCGGTGGTGATCGCGAATGGAAGGATTCCCGTTTCTGCCCACGACGATAAATTCGACGTCCTCCGCCAACCGTTCCGGGTGTTGCCACCTGGGAAGGGCATTCCACTGATCCAATCCGATGAGGAGAAAGAAGCGGGTGCCTGTGGGGAAGTGCCGCTTCAGTTCGCGAACGGTTTGCCAAGTGTAGGAAGGGGGCGGTCGTTCCAGTTCGAATGGATCGACGCAAAAGGTCGGGTATCCGGCAGTGGCCAGTTTAAGGATTTGCAGCCGGTCGTGATCTGAGGCCCCGGGAGCCGCCGATTTGTGGGGGGAGCGGCGGCAGGGAAGGAAAATCAACTTGTCGAGTTGAAGCGCCCTGACCGCTTTTGAGGCAATTTCCAGGTGGCCTTCGTGAATGGGATCGAATGTTCCTCCAAAAAATCCGATGCGCAGCGGGCGGGACATGGGTCGTGGGGATTATTTACTGACAATGTTGCGCTCAATTTCGATTTCGCCGAGGATTCCGCTCTGCCGGGCTCTGAATTGATTCATTTTCATCAGTTCGAGCAAGGCAAGGAAAGTGACAATGACCTCGACCTTTGAGGTGGCATCTTGAAAAAGGGATTGGAGTTTCATCGATTGACCTGCCGGAAGCCTTGAAAGAAGGAACTCAATCTTGTCGTTGACGGTGAAGCGGTCGTCAATGATGTCGCCCATATCGCGGGCTTCATCGAAGCGCTTGAGGACATTTTGGAAGGCTCTGATGAGGTCGAAAATCGAGACTTCGGCCAGTTCGACCGGCTCATTCAGGTCTGGCTTTTCCTGTTTTTGGGGAGTCAGGGCAAAGACCTGTTCCTGCTCCAGCTCCCTCCGGTGGAGGAAGTTGGCCGCATCTTTAAATTTCTTATATTCGATCAGCTGGCGAATTAGTTCCCAGCGTGGATCGTCATCCTCGGCATCGTCTTCGGGCGGCTGCTCCCTCTTCGGGAGGAGCGTACGGCTCTTGATATACATCAGGTTGGCAGCCATCGAGATGAATTCGGATGCCAGATCGATATTCAGCAACTTAAAGGTCTCGATATAGTTGAGGTACTGGGTGGTGACTCTTTCGAGCGAGATGTCATAGATATCGACCTCATCTTTCTTGATGAGGTAAAGCAGAAGATCGAGGGGTCCCTCGAAAATTTCCAAACTGACCTTGTAGTCCGCAGATTCCACGCGGGGAGGGATAGCGGAGGACCTCCTTGAGAGCGAGGAAAATCCCGCCCGGGTGATCGGAGAATCGTGATTATCCGGCGTTTTTTAGGGTGGCCTTTCTTCGTTCCCTCCGCTAGTTTCCCGCCCGTGGAAAAACCCGTGGATCAGGAGCAATTGAGCGAATACCAGAGGCGCTTTGCTGATTGGATCAGCAAGCAGGGCCTTTTCTTCCAGTTGCGGCACGCCGGGATCATTGGGACTGATTCGATGTTCCGTCAAATTGGCAGCTTGCTGATCCGTATTTTAATCACCTCCATCGCATTGCTTGGATTGGGATATTTCTTGATGCTGCGCTATTTCTCGAGCGAGGCTTACGGAGACACTGTCATGAAGGGGATCGAGAGGTCGCTGAATCTTGAAAGCATCGAAGCCGATGGTTTTTATCGCCGCCGGCAAAGTGGCGGATTCCGGAGTCTCGAGATGGAGGGGGGCGCGGACAGCTTCTTCTTTAATGCCAAGGTCGATGGACTTGTGGTGCCATTTGAATTCCTGACGGGGATCAGTTCGGTTTGGAATCCCTCCGAACTGAGGATGAGTAGTGCCGAAATTGAGTTGAAGTCGGGAGGAGACGACGGGGAAATGGACCGTGCCTTTGATGTCATTCTTCGTTCCATGGCGGGCCAGGGGGTCCAGCGCGTTGTCATTGACGAACTCAATTGCGATTGGGGGTACTCCAAGCTGACATATGGTCGCATTGAGGGAACCCGCTTTGTCGCTGATTTGGACGAGGGTGTCTGGAATGTTGAACTGACCGGGGGAAGTTTCCAACAAAACTGGCTCGAGGGCTTTGAAATTATCAGGGCCTTGCTGATCGTTTCCCCAACCGACGTCAAAATTGAAGAACTCTCGCTGAAACAAGAAAAGGGGACTTTAAACCTCTCGGGTCGAGTGGTCGGTCCGGTAAGCAAGCCGGAAGTCCAGTTGAGCGGAGGGTTCAAGCATCTTTCCATTGAGAAAATGTTGAAGCTCCAAGGGATTCAGGTTCGGGATTATCTCTCCGGTAAAATTTCAGGAGTTCTTAAAATTTCGGGTTCGACTGATAAAAAAATCCGGACCGAGGCCAAGGTTGTTTTGGAGGATGGCGACGCCGTGACGATCAGAGAGCGCTGGGCGCTGCTCAGGGCGATTTCCCTCCTGGACGTTGATCGGACCTATCGGAGGGTTGACTTCGAAGAAGGAGGATTTGAATTCGTGACCGAGAATGGTGAAATGACAATCTCGGGAATCCAATTGGTGGCAAAAGACCTGGCTCGTTTGGAGGGGGATTTGGTGACCCGCTTACCCAGCCAGGAGGAAGCAGCAGAGAGTCTTGGGATTACGCTGACGGATGACTTTTCTGGAAGCTTTTCCACTGACTTTACCGATAGCTCTGCGGCTGAAAAAATGGAGAACGCGAGAATGAGTCTGTCAAGAGCCGCTGGTGGGGGAAAGCGGGTGAGTGATTTTGAATTCTCTACAGACGAGGGTTTGAATTCTTGGAAAAGAGAAAAGACCGAGCTGAGTGCCAAGGAGAGGGAGGCCCTGCAATTAATGCAGGAGATGAATGTGCTCCGAATCAGCGGAGAGCTTCGGCTCGCGGTTTCAGCGGCCGCATTTGAAAAAAACGAGCAATTGGGGGAGCGTTATCCGGCGGACGAAAGTGGGTGGAGATGGCTTGAGATGAAGGTTGCCAGCACGTTTCCCAAAATTTCACAGGAGGCTCACGATCAAATTCTCGAGGAATCCCGGATTCGGGAATATGACACCGATGCCAAGGCCACGGACTAAAGCCTCAGGGCGCTGGCGATTTCACGTGTGGCGTTGCTTTTATTGAGGGTATATAGGTGCAGGCCTGACACGCCTTGGTCGATCAGGCCCTGGCATTGCTCAATGGCATAGTCGATTCCGGCCTGGCGAATTCCGGCCTCGTCATCTCCGGCGGCACCGAGGGCACGCAGGAGCTTGGCGGGAAATCTGCTTCCCGCTGCCAGGTCGGCCATTCTGTTCATCCCCGAAAGGGTGGTGATGGGCATAATTCCTGCCACGATGGGCAGGTTGATTCCGGCGAGGTCGCAACGGTCCCGGTAATCAAAGAAGTCGTGATTGTCGAAAAAGAGTTGAGTGCAGATGTAGTCGGCGCCTGCGTCGGCCTTCGCTTGGAAATGGTCCATCTCTGCCAGGCGATTTTGTGTCGCCGGATGTCCCTCTGGAAATCCGGCCACCCCGATCTCAAAGGGATGGGAGTGGTGCTTCAAAAAACGAACCAAATCGACGGCGTATTTGAAATGGTCCTGCTTGCGATCGTAGTTGGGCTGATCGCGGGGAGGGTCTCCCCGGAGGGCCAGAATGGTCCCGACGTCGTCGCTCGCGTATTGGTCCAGGATTTCCGTCATTTCAGCCTCGGAATGACCGATGCAGGTAAGATGGGGAATGGTGGGGACACAAGTCTCGCTGAGAATTCTTTGGACGACTGCACGTGTCCGCTGTCTGGTTGTTCCACCGGCACCATAGGTGACGCTGACAAAGGCTGGATTGAGCTTCCCAAGTTCGTGCACCGTTTTTAATAAATCTTCCGATCCCGCATCACTTTTGGGCGGGAAGAACTCAAAAGAGAGGGTCGGGCGTGCGGCTCGCAGCAGGGAGAGAATTTCCATCTGGGGCGAAGATTAGGAATTCCGCTTCGATGGTCTATGGAAAAGGTGACTTTTCACGCAACTTCCCTGCCAATTCGTGGTTCAATCGCGCAACAAGAAACGTTGTGCGTAAATCTCTCTCCATCCTTAGCTCGTTGCTTCTGATCTTCCCGGTCGGTGCCCAGGGGCCTCCGCCGGAGCGATCGCGCGGCAAGGGGGATCCCAAGCCCCGGTCGTCCTCGGTGGAACTCATCAAGCGTTTTGATTCCAACAAGGACGGTAAATTGTCGCGGGAGGAATTTGATCAAGGAGACCGGGTCAGGGATCTGACTCCCGAAATTCGTGGGAAGTTGTTTGGACGTTTGGACAAGGATGGCGATGGCTTCATCGCCAGGAAGGAGTTGGTGGAAATTCCGGCTCCCCGTGGAGGTCGTCATGGATTTGGTCGGGCTGATACAAATAAGGATGGTAGGATTTCCTTCGAGGAATTTTCCAAGTCGCCCCCTCGTTTTGCTGATTTTCCGCTTGAAAGGATGAAGGCAATGTTTGAGCGATTTGATCGTAATAAAGACGGTTTTTTGGATGCCAAGGATCACCCGGATCACCATCGTGATGGTCGGCGCCCGCTGCCAAGGATTTCGCTCAAGGGATTGGACTCCGACAAAAATGGTTTCCTGTCGTGGCCTGAGTTTCAAAACGCTCCCGCCGTTCGTTCACTTGAGGAGAAAGAGCGCCGTCGCCTCTTCAGCCGACTTGATGCTGATCAAGACGGGGAACTTTCTTCCAAGGAACTCCGGATGCCCTTTGAGCGCGACAAAAAAGGCGGGGGTGACCCTGACAAGAGTCGCAAGGGGCCTAAAAAATAACCTGAAACCAGAGGCCCCCGTAAATGATCCCGTTGGAGGAACCTCCGGAATCCAGCGGAACGCTGGTGCCGAGAAAAGGGGAAAAGTCCACCTGATCGGAGAAGGCGTAGTTCAAAGAAATCCTGGCAAAGAAGTCGTTGAGGCCGCTGTTGTTTTCGTAGTCCGAGAGGTAACTCAGGCCTCCCGAGAGTGAGAGGTAAACCTGGTCCGAGAGAGCTTTGCTCCAAGTGATTTCACTGGCGAGATAAGTTCCGTCGGCTCCGAAATCGTAGTTCAGTTCATTCCGCCATTCCCAATCCTCGTTGATGGAGAAGGACGTGAAGATCCCCAGGTCCAAGCCGCCGTCGAGGATGCCGTGACTGCGGTCCCGGTAAGTTGCGGAAATTCCGGCGTGGAGCCGATCCGATAGCTTCTGATCAAGTTCCAGGTAGCCGGCAGTCTCGGAGAAATCGCCGTTGCTTTCAGCGAGGTGGGAGAGTCCGAAGTGAAGTGAATTCTCATTGGAGAGGGTGACCTTGCCCGCGAATTGGAACTCAAGTGAGGTGTCCGCAAGGTCGAACCCGCGATGCACATATCCCGAACGAAGGCCGGTAAGGGCTTCGATCCCGAGCGGGACACTGCTTTCGATCTCAGCCGTAGCCGGAAGACAGAGTGACGCCCAGCAGGCGGCGCGCAGGACCTGGAATTTCATGAAGGGGACTTTGCGAGAAGAGTTCCCGACGGTCAAACCTTAGGAACGACTCCGAAATTCATGAAGACATGACACTCGATCCCGGGACCGTCAGCCGGTGACCGGCACAGTTCGTTTGACTTCACCTTGAGGAGCACCCGAGGGCATTTTATTCACGATACGCAGAGGAGTCTGCCTCGCTGACAGTCCCGATCTCTTCGCGCAATCTCTTAATTGATTCCCTCGCCATTCCTCACTCTGACTTGGGCTTTTCCACGTAGGTCGACTTGATGCGAAGATCACGAAGCGCACTGTCGGTGGCGAACCCGGGGCTGGAGGTCATCAGTTCTGCTCCCTTGTTGTTCTTCGGGAAGGCAATGACTTCACGGATCGAGTTTTCCTTGCAAGCGAGCATGACGACGCGGTCAAGACCAAGCGCGATGCCGCCGTGGGGAGGGGCTCCAAAGCGGAAGGCTTCGAGGATGTGGGCAAATTCGGTGTTCGCTTCTTCTTCGGAGATTCCGAGTGCGGTGAACATGGAGCTTTGGAGGTCGGATTCGTGAATCCGGATCGATCCCCCGCCGAGTTCGTAGCCGTTGAGGACCACGTCGTAGGCCTGTGCCCGGAGTCCGTCGAGGTCTCCTTTGCGGAGTTTTTCTTCGTCTTCTTTGAGAGGACGGGTGAAGGGGTGGTGCACTGCGACGTAGCGATTTTCTTCTTCGTCGAAAGCTAAAAGCGGGAATTCGGTGACCCAGAGGAAGTCGAGATCATCATTTCCTTTGAGGAGTTCTTGCAGAGAAGCGACTTCGAGACGGATGCGCCCGAGCACTCCGCAGGCAGGTTCCCATTGGTCAGCCGCAAAAAGAATGAGGTCGCCGGGCTCGATCTTGAGCTTGGTGCGAAGAGCTTCCACCTCGTTATCGGTCATGCGCTTCACGAACGGCGAACGCCAGGTGGCTCGATCAATGTCGCGGGCCTGAATGTAGGCAAGGCCCTTGGCACCGGCTTCCTGGGCGAGCTTGGTGAGCTTGTCAATCTGGCCGGTCGAGATGTCGGCGAAGCCTTTGGCGTTGATCGCCTTGACCACGCCACCGCTGGCGACGGTGCCGGAGAAGACGCGGAATTCGCAATCCTTGAGGTCGTCCGAGAGGTCAACCATCTCCATCCCGATGCGACGTTCCGGTTTGTCGGAGCCATAGCGGTTCATGGCGTCCTGATAGGTGAGGCGATCAAACGGAACGGGGACGTTCTTGCCGCGGGCTTTTGAAAACATGGAGGCGAGCATGCCTTCGATCATCCCGATGATGTCATCCTGGGTGACGAAGGAAGCTTCGATATCGATCTGGGTAAACTCGGGTTGACGGTCGGCGCGAAGGTCCTCGTCACGGAAGCAACGGGCGACCTGGAAATACTTTTCCACTCCGGCCACCATGAGCATTTGCTTGTATTGCTGGGGGGCCTGGGGAAGGGCGTAGAACTTTCCGGGATTGATGCGGGAAGGAACGAGGAAGTCGCGGGCTCCTTCCGGAGTGGCCTTTGAAAGAATGGGCGTTTCCACTTCGAGAAAGCCGAGTTCGGAGAGGTGGTCGCGGGCGGCCTTGGTGATGACGTGGCGCTGCTTCAGGTTCGCCGCGAGGCGCGGGCGACGCAGGTCGAGATAGCGGTACTTAAGGCGGAGATCTTCGTTGGAGAGTTCCTTGTCGAGTTGGAATGGGAGGACCTCGGCCTTGTTGATGATGACGAGTTTTTTGGCAACGATTTCAATTTCGCCGGTTTCGAGATTGTCATTTTTTGTGTCGATGTCCTCAGTTTTGAGGCGGGCTGCAACGAGACCGGTCACTTGCACGACATCCTCCGAGCGGAGCTTGTGGGAAATTTCGGCGGCTTCAGGAGAGGCTTCGGCGCGGAAGACGCACTGGGTGATTCCTTCACGATCGCGGAGGTCGATGAAGATCACGCCACCTTGGTCGCGAACAGTGTTGACCCAACCGATCAGAGTGACGGTTTCATCAATATGCCCGGTGCGGAGTTCGTTACAGTGGTGTGTTCTCATTGACTTAGAATTTGGGAAATGTTTTCGACGAGATTGGCATCGTCGGAGAGTTTTTCTTCAGCCCTCGTGGCGAGGGTTTTAACGGAAAGTCCGGGATACTCGCTTCCGATCACGATCGCAAGCTTGGCGCCTGATTGCTCGGCTTGTTTGAACTGCTTTTTGAACTTGGTCGGACTCAAGGGGTAGGAAACCGAAATGCCGCCGGTGCGGAGTTTGCTGGCAAGTCCGAGGGCTTTCAGTTGTTGGGCATCATCGGCGAGGATGAGGAAAATGTCGCAGGCTCTTTCTTTTTCGAGAGCCGCCTTCATGGCAGCAGCGGCATGCGGAGTTTCTTCAATGAGGTGGCGGATCACGACGTCACCGATGGCAAAGCCAGCGGCAGGGAGATCGACTGAGCCATCGGAAAGGGCGGAGACCAGGGTGTCATAGCGACCGCCGCCCGCGACCGCGCGGAGTGATTTTTTGGCGTCGAAGACTTCGAAGACGACGCCGGTATAGTAGGCGAGTCCGCGGACGATGGAGAGATCGAGTTCGACGTCGTCCCGCATGCCGCGGGCTTCGAGATTGGCGAGGATGGTGTCAAGGTTTTCGCCGAGAGCGGTCGGATTCGCGAGAGCGTTTTTGACGTCTTCGAGAGTGAGATTCAGCGGGGCGAGTTTGGCTTCGGTCGCTTCTGGTTTATCGCGTTCGAGTTTGTCGACGACCTGGAGAAGCACGGCCGTTTGTTCCTCGTTGAGGCCGCGTTCGCTTGCGAAGCTTTGCCAGTAGGCGCGGTCGGAGAGGCGGATGACGAAATCCCCTTGTTGGAATCCCAAGCCCCGCATGAGGTCGATGGAAAGGGCGATGAGTTCGGCATCGGCGGCGGCGCTCGATTCGCCGAGGAGGTCGACGTTGAATTGGTAAAACTCGCGGGTGCGGCCTTTTTGAGGCTTTTCGTATCGAAAGCATTGCCCGATTTCGAACCAGCGCATGGGCTTGGGATACTCGCGCTGCACGGTGGCGGCAAGGCGCCCGAGGCTGGCGGTGACTTCCGGGCGGAGCGTGATGTCCCGACCACCTTGGTCCTCGAAACGAAAGAGCTGGGTCGTCAGTTCGCCACCGGCCTTTTTGAGATAAAGTTCGGTGGGTTCCAGAAGAGGTGTTTCGTATTCCGAAAAGCCATAACGGCGTGCCACTTCGCGAAAATTGCGGAAGAGATAGTTGCGTACCGCACAGTCTTCGGGACGGAAATCACGAAAACCGGGGAGACTCTGGAAACCTTTGGCCATGGAACAATCACAGGGATTTCCCGCGAGCGCGGGAGGATAGGGAGCACTTTCCCATTGTCGAGGCGGATTGTTCAGTCAGGAAACGATGGCGCAAGAGACAAGAAAGCTGCCCCGGCGAACCGAGGCAGCGAAACAAAATTTTTGAGCCGGAGGAATTCAGTCTGTCTTGTTGATCTTTGACATGACGTCCTGGAAATTTTGAAGAAGGTCAGGATCCGCCATGATTGTGGGCATCGCCTTTGCGGCTGCCAGAGGTGATTTGGGTCAGGCGAGAGCTTTCTTGATGGCGGCGATCTCCATCGCGGCGCAGGCATCGGCGTCGGGCTTGGGGAAAACCTCGGCAGAGAGGTAGCCGGTGTAGCCGACTTGTTTGAGTGCTGCGATGATGGGAGCCGGGTCGGTGTGGCCCATCCCCATGGCGGAGCGGTTGGAGTCGGCGAAGTGGACGTGACCGGTGTGCTTGCCGGCCTCGATGATCGCTTGGGCGATGTCGCTTTCCTCAATGTTCATGTGGAAAAGGTCGGCAAGAAGAACCACGTTTTCGATTCCGTTGTCTTCGAGATACCGGGCCCCTTCGGCAAGGTGGTTGAGAAGGTTCGTCTCGTAGCGGTTGAGCGGCTCGTAAATGAAGGGAACGCCGTGCTTGGCGGCGGCCACTCCGGCGGCTTTGAGGGCGTCGGCGAGCCAGGTGAGAGCGAGGTCGCGTGAGACTTCGCCACCCCATTTCCCCTGCATCGAGCCGAGGATGGCGGGCGCGCCGAGCTGGCCTCCGAAGTCGATCATTTTGAGGATGAAGTCGAGGGCGGCCTCGCGCTTTTCGGAATCGACATCGGTGAGAGAAAGTCCGTGTTTGACCATGCCGGCGCCGGTTCCGACAGCGGCGATGCCAAGATCGTGCTGGGCAGCGAGGGCTTTGACTTCATCGACCGTGATGAAGTCGGGGCCGGGGAAGAAGAGTTCGACGGAGTCGTAGCCGTGTTTTTTGGCGGCGGCGAAGCCTTCGGCGAGAGGCTGGTGGAAAACGAACGGGCCGGCGGCGGCTTCGGGGACTTGCGAGAGGGTGATGGCGGATTTCATGGTGTTGTGAATTTAAACGGATTCGAGGATGAGGTTGCCGTAGGCGGTGGCGTCTCCGGTGCGGATGAGGCCGATGGCGTTGGGGACCATTTTCTTGAAATCGTTGTGAGGAAGGCGAGTGACTTCGACTTCGGGGTAGAGGTTTTTGAAGCCATCGAATTTATTTTGGTATGTCTCGATGACGTCGGACGGATTGGTGGCGAGGAATTCTTCGGCTTGCCAGATTTGGCCGATTTTGAAGTTCTTGGCCAGGAGTTCAAGGACGTCGGTGATGAGCGGGATTCCCTTGGTGAGGGAAAGGTCGATCACTTCGATTTCGTTCCAATAGGGGAAGGCCCAGTCGGCGATGACGAGGGTATTGGTGTGGCGAATTCGGGAGAGGAGGTCGTTGACGGCTGGATTGAGAATTCCTTCTTGAAGCATGACCTGGGAAAGCTGTCAGACTGATTCGGAATCTCCAGCAGAAATACCGCGCCATTTGGGGGCTTTGCCATGTGATGTGTCCAAGCGTGAAGAGGGGAGTAGAAGTGAGGGTGTCGCCGTGGTAGATCTCGAACTCCGTGTCCTTCACCCCGTGCAGCAGCGCTCCAGCGGTGCAGCGGCCGGATCAGGTAGTGCGTCTTGCGCCGCATCTGTTTCTCGAAGGCCGGGATGTCATCCGGATTATTCGTATACCAGAGGTTGGATTCGTCGAGCAGGGGGGCGAGTTGGGTTTCTGGGATGGTGTCAGTGACGACTTCACCGTCTTCGCTGGTGTAAAGAATGAGGTCGCGCATGGGCGAAGTAAGTGTGTTAGTCCCAGACATAGCGTTCATCGTAGTGGATATCGTATTTCTTGAGAAAGGCGCGGTATTCGTCTTGGAAGGTATGGGCGCGGTGGTGTTCCTCTTGGGTGTCGAGGTAATGGAGCAGGGTCTCCTTTTGACTCATCCCGACGGAAAAGGCTCCATAGCCTTGCTGCCAGAAAAAGTCGGCGAACGCGGGGGTCATGGGTGTCCAATTCCCAGGGTTGCACCCTGGGCTGGTATGCGGATGCCCCGTTGGGGCTGGGAACCCAGGGCGTTGCCCTTCGCTGGTATGCGGATGCCCCGTTGGGGCTGGGAACCCAGGGCGTCGCCCTTCTGGTATGCGGATGCGCCCTTGGCGCAAAAAATCGCCCCAACGGGGCGATGCATACCAGCCCAGGGCAACGCCCTGGGTATGGGGATCGCGAAACGGATGCGTTCTGAAGGAACGCCGCATCGGTCGGGCGCGGGTGGGTGATGCGGCGATATGCGGCGTTCCTTCAGAACGCGGGGGTCATGGGTGCCCAATTCCCAGGGTTGCACCCTGGGCTGGTATGCGGTTGCCCCGTTGGGGCTGGGAACCCAGGGCGTTGCCCTTCGCTGGTATGCGGATGCCCCGTTGGGGCTGGGAACCCAGGGCGTTGCCCTTCGCTGGTATGCGGATGCCCCGTTGGGGCTGGGAACCCAGGGCGTTGCCCTTCGCTGGTATGCGGTTGCCCCGTTGGGGCTGGGAACCCATGGCGTCGCCCTTCGCTGGTATGCGGATGCCCCGTTGGGGCTGGGAACCCAGGGCGTTGCCCTTCTGGTATGCGGATTCCCCCCGTTGGGGCATGGCTTCGCTTGGAGCTTAGGAATTTCTGGAGTGATTCGCAATCTGCAGCAGAAATGCCACCGTTGTTTGTCTAAAGCGAAAGATCCGGGTAGGAACCGAGGATTTTGACGAGGGAGCAGTGGGTTTCGAGCGTTTCGAGAGCTTCCTTGACAGCCTTGTCATCGCAGTGGCCGGCGAGATCGACGTAGAAGATATATTCCCAGTCCTTCTGTTTGGAAGGGCGACTCTCGATCTTGGACATGTTGATTTCGAAGGAATCAAAGGCTTGGAGGGCTTTAACAAGGGAGCCGGGGCGGTCGTGGACGGAGAAGAGGATGCTGGTGCGGTCCTTGCCGGTGGAGGGGCAGGTTTCCTCGCCGATGACGAGGAAGCGGGTGGTGTTGGTGGCGCGATCCTGCACGGCGGTCTCGAGCATGGTGAGTCCGCTCATTTCGGCGGCGAGGGGGCCACCCATCGCGGCGGCGCCGTCGGCAGCATATTGTTTGGCAAGGTGGGCGGCCTTGGTGGTGGAGGAACATTCGACGAGGTCGGCTTCCGGGAAGTTTCGGAGAATCCAGTTACGACATTGTCCAAAGACCTGCGGGTGGGAATAGAGAGTCTTGATGTCTTCGCGCGGGATGGCAGCCATGAGGCCGTTTTCGATGCGAAGGAGGATCTGCGAGCAGATCCGGAGAGAGGAATCCACGAAGAGATCAAGGGTGGAGGAGACGGCTCCTTCGGTGGAGTTTTCGATGGGGACCACTCCGTAGTTTGCGTGACGGCGTGCGACCTGGTCGAAGACTTCGGCGAAGTTGGGCTGGGCTGAATATTCGACGCTGTGCCCGAATTTGCTAATGGCGGCCTGGTGGGTCCAGGTGCCTTCGGGTCCGAGGTAGGCAATCTTGAGATTGTCTTCCAGAGCGAGGGCGGCCGACATGATTTCGCGGTAGATCGCGCGGATTGATTTCTCGGGCAGACGGCCTTGATTCTTATCGACCAGCGACTTGAGCAGGGCGTCTTCGCGCTCGGGAGCGTAGATTTGCAGGCCTTCCTTCTTCTTGATCTCACCCACTTCGTGAACGGCGTCGGCTCGTTGGGAAAGGAGATCGAGGAGTTGGGTGTCAATGGCGTCGATCGTCTTGCGAATGTCGTCGAGGGGCATGAAGGGCGGGTTTGTGAAAAGTGGGAGAATTAAGGCTCGGACGATTCCTCCTCGTCGGAAGACTCCTCTTCAGTGGATTCTTCGGCTGCCGGGGGCTTTTCGCTTTCTTTGGCAGGGACCGCGCTGAGAGCGAGTTGGGTCTCAACGTCTTCTTTGGAAACTGGGGGCGTGTCTTCAGGAACCTCCCCGGTCTCTTCAGTGCCATCGGGTAATTTGACCTGCCTGAGTTCTCCGATATTGGGGAGTTCCTCGATGTCGGTGATCCCGAAGTGTTCGAGGAAAAGATCGGTCGTGGCGTAGAGGAGGGGGCGTCCGGGAAGGTCCGCCCGTCCACTGATTTTGACGAGTTCGCGGTCGAGAAGTTTTTGGAGCATTCCGTCACAGGAAACTCCGCGAACCGCTTCCAGGGCGGACTTGGTGACGGGTTGGCGATAGGCAATAATAGCAAGTGTTTCCATGGCCGGTGGGCTTAAGCGTTCGGGCTTTCGACCCGGGAAAAGGAGTTTTACGAAGCCAGCATAGTCGGGGCGGGTGTAGATTTTCCAACCTTTTGCCCGCTCGGCGGCAACGAATGACCGGCCCGTGGATTGATAGGATTGATTTAAGGAGTCCAAGGCCTCAAGGATTTCCTTGTCCCCGGCTTGGGCTAGGGCCTCAAGATCCAGAGCCCGTTCGGGGCTGTCGTGCGAGGGGGCATTCTCCGGGTTTTCAGTGATGGAATCTTCGGAGAACTCTGCGGCCCGGGCCCGCACAAGGCGCGCCAATTCTGCCGTCGGCACAGGAGACTCCGAGGCGATGAGGAGGGATTCAATGATCGAGGAAAGATCCATAGAGCGGGTCGGAGACTAGAGGGCTTGTGACGGAATTCAAGGCCATGGTGCGGTTCCGTGAAAATCGTCAGCGGAAAAACAGCTTGCGCCCTGTGAATAAACTCTCTAATTGTGCGCACCTTCGGGACCGGAAGATCCTCGTTGCTTCTGCCGTATGCAGTGGTCAAGAATCCATTCACAATATCTGATCTCATGGCTAAAAAGGTTACCAAGAAAGAGGCTGTCAAGCCTGCCGCTAAAAAGAGCGCCGCCAAAAAAGCTGTGGAAAGGGCAGTCAAGAAGGTGCCCGTGAAGAAAGTCGTCAAAAAAGATCCCGCTCGGAAGGCTGCCCAAAAAGTGGTGAAGAAGGCTGCGCGGGGGGTGGCCAGGAAACCACCGGTCAAGAAGGTTTCGGTTAAACAAGCGGTCCCAAAGACGGTGGAAGATGCCAGCTTCAAGGTTGTCGCCAAGAAAGCGACCAAACGGGCAGCTAAAAAGGCGGTCAAGGTGGAGGATTTGGAGCCCGTTGTCGTCAAGCGTCCATACGTGAAGCCGGAGAAGGTTGCGAAGCTCACCACCTTCGAGAAACGTCAATGGAAACGTCTCTTGGATCTCAGGGATCAAATCACTGATTCCATGTATGGAATCCAGAATGATACCATCAAGAACGGGAGTGAAGGAGCGGATTCGAGTGGTTCTGGAATGCATCAGGGAGATGCGGGTTCTGACGCCTATGATCGTGATTTTGCCCTCACAATGCTTTCAAAGGAAGCCAATGCCCTGGGTGAAATCGAGCAGGCGCTGCAGCGTCTTGAATTGGGAGTTTACGGGATCTGTGAGGAATCCAGAGAGAAAATCCCACAGCCCCGTTTGGAGGCGATGCCTTTTGCCCGTCTCACCGTTGCCTGTCAGGCTGCCAAAGAAAAAAATGAGTCTCTCAGAGATCGCTCAGGCCGTAATTCAGGCTACAATTAATCGATCAAATTTATTTTCGTGCATTTTTTGTGCAACTTTCCCAATCGGCGGTGGTTTCATTACGGAGCAAGATCTCGACAAAAATCGCAAATCGCATGAAAAACATTCTTCCCATCGCTGCATCGTGCCTCCTCGTTGGAGGCGGAATTGGCTACCTCTTTGGCAATCAAGGAGCTTCCGAGCCTGAAATTACGGTTTCACCGGATCCTTCTGGAGGGGCACCCTTATCCAGCAGGACGCGCAATTCGGGTGGAGGCCCGGTTATTCCCGAATCGAATTCACCTTCATCCTACGAGGAAGTCTCCGCGCTCCCGGGACAGACGGCCCGCTTGCAGGCCCTTCTGGAGTTTTATTCGGGACTCGGCAACGACGAGTTCGCTGCCGAGGCGGCGAAATTGGACAATTTGCCCTTCGGTGAGCGGATTGTCGTCGGCTCCATTCTTTTTGGGGCGTGGGCGGAGGTTTCTCCTTTTGATGCCATGGAGCATGCCAATACCCAGATGGGCCAATCGGGAATGTTTGTGCGCCCCACGATTCTCCAGAGCTGGGCTGCCACTGATCCCAAGGGTGCTGCCGATTACTATGCCGCCAATAAATCGCAGTTTGCAACGATGAGCATGTTTGGCGGCAGAGGTGGCGGTGGCATGAGCTCGGGCGCGGCGACGATCGCGGGAGAATGGGCCAAGCAGGATCCAGAGGGTGCGCTGGCATGGGCCAAGACTCTCGAGGGTCGTGATAGCGGGGATGCGATGTCCAAGGCCTTGTCGCAGATTGCGACGACCGATCCCTTGAAAGCATCTCAAATGACTGCGGGGCTTGAAGGCCGTGCTCTCGAAGAAGCGAACAGTTCCATCGCCCGCGAGTGGGCCGGCAAGGATTGGGCTGCCACCGAAGCGTGGGTGAACGGGCTTCCGCAAGATCAACGAGGTGACGCGATGGGCGCGGCTGTGCGCTCGCTGGCTTCCGAGGATCCCCGGCTGGCCGGGACCAAGGCTCTCCAGCTTCCTGAAGGAAATGCCCGCAACGAGGCGGTCGAAAGCGTGGCAGAAGCGATGGGGCGGGATAATCCCGCCGCCGCCGTGAGTTGGGTGATGGAGAATGGAACCGAGGATGCCCAGCGTGAGTCGATGCGGGACGTGATGGGCAACTGGACGAGCAAAGATCCAGCGGCCGCCCGAGCCTGGGTCGCCGGGCAACCCGTGGGCGCGGTCCGCGATGCCGCGGCCTCTTCTTACGTGATGAGTGATCATTCGGGAAATGGTGCCGACCAGATTGGCATTGCCGAGTCGATCACCGACGAGCGTACGAGGGGATGGTCTGTGGGAGTTGCGGCTGTTCGGTGGATGGGGCAGGACAAGGAGGCGGCGACTGCTTACATCCAGTCGAGCGAGGCCATTAGCGATGATGCCCGGAATCGGATCATTGAGCGCGCTGAAGGAGGTGGGGACCGCGGTGGTCCCGGTCGCTGATTCTTTAAAAGTCGCGTTGGGAGTTTGACAGTCTGTTGGGATCTTCCCACCTTTTTATGAGGCATGGATGATCTCGACGACTATTATGCACTGGCAAGGATCGACCTTCCCGGGGCGAGCACTCATGGCTGGCAGGTTCGACTCCAGCGACGGGGGGTGAAGTATGCCAAATATTTTGGTGACAGCATTTTTGGCTCTCCCGCACGAGCGCTCCAGGCCGCCAGGATCTGGCGCAATGACTTGCTTCGGAAAATCGAGGCGCGGGAGGAGGCACGAATTTGCACCCGTTCCGCCCGGAACAGTTCCGGTGTGGTGGGAGTCTCGAAGGTGACGGTGGTGACCAATGGAGCCACTTACGAATTTTGGCAGGCAACCTGGTCGCCCGAAGCGGGCCGCCGTCGTTGTGTCAAGTTTTCCATCCGCCGCTACGGAGACCAGGAGGCTTTCCGGCTGGCGGTGGTTGCCCGGAAAGATGGAGTCGGGAGCAGCGAGAGTCGGTGAATTTCTTCGATTCCTGTTCTTGCCATCTCCGTGTTCAATTGATTCTCTTTAAAAACTTATGTCGCAATCTTCCGAAGACTTTGAGGTGATCTGCCGTCCTACCAAATGGTTTCTTTGGCGCGCGCTCCTGATGATAGCCATGTTCGGTGGCTTCGGGTGCTATTTCCTCTACGACTGGAAAATCGGTTACCCGAAAAAGAACTACGTCATTGCGAATTATGAAGCGTTCAACGACGCAGGGTCCGCCTGGGCGGAGAACCGTGACAAGTGGGCTGATTTTGTGTCCAAAGAGACAATCCCATTTGAAGACGATCCTGCGATTTATCCTGCAGGAACTGATTTTGAAGAGAAATGGCCCGCTATTCTGGCGACCATGGAGCGCGGAAATGACGAGGAGTTATGGAAGCAATACAGCGCGGAAAAGGGCTGGGATCAACAGATCAACGTCAGTGAAGACCGGAAGCCAATTTACAAGATTCGCGAGCAGTTGATCGCGGCATCGGTTTGTTTTGGCCTGACCGCAATCACGCTCTTCTTCTTGGTTCGAACCAAAAGCAGGGTCATGAAGGTCAACTCCAGCGGTTATTATCCTCCGGGGGGCGAGGTCATTCCATTCGAGAAGATCGTTCGTCTCGATAAACGGAAATGGGAGACCAAGGGCCTTGCCACCCTCACTTACCTTGAGGGGGAAGTAGAGAAAAAGGCCAAAATCGACGGAATGGTCTATGGGCAGTTCAAGGAGGAGGACGGCGCACCGGCCGAGGCTCTCTTTCAGAAAGTTCTCTCCAAATTCCAAGGAGAACTCATCGAACTCGTCGAAGACGAGGACGAGGAGGACGAGGAGGAGCAGGAGACCAGGCCGAAAGAAAATTCGCGCTAAATTTTAGGAGTTGCCAATCGCGCTCATCCCCGATAATCCCAAACCCACATCCATAAAGCCATGGCAGAAAACATCACAGAAAAAGTTACAGAAATCATCGTGGAACAACTCGGCGTCAGCGCTGACCAAGTGAAGCCCGAGTCCAAGATGATCGAAGATCTCGGTGCCGATTCACTCGACGCTGTCGAGCTGGTGATGGCTGTCGAGGAAGAGTTCGGTATCGAAGTTCCCGACGAAGAGGCTGAGAAGCTGATTTGTGTCGGCGACATCATTGCCCATGTCGAAAAAGCCCAGAGCTAAATTCTTCTCAACTTGTAAAAGCATTCAAAAGGCAGGTCTCCCGGGGGAGCCTGCCCTTTTCATTGGCCACTGGGGACAATCCGGGGAATAGTAGTGTCCGTAAGATGCTGAATTCAGACGACTTCCAATATGCCATGGAGACCACCCGTGTCCTCCATGAGCCGGACCGGCGAATCGAGACCTTTGGATCGACCCGCTTTGAATTTGAGATTCTCAGTGAGCAGATGGATTCCGTCGGCAGGGTCAGAATTCGAAGGGGAGAGGTGGAAGCCCAGAAGCCCCAACTCATCAAGCCCTCCGGATTGAGCGATGTTGAGCTGGAAGGATTCGACCCCAAGGTTCTGAGGGTGATCGAGCACATGAAGGAGCTGGGCGCTGATTTGAGCTTTATGCAATATGGGTTTCAATTTCGACGCAGTGATATTGTGGAGGAAATCGTGCACGACAAAATTGAAACCGTCCGTGACCGGGTTCTTGAAGAAGTCCGGCGCACGGGGAATCCCTCGCTGGCGATTATCGAAAGCGTCGATGACGCCTGGGAAGTCGGGGTGATGAAGTTCACTCTTGAAATGATTTCAAAGTCGGCGGACATCAACCGCTTTGATTTCAAGAGAAGGGGTCTTCTTTAACGGACTCTGCGAATGAATGGTCTTCATACGATTATCAAAATTTTGGCGGCGTTCGTGGTCTTCGCTGGTCTGGGCGTGGGCTACTTTCTTCTAGATGCTTGGCTTAAAGAAAGAACGGGTCCGGGACCCTCGGATCGTCCTCTGGAGCAAATTGTGCAGGACAATGAGATCATTGGATTCGAACCGGGGCAACGGGAGTTTAACCGGGCCTTGCAGCTCATCGCCTTGGAGAAGCTTGATGAGGCCCGCGAAAAACTTCTCTTCATCCAGAACCTCTATCCTGATTCCAGCCAAGGCCCTGAGGCGCGACGAATTTTAGGGGAGATCAATCTCGACGAGATTCTTTCGGTCGAGAACATGTTCAACAAGCAGGTCCATATCGTGGCTCCGGGTGAAGGCTACCTCAAGATTGCCACCGTGAACGAAACGACGCTCGACAGCATCATGTTTCTCAATGGCCTGCTCGATATGCGGGCCCTCCATACGGGCGATGAATTGATTGTCATGCCCTTGGATTTCAAGCTTGTCGTGGATCTCAAGCGGGGGCGGGTCGAGTTGTTCCATCGAGACCGGGAGAAGAAGGAGCACATTTTCGTGAAGGACTATCCGATTCGGAAGCTCGATGTTGGGAAGCTTCCAAGTCGTGCCATTCAGACCAAGGTGTCCAGAAAGCAGGGGGAACTCAATGGTCGATCGTTTCAGCCGACCCATCCTTCTTATCGCCACGCGGTCAAGATGCTGGGATTCAATGTGGGAAATACCTTTCTTCAGCTGCGTCCGGTCCCGGAAGCCGGTGCCGGGGATCCGGGCCGCGGGATTTTTTTGTTGGCCTCTGACATGGAGGAACTCTCAATGCTCATTCGGATTGGAAATGAAGTGGAAGTGAAACCCGCCCGGTGATACAGTCCCTCCGTCCCCTTAAAATATGGAGTTGCTTGAATTTGAAAAGCCAATCGCGGAACTGGAAAAGGAGCTGGATCAGCTTCTCAACAAGTCCCGTTCCCAGGATATTGACCTCAGCGCGGAGATTTCTGCCATTGAGGCAAAACTAGTGGAGACACGCCGCCAGATTTATCAGAATTTGACGCCTTGGCAGCGGGTGCAAATTGCCCGTCATGCCAAAAGACCGTTTATGTTGGATTACGTCGCCAGAGCCTTTGAAGACTTCACCGAGTTGCACGGTGATCGAATGGTGGGCGATGATCACGCCATGCCGGCCGGGTTTGCGACCATCGATGGAATCCGTTGCGTCGTCATCGGTCATCAAAAAGGGCGTGACCTTAAGGAGAATATCAAGCGGAACTTCGGAAGTGCCCATCCCGAGGGCTATCGCAAGGCGCTCCGTCTGATGCAGTTGGCCGAGAAGTTCTCCCTTCCCATTGTGACCTTGATTGACACTCCGGGAGCTTTTCCTGGGATCGGTGCGGAAGAGCGAAACATTGCCGAGGCGATTGCCCGCAATCTTCGTGAGATGATGCTTTTGACCGTCCCGGTCGTGGCGGTGGTTCTGGGGGAAGGTGGATCCGGAGGTGCCTTGGGAATCGGGGTCGCGGACCGCGTTCTCATGATGGAGAATGCTTATTACTCGGTCATTAGCCCGGAGGGCTGTGCGGCCATTCTTTGGAAGCACCGGAAGCACGCTCCCGAGGCTGCTGAAGCGATGAAGATTGCCGCGCCTGATTTGGCCAGGCTGGGTCTGATCGATGGCGTAATCAAGGAAGTTCCGGGTGGCGCCCACCATGACACTGATGCCGCTGCCCAAGCCTTTAAGGAGGAAGTGGCGGGGCAGATCCGGGCTTTGCAAGCTCTCTCAGTCGAGAAACTTCGCTCCCAGCGTTACCAGAAATTCCGGAAGTTTGGTGAGTGGGAGGAAATTGCCGGGGCCTAGATTGCCTGCTGGACTGCCGGGCTTTTCATTCGAGGATCATCGTGCCGCAAAGTTTGAGAATGTCTTGGAAATCGTGATTTTCCAACAGGGAATATCCGTCGTGGGAAGTGAGGCGTTGCTTGCGCCGGGCGTCCTTGGGAAGATACCAGGTGTAGGTGGTGGCGGGCGAGGTCATGCCGCAGAGGAAGCGGGCGAGTTGGCGCGGCGTCCGAAGACCCGCGTGTTTTTCGCGGGTGAGTTGGCGGATGATTTGGAGGTCATCCCCGCTAATTTCCGGAGCAGAGCTTGCGGGGAGTTCGGCGGGAGGAACCTCTCCACGGCAGCGCGAGCAGTGACCGCAGCGTTCCATTGATTCTCCGAAGTGACTCAGCAGCGAGCGGTAAAGGCAACCCGGCGAGAGTGCGTGATCGACCACTTCCTGCAATCGGGCGAGATCGGAAGCTTCCCGCTGTTCGAAGAGATCGATGAGCCGTTGCGTGAGAGACTTCATATCGTCAGGCTTTCTGAGTAAGCGATATCCCTGGCGAACTCCGGCAGGTTTCACGGCGATGTCGCCAAGGTCCTCGAGGTGGCCGATGGCTTTGATGATTTTCTCTTTGGTTTCTCCAATTTCGTCGGCGCTTTCCCTGGGCTTGATTTCAGACCATTTGTAGCCGGACTTTCCGGTGGCAAAGAGCTTGCGAAGGAAGGCTTGCCGGGTGGGGTTGAAGCCCTTGAGGAGATGTTCCAGATCCCGCGCAAAGCTGATTTTGTAGGTGGAGTAGAAGGGGCTTGTGGCGATGAGGTAGCCTTCGAGCTCGAGGTAGGTCAGGAGGGTGTTGATGACGAGCGGGCGAATATCGTGTGACCGGGAAAGCTCGGAGGTCGAGATGTCGAACTCGCCGGGTTGATCGAGAAGAATGCGCAGGATGGCGCGGAGGGCATCGGGGTGCGGGGTGTCACCGTAGGTGAAATTGGCGAGAGTGCGGAGGTCATCGCGGCAGGCCAGAAGTTCGCAGTGTGCGGGTTCGCCGTCCCGTCCGGCCCGGCCGATTTCCTGGGTGTAGTTCTCGAGGGATTTTGGGAGGTTGAAATGGTAGATGGCGCGGATATTGGCTTTGTCGATCCCCATTCCGAAGGCGATGGTGGCGCAAATGATGGGGACTTTTCCGGACATGAAGTCTTCTTGGATTTCGGAGCGGGCTTCCGGGCGCAATCCGGCGTGGTAGGGGCGGGCGGGAAGGTCGTTCTGTTTCAGGAAGGAGGCGAGGGATTCGGCCCCGTGCTGGAGGGTGGCGTAGATAATGGTGGGTTGAACGGGGGAGCCCTTCAGTTGTTTGAGGAGATGATTTCGGCGTTCACGTCCGGCGAGAGGGGTGACGACGAGGTTAAGATTGGGCCGGTAAAAGGTGAGCTGGTGGTGATCCTTATCTTGAATCCCAAAGTGCCCGCAAATATCGCTCGCGACCCGGGGTGTTGCCGTGGCGGTGAGGCAGAGGACGCGGTCGACGTTGAGTTCTTTGGCAAAGCGGGTGAGCTTGAGGTAGTCTGGACGGAAGTTGTGGCCCCATTCGGAAATGCAGTGGGCTTCATCGATCGCGAGAAGGGAAATTTTCTTCTTCTCAAGTCGCGCCCGGAATTTTTCGTTCGCGAGTCGTTCGGGGGCGACGTAGAGGAGTTTGATCCGGCCCCGTTCCAGCTTGCGGTAGATCTCCAAGGCTTCATCGGCACTCAGCGTGGAATCGAGCCGGGCGGCGGGAATGTTTTTGGAAACGAGGGTATCGACCTGGTCCTTCATCAAAGCGATGAGGGGAGAGACGACCAGGGTGAGCCCTTCGAAAAGGAGGGCCGGAAGTTGATAGCAGAGAGACTTGCCACCGCCGGTGGGAAAGATGGCAAGGGCCGGGCGATCCGCGAGGAGGGACGCGAGCACGGCTTCCTGGCCGTCGCGAAAGTGATCGTGACCAAAGTGCTTCTTGAGCGCTGCCGCAAGTTCCATGGCGGGAGCTTGAATGCGATGATCACGAGAGTCACGAACTACAGGTTTTCGTGCCCGCTCAGGAGGACCCGGACATCGCCCACGAAGACGGCGGCACGGATTTCAATGGGAACGCGCCAAGCATCATCTGAGAGCCAAACGGTGGCCTTTTTGAGCTTTTTGTAGTGCTTGAGTTCCATGTCGTCGCCGATTTTTTGAAGATCGATATCGAGTTTGATACATTTGCGGCCCATGTGGACGTCGCGCCCCAGGACGTTGACCTTGGCGAGGTAGGGCGTGGCGACGGGGTGGAAGGGCATGACGACGGTGTCGCCATTTTTGAGCGGCATGCTGCGGATTTGGAGAAGCCCGCTGAAGAGACCGAGAGAGTAGGGGTAGTTGAAGGTTGATTCATCAACCGTCGTTTTACCGTCTTCGGTATTCTTCTGGGTTCCGGTGACGCCTTTGGAAGTGAAGCGGTAGCTGAGTTCGTCGATCTCCGCGCGTTCCTTTTCGGTGCCGATGAAGAGAATGGGCCGAAGGGTTTTGGGATTGAGAAAGCTGGTGTAGTTGAACTGGTAAGGGAAGAGGACGTGGGCCCATCCGGTGCTGCCACCGTGGGAGCGGACAATGAAGTGCTTGGGGTAGCGGGGGTCTTTTTCACCGAAGAGAATCTTGAAATTCCCGGCCTCGACCCGGCCGTCCCACGTCATGGTGTAAGTGAGTTTGGCGGGGCTGATGGGCTTGAGGGCGTCCTTTTTCGGGATGTTGACGTCCGTGAGCCAGGCGGGAGCGGCGGAAAGGGACAAGGCGAGGGCGAGGAACACTAAAAGTGATTTCATGCTGGTTTCAAGGACGTGATTTCGGAGCGATTTATTCACATTCGACCCGATTCAGCCATTTGGTGAGTGAAAAGGCGTGACGAGAATGGCTTGGGGCTTAAAACCCCCTCAGAGCGCATGGGCAACAAGGTCACCTACCAAGAAGCAGGAGTGGATACCCGGGCCGCCGCGGCTTTGGTGAACGAGATTAAGGCGGATGTCTCTCGGACTCAGAAGCAGCGGCAGTTACACAATTCCTTTGGTCTGTTTGCGGCGGCGTTTGATCTCAGCAACTACCGGGAACCGGTGATCGTGACGGGCTGTGATGGCGTGGGAACCAAGCTGGAACTTCTTCTGGAGCATGGAATGGAACCCGAAGCCGGCAAGGATCTCGTTGCGATGAGTGTCAACGACATCATTACAACGGGTGGAGATCCCTTGCTGTTTCTCGACTACATTGGCATCGAAAAGTTGCACCCTGAGCGGATCAAGGGTTTGATCAAAGGGATGTGCGATTATCTCGAAGACTGCGGATGTATTCTGGCAGGTGGAGAGACTGCCGAAATGCCCGGACTGGTGCCGAAGGATGTCGTGGAACTCGCGGGTTTCTGCATTGGAGCGGTTGAAAAGAGCGATCTGGTCCAGCCTGAAACGGTGAAGCTTGGCGATATTCTGGTGGGATATCGGTCCGATGGCTTCCACGCCAATGGCTGGAGTCTTTGCCGCCGACTCCTTGCCGAGCATGGGAGCGAATTTAGCGAAGGAGAGATTCGCGCGATGCTTGTCCCGACCCGTCTTTACCATGATGTCACCAATGCCCTGAAGGCCGGGGGTATTCGACCCAGAGCCTACGCTCACATCACGGGCGGAGGACTTCCGGAGAATCTTGAGCGCCTTTTCCGCGGAATGGGGGCAGATTTGGAAGTTCCCTTCTGGGAGAACGAGACCGTTCAGAAACTTTTGAAATATACTGATTCGCAAGATCGCTTCCATACCTTCAACATGGGAATTGGGTGGGTGGCTGTCGTCGATCCATCGGATACCGAGGCAGCCTGTGCGGCAGGGCCGGGCGGAGTGGTTCTCGGCCAGATCCGCGAAGGTGATGGCATCACCGCGAAAGTGAAATCCTGAGTGTCTTCCTATCTATGAGCGATCCCTTGACCCACGAATGCGGCATCGCTGTCGTGCGTTTGAAGAAACCCTTGGCCTATTACCAGGACCGATATGGCTCGGCCCTCTGGGGTTTCAACAAGTTGTTCCTCCTGATGGAGAAACAGCACAACCGGGGCCAGGACGGAGTCGGCATTGGCTGTGCGAAGATTGGCATGCCTCCGGGGCAGCCGTATATTTTCCGTCGCCGGGACGCAAAGAAGGATTCGTTGGCCAAGCTCTTCCGTTCCGAAATCAAGGAGCTCGAAAAAATGACCCGCAAGGGAGTGATCAAGCCTGAAGATCCCGAGGGGCTTCGCAACCACTTCGATTTTGCGGCCGAGGTCTACATGGGCCACCTTCGCTACGGAACCTCCGGGCAGTTCAACAATGGTTCCTGCCATCCCTATTTGCGTCGCAGCAATTGGCCGACCCGGACGCTCATGGTGATGGGAAACTTCAACATGACCAATACCGGCGAGTTGAACCAGCGGATGATGGACCGCGGACAGCACCCTGTCTTCGGCACTGATACCCAGACGGTCCTGGAGGAGATTGGCTTCCATCTCGATGAAGCCCATACCGCGATTTATCATACCCTGAGGGATGAGGGAATCGACGGAGACGAGACCGCCGGGCAAATTTCCAAGCGCTTGAATTTGGCGCATATCGTTGCTGAGTCGGCCAAGGGCTGGGACGGTGGATACTGTATTTCCGGAGTCGTCGGCAATGGCGACCTCTTTGTAATGCGTGATCCCCACGGGATCCGGCCGTGCTACAAGTATGAGACGGACGAGGTCATCGCCTTCGCCAGTGAGCGCGTCCCGTTGATGACGGTTTTTGAAGCTGCACAGGACAAAGTGACCGAGCTGGAGCCGGGAACGGTGATGACGATTAAAAGCACCGGTGAGCACAATTCGGAGCGCTTTGCCGAGAAAGTGGAGCCGCAGCCGTGCTCGTTTGAGCGGATCTATTTTTCCCGTGGAAATGATCCCGAGATTTATCGTGAGAGGAAGGCGATGGGCGCAGCGCTGGTCGGGCAAGTCGTTGAGTCGATTGGAAATGATTTCGAAAATTCCGTTTTTTCCTTCGTCCCCAATACCGCCGAAACAGCCTATTACGGGCTCATGGAAGGGCTTCGACTTCATCGTCGCAAGCAGGTGCGCGACGACATCAAGAAAGCGATCAGCGAAGGGAAATTGTGCGAGGACAAGCTTGATGAGTTGATCATGCGGAACTGGCCGGTGGGTGAGAAGATCGCGCACAAGGACATTAAGCTTCGGACCTTTATCTCTCAGGAGAGCGGGCGGAACCAGCTGGTTTCGCACGTCTACGATATCTCATACGGAGTGGTGCCGGTGGGTGGCACCTTGGTGGTTCTGGACGATTCCATCGTTCGCGGAACCACGCTGAAGCAGTCGATTCTTAAGATTCTGGCCCGCACCAAGCCGGGCAAGATTGTCATTTGTTCGACGGCTCCACAGATCCGCTATCCGGATTGTTATGGCATCGACATGTCCGAGCTGGGGAAATTTATTGCCTTCCAGGCAGCCGTGAATTTGCTCGAGAGAAGCGGGAAAGGGAGTTTGATCGATGAAGTTTACCGGAATTGTATCGATGAAATGGAGAAGCCCCGCGAGGAGCGTAAAAATGCCGTCAAGAAACTCTACGCTGGATTCACCAACGAGGAAATTTCTGCTGAAGTCGCCCGGATTGTCTATCCCGAGGACATTGATTGGCATGGTGAGGTTGAAGTGATTTTCCTCTCCGTGGAGAATCTCCACAAATCCATCACGGCCAAGAAGTCCGGCGATTGGTATTTCACTGGGAACTACCCCACGGTGGGAGGCTATTCAGTCGTGAATAAAGCCTTCATGCATTGGCGCGAGGGAAAGGCCGGGCGGAGTTACGACCTTCCGCTTTAGCCAATTTGAGAGACCTACCCCGGGAGCTTGGCGCCAGCGAGATGGGCTTCGAGCGAGGGGTAGTCGATCTTGGCGTTGTGACGTTGGTCCATGGGGATTTTTTCGACCTGGACAAGATTGAGACCGGGAATCCAGTTGAGGGCGTCTCCGAGTCGTTCGGGGTTTTCCTCGACAATGAGCAGTCCCTTGAAGAAGGCACACTTCCAGCCGGGCTTGAGGACGTGCAGGGCCGCTTCAATTTGCAGCGGGTAGAAGTCCTTCCAGCGGGCGAGGCAACGACCGAGGAGCCAGAGCTGTCCCGAGTCATCGAGCCGTCCGGCGTCACCGGTCCGGTGCCAGATTCTGCCATCGACGGTGATCTTGGTTTCCTCATCGCCCCGTCCAGCCAGGTATCCTTTAAGAACATGATCGCCACTGACCAGGATCTCGCCGACTTGGGACTCGAGTGCTTCCAATTCAGACGTGGTCATCTGCGGGAGTGCTTTTCCCCAGTGATCCTTGATGATTTTCACTTCGATCCCAGGGACAGGATGCCCGGCGGGGAGACCACCTCCGTTCGAGATCGAGTTGAGGAGGTCGTCATTGAGATCGTCCGCATTGAAGTGGGAAATCGGTTCGGCTTCGGTCGATCCGTAAACGGCATGGGCTTTCACGCCGAGGGAATTGAGACGGATCAAAAGATCGGTGAAGACGGGAGCGCCGCCGGTATAGATTTCCGAAAATTGGCGTAGAAGGGCGTCCGGAAGTTGATCAAAAAAGGCCGGGGACGCCGTGGCCCGGGTAATGGGGTGTTGTCGGATTTGCTCGGAAATTTTTGGAATGTCGGGATTGCCCGGTTTGGTGAGATCGGTATCGGCGATGACGCTGGTGAGGCCGTGGGAAAGGTTGGAGAGGAGGAAGACCGGAAGGGTGATGAGATCGATCTGGCCTTCCTTGAGCGCCAGGCTTTTGCCAAGGGTGTGGTCCTGCGCCAGGAGAAAACCGTGGGATCTGACCACCCCCTTGGGGAAGCCGGTGCTTCCGCTGGTGAAGGTGACGAGGGCCGGGTCATCAGCATTCATGGGTTCGATTTCGGCAAAACTGGAAGCAGGATTCCAGGCTTGGCTGAAGGGAACCCAGGTGCCGCTGTGAAAATGGTTATTCAGCTTCCGCAAGGGGCGGGATTTCAAGCGCAGGAGGTGGGCCTTGGGGCTGCCGAAGTAGGCTTTCACGGGAAACCAGGCCAGGCAGTCATCGAGGAAGCGGGACCCCTTGGCGGGATCCAACAGGACGGCCACGAGCCCGGCGTGGAAGGCGCTGAGCAGGACTTCATAAAGTTCGATGGAGATGGGGTGAATAATGAGAAGGGGATCGCCTTTTTGGAGTCCGGCATCTCTGAATTGCCGGGCACCTCCTTGCACCCGCTGCCAAAGGTCGCCGTAGGTGATCTGGCGGTTCTTTTCGATGATTGCGGGCCGCTCGGGGGTGGCTTCAGCGCGGGTTCCAAGCATTTCGACGAGGTTCATAGCGATTTGGAAAAGAGGGCGTAGCGGCGGAAGATTTGGGCGGAAAATCGTTGGCTGATGCGGAGAGATTGGTTGTCTTCCCGTTGTAGGGCGTGGATTGCTTCGGTGCAGCCTGCTTCGCGGGCGGCGGTTTGCATGCGATTGACGAGGACCGTTCCGAGTCCGGCGAATCGTCGTTCGGGAAGGACGGCGAGGGTTTTGACAATCATGGTTGTCTCTTGGGGGAATCCGAAGACGAATCCGACCAACTCGCCGTGACATTCAGCGAGGAAGGCGCATTGGGGAGTGAGAAGGGGGGCGAGATTAAGATACATCGCGAGGAATTCTTCTTCACTGATCGGGGTATAGAGGAAGTTTTCGGTGAAGGCCTTGAGGCTGAGACGGAAGATTCGGCGAAGTTCGCATTCGAGATTATCGATACAGAGCGGGCGGATGGCGATCCGGGCGCGCTCGAGTCGGGCGAGGAGGCGGGGTGGATCATCTTCCTGCTTACCGAGATCAATGAGGGAGGATGAATAAGTCATGAGGGTTTGGTATCCCGAGTCATGAAGGCAGCGGGCCACTTCGGGTGCCGTGAAGGGTTCGAACAGAAAGGGCTCGCGACCGCTGCTTTCGATGACGGCGCGGTGTTTTCGCCAGGTGTTTCCCATCATGGGGCCAATCGCGAGGGTGCAGCCGGCCTCGCGAAGTTGTGATTCGCACTCGTCTAAGAGATCGGGAGTGATGGAGTCGAAGCCACCGAGGCAACCGACTTTTTGTTCGTTGAGTCGGGGTGTCCCGCGCCACCAGAGACCGATGGAACCGGCGATGATTTTATCGGCAGTGTGCATGTTTTTTGGATCGGATGAAAAGATGGATGCTGACAATGATGAGGAGAGAAATGAGTGAGAGAGGTCCGCCGAGGGCGAAGCAGAGGTATCCCAGGGTGGTGATGCTAAGGAGTCCGCCGCCGCTGAAGCGGGTGGTGCGGCGGAGGAAATAGAGGGCGGTGGCCAGGGCGAGGATGACGGTGATGCGGGCCAGAAGTTGTGACCAGGTGAGGTCTCGAAGAAATAAGAGGAGGCCGAAAACGACGAGGGGAAGGATCAGGTTGTCGAGGCCTGCTCCGAGGATGCCTTCGGCCATGGCGACGACAAGGCTGATGACGATGGCGATCAGGAAGGCTGTCGTGAGATCGGGATGGAGTTGCAGGGAGAAGGTGATGAGAAAGCTGACGATGAAGACGGCGAGGGTTCCTTCGACTGATTTTCGACCGGCTGCGGTATGGTAGGGATGCTTGCCGAAACGTCTTCCGACGAGAGCCCCGGCGGTGTCGGCGAAGGTGAGGATGCCAACGGAGGCGAGGTAGCTGGGAAGATCGTGGAGGGTGAACCGGAAGACGAGGGCAACACCGACGGGGAAGAGAAGTTCGCCGAAGGAAAGGCGTTTGACGCGATAGAGGACGTCTCCCAATCCGCACTTCAAATAGCGAAGGATGAGAAGAGCCGCGAGGGCGAGGGCGGCGAGCAGATCGACCGGCCAGGTTTCGTGAAAGAGCCAGGGAAAGCTGAGGCAAACCGTGCCCATGCCGAGATGAATCAGCTTACGGCTTCCTTCGCAACTGAGCGTGAGCTTGTGGACGAATGCAAACAAGCCGCCGAGGATCGCGAGGACGAGGAGGATGGCGGCGATGGCATTCAAAGGACTTCTTCTACCAAAAAGCGCGAATAAAAAAAGGCGCGGTCTTGTTGAAAAAGTTGGCGGGCTTCCTCTTCGCAGGATTTGAGGAGGGTTGACATGGATGCGGGCCGGGAACGGGGGGCGAGCATGTTCCAGTAAGCGAGACGGGCACCGGGGGTGCTGTGGGCGACGAGGCTGCGGAGCAGGGATTCGGTCGAGGCTTCGCTCATGTATTCGAAGATATCGCTGAGGTTGAAGGCGTCGAAGGATTCGTCTGATTGCGCGAGGGCTTGTTCGAGAGTGCCCTCGATGATTTCAAAACGATGTTCTTGAAGAGCGGTGCGGATGTTAAAGAAGGAGTCACGTTGCAGGGCGAGGGGGAGAACTTCGCCATAGTCTCCGGTGAGGATCCAGTGGAGGTAGGGATTTTGCGAGGGATCGAGATCGACAAGGGCGAAGCGGGCGCGCTCGAGGATGCGGTCGGCCACGCTGCCCTCGACGTAATCGAAGAAGGCGGGATCGCGCCCGAGGCGGCCCATCACGAAGCGGGAGAAGAAGACTTTAAAAATGGCCCGCCAGCGCCAGGTGTTCCAGGTGTGGTCATAAAAACTACGACGTTCCTCGTAGTTTTCCGGGGTGAGGAGCGCGGCGGTGGTTTTTCTGGAATGAGCGAGGGGAAGGACCCGGGTCCGGAAGAGGTCGAAGTAGCGCTCAAATTTTCCGCGAACGCGAATACGGGTGAGGAACTCTGGGTAGCTGAGATTGAGATAGGCGTGCTTGCGGAGGTTGATGCAGGCGATCTGGGCGGGATTCATTTCGACCGCCGTGACATGGGAGGCACCGGCCGCGAGGAGGGCGAAACTGTTGTCGCCTGCGGAGCCGATGGAAAGGCAGCGACGGCCTTCGTGCACCTTCAATGCCTTTACGAGAATATCGGCGTCTTCCCAACATTGGCCATAGCGGACCTGGGAGAAGTCGGCGCGGTCTTGGATTTCAGTTTTCATGGTCGATGCGGGTGACACGGCCGGTTTTGCCATCCATCTCGACGAGGTCGCCGGTCTTGAGGGTGGTGGTGATGTTAGAAAGGGAGACGATGCAGGGAGCTGCAATTCGCGCGCGACGATGGCGGAATGTGAGAGGAGACTGCCGCGTTCTACGAGGAGGCCGGAGGCGGCGGGGAAGAGGACGACCCAACCGGGGTCGGTTTGGGTCGCAACGAGAATCTCGCCGGGTTCCAGTGAGGCTTCGCGGGGATTGGTGACGACCCGGACGGGGCCGCGAACGATGCCGGAACAAGCTCCCACCCCTTGAAAGTCTCCTTCGGTCTCGGTAGGAGTTTGGGTTTCGTCGGTGAAGGTTTTTTGCCGATGAAGGGCACCGCGGCAACTGAAGCGGTCGGGTGGTGCGGGTTGGTCATGGTAGCGGGCGAATTCTTCGCGGCGGGCCGCGACGAGGCCCCGCAGGTTGTGCGTAATGGCGGTGTGGTTGAAGGTGGCGAGGGCTTCATCGAGGCGGAGGTGAAAGACCTCGTCGGGAGAGTCGAGTTGTCCGTCGGTGGCGAGTCGGCCGCCGAGTTCACGGAGAATTTGGCGGACGCGGCCGAAGACGCGGGTGCGTTCGAAGCGAAGGTTTTCACGATCCCGGATTCGGGCGCGGGTGTGTTTGAGGACCCAGTTGAAGAGGAGTTTTTTGAAAGGGTTGGTGAGCTTGATTTTTGGGGGGATGACTTCTTGTGGCGGAGCAGGTTCCCGGAGGGCGAAACCACCGATGGAGCTGAGGAGGGGGCCGGGGTCATCGACGACGGTGGCGCTTTCGAGCTTCAATTCTTCGAGGCAGCGATCGCCAAATTCGTCGAGATAGGCCGTAAGTTTTTTCTGAAGAGCTGGGAAGTCGCGGACGGCGCGGAGTTTGGAAGAGCGAGAGGCCTTTTGATCGGCGAGAAGTCGAGCGAGGTTGGGATGGGGGCGCACGAGTTCGGCCATTTCCTTAATGAGGCGGGGTGGGCGGGCCGAGATGATGTCGCCGGAATCCTGAAGGAGTTCATTTTGGAGGGTGCCGTTTTGATCGTGCAGCCAGTTGGAGCAAAGCTTGCCGAGGACGCCGTAGAAGATCATGGCGAAGAAGTCATTCACGAGCGGGGCATCCCATTTTTGGAGGAGGCGCTTTTCGAGTTCCTGATAGTGGGCCACAAGTTCTTCGCCGCGAAGTTGGGCGAGGGGCGTTTCTAACTGGAGGGAATCGTTGAGGCGTTGGTAGAAGAGTTTGATTTGTTGAGGGAGACGCCGGTGGCTTCGGATGAGGCCGAAGGTCGTGCCGATGAGGGCGAGACGGTCGCGCCACGGAGAGGTGCGGGTTTGCGCGATGATTTTCCCGACCACTTCATCGGGCATGGCAGTTTTAACCCCCATCATTTGTTCCATGAAGCGGCGGTTGAGCTGGAAGCCGGGAAGGAGCGCGAGGACGCGATACCAGCTGACGAGATTGTAGTAAACGCGGCCGCGGACAAGGCCGAGCATTTGCGGGAAGACGTCATCGTGCTTCCGAATTTTCCAACGGGGGACGCCGAGGAGCTTGCAGAATTCGCGGTAGACGTGTTCGTAAATGCGGGCCGCGAAGGAGTAGGTGAGCGGGGTCGTGACGCCGCCGTAGCTTTCGGCGATGTTGCTGTTATCCCAGACGATGAGGTCATCGGCCGGGTCGGGAAGTCCGGCGAGAGTGGTAATGGCGCGGCTTTGGACGAGCCAGAGTTGACCGTCGGGTGCCAGGGCCCATTCGATGTCTTGTGGTCGGTCGAAGAGGAAATTGCAGGAGTGGCATAGGGCGACGATGCGGGTGAGTTCGCCGGGTGTTAGAGTGGGAGCGTCTTCCTGGACGAGTTTTTTTGAGAGGACGTCTCCATTGCGTGAAATGCGCCAACTATCGGCATCGACTTCGCCGGAGACGAGGGCCTCGCCGAGACCGGGGGTTGCGGAAACGAGGGTGACGTCACGTTCGCCGGTGACGGGGTCGGCTCCGAAAGCGACCCCGGCGGCGCGGGCGGGAATCATCGCTTGCACGATGACCGAGAGGGGCGAGGAGCCGTCGATTTCGTGAGATGAGGTGTAGGTCTTGATGCGGTCGGAGCAGCCGGAGTGGCGCACTTTTTCAATGAACTCCGGAACGTTTTCGGAAGTGATATTGAGAAAGCTTTCGAACTGTCCGGCGAAGGAGTGGTCGTGGCCATCTTCGGCATGGGCGGATGAGCGGACCGCGAAGGGGCCGGGACCGAGGAGTTGCAGCGCGGCCGAGAGGGCTTTCCCGCCGATGGGATCGTGCGGAGCGGCGTTGAGATCGGTGATGATTTGAGCGTTCATCGGATGAAGAGGGGAAGGACTCCGAGCGTGAGGTAGAGCGTGAGAGTCCAGATGCCGGACATGGTTTCGTGTTTCGAGGATTGACCGAGAACGATCGCGAAGCCTCCGAGAAGGGCGGCGGTGGCGAGTGCGGTGCCGATGGCATGGGCGGCGAGAATGGCGAAGACGGCGGTGACGATGAGGCAGGCGCGCCAGACGAGGATGGCCCGTGGCCGCCCCCAGAGTTTACTGTAAGTGGGAACGCCGGTTTCTTCGGCATCGGGGGTGCGGATCTTACGGCCGATTTCGATGACGAGACCGTTGGTGAAGCTGGCCGTGAGAAACCAGAGAAGCCCGGAAGGGGCGTGGCCGGATTGAGGAACCCAGTAGGCTGCCGTCGCGAAAAAATCGACGATGGGCATGATGAGCATGTGGGTCCAGAGATAGGTGATGGGGCGGGCCTTGAGCCAATCGCGGCAGAAGAATTCCACGCTCATCAGGGCGAGGTAGGTCCAGGCGAGAAGGAGGATGAGGACCAGGGCGGGCGCGAGGGTGAAGGAGAGGATGAGTTGGAGGGAGGCTCCGATCAGGAAAATGACGCCGAGTTCACGAAGCGAGACGAGGCCGCGTGGGACGGGGCGGTAGGGCCGGAATTGAGCGTCTTCATGGGCATCCTTGAATTCGTCGGCAATGCGGAGTTGGAGGAAGAAAGTGAGGCAAGTGATGAAGGCCACCAAAAACATGGGCCAGCGCGGAAGGGGCCCCTCGCTGAGATAGGACGAGTAGAGCAGGGCGCAGGAGCTGAAGGCTGCCACGAGGAGTCCGTTTGCGAGGAGCGGGAAACGCTCTTTTTGATAAATCCACCAGCGCATGTACGGAGTATGGTTGGAATATTGGTATCTTTTAAATCGAAGATGTTTTTTTTAAAAATCGATTAAATCAATGTTTTCCCCGGGCGAGGTTTTTGTGGGCGCGCGAGAAATGACCGGCGGCGAGGGCTCCGATGATGGAGAGTTCGCCGCCGAGGATGAGACCGGTGGTGACCTCGGCCAGAGCGCGGGCTTTATCGGGGCCGGCGAGTCCCATGAGCTGGAGACTGGCGTTCTGAGTGGGCAGGCTGGTGCCGCCGCCGACGGTCCCGACCATGATGCCGGGGAGGGTGACGGTGGCGTAGAGGGATCCGTCAAGGGTTTCCTCGAAGCGGGTCACGCCGATGGCAGATTCGGCAACGCAGGCGACATCCTGTCCGGTGGCGAGGTAGAGTGCGGCGAGGCCGTTGGCAAAGTGGCCTTGAATGCCCATCGTTCCGCTGAGGACGCCGCCGATGGCGGAGATGCGCCAGTAGTCGCACATTTCGGCAACGGTGCAGTGCAGGCGTTTCTTGACGAGGTCGGCGGGGATGGTCACTTCGGAGGAAACTTTTTTCCCCCGCGCCGTGGTGAAGGCGCGGGCGCTGGCCTTTTTATCGCCCGAGAGGTTGGCTTCGACGTAGACCTTGGTTGGGGCAATGGGGCTGTCTTTGACGATGAAATCACAGATGGCCTGGGTGGAAATCGTGACCATGTTTTGGCCGGAAGCATCGGCGGTTTTGAATTCAAAGGTGAGATAGACATGGTTCCCTTCGATCGTGGTGCCAACGTCGGTGAGTTGACCGTGGCGGGTTGTCGTTGCGACAATTTCGCGAAAGGTCTCGACCTGGGAAAGGGCCCACATCACGAACTGACCGGCAGAGGCGAGATTTTTAAAGACGAAGGAAGGGGCGCGGGTGACGGATTCAAAGAGAACCATCGCGGAACACCCGCCGCACTCGGTGATGAGCGAGACGCCCCGATGGTAGCTCGCGACGAGGGCGGCTTCGGTGGTCGCCATCGGAACGAAGTAGTCACCCTTGGCGAAGAGGCCGTTGACCCGAAGAGGTCCGGCAAGGCCTACCGGGATCTTGACCGAGCCGATGAGGTTTTCAATGTGTCCTCCGTAGGCGGCAAGTTCCTCACGGGAAGTTGAGCCGAGCAGGGTTTCCTGGATCCCTCCGGGAGCCTTGATGCGATCCCAGAGGGACTGAACTCTCTCCGGGGTGGTTTTGGCCGTGACAGGGAGAGGCCGGGGGAGATTCGAGTAGTCGGGCTGAAGTTGCAGTGCGGCCTCTTCGAGGGTGCGACCGCGAAGAACCTGTTCAATTTGCTGTGTCGCTAATTCGTGTTTCCCTGCCATCGAAGATAGCATAAGGTAGGGCGGTGGCCGGAAACCAGACCTTTGTTGGAGCTTTACGATGGACCTTGATTCAGCCAGTCTTTTTTGACGACGAGGGCCGTGGCGAAGGCGGCCATCCCTTCTTTCCGACCCACGAAGCCCATCGTTTCGTTGGTGGTGGCCTTGATCCCGATGGCCTCGGGCGTGAGGCCGAGGGAGCGGGCGATGTTCTCTTTCATCGCGGGAGCGTGCGGGAGGACGCGGGGGGCCTCGGCGACGAGAGAGGAGTCGACGTTCATAAGCTGGTAGCCTTTTTGGTCACAGAGCTCGCGGCACTTTTCGAGAATTCGCAGGGAACAGATATCCTTGCAGGACTCTTCTCCGGGAGGGAAGTAGAATCCAATGTCGGGCAGGCCGAGAGCCCCGAGAATGGCGTCAGCGATGGCGTGGCTGAGGACGTCGGCATCGGAGTGTCCGTCGAGACCGTGGGTGTGCGGGATCTCGACCCCGCCGAGGACGAGGGGGCGGCCTTCCGCAAATTGATGGACGTCGTAGCCAATTCCGGAGCGGATCATAGGATTTCTTCGATGGGGATTTTACCGTTGGTGGCGACGATGGAGTAGACGTCGGGATGACTCTCGTGAGGAACGAGATCAACCCGCCCGCCGGTGGCTTCCACCATGAGCTGTCCCGCCGCGATATCCCAGAGGGAGATGCGGGATTCGATGTAGGCGTCGAGCCTGCCGCAGGCGATGTAGGCCATGCCCAGGGCAGCCGATCCCATCATGCGCATTTTCCGGGCGCGGAGAGATCCTTTTTTGAATCGTTCGAGTCCGGTTTTGAGAGCTTCCTCGTCCTTCCCGCAACCCACGAAGAGAATGGACTCCTCCAGTTTTTCGCGATTGCTGACGGTGACCAGATTTCCGTTGAGGTGGGGTTGCCCGCCCTTCTCGATGGTCCAGAGTTCATCGACCATGGGATCGTAAATGACGCCGAGAACGAGGTCGCCCTCGACGCGTTTGGCGATCGAAATGCAGAAGTGGGGAATGCCGTAGAAGAAATTCACGGTGCCATCGATGGGATCGACAATCCACTGGTGGGGTGAGGATTGATCACCGGCGAGGCCTTCTTCTCCGTAGATCGCGTGGGTGGGGAATCCTGCGAGAATTATCCCAGTGATGAGGTCCTGGGATTCCTTGTCTAGAGCAAGCTTCAGATCGTGGTGCAAGGCTTCATCGACGTCCTTGGGCTTGTTGAAATTGGCGCGGAGAAGCTTGCCCGCTTCATGGGCGGCGTGGACGGCTGTTTCGAGTTCAGTCACGGGCTGAGGATGAACCAAGGAGCGCGCGATGCGAAGCTTCAATCTCCAATGCTCTCGATGATCTCGATAAGGTGATAGGCGAGGTGCTCTTTGCTGTCTTGTGGGAGTGCCTCCGAGCGGTCGGGGTAGACGAGAGTGACTTCATTCTCGGAGGAGTCGAAGCCGATATCCTGGCGGGAAACATCGTTGGCGATGACGAGGTCGCATTTTTTGCGGAGGCACTTGTCGCGGGCGTTCGCTTCGATGTTTTCGGTTTCGGCAGCGAAGCCGACGAGGGTTCCCTTGAAGTCCATGACGCTGCGGGCCGAGCCAAGAATGTCTCTGGTTTTCACGAGTCTGAGATTGAGATCTGCGCCTGATTTTTTGATTTTCTGCTGCGAGACGGTGGCGGGGGTGTAGTCGGCGACGGCGGCGGCGAAGATGGCAATATCCATGCGACCGATCTGGGAGGCGACCGCTTGATACATCTCGGCAGCGGTTTCGATGGGGAGGTAATCGACTCCGTCTGGAAGTTCAAGAGAGGTTGGCCCGGAGATGAGAAGGACGGAGTGACCGCGTTTTGCGGCGGCGGCGGCGAGGGCGTAGCCCATTCGTCCCGAAGAGCGGTTGGTGAGGTATCGGGCGGGATCGATGGCCTCGCGGGTCGGGCCAGCCGTGATCAGGACTTTCATGTGTAGGCACTGAGCCACAAAGAAGGACGATAAGAAATCGAATTTTGATTGCCAAGACGGTGGCGGAGTGATTTCTTGCCGTCGTTCGCGTGCGTGGCGGAATTGGTAGACGCGCATGATTCAGGTTCATGTGGGGGCAACCCCGTGGAGGTTCGATTCCTCTCGCGCGCACTATTTCTCGAGCTCAGGAACGACTCCCAATGATTGAAAGCTTGTGATGGGATTGGAAGGAAAGGTCGTGAACTGCCCGCTCATCTTGGCGTCGGGATCGCAGAGGCGGCGTGATTTGTTGCGGGAGGTGGGTTTGTCGTTTTACATCATCTCGCCGGATGTAGCAGAGTTCGGGGCCGGGGATTTCGAACCACGGGAGCTCTGTTTGGCCAATGCCCGCTTGAAGTGCTTCGAGGTCGCGAAGGGGAATGCCGAGGCAATGGTGATCGGGGCCGACACGGTGGTGGCTTTGGGCGGAAAGGGGTATGGGAAACCGGTCGATCTTGAGGAGGCCGCTGCCAATTTGCGAGAGCTTCGGGGAAGGATTCACGAGGTCATGACGGGGGTGGTGTTTGCGCACGGAAAGGTCATTTTCGAGTTTGTGGAGACCTCCTATGTCAAGTTTCGCGATTTCCCGGATGCGGTGATCGAGGAGTATCTCAAAAGGGTGCCCGTTTTGGATAAGGCGGGTGGCTACGCCATTCAGGATCATGGCGAGATGCTGGTGGAGCGGTATGAGGGAAACTTTGAAAATATCGTCGGGCTTCCGGTGGCCTTGGTTCTGGACCAATTAGGGCGAATGGGCTTTCCTTTGCCATCGACGGAGAAATAACAGAGTTGCCTCCCCGCTATCCGCTCATTCTGAATCCCAAGGCGAAGAGCGAGAAGGGGCGTCGGGCCTTGAAATTTATCATGGCGAACGCAACCCGTTTCACGATTTACGCGACGCGAAGCCGGGAGGAGGCGATCGAGCTGGCGCGAAAATTTGTCACTGACGGCGAGGAACTGGTGATTGTGGCGGGAGGCGATGGCACGCTGAACGCGGTCATCGAAGGACTGGCGGGCTCGCAAACAGCGCTGGGGGTGTTCCCGACGGGGACGATGAATGTCTTCGCCCGTGAGATGGGGATTCCTTACGACAAGCTCGAGAATGCCATGGAGGTGATCGATGCCGGGCACAGCGAGGAGGTCGATCTTTTCGCGATGAACGGGGCCCCTTTTGTGCAGATGGCGGGCGTGGGTTTTGATGCCCAGGTCATCGAAGAAACGAGCTGGGAGAGTAAAAAGCGGCTGGGCCCGCTGGCGTATCTTCTATCGGCGACCAAGGTTCTCGGGGCGAAGCCGCCGAAGCTGAAGGTGGTCTGCGGCGATGGTCGCGAGATTGAAGGGGTTTGTTTATTGGTTGGAAATGGTTCGTTGTATGGCGGGCAATTTCCGCTTTTTCGGAAAGCCAATAATACCGATCAGCTGCTCGATGTCGTGATTTTCAAAGAGTCGGGCTACCAATTTGTGAGGGATTCCCTGCGTGGCTTGGCAAAGGGCGGGATCGACCCGGAGTCGCCGGGGGATTCAGTGGAGTATGTCCAGGCGGCCTCCTTGACGGTGAGCTGTGAGGAGACGATGCCGATTGAGATCGATGGTGAGCTATGGGGCCGGTCCAAGGAGGCGGTCTTTGCGCCGACGGGACGGACTTTGAAGGTTTTTGCCCCGCTGGAGCCGAAGGTGAAATGGCGCTATGCTTTGTTGAAGATTCTCTCTCCATGGCGACACTAAGGATCTCCGGTGATGATCCGTTCAACCTCCAGCCATGAATTCGAGTGCCCCAGCTGTTGTGACTCCGCGTAGGATCAGGAAGCACAATGGGCGTTGTGTCGGGCGGATGTCTTTGTGGGGGCTCGGGGCGGCGGCGGTGTTCTTGATTATTTTTCTCTTTGTGTGGCTTCTTACGAGCATCGTGACGGGTGATCGTTCCATGAATTGGCCGGTGGCAATGGGCGGGTGCGTTTTTGGAATGGCCTTTTTCGTGGCGGGCCGGGTCCACCTCAAAAAGAGCGGGCCCCGGGATTGGGAACGCATTGCACGAATGCCGACAAGAACGCCCGGGATGCGGATTTCAACGCGACGCAACTTTGAGTATGCCCAGGCGGGCGAGGGTCTCTTTTCGATGCTGCTGGCGGGACCGGGTTGGATCGACAAGATTGTTTTTGAGTGGAAGTCGATGATTCCGGCGCGAGAAGAGATTGCGGAACGTCTGGAGGCCTTGCGAAGAAACCTCGCGGCGCGGGATAGCTGGATGCCCGTGAAGGATTTTGGGCGACACGAGGAAGATCTCTACCTTCTCGCGAAGTTGGAAATTTTAGCGATCCGGGAGAGTGCCGGAGAGTGGTTTTTTCACGTCACCCTGGAAGGGGCGGCCCGCACGATTTCGAAGGCGGTGGACGACGGGGAGAAGGAACCCAGGGAGGATGTCGAAGTGGATATCGTCTCGTAGAAGTGGAAAACTAGTTGCATCTGCCGGAAATCAGGTGCATCCTTACTTCAGCTGTGGGGGCGTTCTGGTTTCGACTGGATGCTGGTATCGCTGGCTGCATGTAGAGGTTGATCGGTTGGCCTCTTTAAAAAGCCGTTCAAAAAAAATAATTGCAGACTCTAACGAGCTCGCACTTGCTGCTTAATTGACAGCGACGTCCCAATCCTGACGCCTATTACGGGGCGGGGCGACTACTTAATAGGCTGGCTGCCGAGTCGGGGATCCGGGTAAGGCAGTGAGATTCAACAGGGTCATCGGATTTGTGAACGTGCCGGATGAGGCTCACCGATCTTAAATCAGCAAACATCTGGATAAACATGTAGATGCTTTTGAGAAAGGCATTTAGGACACGGGTTCAATTCCCGTCGCCTCCACCACCTTAAAAACCCCGCAACTGGCTGTTAATCAGCTGATTGCGGGTTTTTTTAATGGGCTTGTCGGTGTCTCTCGATTCGCGGTTTCCGGCTGGTTTTGGCGACTTATCCGTGTGTTTTCCGTGTGCCCGTTAGCTTCCTTGTGTGCCTCTTGAATCTGTCATTGGTCCCGTGAAACTGACCCGCAACGATGCCACCAGCAAAGCCGGGATTATTCGCGAAACGCTGGGTGAGCGTTATCTCGACTCGCTCACCGAGCGGGATATCGAAGCATGGCGCGAGACCAAGCTCAAAGGGTCCAATCGCTATCGAAATAACATTCACGCACACCTCCGCCATCTCTGCGGGCGGGTCCGGGTTTGGGGATTCGTCCCCAAGGGCCATAATCCTGCCCGCGACGTCCCTTCGCTTAAGGTTCCAAGCTGAACCTGTCGTTTGGTCGCCGACGGATCTGAAGACTTGCCTGGATTGGTATCACTCCACCGGGATTCCCAAAATCCTGCGGGTCATGAAAAGCAACGGCTCACCCCCACCGGATTTGAATTCGATGACGATCACCCTACTTTCTCGTCCGCTTGCCCGTGCATCCGAAAGAAAAGACAGCACCCGGTCAGCGAGAGTCCGACCCGCAAGTCACAGGTGAAGTCACAGGTGAAGTCACAGGTGAAGTCACAGGAAGAATATTCGTCAATCTGCATCCAACCCTTTTCGACCACGATACTCCGTGGGACGGGCAGGAACGGCAGGTCATTCGGTGAGAGGATGGGGCTTCCATCCGGTCTTACCCCGATCACGGGCTTCAAGCCGTTATTATTCTCACGCCCGCACATTTTTCGGATGGTTTGCTGTCTCCGGCGGGGCTGGCGCCGTTGTGGCGGTTTGAGAACAACTCTGGATGGTTGAGGAGGCTGTGGGTGAGGCGCCCCGCAACATCGCACGGCAGAAATTCATTCAGCCCGATTTCCAGAATCAGTGGGTTTGGTGCGGCGCAACGGCGGATTGCCAGAATGGTTTCAGTCGCCCTCTGGACTATCTCTTCCTCGTCACAACCTTCCCGATACATTCCTTGAACAATGAGAACCAGCGCCACGGCCGTGCTCCTGGAAATACCAGCCCAGCAGTGGACAAGCAAAGGTCAGCGTCCCGTCCTTTCAGCGAAGTTCAAGATCTCCTTCAAATGGCCGACGGAGGGAGCGTGAACCAGCTCGCTTTCCTCCATGTCTTCCCTTCCCTTCCCATCACATCATAGCAGATCGTGGTATGGGATGACGCAAATTTCGAAAAATCCGGCTTCGGTCGGGAGGGTTCCCGCAGGGAGATCACGTTCCAGAAATCGGGATCCATTTTCGAGAATCTCGGTAGGTCGATCTGGGCGCCGACATTGAGATGGCGTTGTAGGGATGGGATGAGCATTTTGATGGGTGAATAATTTTGAACCTTCTCTGGTGGGATCATGAAGTTGGCGTGACAAGATCTGACCTGCGCGCTTCCCGTTTCGTGACGTCTTAAAAGCAAACGCAGGTATCACCATCTGCACGGCGGGCGATGCGACTCGGTAGCTTGGGGTGGAGAATATCAAGGAAAAGTTTTTGGCGATGCTGAGGCTCGCTCCCCCAACGGTCAAAAAAATTCACCAGAATGAATACATCACCTGAACCTGCAAGAGCTCGGCATGGGTCGAGTAAGATTCAGTTTTTCGGTCATCAAGAAACGGATGCCCTACGGAGAAAATGGCTGTGGGTAAATTCCCCTCCCGTCAGTGTGACGATTCGCGACACGCTCGATACAGGTTGTGTATCGCAATACCTTTGACCCCCACACATTCATGAGAGCACCAATCCTAACCCTTACCGCCTGTTCAGCCATTTTTTCCTTGTTGGCAAGCTGTGTCACCTATTTGCCCGGTGACTCCGACTTTCTTCCTCAACCGCTCTCGGCTTCCGAAGAGAACAGTGGACGGCTTCCGGATCCGCGGTTTCGACCAGCTTATGGAGAATGGGAAATCGACAGGGTTGCCAGCATGGTGGGAAAGGCCACAGGTCAGCGGGTCTCTGGCACCATCGTCGTTTCCGAGGAAAGCCCCTTGGCCAGGATCCGGGGTCCTCTTGATGCCGGAGAGATTCAAATCAATCCACGGGCGGCAGCAACCATCCCACCGAATTCGTGGGCATTCATCATCGGCCACGAGTTCGCCCACCGCACCCATGACCTTGGTAATCACGGCCAGACCAATCCGAATCTGGAGTTTCAGGCCGACCTAATCGGTGCCCGCTACGCAATGGATGCCGGGTTCGATCTTCCCGCCCACATTGCCTGGATGCTGTCTCGCACGGGCAACCAACGGACCCCGAGTCACGGTTCCTTGCATGACCGCGGCAATCGATTGGGAAGGCATTATAGAATTCCTCGCGAGGCAGTTTTGAGTAAACAACGCAGTTACAGAACCATGTGACCAAACGGAAATTAAAATACAAACACTCTACCAATAAAATGGGATATATGGCCTACAACCTCAAATTTCACCCGAATCCTGAATCATCCAGCTCTGATAAGGACTAAGTAGCTCGATTCCTAACCAGAAGTCAGATAATCCCATGCTCCTCTTACTCTGTATCTTTCTAGCCATTTGGTGCTGGCTCGGCCGCGGACCTTACTTTCTCCGCTGGCCGGCCATCTTAATGGTGGTGCTTCTTACCTCAGGGCACCCTCTTATCTCCGTTGTGGACTCGGAATTCGGAGGGATATTGGGACCTTTGCTATCATTGTTTTTTGCCATTTTCGGCCTAACAATTATCTTCCGTGGGATTTTCGGCGGTTCAAGGCGTCGATACAATCAGTATGGCCCCCCCGAACCATGGCATCGGCGTCACCGTCTTTTCGGGGGAAGGAGGGAACGGTATGACCGCTGGTAATTCCCATACGGCAACCCGCTGCCCGGCCTGCGGTCGGCGGTCTGTCGAGAGCGGTCTTTGCGGCACATGCGGATCGGGCATACATCTGCCATCAGGTGAGGAAGCGGCTACCGTCATACCTTCTCCAATCCCTCGGCAGCCGGTCTTTGCGATGTTCACGCCCGAACCGCGCAGTTTAGCAGTTAGCCAAGCCAGTCGAATTCCCGCCTCCGGATTTTCCCAGAGGGTGGAAATGTGGATCTCCCGACGGACTGATCAGGTCAGCGGGCGCGTGGTCATCGTGCGGCAGGCTCCCCATGAAACGATGGACTTCGATCCCTGGCGCTGGCTTGCGATTCCAGTCTGGGGTCTGGTGCTTCTGATGGCTCCTTTCGCGATGGCCATCGTGGTGTGGAAAACCTACGGAATTGCACCCGCAATTCTCGTTGCCGTCGTTTCACTGCTCGTGCTCCGCTTCATCTTTTCGGATCGGTTGATCCAAAGCTGGCACCTCACTGCGGCACTGAATGGTCGCCACATCGTGGAGCCGATGCCGGTGCTCATGGTCAGGCTCCGGCAATCCGATGAACGCGAAATCCAACTACGCCTTAAAGGGCATCTTCATGGCGGTGCCCTGATGGAAGGGGACCGAATCCGCTCCACGGGAGCGTGGCGGCGAGGGGTTTTCCGTGTG